>Ga0256406_1003812_pt1 | contig 18142 bp, 18 predicted proteins | sample RumenRJG_03DNA_FD_185986 | JGI IMG/M metagenome (GOLD analysis project Ga0256406, IMG submission 185986) | Bovine rumen microbial communities from Lethbridge, Alberta, Canada - RJG_03 | ecosystem: Host-associated > Mammals > Digestive system > Stomach > Rumen | place: Canada: Alberta | collected...
GTCAGGATAGATTAATTTCAAAACAGATTGATTTCAGAATAGATTGATTTCAGACAGAAAGATGCAGTTTATTTTTCGGAGGTTCAATTTGTCCGATTATTATCATAGCGTAAATACGGCTGCACCGGGTGCAAAGCCATCCGCAGACAGTCAAAGCGCCGGAAATAGCAGCCGGCAGAACAGAAAAGTTCCAAAGAGAATTGCCAATACCGTTATTCAGTCGCTCAAGGGCGGCGTGGTCCCCAGAATTGGGCTTCCCTACATTACGGTCGGCCGGAAAAATGAAATAGATGCGCTTTTGAATGATGTTGACGTTATCGCGGATGGGGGCGCTTCCTTCCGCTTCATCGTCGGAAAATATGGGAGTGGAAAAAGTTTTCTTCTGCAGACAATCCGCAGCTACGTGATGGACCGGGGATTTGCAGTAATGGATGCCGATCTGTCGCCGGAGCGCCGTCTCCACGGAAACCGGGGAGAGGGAATGGCAACGTACAGGGAACTTATTCAAAATCTTTCAACAAAAACACGCCCGGAGGGCGGCGCGCTGCCGCTGATCCTGGACCGGTGGATTCAGAATGTGCAGATGGAGACGGCAGCACAGGGGGTGAGTCCGGACAGTCCGGAGTTTTCCGAAGCGGTAGAAAAAAGGATCTATACGGTCATTCGTTCTATGAGTGAACTGGTTCACGGATTTGATTTTGCGCATTTGCTGACGATGTTTTATCAGAGCAGCAGAACCGGGGATGAGGAAACAAAGGCGAAGGTAATCAAATGGTTCCGGGGAGAATATGTGAACCGCCGGGACGCAAAAGCTGGCCTGGGTGTCAACATGATCATCACCGATGATGACTGGTACGAATATGTCAAGCTTTTCGCCTGGTTTTTAAAGCAGGCAGGGTACCGCGGACTGATCGTCATGATTGATGAGCTTGTAAATATTTATAAAATTCCGAACAGCATTACACGTCAGTATAATTACGAAAAAATTCTGACTATGTACAACGACACGCTGCAGGGAAAAGCAAAATATCTCGGATTTATAATGTGCGGAACGCCGCAGTGCATTGAGGATACGCATCGCGGCGTTTACAGCTATGAGGCACTTAGATCCAGACTTCAGGAGGGAAAGTTTTCCAGAGAGGGTATGCGTGATCTGTTCGGACCGGTGATCCGTCTGGAACCGCTGACCGCGGAGGAGATGCTTGTTCTGTGCGGCCGGCTGGCGGATATTCATTCCCAGCTCTACAATTATCCGGTGAAGCTGACAGATGATGACCTGGCTATATTCATTCGTATTGAATACGGAAGGATCGGGGCAGATTCACATATCACACCCCGTGAGGTTATCCGCGATTTTATTGAACTTCTGGATATCCTCTATCAGCATCCGGATGTTGGCGTAGAGGAACTGCTGAATTCAGACAGTTTTTCCTATGCAAAGGACGAATTAGGAATGAAGGAAGAAGAAGAGATAAAAAGAATTTCTGCGCCGTCCGCCCTCAGCCGCCGGTATTCCGACAGAATAGTCAGCGTACCGGCAAAGGAGGAAGGACGGAAAGAAAACTACGCGGAATTTAAGATCTGAGCCGGCAGAAATGCCGGATATGCTTTTCAGAGAAACGGAAAAGGGAATGAACGTTTTTGATCGATACGCACCTTTTGTGCAGGACTTTATATATCGTCATCAGTGGGAAGCGCTTCGGGCTGTTCAGGCAGCAGCGGCAGATGTTCTCTTCAATACCGACGAAAATCTGCTGCTTTGTTCCGGTACGGCTTCCGGTAAAACGGAAGCCGCCTTTTTCCCGATCCTTACGCTATTGTCGGAGGATCCGCCCTGTTCGGTCGGGGCTCTTTATATAGGGCCGCTGAAAGCGCTGATCAACGATCAGTTTTCCCGGCTGAACGACCTGTGCGGGGAGGCACACATATCCGTATGGCACTGGCATGGGGATGTGGCACAGTCACATAAAAACAAGCTTCTGAAGAACCCGTCCGGCATTTTACAGATAACGCCGGAGTCTCTGGAAGCGCTGATGATGCACAAACATGCCTTTATACCGAAACTCTTTGGAGATCTTCGCTTTGTCGTTATCGATGAGGTTCATTCCCTCATGAGAGGGGACCGCGGCGGACAGACACTGTGCCTTCTGGAGCGCCTGTCACGGATGGCCGGATGCAGCCCGAGACGTGTCGGACTGTCCGCTACCATCGGAGATCTGCAAGCTGCCGGAAGATTTCTGGCTTCCGGAACCGGCCGGGGTACAATAATCCCGCAGATTGACTCAGGCGGACAGACCTGGCGCCTGTCCATGGAACATTTTTTTATTCAGGGACCGCAGGCATCCGATCCGGTCAGAATGAATCGCGACCGGGAGGATACCGGCGCTCCGAAGAATGATCCGGACATTATTGACGGGGTACTGCTGCAGACCGTGCGTACCGCGGACAGAAAACCGGATAAGGATCCGGATAAAACTCAGGATAAAAATCCGGATAAAACTCAGGACAAAAATCTATCCGGGACGACATTTCCTGATGGCAGCGGGGAAACACTTCCTTCCTTTTCACACGAGCCGCTGCCGCTTCTTTCTCCGGCAACCGATCAGGCTCCGCTTGCGGCGGATCCGGGAATCGGGTATATCTTTGAACATACCCGCGGCATGAAATGCCTGGTCTTCTGCAATTCGAGAGAGGAGGCGGAGGCCGTTACAACGACGCTTCGCCAATACTGTGAAGCCCGGAGGGAACCGGATCGTTTTTTGATTCATCATGGAAATCTTTCCGCTTCTTATCGTCTGTCCGCAGAGGAAGCCATGAAGGATGAAAATCAGTACCTGACGACTGTAACCACATCGACACTGGAGCTGGGGATCGATATCGGCCGCCTGGAACGGGCGTTCCAGATTGATGCCCCGTTTACCGTATCCTCTTTTCTGCAGAGGATGGGAAGAACCGGGCGCCGGGGAGCACCGCCGGAAATGTGGTTTGTGATCCGGGAGGATCCGCCGGAACCGAGGGCTATGCTGCCGGAAAATATACCGTGGAAGCTGATACAGGCGATTGCGCTGGTGCAGGTGTACCTTGAGGAACGCTGGGTGGAACCTCCGCGGCTGGACCGTCTCCCATACAGCCTTCTGTATCATCAGACGATGAGTACACTGGCCGGCGGAGGAGAAATGACACCGGCTGATCTTGCTGCGCGTGTGCTTTCACTATCGGTTTTTTACCGCGTCACCCAGGAGGATTTCAGAATTCTGCTGCGCCATCTGATTGAGATCGGCCATATCCAGCAGACGGAGCGAGGCGGGCTGATTGTCGGTCTGGCCGGCGAGCGGATCATCAATTCCTTCAAGTTTTATGCTGTTTTCCAGGAAAATGAGGAGTATACGGTGCGGGCGGATTCGCAGGAGCTGGGTACCATTGTCGCCCCCCCGCCGCCGGGGGACAAGATTGCCATCGCCGGACACGTGTGGGTTGTGGAAGAAGTAGACGTAAAGCGTCATAATGTGTACTGTCACATGGTAAAGGGCAATGTGCCGGCGTACTTTGGTCAGTGTCCGGGGGATATCAATACCCATATTCTGGAGAGAATGAAAAAAGTTCTTTCAGAGGACACGGGCTATCCCTATCTTATGCAGAATGCATCCGCCCGGCTTTCCTCCGCCCGGCTGATGGCGGGACATTCGGGAATGCTGGATCAGCCGCTGATTTCCCTGGGAGGCAGCCTGTGGGCTTTATTCCCCTGGCTGGGCACCTATGCCTTTCTGGCGCTGGAACGGTTTTTGAAGATAAAATGCGCTCCGATCCTGGGAATAAAGGGGCTGGACAGCGCGCGTCCTTACTATATGCAGTTTACAATGAAGGCAGACAGAAAAACATTTTTCGATGTCATGGAAAATATGGCGGAGCAGCCATTGGATCCGATGGAACTTCTCTATCCGGATGAAGTACCGCTTTTTGAAAAATATGACGAATATGTTCCGGCACAGCTGATTCGGAAAGGCTTTGCCTGCGCGGCCCTGGATGTTCAGGGCATGCGGGCACGGGTCCTTTCCTGGAAAAACTGTGTCGGTCTGCTGGCGGACAAAAGGCATGAAAAGCCCCTGGATGGTATGATGGTGCGCTGATCCGGAATTTCGGACGAAAGACCGGATATACATAACAAGTCTTCCTGGGAAGCAGTCAAACCCTGCGAAGACCTTCCCAGAAGAACATCAGGACTTCCCGGGGCATGAGTTTTGCAAAGAAGCGGTGTATGGTACAGAAGATGCCTGGCGTACTGACCGCGTAACCGCGGCGGCTGGCACGCATAATGCGCCGTGCAACATCGTCTGAGCTGGAGGAGAAGGGAAAATGACGGATCGGATTCTTATGGGTCGGATCCGTCTTTGTATCCCGTGCCACGGGGATGAATTCCGTATCCTGCATCCAGTACGGGCAGGCAGCGGTCACAGCAATCCTGCGGGGCAGCAGTTCCATACGCAGGGCGCGGCTGTAATTGTACAGGAATGACTTACTGGCGGCATAAACGTTAAAATGCTGCAGAGGCTGGAATGCAGCTGTGGAACATATTTCAATGATCCGGTCTCCCTGCTTCATAAAGGGCAGTGCCGTGACGGTCACATCCACCGCAGAGCGGTCATTCAGTTCCATCATCCGATCAGTTTCCTCTATGGTTATCGCCTGATAGTTTCCGATTTTCCCAAGTCCGGCACAGTTGATCAGCACACCGACTTCAGCATTGTATTTCTCAAGCTCGCTTTCAATGATTCCGATACTGTCCGGAGAAGTAAGATCGAGCGGGAGAACATGAGTTTTATGCGTTAAAGCTGAAGCCAGCGCATCCAGCCGGTCCCGGCGGCGCGCAACAAGCCAGATCTCGTCGATGTTCTTTTCCTTCTGATCGATATTCAGTGCCAGCTTCCGGCCAAGTCCGCTGGATGCACCGGTAATAAGCGCAATTCTCCGGGAAGGCGTTCCGGCCGGTTCGTTTTTCCAGGTTTCAAAGCTGGCTGGATCTTTTTTATGTACGCCGTAAAGGAATCGTTCAATCAGTACGATGATGGCGGAAACAATCGCAAAAATCATAAAAACGGATCCGCAGAAGCTGACAAGCCAGGAGTAAATGTCATGGAATATTTTCAGAACCATATAAACCTCCAGTGTATAGAAGTACAATTCGGGATAAAACAGAATTTTCATTTTTATTATAATACTCCGGCAGGCTTCCCGATAGCCTCCGGTTCGAACAAAAAATGTAATATAATTAACTTCACTTGTTTTTCTTCGCTTGTATGTTGAGGGTTTTTCACTTCGAGTGTATAGTAGGAATGACAGGTTGTGGTCAGAAAAGAAGCTGACGGATGTATGCCTTTTTGAAGGAGCTGACAGTATGCAGACGATTGTTCCCAGCCGCCGCCGTATGACCTTAAGGCTGAATGACGAGAATGAGATAGATGTACCTGTGCGCGATGCCCTGCCGGTGACAGCGGACCGCGTGCGCTATCAGGGGTTTAAGCAGGAAAAAATAACGCTTCCGGCGGGGAGCGTCCGTATGAAGGGGGCTATGCCGCTCCCTGCGGATATTCTGTTCATTCGAAATGCTCTTATACAGCTTTCGGACGATACTATTCTTTACGCGGATATATTCCTGCCGGCACAGGAGGGCAGGTATCCGGCCATTGTCTGCCAAAGTCCGTTCGGCAAAGAAATAGGAAGCATGAATCTGGATGATTTTCCAAGAAGACTCGGCGTACGGCTGGATCATACGTCCATGCTTCAGACCTTCATGGGGCCGGATCCTGCCTACTGGACGTCTCATGGCTATGCGGTGGTTAATGTAGATGTGCGCGGAGCTTTCAATTCAGACGGAACAATTTTGTTCTACGGAAGCCAGTATGGACGAGATGCCCGGGAAGTCATCGAATGGACCGCTTCCCAGGCATGGTGCAGCGGCAAAGTGGGAATGTCCGGCTGCGGATGGCTGGCGGCAGCACAGTATTTTGCTGCGGCGCAGAAACCGGAGCACCTTGCCGCCATTGCGCCCTGGGAGGGACTGACAGATGTATATCGCGATGCCATGGCGCGCGGGGGGATTCCTCAGACAGAATATATAGCAGCTGTTTCAAACTGCCTTTCATCTTCGGAGAACGGAGGTATTGAGGATGTCATCACCGCTTTGCTGGAGCGGCCCCTCAGGGATGAGTACTGGGGAGACAAGGCGGCAGAACTCCATCAGATTTCCATTCCGGCTTATCTGACAGCCGGATATACAAATTCCATACATTCCTACGGAACCTTCGAGGCGTGGAGAAAAATAGCATCGGAAGAAAAATGGCTTCGTATTTATACGACCAATGTTGTTGAGGATTATTATCATCCGGCGAATGTGAGAGATCTTTGCCGGTTCTTTGACCATTATCTCAAGGGAGAAAACAACAGCTGGCAGAAGACGGCCCGGGTGCGGCTGTCCGTGCTTGATCCGGGCGGACATGATGTGATTAATCGGCCGGAGAAAGAATATCCGCTGAAAAGAACCCAGTACAAGAAACTGTATCTGAACCCGGAAAAGGGTGCACTTGATTCAATGCCGTGTGTAACTGCCGGATGTGATGTTTACGATTCAGGCAGCAAAAAGAATTTCATTACATATCGCTATCGCCTGCCGGAACGCTCGGAGATTGTCGGAACCCTGAAACTGCATCTGTGGGTTTGTGCGCTGGCTGCGGAGGATATGGATTTGTTTGTGCGCGTTGAAAAGCTGAACGGTCTGGGTATGCGTTACAAGGGGAAAACAAATTCCGGGGACCCGGCTTCCTGCGGATATCTTCGCGTGTCCCTGCGGGAGCTGGACGAAACAGAAAAAGACAATGATATCAATCCGCATTTGAGTTTCCTTCGGGAACAGAAAGTCGGGTTTGGGGAGATAACTCCGGTGGACATTCTGCTGCCCCCGATCGGACTTGTGTTCGGTAAGGGCGAGATTCTGCAGCTGACGGTCGGCGCCTACAAATCACCGGATCCGGGCAGCCAGGCTTATGCTTCCGCATTCGGAAATGCCAGAATTTCCGTGCCGGCCGAAACCTACACGTATATGCCGGATCAGAAGACAAAAATGGTGGCATTGGGGGGACATTCCCGCGAGGTCTCGGACGATGCAAAAACAGCTCAGCTTCCGAAAGACATAAACCACGGTTATCAGGCGATTTATGCCGGCGGCAGATACGAAAGCTATCTGTACGTTCCCTTCATTCCGGAAAAGGCAGGGGAGGAAGTTATTCTGTAACGAATGCAAAAGGTACTTTTGACACTCATATCATGAAATACGCATGCATTGGATGTATAAACAGGTTGAAATAACGAACGGATAAGGAGATTACCCATTGAGTTTCGATTTTCCAATTCTTAATTATATTCAGGAAAATTTTAAATCCGATTTTATGGACGATCTGATGACCTTCTTTACGCGCCTTGGAAATGCCGGGCTGATCTGGATTATCCTGATCCTGATTCTGGTGATTATTCCGAAGACAAGAAGACTGGGCTGGACGGTTGCACTGGCTGTTGCCATGGAAGCATTATGCAATGCAGCAGTCAAACCGGTTTTTGCGAGGGTAAGACCCTGTTATATTAATGAAAATGTCCGGATGCTGATCCCACGCCCCGCAGATTATTCATTTCCATCCGGGCATTCGGGTGCTTCGTTTGCGGCAGCATCCGCGCTGTTTTATCGGCGAAGAAAGGACAAGAACAAATTGTGGCTGCCGTCATTCATCCTGGCGGCGCTGATCGCATTCTCCCGGTTGTATCTGTATGTACATTATCCGACCGATGTCATGGCGGGGGTCCTGCTCGGAATTCTGTTCGGAAAACTTTCCGACGTAATCGTAGGAGGCATGGAGATTAAAGTACGGGATAAGGGACCGGTCCGGGATGCACATGCGGATACAGAAAGCACAGTGCAGGACAGGAAATAAGTTCCGCCGCCAGGAAATACGGAAGATGCAGGCGGCTCCCGTATTGCCCCTTCAGCCGGCCAGGTACGACTGGACCTGCCTCATGATTTTGGACAGGGCATCCATATCCGTCCATACATCTCCGGTTTCGAGTGAATGGTCAGCGTTCGAAAGCAGGGTGCAGGGAATATGATGCTTATGACACAGGTCTTCCACGGACACATCGGCTGTCCAAGGATCATTGGTACCATGAAATGCGATTCCGGAGGCATCGCGGATAAAACGGAAGGTATCCGCGACGGGGGTGAAATAGACGTTATCCCCCTCAATGCCGTGATTCTTTTGATAGTCTGAAGCCACAATCGTGCCGATGCTTTTGGATATAAAAACAATCCGGTCCCAGTCCTCCGGATGAATATCCTGCATCTGTTCCTCCATCAGCCGGGAGGCAATTAAAAAAGATTCATACATCCGTCCGGAATCACCAATCACTTTTTTCGGGAAACCCGTAAAGATAAGACGTTTGGGCTCATAGCCCATCTGGGCGGACAGTTTTCCGGAGTAGTACAGAAGCGGACGATCAACCGTGTATCCGATGCCGGGGATAAATACAGCCAGTTTTTTCAAAACATACTCCTTTCCGGTGCAGCTATGTGTCACTGGTCTTCCAGGTTCAGCGTGTGATAGACAGCTCCGTCAAGATCCTTCCAGGCAAAACGGTTATCTTCGAAAGTCATATAGCCGTGGGGGCTTTCTTTCTTGGGAATCGATACGGACCCCGGATTGAGATACAGATTATGATCCCCGAATTTCTCCCACGAAGGAATGTGCGTGTGGCCGTGAAGCAGGATATCTCCCGGCATCAGCATGGGCGGTGTTTTGGTGTTGAAATGATGACCGTGTGTAACAAAAATGATCCGGTTTCCGGCAGCCAGGAGACAGTATTCAGCCATGATCGGAAATTCAAGCACCATCTGGTCTACCTCGCCGTCACAGTTCCCCCGGACACAGAAAATTCTCTGCCGGAGCGGATTGAGTATAGCAATGACCTCCTTCGGAGCATATTCTTCAGGAAGATCATTGCGGGGACCGTGGTACAGAAGATCCCCCAGCAGCAGCAGGCGGCCTGCCTGTTCCCGGTCCAGCGCTTCCAGCATCCGTCGGCAGTAAAGCGCGGAACCGTGTATATCAGAGGCAATCATTAATTTCATAAATGTAAACCATTCCTTTCTGTGATGTGAACTGTAACCTGTATTTTATCATAACTTTCTGTGGCTGAAAACGGATAGAGCAGCATACACCGGAATTTCTCCGGAGCTATTGCGGCTATCCTTACATCAATGCTATAATAACGAACGGCAGATATGCCCGGGGACTACAGTTAATATATTTTTTAAAATTTCTTTGTTATAAAAATGGAGAGGTGCGTATGTATTGTGTCAGAAAAGTGACCGATGACATTTACTGGGTCGGCGGCAACGACAGAAGGCTGATGTGCTTTGAGGGTGTTTATGATGTACCGAGAGGAGTTTCCTATAACTCTTATCTGCTGCTTGACGAAAAGACTGTTCTTTTCGATACGGTAGACAAAGCGGTGGCAGAAGTATTTTTTGAGAACGTAGAGCATGTTCTGGCAGGAAGAACACTGGATTATGTGGTTGTTCATCATATGGAGCCGGACCATTCAGCTACCCTGTGCGAACTGGTAAGACGGTATCCGGACGTTAAAATTGTCTGCAACTCCAAAATGGTCACGATGATTAAACAGTACTTTACCTTCGATATTGACAGCCATGCGGTTGTTGTGGACGAGGGTGGCACATTCTCTTCCGGAAAACACAGCTTTACGTTTATAAACGCACCGATGGTTCACTGGCCGGAAGTAATGTTCACCTATGATGCGGCTGCCAAAATCCTGTTCTCGGCCGATGCCTTCGGAATGTTCGGGGCGCTGGACGGCGCTTTGTTTGCAGATGAAGTTGATTTTGAACGCGATCATCTGGACGAAGCCAGAAGATATTATACCAATATTGTCGGCAAATACGGCCTGCAGGTTACCAATGCCCTGAAAAAGGCGGCAGCCTTCGATATTCAGATGGTTTGTCCGCTTCATGGTTATGTCTGGCGTAAAAACATTGGCTGGTTTATCGACAAATACATGAAATGGGCTTCTTATGAACCGGAAGAGAAGGGCGTTGTCATTGCGTACTCTTCTGTATACGGACATACGGCGAATGCAGCGGATACACTGGCCTGCCTGCTTGGAGAGCAGGGGGTGAAGACCGTTGTTTACGACGTTTCTGTGACGGCGGAATCCTACATCATCAGCGACATTTTCAAATACAGCCATGTTGTATTTGCGGCAACCACCTACAATATGGGCGTGTTTATCAAGATGGAGAATCTGCTGCATGACCTGGTTGAACACGGAATTCAGAACCGCAGTACAGCCCTGATTGAGAATGGAACCTGGGCACCGCAGTCCGGACGGCTGATGAAGGAACTGCTCTCCTCCTGCAAGGGCTTCCGATTCCTGAATGAGAAATTCACGCTGAAGTCTTCCATGAAGGAAGAACAGATGGGAGATTTAAGGGCGCTGGCAGATACTATTGCGCAGACTGTAAAAAATGAATGAGGTGTCATCATGCTGTATACGCTGCCGGATTACTATCCGCAGTTTCACTGCATCGCAGATAAATGCGAGGAGACATGCTGCGCCGGCTGGCAGATCGTGATTGACAGGCAGTCTCTGAGAAAGTACGTTCACATGAAAGGGCCGTACCGGAGGAGGCTGCTTTTTTCAATCAACTATCTGAATTCGACCTTTCTTCAGGATGAAGATAAAAACTGTGCGCACCTGAACAAGGACGGACTTTGCGAACTTTACCGGAACGCAGGACCGGAGAGCCTGTGCCGGACCTGCCGGCTTTTTCCGCGCCATATTGAAGAATTTGAGAATGTGCGGGAAATTTCGCTGGAGCTTTCCTGCCCGGAGGTATGCCGGATGGTCCTGGAAAAGCAGGAAAAGGTAACGTACCGGACATTTGAGCGACACAGCGGAAAAAGCGAAGAAAATTTTGAGGATTACGATGATCTGTTCTATTCCCAGCTTGATTATGCGCGCTGGGCAATGATAGATCTGGCTCAGAACCGCGCTTACACGGTTCCGCAGCGATGCGCTGTTTTCCTTGCAGCCGCCGAAAAACTGCAGAAGTGCTATGATCACCGGCAGCTGTTTTCCTTTGGTGATGTCCTGGCACAGATTTCGGAAAGCGGGAGCATCCGGAACATTTTGAAAAAAGCATCCGGTCTGGGGCGGGAGGAGTACCTCTGGGAACAGAAATTGTTTCGCACCTTCCGGCGCATGGAACCTCTCCGGGCCTCCTGGACGCTGTGGCTGGAGGAAGTGACGGACCGGCTGTACAGAAGCAGAAATAATCAGTGCCGGAAAGAACAGCGGTATCCGGGAGAACCGGCGGAAAGCACAGAAAATGTTCAAAGACAGGCCGGAGCGCATCTCATTCATGACTTTGAAAGATGGATGAAACGGAACACGACGGATTGGGAAATTCCGTTTGAGCAGATTCTGGTTTACTTTATCTTCAGCGATTTCTGCGGCAGTGTATATGACGGAGACATCCGGACGACCGCCATGACCATCGCAAGCTATGTGCTGGCTGTGCGCCGCATGATGGCTGCCGTATGGTACCGCAACGAAGGAACCATGAATCTGGAGGATCTGGAAAACATGACGGTACGGTGCTGCCGGGAAATCGGCCATTCCGATCATAACCGCAGAATTCTTGCCGAATTTCTGAAAAAAGAGCCGCTGCCGCTATGCCGGGTCATCCGGGGAGAGGATTGAGATTTCATGAAAACTGGTATTATTTTTGACCTTGACGGGACACTGTGGGATGCCTGTGCGGCGATCGCAGATTCGTGGAATGAATATCTGAAAAGACAGGCGCCGGAATATGAAATCCATCTGACCAGGGAGGACCTTCGCAGCGTCTGCGGGCTTACCATGAAAGCGATCGGAGACCGGCTTCTTTCGAAAATTCCGGAAGAGAAAAGGGACAAACTGATCGCCGGCTGCTGTGCGTTTGAAGTGGAATACCTGAAGGATCCCGGCGTTCCGGTGCAGGTTTATCCGGGGGTTCCCGCCATCATGCACACGCTCCGGGAACAGGGGTATCACGTCTATATGGTAAGCAACTGTCAGTCCGGATATATTGAGGACTTTTTTGCAAGAACCGGTGCGGACCGGTACGTGGAAGACTATGAATATTACGGAAGAAACGGTTTAAATAAGGATGAAAACATTCGTCTTCTGTATCAGCGAAATCATCTGGGCACAGGCGCATATGTCGGTGATACGCAGGGAGATTATGACAGTACGGTAAGTGCGGGATGTTCTCTTTATTTTATTCATGCCGCGTATGGGTTCGGACGGGTGGAACCGGAAGTGCCGCGGATTCTGGATATCCGGGAACTGCCGGATAGGCTGAAAAAGGAGTTTGGTTTGGATGTGGATTGCTGATCAATGGAAAGACTATGAAGTGCTGGATACTTCCGGCGGCGAAAAGCTGGAACGGTGGGGAAAATATATATTGATCCGGCCGGATCCCCAGGTTATCTGGAACACGCCCAGAATACAGGTTGGCTGGAAAAAATGCAGCGCTCACTATCACCGGTCGGCCCGCGGCGGGGGCGAGTGGGAATTTTTTAATCTTCCGCAGCAGTGGTCGATCCACTATAGAGATCTCACCTTTAACCTGAAGCCCTTCAGCTTCAAGCATACCGGATTGTTTCCGGAACAGGCGGCCAACTGGGACTGGTTTTCTGAGAAGATCCGCAGCCGCGTTCAAAAGGGAGAAAATGTAAAAATACTGAACCTTTTTGCGTACACGGGCGGAGCTACGCTGTCAGCGGCAGCAGCAGGGGCCAGCGTGACGCACGTGGACGCATCGAAAGGAATGGTATTGTGGGCCAGAGAAAACGCGGAAAATTCGGGGCTGAAAAATGCGCCGATCCGTTATCTGGTAGATGACTGCGTAAAGTTCGTGGAGCGTGAGATTCGGCGCGGAAATCATTATGACGGCATCATTATGGATCCGCCATCCTACGGGCGCGGTCCGAAGGGCGAAATATGGAAGATTGAAGAAAGCATTTTTCCATTCATAGAAAGATGCACAATGCTTCTTTCGGATCATCCGCTTTTCTTTCTTGTAAATTCCTACACAACGGGGCTGCAGCCGGCCGTGCTGACGTACATGCTTTCAACGGTACTGAAAAAATCCGGCGGCTGTGTCAGCGCCGGCGAGATCGGCCTTCCGGTAACGGATAGCGGACTTATTCTGCCGTGCGGAGCCGCCGGGCGATGGGAAGCGGAGGAATAAAAAGTGCCGCGGTGAAATGGTGAACCCGGAAACCGCCGTCTGGTCAGCTGATCCAGCGGGAGCGGAACCAGTAGGTGTAAAAATTTCTGAAACCGACGGAATAATAAAGACTTTTGGCCGGAATGTTTCCCTTCACAACCTGGAGATAAGCCTTTTCGGCTCCATGTCTTTTTCCCTCCCGCAGCAGGGTGGAGAGAACGGCGCGCGCATAATGGCGCCTTCTGCAGCCGGGAGATACATAGACAGCATAAATTCCGATATAATCACGATCACAGATTCCAAGACCCGAGGCAACCATCCGGCCGTCGATTTCGATACTCGCGGCGATGGTGTACTTCGGGATGGCTGCGTACATGTATCGTACAATCCTGCGAAGCTCCGGATTGCTGGTTCCGTTGAGATGGAACAGGCCGTTCATCCATTCTTCCGTAATGTAGCAGTTCAGAAGTACGGAGAAAGGTTTCCATTCTCCCGGGATTCCGACTTCCTGTGTCTGTGAGGGGAAATCCTCATCAGCAGAGGCGGCAGAGTGAACAGAAGGTATCCGGGCTGGGGAATAATGTACTTCGGACGGGAGTCCGCGGCGGTTATCGAACTCATATTTGGACAGATCGCTTTTCATCAGGCGGACATGATCCAGATTTGCGGTCATGGTCTGCGTGACATGACGGATATCGTATCCGCGGTTCGCCAGCAGCTGGTCAAAGGACGGGCTGATCAGAGGATTTATTTTAAATATGGAAGGTGTGCCGAAATCATGATATATTTTTTCACAGTAGGCAACCTTCTGATCTACCGGGATGGAGGAAGGACCAATCTGCTCGACCGCATTCGTCCGGTAGGTATAGTTCCTGGAAAAACGGATCAGCCATCCGTCGTAGAGCTCAATTTTATGGGAAGGCCAGGCGTTTAGCGAGATCTCTTCCATAAATTTAATACGGTCGCGTATTTCTGGAGTTAATTCGGGATTGTACGTTTGACTCATAAGGATCTGCCTCCGTAATTATTAAAAATACTTTATACTATTTTATAACCTTTTATCTGAAAAGTTTAAAATATTTCTTGCATTTTTTTCTGTTGTTGCATATACTGTTATCGTTGTGACCTTGATAGCGTGGAAGCGTGAGGTTGCTGCGGGTTTCCGCAGGTTTTCCGTGGAGCGAATGTCAAGTTTATAAAACTGGCGACAAGTCACTGTACAGAACGTAGATATCCATTTTATGGAGCTTTGTGCGTTAAGGTGCCCACAAGGCAGGAAACGCACGGAGTTGTTGTATTGTACAGTCACCGCTTGCCGTACCGAAAAGTACGAATTAGGAGGCGACTTTTTTTATGGCTGAATCAAAACAGGTAATGAGAATCACTCTGAAGGCTTATGACCATGAACTTGTTGATGCATCTGCAAGAAAGATCATTGACACCGTAAAGAAAACGGGCGCGAACGTAAGCGGACCGGTACCCCTTCCTACAAAAAAGGAAGTCGTTACGATCCTGAGAGCCGTTCATAAGTATAAGGATTCCAGAGAGCAGTTCGAACAGAGGACTCACAAGAGACTGATCGATATCATCGCGCCGAACCAGAAGACAGTAGATGCACTGTCCAGACTGGAAATGCCGGCCGGTGTTAATATTGATATTAAAATGAAAACCAAATGACAAACAGCTGATCCTGTTCTAGGATGATCGCTCCGGCGATCCGCTGTAGAAGGAGGAAAAAATGAAAAAAGCTATTTTAGCAACTAAAGTCGGCATGACGCAGGTGTTCAATGAAGACGGAAGCCTTACACCGGTTACAGTTCTTCAGGCAGGCCCCTGTGTTGTTACCCAGGTGAAGACCCTTGACAAGGACGGATACGCAGCCGTTCAGGTCGGTTTCACCGATAAGAGAGAAAAACTGGTTTCCAAACCTCAGAAGGGCATGTTTGATAAGGCGGGTGTAGCCTACAAGAGATATATCCGTGAATTCAGATTTGAAGATGCTGACAAATACGAGGTTAAGCAGGAAATAAAGGCTGATATCTTTGCTGAAGGTGATAAAGTGGATGCCTGCGGTATCTCCAAGGGCAAAGGCTATCAGGGCGCTATCCGCAGACACGGACAGCACAGAGGACCGATGGCCCATGGCTCCAAATATCATCGTCATGCTGGTTCTAACGGTACATCTTCCGATCCGAGCCGTGTATATCCCGGCAAGAAGATGTCCGGCCGTATGGGCGGCAATCAGGTAACGGTTCAGAATCTTGAGGTTGTCAGAGTTGATCCTGAAAAGAACCTGATCCTTGTAAAGGGCGCTGTTCCCGGACCGAAGAAAGCTCTCGTAACCTTAAAAGAAACAACAAGAGCAAACAAGTAATCGAGCGGGCACAGAAAGGAGGAACTAGAGATGGCTAATGTATCAGTTTATAATATGGAAGGCAGCGAAGTCGGAACGATGGAGCTGAATGATGCTGTTTTCGGTGTCGATGTCAATGAGCATCTGGTACATCTGGCAGTTGTTCAGCAGCTGGCTAATAACCGTCAGGGTACGCAGAAGGCAAAAACACGCTCAGAAGTTTCCGGAGGCGGAAAGAAACCGTGGAGACAGAAGGGTACCGGTCATGCAAGACAGGGTTCAACCAGAGCACCGCAGTGGGTTGGCGGCGGAGTTGTATTTGCACCCGTACCGCGCGACTACAGCTTCAAGATGAACCGTAAGGAAAAGAGAGCTGCGCTCAAGAGCGTTCTTACTTCCAGAGTTCAGGAAAACAAGCTGGTTGTTCTTGATGATCTTAAGTTTGATGAAATCAAAACGAAGAGCATGCAGAAAGTGCTGGATGCACTGAAACTGAACAAGGCTCTTGTTGTGATCGACGGAAGCAACGACAACGTTGTTCTTTCTGCAAGAAATATTGCAGATGTAAAGACGACTCCGGTAAACACACTGAACGTATATGACATTCTCAAATACGATACAGTCGTTGTTACAAAGGCAGGCGTTGCATCGATTGAGGAGGTATACGCATAATGGCTGATCTTAAATATTATGATGTAATCCTTAAGCCGGTTGTTACTGAGAAAAGCATGGACGGAATGGCTGATAAGAAATACACATTCCTTGTGGCTCCGGAAGCTAATAAGAGCCAGATTAAGGAAGCTGTTGAAAAGATGTTCGACGGTGTTAAGGTTAAGAGCGTGAATACGATGAATATTCCGGGAAAGACCAAACGCCGCGGAATGACTTTCGGAAAAACAGCCAAAACAAAGAAGGCTTATGTAACCCTGACAGAAGACAGCAAGGATATTGAGATCTTCTCGGGATTATGATTATAAGAACTGCCGCCGATGCAGCACACGCCGCATAAGGACGGCAGTCCGGAAACATTTTCGAAGATGTTTCCCTTATACGCAATTCAAGCGTGACAATAAATGAAAGGAGTTATACGAAAGAGCTATGGGAATTAAAAAATATACGGCCTATACACCTTCAAGAAGAAACATGACCGGTTCCGATCATGCGGAGATCACGAAAAAGACTCCGGAAAAATCTCTCCTGCAGGCACAGCAGAAGACAGCCGGCCGGAACAATCAGGGTAAAATCACTGTCAGACATAAGGGCGGCGGAAACAGACAAAAATACAGAGTTATTGATTTCAAGAGATATAAAGATGGAATTCCGGCAACGGTCGTAGGTATTGAGTACGATCCGAACAGAACGGCAAACATCGCCCTGATCTGCTATGCGGACGGCGAGAAAGCTTATATTCTTGCTCCGCAGGGCCTGACGGACGGCATGAAGGTCATGAACGGACCGACGGCTGAAGTTCGTGTCGGCAACTGCCTGCCGCTTTCAATGATCCCGGTTGGTACCATGGTACACAATGTAGAGCTTTATCCGAAGCATGGCGGACAGATTGCCCGTTCTGCAGGCAATTCCGCCCAGCTCATGGCAAAGGAAGGAAAGTACGCTACGCTGCGTCTTCCGTCCGGCGAAATGAGAATGGTTCCGATTGAGTGCCGTGCAACCATCGGTATCATCGGAAACGCGGACCACAACCTTATCAATTACGGCAAGGCCGGCCGCATTCGTCATATGGGCATTCGTCCTACAGTACGTGGTTCCGTTATGAACCCGAATGACCATCCGCACGGCGGCGGCGAAGGCAAGGCTCCGGTAGGACGTCCGGGACCATGCACTCCGTGGGGCAAGCCTGCACTTGGTCTGAAGACCAGAAAGTCGCATAAGGCTTCCAACAAACTGATCGTAAGAAGAAGAAACGGAAAGACGCTGTAATAGGAGGATAAAAGATGGCTCGTTCACTTAAAAAGGGACCGTTTGCAGACGAAAGCTTATTGAAAAAAGTTGATGCAATGAATGCGAGCGGAGACAAACAGGTCATCAAGACCTGGTCCCGCCGTTCCACCATCTTCCCGTCAATGGTTGGTCATACTATTGCGGTTCATGATGGCAGAAAACATGTTCCGGTATACATTACCGAAGATATGGTAGGACATAAGCTTGGTGAGTTCGTTGCTACAAGGACCTACAGAGGCCACAGAGCTGATGACGCAAAGAGCACGTCAAAGGGCTAAGCTGACGATCCTGCTGCGACAGGAAAGTGTTATGGCTGCGTAAAAAAAGGTAATATTGCGGTTGCAATTTGGCAAACGCCGGTATATAATGTTACGCGGCATGCAGAAAATACTAATGAACCAGTATATAACTGTAAAAGCCAGACAGGTGGATTATTCCACCTGTTTAGCCTTTATGATTATATGAAACACACGGACGAGTGTGACAAGCGGGGCGTC
>Ga0256406_1003813_pt1 | contig 18138 bp, 18 predicted proteins | sample RumenRJG_03DNA_FD_185986 | JGI IMG/M metagenome (GOLD analysis project Ga0256406, IMG submission 185986) | Bovine rumen microbial communities from Lethbridge, Alberta, Canada - RJG_03 | ecosystem: Host-associated > Mammals > Digestive system > Stomach > Rumen | place: Canada: Alberta | collected...
GACGTGCCCCGTCTGCGGGGCGAGCCACGACCGCGACCTCAACGCGGCCTTGAACATCGCGCGGGAAGGAGCGCGGCTTCTGAATGAAGCAGACGGTACCGCAGGGCTTGCGGGAACCGGGGACGCGTAAGCGTCCCGAACGCTCGTGGAGCAGGCGTAAGACCAGCTTCCGCCGCAAGGCGGAGGAAGGCTATCTGCGTCGAAGCGAGAATCCCCCGGCTTCAGCCGTGGGGAGTGTCAACTACCTGTGCATCTCAGCCTATTCCTATCCGATGCTTGCCATCTACAATGCAGGGGCTGCACTCTATCGCAGCTTCGGCAAGGCGAGCACGACGATGTATATCTCGATCGTTTCCAACATCGTGAATGTCGTCGGCAACTGCATCGGTGTCTTCCTGCTGCATGCCGGTGTCGAAGGTGTCGCCTGGCCCTCGCTCATCTCCCGTACGCTCTCTGCTGTCCTCATCACCGTGTTCTGCTTCTCCGAGAATAATCCGGTGCAGTATGTGCGCTCCTGGATCTTCAGGATCGATGGGGAACTCCAGAAGAAGATCCTGCGCATTGCCGTTCCGAATGGCATCGAGAGCGGCCTCTTCCAGCTCGTGAAGGTTGCACTTTCGAGCATCGCCGCGCTCTTCGGAACCTATCAGATTGCCGCAAACGGAGTGGCGCAGAGCATCTGGACCATGGCAGCACTTGTCTCGGTCTCGATGGGACCGGCATACATCACGGTCATCGGACAGTGCATGGGAGCGCGCGACATCGAACAGGCAGAATTCTACTTCAGGAAGCTTACGAAGATCACGCTTGCCTTCTCGATTGGCTGGAACATCCTGATCTTTGCGGTCACGCCGCCGCTTGTGGGGCTCTATGCCCTGAGCGAGGAGACGAAGCGGCTCACGATCCAGCTGGTCCTCATCCACAATGTCTTCAATGCGCTTGCCTTCACGTTCGCAGACCCTCTGGGCAAGGGACTCCGTGCGACGGGAGATGTGTTCTTCACGACAGCCGTCTCGCTCTTCACGACCATCGTCGTGCGCCTTCTGTTCTCGATCATTCTCGGCATCTACTTCAACATGGGCGTCATAGGCATTGCCCTTGCTATGGGCATCGACTGGACCGTGCGCGGCTTCATCTTCTGGGTGCGCTTCAGGCGCAGTGCCTGGAAGAAGTGCCACGTGATCTAGGATAGCAATTCATCGTATAGATAGGAGGTTGCAGCTCAGCAGAGAGCTGCAACCTCTCTTTTCCTAATCCTCTTCGTTGCGTGCAAAGAACGACGCTGCGTTCTGGAAGAACATGGCCTCTGCGATGTCCTCTCCGAAGCGTCTGGCAACCAGAGCATGGAAGGCTGGCATGTCCTGCGCACCTGAGAGCCAGGACGGCGTCGTGGATCCATCGAAGTCGCTGCCCAGAGCGATGATGTGCTCGCCTCCGAGCTCGAGGAAATGGTCAATGTGGTAGCTCATCTCATCGAAGGTGACATCAAGCTGGCCTGAGTCTTTGCCGCTTCCCTGGTTGAAGCGATCGGCGATGAAGGAGCGGCAGTAGTTGATGCCGACAAGGCCACCGCGGTCCCTGATAGCCTCGAACTCGTAGTCCGTGAGGTTGCGGGGATGAGCACAGACAGAGCGGCTGTTGGAATGCGTCGCCACGAATGGACGGGTGGCATGGGACAGGACATCCCTGAAGCCGGCATCGTTCAGGTGCGAGACATCTGCCACGATATGGAGCTCCTCCATGCGCTTCAAGGCCTTGATGCCGAAGGAGGAGAGGCCTTCTCGCGTGTCATTGCCGGAGCCGATGCAGTTCTGCCCGTTCCAGGTCAGGGTGATCATCTTGACGCCGTCAGAGCGCATATCATCCAGGATGGAGAGGCCATTCTCGAGAGGAGAGGCATTCTCGACCGTGAGCATTGCGGCAACACGTCCATCCGAGAAGGCGTCCTCCACCTTCCTGCCATCCAAAACCTGGCAGACCTCTGGTCTGTGCTCCTCGAGCTGTTCCCTGAAATAGGATGCGACCTTTCGGTAGAACTCGTGCGGCTTGAGTCCTGTCTTTGAGAGGTCATCTGGCACCCAGACCGCAAAGCACTGGCACCAGCTTCCTGCCTGCGCCATACGCTCGAGCGAAAGCTGCAGGCTGTTATGCGTGAGGTCGTCTCCCTCCCGTACATTCGAGGCAGAGCGTGAAAAGGGCTCCACGTCGCGCATGGAAAGACTGTCCAACGTATCGCAATGAAGATCGAAGATGCGGATGCTATCTGCTGCCATATCCTTCTCCCAGCTCGCCGTGCGTCATATCTGATGCTTTGATTCTATGCCAGCATCAGAGGAGGTGCCGATATAGCCTTCTTGCAGCAACAGACAGCAACATGCATCTGAGCAGCTTGCTGCCACCATCCGCTCTGGGCCTGACTCAAGAGTGCAACTGGCCTTATCATGGTACGGAACAGACGATAGGGAGGATGGCCTCATGGGCGAAGACGCAAAGCTTGATATCTCTGCTGCGGCCCAGGCTGGCAGAGCGACCAAGGGTGAAGACAAGCTTGGCAGGCTCTGCGACGAGGTGGATGCAGGCACACGCAGCCGAGAAGGATCTCCAGAAAGCCAGCCCGAGTTCGAAGAGCTTGCGCGCACGGTCTGGCGTCTGAGACAGGCCGATGGCTGCCCCTGGGACCGGGTGCAGACGCATGAGAGCATAGCAAGGAACATGATCGAGGAAGCCTATGAGGCAGTGGACACCTTCCAGGCGCACGATGATGCGCATATGCGCGAGGAGCTCGGCGATGTGCTTCTGCAGGTGCTGCTCCATGCGCAGATTGCGGCCGATGAAGGCTCTTTCGATATCCACGACGTCTGCGGGGATCTGAATCGGAAGCTCATCCGCAGGCATCCGCATGTCTTCGGAACGCCTGAAGGAGACGTGCCCCGCGTCTCAGCAGAAGGCACTCAAGAGGTGCCGGACATCTGGGACAAGGCAAAACGTGAAGAGCGCGAAGCGAAGGGCGAGGCCACCGGCGAGGAGCCTGGACTTCTTGATTCTGTGCCCATATCGCTTCCTGCCCTCATGCAGGCCCAGAAGATATCGAAGCGTGCTGCCAAGATGGGCTTTGACTGGAAGACCACAGATGATGTCTGGGACAAGGTCAATGAGGAAGTGGGGGAGTTCGAAGCTGAGCCCTCTGGCTCAGAGCGCGCCTTCGAAGAGTTTGGCGATGTCCTCTTCTCGCTTGTCAATGTCGCACGCAAGGAGCATATCGACGCAGAAGCGGCACTGGCCTTCGCGAACCGCAAGTTCCGCAGCCGCTGGGCTTCTATGGAGCGTGCTGCCGAGGCTTCAGGAAAGCCTCTGGATGCATGCTCCGATGAGGAGCTCGACCAGCTCTGGAGGCGGGCAAAGCAGGAAGAGCGGGGACAGTAATTCAGTGCAGAGATTCCATCCCGTAGTGAGAGCGATAATCTCGTTGCATCATGAATGAAAGAGCCTCTCCCGTTCTCTGATGGAATGGGAGAGGCTCTCTATTGCAATCGGTGAAGGGAACAATTACGACAGGAGCATGCGGTCGTTGGCAAGCTCGCCGCCCGAGACCTCCTCGAACTTCTTCAGAAGGTCTGCGACCTTGAGCTTTGCCTTCTCTTCGCCGCGTACATCGTAGATGACCTGGCCTTCATGCATCATGATGAGACGGTTGCCGAGCCTGATGGCGTCGTGCATGTTGTGTGTCACCATGAGGGTCGTAAGGCCGTTCTCGTCGACAAGCTTCTGCGTGAGCGAGAGGACCTTGGCAGCCGTCTTCGGGTCGAGGGCTGCCGTATGCTCGTCGAGCAGGAGCAGCTTCGGCTTCTTGAGGACTGCCATGAGAAGCGTCAGCGCCTGGCGCTGGCCGCCAGAAAGCAGTCCCACCTTCGACGTCATCCTTGTCTCAAGGCCGAGGTCGAGTTCCTTCAGGCGATCGACATAGCTTTCGCGCTCGGACTTGCCGATGCCCCAGGCAAGGCCGCGGTGCTGGCCCCTGCGTGCGGCAAGGGCAAGATTCTCGTCGATCTGCATGTCAGCTGCTGTGCCGCGCATGGGGTCCTGGAAGACGCGTCCCAGATCGGCTGCACGCTTGTATTCGGGCAGGCGCGAGACATCCTGTCCGTCGAGCTCGATCGTGCCGCCATCAGGCGGGAAGACGCCTGCGACGATGTTCAGGAGCGTCGATTTGCCGGCGCCATTGCCGCCAATGACCGTGACGAAATCGCCGTCTGCAAGATCGAGGTTCACGCCGCGCAGAGCCGGCTTCTCGTTCACCGTGCCCTTGTTGAAGGTCTTTGTGACATTCGTGAGCTTGAGCATCAGCGCTCGCCTCCCTTCGAGTAGGAGAGACGCTGCTGCCTGCGCTCCAGGATGACGGGGATGACAAGGGCAAGGGCGACGATGATGGCAGAGAAGAGCTTCATATCGTTTGCGTCCATGCCCATCTGGAGGACGATGGCACGGATCAGGAAGTAGACGACAGAGCCGACGACCGCGGAAGTGAGGCGGCTGCCAAAGGCCTGGAGCTTGCCCGGGGTGAGACGGCCGAGCACCTCGCCGATCACGATGGCAGCAAGGCCGATAACGATGGCACCAGTGCCCATGTTGATGTCAGCGTACTTCTGGCTCTGGCAGACAAGAGCGCCAGAAAGACCGACAAGGCCGTTCGAGATCATGAGGGCAAGAAGCTTCGTCACACGCACATCGATGCCGAGAGCGCGGCACATATGCTCATTCTGGCCTGTGGCGCGTAGGGCAGAGCCAATCTCGGTGCCGAAGAACCAGTACAGAAGCACGATGCAGAGCACGGCGACCAGGATGCCGATGATGAAGGATGCGACGCTCTGGGAGACACCCAGAAGCGAAGCAAGACGGGTGAAGACGGTGTCGACATTCAGGAGCGGAACATTGGACTTGCCCATGATGCGCAGGTTGATGGACCAGAGTGCAATCTGAGTAAGGATTCCTGCAAGGATGGCGGGGATATCGAAGACCGTATGGAGCAGGCCGGTGACAGCGCCTGCAATGACACCGGCAAGGGTGCCAAGAAGAATGGCGACAAGCGGATCGAGGCCAAGCGTGACCGATGCGGTCGCGGCAACGCAGCCGCCCAAAGCGAAGCTGCCATCGACCGTAAGATCTGCGATATCGAGCATCTTGTAGGTGATGAAGACGCCCAGGACCATGATGCCCCAGAGAATTCCCTGGTAGACGGCCCCGGTAAGAGCAAGAAGCATTGAGATTTCCTCCTTTTCCAAAAGCATGCCCGGCGAAAATGGGCCGGGCACAGAATAGAGCAGCGATACTGGACGGCAGGAAGGTCCTGCCAGAGCTCTGTCCTCTTACTGGATGACAGAGAGGTCGACGCCTATCGCTTTCGCGGTCTCTTCGTTCGTCGAGAGCGTGCACTCGCTGGCATCGAGCGTCTCGATCGGCATGTCGGCAGGTTTCGACTCGCCCTTCAGGATCTTCACAGCCATCTCGCCCGCCTTGTAGCCAAGCTTGTTGTAGTCAATGCCGTAGGTGGCAAGGCCGCCATTGTCGACCATGCCCTTCTCTCCGCAGATGACAGGCAGCTTGTTCTCATTGGCGACCATAGCGACCGTTGTCATTCCGGCAGCGATCGTGTTGTCTGTCGGAGCGTAGCAGGCATCGACCTTGCCGACCATGGACTCGACGACCTGCTGAATCTCGTTCGAGCTCGAGACCGAGTAGCGCGTGACCTCGAGGCTGCGCTTGGCTGCAGCTTCCTCTGCCATCTCAACCTGGACATCGGAGTTGGACTCGGCGGTGCAGTAGAGGATGCCAACCTTCTTGGCATTGGGAAGGAGCTGTACAAGCAGATCGAACTGGTCGTCGACCGGCGTGAGATCGGAGGTGCCCGTGACGTTGCCGCCAGGAGCATCGTTCGAGGCGACGAGGCCGGATGCGGCAAAGTCGGTGATGGCAGTGCCGACGATGGGAATCTCGGTCGTGGCACCTGCCACTGCCTGGGCAGCAGGGGTGGCGATGGCAAGAATCAAGTCGTCGCCGTCGTTCACAAGCTTCTGCGCGATGGTCTGGCAGGCAGACTGGTCATTCTGCGCATTCTGCTGATCGATCGTATAAGAGATGCCCGAATCGTCGAGCGCCTGGACGAATCCCTTGTTTGCCTGGTCGAGCGCTTCATGCTCCGTGAGCTGCAGGACACCGATCTTGAACTTCTTTTCGCCGCTTGTGCCGGAGCATGCAGCAAGGCCGCCTGTGGCCATAAATGCTGCAGCACCTCCGAACATTGCAAGTGCGCTGCGACGTGTGATATTTCTGGCCATGCTGACAGCCTCCTCATTGTGAGCGTGCCGCCCGCAGCGCAGGCAGGCTTCAGCAGAAGGCCATGCCGGCTCCATGAGCGGCGCAAGATTGATACATGAACAGATGCTAGTTTCATGAGAGGGCACAGGTGGAGTAAGAGCTGCAACTGATAACGAGCATTTAACCGCATGGATAAGGAACTGAGCAGTCAGCTTTATCGCATCGGCCGCAGCATCCTGGCGCACGAGATAGCCGACATTCATGATCTCATCGGTCTCGAGCGCCACCGGAATGATGCCACGGTCAGATGGATAGACCCCCATTGCGATGTCGTAGCCATCATGCTCCGACAAGAGGCGCGCCAGAAATCCGTTGTCGCTGAGCGCGACATGGCTGTGGCAGGAAAGGTCGGCAAGCGGCTCCTCTGCGAAATAGGCCGACCCTTCCGTGCCCTCAGATGGGCGAAGCGTTCCATCATCTGCAAGGTGCTCGTCGGCGTCGGTTATCTCATCGGCGAGAGCTGGGGGAGTGCAGCTGCACTGCTCATGGCGCTTGGTGGCTTCGGCATCGGTGTCGGCATCTCCGGCCTCACCTTCCTCGTCGCCTCCTATGCCTATGACCGGCTCGAAACGATTCCTGCCTTCGATGCAATCAGGCACTACATACGTCCTGTCATCGGAAGGATTCTGCTCACGATTGCCGTGACGATGCTATCGCTTGCTGTGGAGGCAGCACAGCAAACACCCGCAAGGCCCCGCTCGGAAAGCTGATGCTGCTTGCGGTCGGCGTGGTGCTTGGCTGCATGAATGGTCTTGCGCTGATCGCCTGGCAGCCGCTGCCGCAACGGATGCAATAAGAAGCATGACGGAACAGCAGATCCAGACCGCCCGCCAATGCACCCGTGATGCGTGGCTTACATGAGCTGCTTAGATACGAGACCAGCCATGCAGCAGTCGAGCATGTCAATTGCTGGAGCTTCGATCAAGCCGCACCATTTCTCTGAGTGCTTAGCAAGAAGGATGGCGGCAGATATAATCAAAGGCGCGACTGATGACTCTGAACAGGGACTTTCGCCACACCCGTTCTGGAAGGACGGAGACACAGAAGCGGTCCCGCCAAGCGTCTTCTGGATGCATTGAACCAAGCAGCAGGACGGGCAAGCGATAAGGAATGCGAGCTATGGAGTTTCGGAAGATAAGGAAGAAGAGAAACGAGATCGGCATCGATGCTGCAAAGGATCTGCTGGCTCGTTCCAGACGGGGAGTTCTGGCTGTGAATGGTGACGACGGATATCCCTATGCCATTCCGATCAACTTCCTTTATGACGGAGAGCGCAATCAGATCATCTTTCATGGCGCAAGGGCAGGGCATAAGGTCGATTCCCTGAAGAGGAGCGACAAGGTATGCTTCACGGTCTTTGGCAACGAAACGATCAAGGACGAGCCATGGGCCCCATATATGCAGAGCACGGTCGTCTTCGGAAGATGCCATCTGATAGACAGCCCCGAAGAGAACATCAGGTACGTGAGACAGTTTGCAATGAAATACTATCCCGATCCTGCTCTGGTGGAAGAAGAGATCGTGCGCTCGGGGCGCGCTGTGCAGATGTTCGTGATCGATATCGAGCATATAAGCGGCAAGGAAGTCCAGGAACGGTAGGGAAGGGCTGCGCGAACCCCCAGGCCATGATCCTTTCGCTGCAGGACATGTCCTGCAAAGCTTTCCGTCAATGACGCCGCAGCGCATGCAGGAATGCCCCGCCGGAGCACGTGTTCGAACTGCGTGCCCTATGTCGGCAGTTCCTGCATGCAGTTGCACAGCTGCTACAGCGACGCTATGAAGCGCATCTGCCCCGCGCGCCCGGCTTCATCCCATTTGAAGACGCCGGCATCCTCGAGCACATGCGAGAAGACTTCGCCGACAGCATCTTTCACGATGGCCTGGATGTTGTCTTCTGCAAGCTCCGGATGCGTCTGCGCAAGCCCTCTTGCCCAGACGGCATGGGCGGAAGCGAGCTCATCCTGCCTGAGCTCTTCGAGGGAGGCACCCTTGAGGAGGAGCTCCTCAGTGCGCTTGAGCTCGGGCACGAGGCGGGGAGGGAGGATGGCCAGACCCATGACCTCGATGAGGCCGATGTTCTCGCGCTTGATATGGTGCCACTGCTCATGCGGATGGAAGACGCCGAGCGGATGGTCCTTCGAGGTGATATTGCACCTGAGAGCGAGGTAGGCCTCATAGGTGCCGTCATGCTTCCTGACGATAGGCGTGACCGTATTGTGGGCGCCATTCTCGTCGTGGGCGATGATGCCGAGATCGGGGTCGCTCCAGGCTCTCCAGCAGGAGATGACATGGTCTGCCGCATTGAGAATCTGGCCCCGGTTCTGAGAAGTGAGCCTCAGGACCGAGAGCGGCCACTTGAGAACTTCGCCCTTGATGTCGGGATATCCTGGGACCTCGAATGTCTCTGCCGTCTCTGCCTTCATCATTGCGAACTCATACCTGCCGCCCTGGTAGTGGTCATGCGAGAGGATGGAGCCTCCGACGATAGGCAGGTCGGCATTCGAGCCGATGAAGTAGTGGGGGAAGAGGTCCACGAAATCGAGCAGGCAGGAAAGCGACGCCCTGTCCACATGCATCGGACGGTGGTGCGCACTCATAGCGATGCAGTGCTCGTTGAAGTAGGCATAAGGGGAGTACTGGAAGCCCCAGCGCTCGTGCCCGAGCTCGATCGGGATGATGCGGAGATTCTGGCGCGCTGGATGGGCGCCGAAGGCATCGGACGCAGGGCGGCCCGCATATCCTTCGTTCTCGATGCAGAGCTGGCACGCAGGATATTTCTCGCCTGCAGGCGCCTTGCCGGCTGCTGCAATCTCTCTGGGGTCCTTCTCCGGCTTCGAGAGATTGATCGTGATCTCGAGAGGGCCGTAGGCGCTCTCGTATGTCCAGCAGATGTTTCTGGCAATGGCTGACCTGCGCACATAGCCGGCATCGCAGCAGAGGCTGTAGAACCAGTCTGTTGCGGCCTGGGCGCCCTTGGTGCTTCTCTGATCAGCGAACTTCTTTGCTATCTCGGACGGCCTTGGCATGAGGAGCCCCATGATCTCCATTGCGATGCGGTCGCGCCCCGAGGCAGTATTCTCCTCCTTGCTGGCAGCAATCGCGTGCTCGGCAAGATCTGCCAGGAGCTTGTCGGGGACGTCATATGATGCAGCAGGGGAGACAGCAGGATCTTCTGCATTCTCGGCCAGTGCCCATGCAGCTTGAGGTCCAGGGCCGGTGTGTCCTATGGCAGAAAGCACGCTGTTGTAGGCCCAGATGCGGTCTTCCCAGGCTAGCAGGCCGTGCACGGCTGCATAGTCGCAGATGGCTTCGATCTCTGCTGCAATGTCTTCAGCTACTCCCATGATGCAAAAGCACCCCTTTCTGCAATGTGATAGCGGCGCGTGGCATCCTTGCCGAGCCAGGCGTCCATCCTCTCCTGGAACTGGCCTGCTTCTGCAAGCGGGACGAAGCACTGGATCGTGCCGCCGAAGCCGCCGCCGTGGATCCGGCAAGCGCCTTTGCCTTCTAGAAGGCGCTCGGCAAGTGCAAGCGCAACCATTGCCGGCTGCTCGGCATTGCCGGTCGTCACGTTCTGGAGATACATGGCAGAGCTCTTGCCCGACGCGCGCGTGAGTGCCAGGAACTCTTCGATATTGCCTTCCTGGAGTGCCTGCCACCTCTTCTGAACGAGCCGGTCCTCGTTCCAGTAATGGAGGGCACGGAGCACCGGCCTGTCGCCGAGCTTCTTCCTGAGCTCCGGTACCGCATCAAGGAACTTCTTCTCGTCTACATCGGCGAGACGGACCTTGCCGAAGGTGCGGGCCACTTCCTGCATCTCTTCGGGGATGGCGGCATAGGCGTCGGTCAGGTCCTCATGGCTCGCTCCGACCTTTGCCAAGATCAGGGCATATCCTGCATCCTCGAAGTCATAGACAAGCTTCTCTGCCTTGGGATTCTCCTTATCGAAGAAATCGATGAAGGCAAGGCCGCCGAGACAGACCGAAGCCTGGTCCATGAGGCCACAGGGCTTGCCGAAATAGACGTTCTCGACTTTCTGGCACATGCGGGCAAGCTCGAGCGCATCGTAGCTCTTTCCGTCCCAGAACGCTTCCATGGCACGGCCGAGCGCCGCTTCGATGGCAGCTGAGGAGGAAAGCCCGCCGCCCACGGGAATCGTGCTCGTAAGGGCGATATCGAAGCCGGAGGGCACCCTGCCATCCTCAGCCATGCATGCCGCCATGCCACGCACAAGCGCAGCTGTCGTATTCTTCTCGTCTTCGCGGATCGATAGGTCGGAGGCATCGACCGTGACGAGAGGGTAGCCATCGCTTGCAAGGCGGATCTGTGTGCCTTCTGTCTTTCTGGCTGCGGCGTCGATTGCGACATCGAGGGCACCCGCAATGACATGGCCGCCCTCATGATCGGTGTGGTTGCCGGCGATCTCGGAGCGTCCTGGTGCATGCACCTGAAGCAGTTTGGCTCCCTTTTCTGGCTCGCCGAATGCTTCGTCGAAGACTTCGTGCGCCCGCATCTGTCCTTCCGTCATCTTTGAGGATTCCATCTCGTTCTCTCCTTGTCTTGTCTGTCCAACATTCGGCAGCCTATCGCTGCACATACGTGCCAAGCATCCAGGAAATGCCTATCTCGTATGGCTTCTCTGGCGTGCAGACGGGCTGAGGCCACGACGGGTGATGTACGCAATCGGGGAAGTACTCAGCCTCGGCCGCAAAGCCTGCGCCCGCTCTGTAGCTCGTTCCGTCTTTCCCCTCCGGATCATCGAGCCAGTTTCCGGGATAGAGCTGGATGCCGGGAGCTGTCACAGAGATGTCGAGCGTACGTCCGGACTTCGAATCATGAGCTGAAAGGGCATGCCTGAGCTTGCCATCAGGCTCCCAACCCCTTGCGCAGAAGCAGTGGTCGATGCCATGCCCCCGCTCGAGCTGGACCGATGTCTGACCGAGATCTTGGCCCAATGCCTTGGGAGTTCTGAAGTCGAAAGGAGTGCTTGCCACGGGCAGGATGCGTCCATCCGGCACATGGTCGCCTGCTATCGGCAGGAAGCTGTCTGCATCGATTGCGACAACCGTATCGAGGGCAGAACCTGAGGCATGGCCCGCGAGATTGAAATACGTGTGGTTCGTCACGTTCACGAACGTCTCTTTGTCGCTCTCGCACCGGTAGCGTATGTCGACTCTATAGCCATCCTGCTCTTCTACCAGAGAGAATGTTGCGGTGAAGCGGCGGTTGCCTGGAAGGCCAAGCTCTCCGTCTGCCAGATTGCAGGCAAGCGTCAGAGAATCATCCGACTCATCTTCGATGCGTTCCCAGAGCCTCTTGTGGAGGCCTTTCGTCAGGCTCGAGTGGAGGTTGTTTGCGTTGTCAGGCCCATCATTCCTCTCGAGTGCATATGGCTGCGAGCCAATCGTAAGCTCGGCGCCGCGGGTCCTGTTCGCGACAGGTCCGATCGTCGCACCGTAGCAGGCTGGGTCATCGAAGTAGCCTTCAAGCCCGGAGAAGCCGAGCACGATATCATCCACGTTCCCGTCCCTGTCTGGAACGGAAAGGCCCAGGACCGTTGCGCCGAAATCGGTGACGGTCAGGGTAGCGTTGCCTACTAGAATCGTATATTTCATAGCGCAGCTGCCATCTGGCAGCATGCCAAGCATCGAGCTCTCGACCATATGCATCCTCCCTGCTTCCGCTACAATGTTAACGTACGCATTGCTCAATTGCAGCGAGATTCTTGGCTCTGTGCTACTGTTTTCGCCAATGGAACCAAATGGCAGGGGAGCGGCAGGAGGGATTCGCGTGACGAAGAGAGAGCAGATGCACCGTCCGGTATCGGCAGCGGATGTCGCTCGTGCCGCGGGCGTATCCCAGCAGACTGTCTCCCGCGTCGTGAACCGGCAGCCCAATGTGAGCGAGAAGACGCGCCTCGCTGTGACACGTGCGATGGAGGAGCTCGGGTTCCGCCCCAACTTTGCCGGGCGCTCGCTCAGGAGCGGCCGCTACCATTCGGTGGGCCTCACGATCTACAACATCACGCAGTACGGCAATCTCTCGACGCTTGACGGTATCGCCACTGCTGCACGTGAGCATGGGTATGCCATAACGATGGAAGAGGAGCGTGACGACAGCCCTGTCTCGCTCGAAGCGACAACGAGGCGCATGCTTGCCCTTCCTGTCGATGCGATGATCGTCAGCATGAGCATCAAGGCAGAGGACTTCGATGTCTTCCGTCCCGCGCAGGGCTTGGGCTGCGTGCTTCTGACCATGTATCCGCACCCCGGCTGCACGACAATCGATTCCGACCAGTATGGCTGCTCCCGCCTTGTTATGGATCATCTCCATTCCCACGGACACAGAGAGATCCGCTTCGTGGCCGGCCCCTCATATTCGGTCGACTCCACATTCCGCGAAAAGGGCTGGCGAGATGCGCTGGAAGAGCAGGGGATTGAAGCAGTGGAGCCCCTTGCCGGTGACTGGACCGCAGACAGCGGCTACGAGGCAGGTGCCGCGCTTGCGACAGACGCGTCAATGACCGCCGTCTATGCAGCAAACGACCAGATGGCCTTGGGCGTCATTGCAGCGCTCGAGGATGCCGGAAGGCAGGTGCCGGAAGACGTGAGCGTCGTGGGCGTCGATGATTCCCTGGGCGGCACCGTACCCAGAAACCGCCTTACGACGGTGCGCTTCGATATGTTCCAGCGCGGCACCCGCGCCTTCGAGGAAGCGCTCAAGGCAGGGGAGCCGGGCTACGAGGTCCAGGACATCCGCATTCCCGGCACTCTCATCGAGCGCTCCACGGTACGGGACATCAGATAGCCGAAGCCGCTCTCGGGTACAATTCATTCGTCAACCGTATTGGAAGGAACCTTCCGTGTTCATTGCATTGTTCTCTACGGTCTTCGGGCTCTGGCTCGTCGGCTGCATCATCGCTTTCTTCTTCAAGCTCGTCTGGTGGACTTTTGCCTTCGCCTTCAAGGCGCTCGGCTGGCTCATACTTGCCTGCATCGTGCTGGCTCTTCTGAGCGTACCCTTCATAGCCGGCGTCATCGCCTGTGCAGCGCTCCTCGCAGGCCTTGCACACGCAGGTGCCCATTAGGATGCCTTCGCAGGAAGGTGTCTCCTTCATCCTCTATGCAGGTGACACCCCCGTGGAGGTCACGAAGCGCCATGTCAGGAATCTCAATCTGCATGTAACCCGTGAGGGACGCTGTGTCATGTCGATCCCGCTTCGCTGCTCCCGTGCTTTTGCCCAGTCCTTCCTGGATGAGCGCCAGGCATGGATAGAGCAGAAGATGGCGGCATCCAGGAGAAGGATCTCTGCCATATCCGCCGAGCGCTACCTTTCCGGCTCCCACACGATGCTCTGGGGCGAGCCCTGCACCGTAATGCTCGAGGAAGTCCAAGCAAGCAGGCAATCCGTCTCCTTCGATCTGGATAAGAAGACCGTGACGCTCAGACTCGGCCGCACGGCGCTCGAAGACAGCGATGAGGGGTGCCAGATTCGGCATGATGCCATCCGTAAGGTGCGCAAGCTTGCACTCGAGACGCGGCTTCCCGAGCTGGCAGAGCAGGCCGAAGAACGCGTCGGAGCAGCAGCTTCTGGCTGGCATGTACGGGACATGAAGACGCGGTGGGGCTCCTGCTCGACCGGCACGGGCCAGATCAGGCTCGCCTTGGCACTCTCCGCTTATCCCATATTCTGTGCCGAAGCTGTGGCCTGCCACGAAGCATGCCATCTGATTGTTCCCAACCACAGCGCTGCATTCTATCGGGAGCTCACCCGTGCCTATCCTGGCTGGCAGCACGCACGGCAATACCTCAAGCAGGCGCCACGCCCCATCTGACAAAGGCCATTTCCGTTTCCTGTGCGTTGCGCCTCTTCCATAAGCGGCTATATGCTGCCATTCTGGATGCATAAACGCCGATGGAGGGAGGCAGCGTGGCAGAGCCTGGCACAGAGGAGCTCAAGAGGCTCTTTGCCGAGGACCATTTCGCGAGCGATTCCTGCGGCTGCAGGATCGAAGAGGCACGTCCTGGATATGCCCGCGTGAGCTTCGAAATCGAGAGACGCCACAGGAACCAGAGGAACGAAGTAATGGGCGGTGCCATCTTCACGCTCGGCGACTTCGCGATAGCCGTCGCCTCGAATGCCACGGGCACGGCCCATGTGGCAGTGAGCTGCTCGATCGATTTCCTGACGACCGTGAAGGGCACCCGCCTCATCGCAGAAGCCAGAGCGGAGCGTGACGGGCGCCACCTTGCCTTCTATTCTGCCAGGATCACAGATGAGCTTGGCACCTACGTGGCACGCATGAGCTCGACCGGCTTTGCCGTCGGAGAGATTCCCGAAGATGTTCTCGCACGCATATCGGGCACAACGGATACTAAGGAGAGATAGCCATGAAGAAAGATACCGCGGTCCTCGTGATCGATGTCCTCGTTTCCGGAGCAGACGACACGCTCTACAAGCAGGACCCCGCAGAAGCGGCTCTCGTAAGGAAGGCCGCTGCGGTCGTCGATGCTGCACGTGCAGCAGAGCTTCCCGTCATCTTCCTCTGCGACCAGCATATCAAGGGCGTGGACAAGGAGCTCGAGCTCTGGGGAGACCATGGCATAAAGGGCGATGCACGTCCGAATCCAGAGTTCGAGGCAGGATCTGGCGCACTTGACTTCATCATCCCCAAGAGGCGCTATTCGGGATTCTTCGGAACCGACCTCGATCTGACGCTCAGGGAGCTCGGAGTCACCAAGCTCATTGCCGTCGGCGAGGACACGAACATCTGCGTCCTCCACACGCTTGCCGACGCCTGGAACCTGGGCTATGCGACGGAAGTCGTCACCGACGCAACGAGGACCTTCCTTGTCGGGACGCAGGAAGGGGCGCTCGAGCATATGCAGAAGTGCTTCGGCACGAAGCCTGTCACGGCAGATGAAGCAATGGCAGAGCTTGCGTAAGTCCTGAACAGGAAATCACGAACTGGGGGAGTCTGCATCAGCAGGCTCCCTTTTTGCACTTTCATGACTCAATCAGGTACCAATTTTCAGATACTTCAGAAAAATATTGAAGAAATTTGTTCAAGTTGTGTATGTGTCTTCAGACACATGAGAATGAGGCTTCAGAGCGACGTTTGCGCAGGTAAACGAACTGTAGCTTGAGGGTTGCATCTCGCAGTCCACCAATAGTCCACCCGAACAGTCCACCAAGTCCGTGGCGGCACCCCACGGAATCGGCGAGCGGCAGGCCGCCCGGCGGGCACGTTGGTGGACTGCGTCACCCCACGAACCCAGCGCTGCACGGGACGAACCATGTGGACGGTGGTCGGTATGCCTAGGACAGACGCCCTCCGACGAGGCGGAGAACAGATTTCATGCCAGGTGGACTCCACCTGGCTGCCAGCATGCAGCCTCTCGATGCCTTGCCCCAGCACAATGCGGAATCTATAATAGTTGTCAAGAAAACCTTTGTTAGAACAACCATTATTGGAGGCGCCATGTTCGTCGGCAGACGGGAAGAACTGAGGCGGCTGGAGGATGCCTACAACACGGGTACGTTCCAGATGGCGGTTATCTACGGGCGGCGGCGTGTGGGCAAGACGACCCTTATCTCGGAGTTCTCGCGCGGCAAACGGACGCTCTTCTTCACGGCGCTCGAGCAGGCGGACGCGGACAACCTCGCAGACTTCGCCCGCGCGCTGGCCGAGTTCTTCGACCTGCCCGGGGGCGTGCGCTTCGACAGCTGGCGAGACGCCTTCGACTACCTCTGCGAGCGCGCAGAGCAGGAGCGCTTCGTCTTCGTGTTCGACGAGTTCCCCTACGCGGCGAAGCGCAACGGCTCGCTTCCGTCGCTCCTGCAGGTGTGCATCGACCACAGGCTGCAGGCGACGGGGGCCTTCGTCATCCTCTGCGGGTCCAACCAGGGCTTCATGGAGAGTGACGTCCTTGGTCGCAGAAGCCCCCTCTACGGGCGCAGGACCCTGCAGATGAGGCTTGGTCCCCTCGGGTACCGGGACGCTGCGCAGATGGTCCCCTGGGCCACGCCCGACGAGGCGTTCCGCATCTACGGCTGCGTGGGAGGGGTCCCGTACTACCTCGCCCAGGTGAGGGAGGGGAGGAGCCTGCGCGAGAACCTGCGCGAGCTCTACTTCGACCCGGCTGGCTTTCTCTACGGCGAGCCGGCCATGCTGCTGCGGCAGGAGCTCTCGGAGCCCGCCGCGTACAACTCGGTGCTCCGCGCCGTCGCGGGCGGCGCCACGCGGCCCAAGGAGATCGCCGAGAGGACCAGGATCGAGCGCAACTCCCTGGCGGGGTACCTCACCACCCTCGTGTCGCTCGGCATCCTCGAGCGGACGATACCCTTCGGCGAGAGCCCCGAGCGCAGCAAGCGCGGCATCTACCGCATCCGGGAGGCAGCGTTCGCCTTCTGGTACCGCTTCGTCATGCCGAGGGTTACGCAGGTCGAGGACGGCGCCGGCGCGCTTGCCCTCGCGGCCGTGAGCGAGGGGGACCTCGACGCCTACCTGGGCCTGCGCTTCGAGCGGGTCTGCCGCGAGTGGCTCCTTGCCCAGGCCATCGAGGGGAGGCTCCCCCTGCGAGTTGACGCCTTCGGCTCGTGGTGGGGTCCGGACCCCGACAGGCGATCGACGACGGACATAGACGTCGTGGCCGCCGACACCCAGAGCAGGAGGCTCCTGGTTGGCGAGTGCAAGTACCGCGAGTCGTTCGACGAGACCGAGGCGATGCGCGAGCTCGAGCGCCGCGCGTCCCTCGTCAGGGGCTACGAGCCCGAGTTATTCTACCTCTTCTCGAAGCACGCCCTGTCGAGCGGCACCATCGAGAAGACCGAGGGCATGCCTGCATGGCATCTGGTCACCGTTGGGGATCTCTATCGGTAACAGACAGGCCCCGGAGGGCCTGCCGCCAGATGATGTGCTAGTTGTAGCTACCTGACTTCTTCTTGGGGACTCGGCCGAGGATGCGTCGCCCGTGGACTGTCAATCGAGGGCGACGCTTGCCGGTGGGGTTTTAGGCCTTACTGCCAGGTCGTCTCCTCCACGGGCTCGGCCTCCTTGTTGACCGTGACGATGACCTGCGCGTACCTCGTCAGGGCGGGCTCGCCGTCGTCGGTCACCTCGAGCACGAGGTTGAACTTGTCGCCCTTCTTGGCGTCGGCGGGGATGGTGAAGCTGGTCTCGAGCTTGTCGTGAGCCCAGACATCCATCGTCTGGCGGCGCGTGCTGGGCCTGGGCGTCGTCGACACCGAGAGCTACGACTCGTGGCTCGCCTTCCTCAGGAGGGTGAGGGCCCGCGGCGTCACGGGCGTCCAGCTCGTCACCTCCGACGCCCACGAGGGGCTGAGGAGGGCCATCGAGGAGGTGTTCCAGGGCGCCGCCTGGCAGAGGTGCGTCGTGCACCTCATGCGCGACTGCGCCCGCGCGGCCTCCGGGTCGAGGTCGCTCCAGAGGCGCGTCTCGCGCATCGTCGCCCCCGTCTTCCGCCTGAAGGACGCCGGCGCCGTGAGGGCGGCCTACCACCTGGCCATCGAGATGCTCGAGTCGTGCTGACGCGACGCGGCGCGCATCCTCGAGGAGGCCGAGCCCGACGCGCTGGCATACCTCGACTTCCCTCCCTCGCACTGGAGGCGGCTTCGCACCAACAACGTGCTCCGATAATGTGAACCAGGCCTGCAGGACGCAGGCTGCATGGCACTGCATGCGGCATGGTGACCCTACAATGTGGTGACGTCTCATCGCTGTCCTTCTCCTGATGTGTCCCATG
>Ga0256406_1003817_pt1 | contig 18107 bp, 10 predicted proteins | sample RumenRJG_03DNA_FD_185986 | JGI IMG/M metagenome (GOLD analysis project Ga0256406, IMG submission 185986) | Bovine rumen microbial communities from Lethbridge, Alberta, Canada - RJG_03 | ecosystem: Host-associated > Mammals > Digestive system > Stomach > Rumen | place: Canada: Alberta | collected...
TTTTCGGAAATGTTATAAAATCTCGACTTCACTCTAAGTGATTGATATACAAGAAGCAATACAAAGTTAATAAATAATAAAAATCATCCAATTATTTGGATTGCAACATAGAAGAAAAAGATCGTTCACTAAGCAGCGAATGATAAAAAGCTACGTAGCGAACAATCGTTTGCCAGGCTGCAAAATCAAGTGATAAGTCATGCGCCCAAGTAAGAGGGCAGTTCCCCAGGGGCACTGGCCCCTTACTTAGTAGCATATTACTCTTCCCGATAGTCTGAGTATATGTGAAGCATGCAGCAAGGACAGCCCCGTGGGGCTGAAGCATGGGTAACCCCGGTCTAGCGACTGAGAGGAGCGCAGACCGGGGGTGGTGTGTCCTACCTCAGCTGACGTGCCCCGAGGGGGCACACGAGCACGAGGTGCGCAGAAGTCCTTCGAAGCTCCAACTACGGATATTTTCCACTGCGCCCGAAAATCGCTATCACATGATTTTCCTTCTATTGGGATTCGGGACACCCATATTGAAATCCGCAAGATTGATTATCAGTGTGTTATGGAATTATCTCAAAAAGTGACGAAGTCAGGAAACGTGCTCTCACATTACCTGATGCAGACGACAGATCCCAGGGTGAACAACTTATAGTCAATGAAGCTTTGAAATGGGGGCGGACACGTTGAACCGTCAGCATGAGGTTTTAGGTTTTTTGCAGTGTCCTTCCTTTAGAGGAAGGGCACTACATATTCCGACAGCTTGTTCTCCACGATGATGCGGTTCATGTTGTACTTGATAACTACGGTGTGGCTGCCTTCGTCCAGGGTGAAGTCGTCCATGCCCCCTTCAAGAGGAATGAAAGGAGGAATAACTGGTTTGTCGCTGTCGCCGGGATGCTTCATGTTGGCCACTTCCACATCGCACACCGGCATCCTGATGCCGAGGTCAGCAGGGCGGCGCCCCTCACCGAAAAAGATTTCCTGACGAAGCAGATAGACCAGCTCCAGGACCTCGTCCTGGCTGTGGGCCGCCTCCACCATGGACTTGCTTACCGACGTGCCCGAGATGAGGGGGATGTCGACAGGCTGTCTTCGGTCGAGCACCAATCCCGAACGCAACGAGTCGGCCGGCGATGCTGCCACCCGATAGTCACGGCCATTGGGGTAGTGGCGCGAGCCTCCGTTGAAGCGGCCCTCTAAATGGTCGTTGACGTCGTGGAGAATAGGGCGTTTGGCCACGAGCTCCAGCAGACTCTTCATTTCGTCGCGGGCCTCATCCAGCCGGTTGGCGCACACTAAGGCTTCGGCAATGATGAGGCGGTCCTCCTCGGCTTTGGCAATAGTGACGGGACTCTGATAGGTCGACGTGCGTTGCACATATTTAGGGTCGAGGAAGTCGAGGCGCGGCAGAGGCTGGAACCACGTGCCCCAGATGGCTTCCTGAGCCACGTTGTTGACATTGTTGGCCCCGTCGAAGGTGAGCTGCACGCAGAAGTCATCCGACAGCTGCAAGGCTGCGCGGGCCTCGCTGACAGCCTCGTCAGCCTGACCGAGGCGATAGTAGATGCGGGCCTTCAGCGTGTGAGCAAAAGCCCGGGCCGAGTCGGAGGCTGCATAGCTCAGAACGCTGTCAGCCAGTGTCACGGCCTCGTTGAGATGGGAGCGCCAGCCGACGGGCTCGCCACCGGCTGCATCGGGCAGAGCAGTGAAGAACTCACCGGCCAGAATCTGCGAGAAGGTCTTGGCCGTGAAGAGATCGTACTTCTCTTTCGTCGTGATGTGGGGGTCGTGGCGTAGTACCGTTCCGAAGGCATAGTCCACAGACTCCCGCAGGTTGCCCACGTAGCGCTGAAGCTGCTTCACGTCCTCATCATTGGTTTTCAGCTCAGGCACGTCGAAGACGCGGTTCGACCGCGTATAGTTGTTATAGTAGTTGTCGGAGAGTATCTCCATGAGCTGCGCATAGTCGCCCATGCACTCTGCAAAGTTCTTCCTCACACCGTTCACCCACGTGTGCATGGCATTGGGCTGACCGAGAAAGGTGTCGTCGGTGACATTGGGGCTCTGCGTGTCGCCCGGCTCAATGAGGCTGCACGATGACAGCGAGAGCACCAGGAAGAAGGAGAAGATAAGGGGTCTCATCATCAGAAATCAAGTCTTAGAGTAACGATATATTGACGGGGAGCACTGAAGGTGGCGTAGTTGATGCCGCCCGTAGCCACGGCACCTTGTTCGAGAGCTCCGGAGACAGTCGCTTCGGGGTCGCAGTCGGAAGCTGTGATGGCAAAGGGATTGTAGACATTGAAAGCCATATTGACGGTCCTCAACCCCCAGTGGTTGACGCTGAAAGTGTAGTCGGCACCGATGTTGCGCACTTTGAGGAAGTCGGCTTTGCTGACAAAATAGTTGGTGAACTTCAGCCACGCAGCGCGCTGGGTGAGCCCTTCGAGGGCCTTGGCGGGAATGCGGGAGTCAGCGATACCCTTGCGGAAGCGGAACTGCTCATCGAAGGAGTGAACGTAGGCTCCCGTCTGATAGTCGCCCGTGAGGGTGACGTTCAGCTGGCGGTACCTGGCTCTGATGCCGAAGTTGCCGTAGAGGGTGGGGAGTGTGGAGCCGAGGTCCTGGTCTGTGAGCACCGTTTGGAGTGTGCCGTCGGCATTGAGCACTGCCTTGTTGCCATAGAGATAGCCGATGGGTTTGTCCTGGCTTACGGCGGTCATGATGGTGGCGGGATCGAAGCCTCCGATACGGAAGGTCACCTGACCGCCTGTCGACGCCACGCGGTTGTGATTGGTGTTCACCGATGCATGGAGGTTCACCGTCCAGTCGCGGGTGTCGACAGCCGTGAGGCCGAGTGTCCACTCCATGCCGTGATTGCGGATGTCGCCGACGTTGGCAAGATAGGTTGACGACTGTCCGGAGGAGGGAAGAGTAGGGATGCTGAAGATGGCGTCGAGCGTGCGCGAATAATAATAGGTGAACCCGATGCTCAAGCGTCCGTGGAGTAGACTGGCTTCGACACCGGCCTCATAGGAGTGCATCTTCTCAGGACCGAGGTCGGGGTTGCCGTAGGCTCCGAAGACAGCAGCCTGCTGCCCTTGGTAGGAGCTGATGTCGATGGTGCGCTGCCAGGCGAAGGCCGGGGGGAAGTTGCCGGCTATGCCCGCGTTGGCCCTGAGACGGAGCGAAGTGAGCAGTCCGTTGTGGCGCAGCGGAGCCATGAAAGTCTCGTCGGAGAGAATGTAGGAGAGGCCCACCTTGGGATAGAACTGCCAGCCCACGTTGTCGCCGAAGGCACTGTTGTAGTCCACCCTCATTCCGAGGTCCACATAATAGCGGTTGAGGAACCCGATGTTGTCCTGTAGATAGAGTCCGTAGTTGTGCAGATAGCTGAGCCACTCGTCGCCCGTCACCGTACCGGCCCCGCTCATCACCTTCACGCCGTCGCGCACGTTGGTACCGTTGAGAAGGGTCTGCTTGTCGTGGGTGTTGAAATACTGGAAGCCGGCTGTAGCCACGTGGCTCATCCAGTCGCCACAGTAGAGGCGGTACTGAGCATTGACATCAGCGGTGATGCCGAGGTAGTCGCGGTCGGTATTGAACACTCGCCCCGCGTCGCTGGTGCCCTCGGGCTTTACCTGCGTGTGAATGAGCCATTCGTTGGTTGTTATCTCCTTGTTCGTGCTGCGCCGATAGTCGAGACCGAAGGTAGCCTTCAGACAGAGATTCTTGAGGGGCACGAACCGAAGGGTGTGCGACATCTGAAAGCGCTTGATGTTGCTGCGGTTGTACTGTAGCCGTTCGGCCTTGTCAATGAATGCCTTGAGGAACCCAAATTCGGTTGCGTCCATGGCGTCGATGTCGGCTCCGAAGTTATGCATCGTTCCGTCGGCAGCCGTATAGCGCAGGTCGTTGGCGGCGCTGCACTCCGTGGTCCACAGACCAGTGTAGAGCCCCTGGTTGCCATTGCGCGTGCGGCGGAAGTCCTGGGAGAGGAAGCCGAAGGAGTTGTCGAAGTCGAGCATCCGGTTCACCTTCAGCCGCGAGCCAAAGCGCAGCACATAGCGCTTGCTGTCGTTGCCGTCGTGGATGACGGTGCCGGTGTTCTGCCCCATGTGGGCCCCGAAGCTGTAGCCGAACCGCTCGTTGCCTCCGTCGAAGCCCACACGATAGAGCTGCTCAAATCCCGTCTGGTTGAGCAATTCCTTGGTGCGCTTGAAATGATAGAACTGCGAAGTGGCCTCGTCGATACCGAGCTGGGTGGAGAAGAAGGCGTGGAAGCGTCCGTCACCGCCCTTGCGGGTGAATATTTGAATGATTCCGTTGGCGGCGTCAGAGCCGTAGAGTGTGGTGGCAGCGCCGCCCGGCACATATTCTATATGGTCGATGTTCTCAAGGGGGAGGTCACCGATGGACCCCGTGGCGGCGGTCTGTCCCATGGGGAGGTCGGAGGTGGAATAGGGCTCAGCACTGTAGCCGTGGTGCGAGGCACTCACATAGGAGCCGGTATTCATGTTGTCCATCCTCACGCCGTCGACATAGATGACCGGAGTGGAGTTGGCAAAGGCCGACGACAGTCCGCGCGACCGGATGAGGGAGGTGGAACCGGGCTGCGATGTGGTGACGGCAAACTGTACCGCCGGAAGGGCATCCTGCAGCATGAGCTCGAGCCTGCCCGACGGCACGTTGGCCAAGTCCTTGGCCTGCACCTTCGTGAACGTCGACGACAGCCTGCGCCGCTGAATCTGCGCTCCCTGTCCGGTTATAATCACTTCGTTGAGGTTGATGGAGTCTTTCACCGTGCCCGGCACCACGTCGTCCTTCTCGTTGCCCGACGCTGCCACGCTTGCCGCAAGGCACAGCGCCAGGGGTATCAATCTTCTTACCATTGGTTGATAATCTTGTCTATTCTTCTATCCCTTGCTGTCAAGTCACAGCCTCAGCCTTCGCTCGGAAAGAGCGACCGCGAAATGGCTACGACGTGCTATTAGTTGATGGACAACACGGTGCAAAATTAGTAAAATATTGCTAAACAGCCTTACTATTCCCTGGGAAATATCCACCGGCACCATTGTATCCACATTGCTGCACACCGAGGGTTCTTGCGGTTGTGAGCTTTGTTGTTCCCGTACTGCGCTCCTAACATCGCTTGCGCGGGGGAGGTAGGCGCGTGCCCCGTTGGAGCACCGACCTTTCAGTTTGCAGCATATTGCTCTTCAGGCCCCGACGCGTTGTGCTGGTCATCTGTTCCCTTTCCCCTTGAGATTCCGGAGGAGAGTCAAGGAGTTGACATCCCGTTCAGCATCCTCACAGCCGGCATTGATGGTCGCTGCACCACGTCCGCGGTCATTCTATACAGGAAATAGGCGCTGACAGGCTTTTTCTCTGCGTATTCAATAAAAAGTTCCCGCTCAAGTTGCCCGTCAAACGTTTTTTTCTTAACTTTGCGTTGTTAATTGTTCACCGGTCACTTGAAACCATCACATCCTTTTTAAGGGTTACATATAACTAATAACTTAACGAACAATGGATGAAGAACAGACATTAAGCAGAAGAGACTTCCTCAAGCGCGTCGGCATTGCGGGAGCAGGGCTGCTGGCTGCTACCAGTCCCTGGCTGTCGGCATTCTCCGATGTGGAACACACAGCGAAGGAGCGTTGCCGTCTCGGTATGATAGGCCCTGGCTCCAGAGGTCGCTTCCTGCTGGGCTTCCTTGCGAAGAACCCGAAATGCGAAATCGTGGCACTGGCTGACATCTATCAGCCGTCGCTTGACGAGGCACTGAAGATAGTGCCGACGGCCAAAACCTACAAAGACTACCACAAACTTCTCGAAGACAAGACCATCGATGGCGTCATCGTGTCCACTCCGCTAGCCACGCACTGCCAGATAGTGCTCGACGCCTTTGATGCGGGCAAGAACGTCTACTGCGAGAAAACCATCGGCTACGACATGGACGAGTGTCTAGCCATGTACCGTAAGCACCTCTCCACGGGCCGCATCTTCTTCACCGGCCAGCAGCGGCTCTTCGACCCCCGCTACATCCAGGCCATGGACCTCATCCACCGAGGCACCTTTGGCTACATCTCGGCTGTGCATGCCTTCTGGAACCGCAACAATGACTGGCGGCGCGACGTGCCCAAGCCTTCGCTCGAGAAATTCATCAACTGGCGCCTCTATAAGGCCACCTCGAAGGGTCTCATGACCGAGCTGGCCTGCCATCAGCTGCAGGTGGGCACCTGGGCCCTGGGCATGCTGCCCGCAAAGGTCATGGGGCACGGTTCCATCAACTACTGGAAGAAGGGTCGCGAGGTCTACGACAACGTCAACCTCATCTATGTGTTCCCCGACGGAAGGAAGATGACCTACGGCTCAGATGTGGAAAACAAGTTCTACGGCCTCGAAGAGCAGATACTGGGCTCAAAGGGTACCGTGGAACCGGAGAAGGGAAAATACTACTTTGAGGATGTCGCTCCTGCTCCCGCCTTCATGCAGATGATAAACGACTGGGAGAACGACATCTTCGGCAATATCCCCTTTGCCGGCACCAGCTGGGCTCCGGAGACCGCCAACGTGAACAACGGGGAGTATATCCTGGGCAAGCGCCCCGAAATGGATGGTACGTCGCTGCTCACGGAGGCCTTCGTGGAAGCCAACATCACGGGCCGACAACCTAAGAACATCGCCGAGGAGGGCTACTACGCCAGCATCCTCTGTCTGTGGGGACACGAGGCTATGGTACGGGGGCAGATTCTCGACTTCCCGGAGAAATACTATATCGACTACAACGTCTACCATACTAAAGCATCACAGATATGAAAGACATCACCATCTCGGCCCGGCGGCAGAAGCACGAGCTCAAGACGTGGCTCGTTTGCTTCGCCATTGCCTTCGCGCTCAACGTCTACGCCGTCATCGCCTACGAGAGTCCCGCCACGGAGCTCCTCACCTCGCTCCTCTACGTACTGTGCTTCTCGCTCGTGCTCTATGCAGCGTGGAGCTGTCTGCGCATCATCGGATATTTCGTATTCAAGAACATTAAACATAATAACAAGAAACAACTATGACAACACGCCGACAATTCATCAAGGACATGGGATTGGCAGCCGCCGGACTCTCGTTGGGTTCGACAGGCAGCCTCTTTGCCCACCCCCTGTCATCGAAAGAACATCAGGAAGCCCGCAAGGACAAAGTGAAGATTGCATATATCGGCATCGGCAACCGTGGCCAACAGGACATCGAGGAGTTTGCCAAGACCGGTCTCGTGGATGTGGTGGCACTCTGCGATGTTGACCTCGACGGCAAGCAGTGTCAGAAGGCGCTCAGCATGTATCCCAAGGCTAAACGTTTCCGCAACTTCCGTGAGATGTTCGAGAAATACGGCTCACAGTTCGACGCCGTCTGTGCTGCCGTGCCCGACCACATGCATTTCCCCGTGGCTATGATGGCCCTCGACTATGGCAAGCATATCTATCTGGAGAAACCCATGTGCCGCACTTTCCACGAAGGCGAGCTCATGATAGCCAACGCTAAGAAGCATCCTAACGTCGTGACGCAGGTAGGCAACCAGGGCCACTCGGAAGCCAATTACTTCCAGTTCAAGGCATGGAAGGATGCCGGCATCATAAAGGATGTCACAGCCGTCACTGCACACATGAACGACCCGCGGCGCTGGCACCACTACGACCCCAACATCATCACCTATCCGCCCGCTCAGCCCGTCCCGCAGGATATGGACTGGGACACGTGGCTCGGTGCATGCCAGTATCACACCTTCAGCGACAAGTACCATCAAGGCAACTGGCGCTGCTGGTACGACTTCGGTATGGGTGCGCTCGGCGACTGGGGTGCTCACATCCTCGACACCATTCACGAATTCCTCAACTTAGGACTGCCCTATGAGGTGACGATGAAGTATGCCAAGGGTCACAATGACTACTTCTATCCTTTCTCCTCTACCATCCTCTTCCGTTTTGCGGCCCGTGACGGCATGCCTCCCTGCGACATAACGTGGTATGACGGTATCGACAACCTTCCTCCATTGCCTGCCAACTTCGGCAGTGACACGAAGACAGCCGACATCCCGACCACTAATCAGGGTGAGCGTAAACCCGTGAAGCTCAATCCGGGTAAAATCATCTATGGCCGCGACCTCACCTTCAAGGGCGGCAGCCATGGCTCCACACTCTCCATACTGCCCTCAGAAAAGGCCGAGGAAGTGAAGAAGCATCTGCCCGAGGTGCCCAAGAGTCCCTCCAACCACTACGTGAACTTCCTGCGTGCCATCCAAGGCACGGAGAAGGCTCGCTCGCCCTTCGAGATTAACGGTGTGCTGAGTGAGGTGTTCTGCCTCGGCGTCATCGCCCAGCGCCTCAACACGCAGCTCTTCTTCGATCCCCGCACCAAGCAGTTCACCAACAACGACTTCGCCAACGCGCTCCTCGTGGGACAGCCGCCGCGCAAGGGCTGGGAGGACTTCTATAAGATTTGATGTCTTCCGGGAGCCGCTCTCGGCAGTGCGCCGTTCCCCGGTCTTCAGCCGGCATCGTCGAAGTCGATGCAGAGCCGTCTGCTGCAGCCTCAGCGGATTGCGGCAGAGGCTTGATGGGGCGGACAACTTTCACATTAATTATAGAAATAAAAGACAATCGTATAGCTATTCTTATGAAGAAACTCGTTATATTTGCATGCATTGCACTGCTGGCCCTGCCCGCAGGAGCGCAGAACTGGAAACTGCTCTTCAATGGAAAGAACCTCAAGGGCTGGAAAGAACTCAACGGAAAAGCCGTCTACAAGGTGGAGGACGGAGCCATTGTGGGTCATCCCAAATATGGCTCTCCCAACTCATTCCTCTGCACTACAAAGGGCTACGGTGACTTCATCCTGGAGTTTGATTTCCGCGTTGCCGACGGTATCAACTCCGGAGTGCAGTTCCGCAGCGAGAGCCTGAAAAGCTACAACAACGGCCGTGTGCACGGCTATCAGTACGAAATCGACCCCTCGTCGCGGGCCTGGACGGCCGGCATCTACGATGAGGCTCGCCGCTTTTGGCTCTATCCGCTCACCATCAATCCGAAAGCAAAGGTCGCTTTTAAGCACAACGACTGGAACCACGCAAGGATTGAATGCTACGGCAGCAGCATGCGCACCTGGCTCAACGGCGTGGCCTGCGCTAATCTTTGGGACAATATGACGCCCTCGGGCTTCATTGGCCTGCAGGTGCACCAAGTGGGCAGCAAGGCCGATGAGGCTAAGACCGTGGCGTGGAAGAATATTCGCATCTGTACGGACAACGTGAAGGAGTATCTCACTCCGGACGACAACACGCCGCAGGTGAACAAAATCGACAACACCCTCTCGCCAAAGGAGCAGGCCGAGGGCTGGAAGCTCCTGTGGGACGGCAAGACTACCAATGGCTGGCGCGGAGCCAAGCTGAAGGATTTCCCCGCCAAGGGCTGGAAGATTGAGAACGGTACCCTTGAAGTGCTCCCCGGAAACGGAGGGGAAAGTGCGAACGGTGGCGACATCGTGACCCGGCGCACTTACGGCAACTTCGTCCTCAGTGTGGACTTCAAGATTACCAAAGGGGCCAACAGCGGTATTAAGTATTTCGTCGACCCTGAGCTCAATAAGGGCGACGGCTCGGCCATCGGCTGCGAGTTCCAGATTCTCGACGACTTGCGCCATCCCGACGCTAAACTCGGAGTGAAGGGCAACCGGAAGCTCGGCTCGCTCTACGACCTTATTCCGGCACCTGAGAACAAGCCGTTCGACATCAATGCATGGAACACGGCCGTTATCGTGGTGCGGGGCAATCATGTGGAGCACTACCTGAACGGGCTGAAATTGCTCGAGTACGACCGCAATAACCAGGAATGGAATGCGCTCGTGGCTTACAGCAAGTATAAGAACTGGCCAAACTTCGGCAACCTCAAGGAGGGTCATATCCTGCTCCAGGACCACGGCAATCAGGTGTGGTTCAAGAACGTGAAGATAAAGGAGCTCTAACGGTCTTATGGCTGATTTCCACCACTTCTACCGCACAACTGATAGGGGTGAAAGTCTCTGCTACGTATGGTTCCCCGCGATGCACACCCGGGCCGACATTCTGATGGTCAACGGTGGAAGCGAGGCCGACTGCTGCAAGGTGGCGGAAGAGGTGGTGGAGGAGCTGAGCCGGCTGGAGCGAGTGGCCAACTGTTTCTGTCCTACAAGCGAGCTTGCGCAAGTCAACCGCGGGGCCGCCCGTTCTGTGGTGCCCCTGTCCGATACTCTGCGGGAGTTGTTGGAACAATGCCAGCACTACAACGGGCTCACGGGAGGGCTTTTCGACATCACTACCGACTCGGAGCCTTTTGGCGCCGACTGCGCCCGGGCGGTGCAGCTCTCGGCTGAGGGCGTCCGTTTTCTGAGGATGGGCGTCCGGCTCAATCTCTCGGGATACCTCAAGGGGTATGCCCTCGACCGGATTCGCCAAGTGCTCCGGCTGAGGGGCGTGGGGAATGCCTTGGTGAGCTTGGGCACCAGTTCGGTGATGGCTCTCGGACAGAGGCATGGCGTCAGTGGCTGGCCCGTCACGCTGCCGGGTGGTGGGGAGTGTGTAGAACTCAGTAACGAATGTCTCACCACGTCGGGCAACGACAATCCTGGTCGGCACCACATCGTGAACCCGCACACGGGGCACTATGTCGAGGGGGTGAGGACGGTGTCGGTGGTCACTGAGTGCGGTGCCCTGGGTGAGGTGATGTCGACGAGCCTCTTCATCGCGACCCCTCAGCAGCGTACCGGACTCTGCCAACGCTTTGCAGTGAAGCACTGGTATGTAGCGGGAGATGAGCAGATAATAGGAACGAATTATATATATAAATAGGTAAGCAAAGGATGACGAACTACCGACACTTAGGGTGGCTGACAGCAGCGCTGTTGCTGTCGGCAATTCGTATAGATGCCGGGGACAGGACGAAAGCCCCGCCCCCTATAGCCCCCGTGCCAGCATCGAATCAGGTGGAATGGCAGCAGCGTGAGACCATTGCGTTCATTCATTTCGGAATGAACACCTTTCACAACCTGGAGTGGGGCGACGGCTCGGCTCCGGCCTCCGACTTCCGTCCCTCGGCCATCGACTGCGAGCAGTGGGCCCGCGTATTGAGCGAGGCTGGCATGAAGGAGGTGATACTCACTTGTAAGCACCACGACGGTTTCTGTCTTTGGCCTTCGCAGTTCACCGACTACACCATTGCTCATTCGCCTTACAAGAACGGTAGGGGCGACGTGGTGAAGGAGCTTTCGGAGGCCTGCCGCAAGTATGGCTTGAAGTTCGGTGTTTATTTGTCGCCGTGGGACCGTCATCAGGCTTTCTACGGTTCGCCGGCTTATGTCGACTACTATTACAGTCAGTTGCACGAGCTGCTCACCCGCTATGGCGACATCTATGAAGTGTGGCTCGACGGTGCCAACGGGGGCGATGGCTATTATGGCGGTGCCCGCGAGAAGCGCACCATCGATCGTCGTACCTACTATCATTTCGACCGTGCGCGTCAGATGGTGAGCGCGCTTCAGCCCCATGCCGTCATCTTCTCGGATGCCGGGCCCGGTTGCCGGTGGGTGGGCAACGAGCGTGGCTATGCCGATGCCACCAATTGGTCGTTCCTCCGATCTAAGGATGTCTACGTGGGCTACGACAGGGCCGAGGAACTCACCACCGGGCATCCCGATGGCGACGCGTGGGTGCCCGCCGAATGCGATGTCTCCATACGTCCGGGCTGGTTCTATCATGCCTTGGAGGATTCCTTGGTGAAGAGCCCCGATGAGCTGATGGAAATCTATTACCGTAGTGTCGGCCGCAACGGTCTGATGCTGCTCAATGTGCCGGCAGGTCCCGACGGCAGAATCCATGACGCCGACATTCGCAGTCTCATGGGCTTCCGTGCCAGGCTGAAGGCCGAGTTGGGTCACAATCTCCTTCGCGGTGCCTCGGTGAAGGCTTCCGATGTGCGCGGCGACCAGTTCGCTGCGGCGCGGACTGTGGATGGACAGTACGACAGCTACTGGGCGCCACGCGATGGAGTGACACGGGCTACGCTGACTCTGACTTTGCCCCAGGCTACAGCCATCAATAGGCTGATGTTGCAAGAGTTCATTCCACTTGGGCAGCGAGTAAGACGCTTTCACGTTGACTATCAGTTGAATGGGCGTTGGGTGCCCGTGAATCCCGGCGAGGCCACCACGACCGTTGGCTACAAGCGGTTGTTGCGCTTCCCCACCATCAGGACACGGCGTCTGCGCATCACCATCGACGATGCCCGGGCCTGCCCCTGCATCAATGAGATAGGTGCCTTCATGGCCTCCGATAAACTTTGAAGATTAACTAATCAACTTTAATGAATATGAGAAAAACAATGATGATGTCGGCCTTACTGGCTCTGGCATTGCAAATGAGTGCGGCTAACGTCAGCAAGCCCACATTCACTGAATGGCACGACCTTCAGGTGAACGAGGTGAACCGTTTTCCGCTGCACACCTCTTTCTTTGCCTACGAGAGTGAGGATAAGGCGCTGCGGGGCGACAAGACCCAGTCGGCCAATTACATGACTCTCGACGGCTCCTGGAAATTCAATTGGGTGGGCAATGCCGATGAGCGCCCCACCGACTTCTTTACACTCAACTACGACGACTCGTCGTGGAAGAACCTTTGGGTGCCTGCTATTTGGGAACTCAATGGCTACGGTGATCCTGTGTATAAGAATGTGGGCTATGCCTGGAATGGTCATTTCAAGGACAATCCGCCAGAGGTACCCGTGAAGGACAACCATGTGGGCACCTACCGCAGATTCATCACCCTGCCCGACAGCTGGAAGGGGCGTCAGGTGATAGCCCATTTCGGTTCGGTCACGTCGAATATCTATCTGTGGGTGAACGGACGCTATGTGGGCTACGCCGAGAACTCTAAGGTGGCTGCCGAGTTCGACCTCACGCCCTATCTCGTGAAGGGCCGTAACCTTATCGCTTTCCAGACCTTCCGCTGGTGCGATGGCTCCTACGACGAGGACCAGGACTTCTGGCGCATGAGTGGAGTGGGGCGTTCCTGCTACCTCTACAGCCGCGATGCCAAGCACCACGTGGACAACATCAAGATTACGCCCTCACTCGACGAGCAGACCTATACGAAAGGTAAGCTGGAGGTGGAAGTGAAGCTCGCAGGTAACGACAACCTGCGCTATCAGCTGCTCGACGCCACGAAGAAAGAGGTTGCTCACGGACTTGTGAGCAACATTGAGAAGGGATTGGCTCACTTCACCATCAGTCTGAACAACGTCAATGCCTGGACGGCCGAGACTCCTTATCTATACACACTGCTCGTAAGTCCCGTCAGCACCAAGGGTAAGGAAGTGGCCTACGAGGCTGTACCCCAGAAGGTGGGATTCCGCACGGTGAAGATTGTCGGCGACAAGCTCTATGTCAACGGGAAGGCCATCTACATTAAGGGTACCGACCGCCACGAGATGGACCCCGACAGCGGCTATGTGGTGAGCCGCGCACGCATGATTCAGGACATCAAGCTTATGAAGCAGCTCAATATCAATGCTGTGCGCACAAGTCACTATTCCAACGACCCGCTGTGGTACGACCTCTGCGATGAGTATGGTATCTACCTCTGCGCCGAAGCCAACCAGGAAAGCCACGGACTGGGCTACGACGACACCTCTGAGGCCAAGAAGCCGCAGTTTGCCAAGCAGATTCTGGAGCGTGTGCAGCACAACGTCAATCTCTTCTACAACCATCCCAGCATCATCTACTGGTCGCCGGGCAATGAGACGGTCGATGGTCCCAACTTTACCGCTGCCGTAAACTGGATGCACGGGTTCGACAAGTCACGCCCTGTGCAGTGGGAGCGCGCCGGTGAAGGTGCCAACACCGACATTGTCTGTCCGATGTATCCCTCTCCCGATTGGTGCGAGAAGTACATCAATGGCAACCACACCAAGCCGCTCATCCTCTGCGAATATTCGCATGCCATGGGTAACTCCAACGGCAACTTCAAGGAGTACTGGGACTTGGTGCGTCAGAACAAACGCTTCCAGGGCGGGTTCATCTGGGACTTCGTCGACCAGGGCCTGCGCGCTAAGGATGCCCAGGGTAAGATGATTTATAAGTATGGCGGCGACTACAACAGCTACGACCCCTCGGACAATAACTTCAACTGCAACGGACTTGTCAGCCCCGACCGCGACCCGCATCCGGGTGCTTTCGAGGTGGCTTATGAGTATCAGAACATCTGGACCACACCAGTGGCCCCACGTGTAGGCCGCATTGATGTCTACAATGAGAACTTCTTCCGCGACCTGAGCAATGTGAAACTCGACTGGGCCGTTTATCACGAGGGCCAGAAGGTGCTCTCTGGCTCGCTCAACGACCTGAATATTCCTGCTCATCAGACTAAGACCATCGACCTCGGTTATGAGGATCTCTTCAAGAAGTATCCTGCCGGAGAACTGTGGCTCAATGTCGATTACAAGCTAAAGAATGCTGAGCCTCTGATGGATGCGGGTCAGACTGTGGCTCACCAGCAGCTGGCCGTGCGCGATTTCGAGCCGAAGGCTGACTTTGCGCTGCCTGTGGAGGGCGAGAAAGCAAAGCTGAAGCTCCAGCAGAAGGGCGATATAGATATCTCGAATGTCAATTGCCACGTTGTCTTCAGTAAGACCACAGGATGGCTCACAACCTATGTGGCCGGAGGGCAGCAGCTCCTCGGTGAGGGTGGCACGCTGAAGCCCAACTTCTGGCGCGCCGTGACCGACAACGATATGGGAGCAGGGCTACAGCGCCGTCTGCGCGCATGGCACAATCCAGAGATGAAGCTCGTCAGTCTCACAGCCGGCAAGCAGAAGAATGCCGCCAGCAAGCGCAACGACATCCGAGTGGTGGCGGTCTACGACATGCCCTCGGTGAAGGCTACTATGTCCCTCACTTACGATGTTGACGAGAGCGGTGCCATCCATGTGACCGAGGCCATGAAGACCACTCCGGGAGCCAAGGTGAGCGAGATGTTCCGCTTCGGCATGCTCATGCAGATGCCTTATGACGTCGACCATGCTCAGTACTATGGCCGCGGCCCGAAGGAAAACTACGTGGACCGCAAGCTCTCTCAGAACGTTGGACTCTACAGCGAGACGGCTGATGAGGCTTTCTATCCCTACTATGTGCGTCCGCAGGAGACGGGCTCTAAGTCCGACGTCCGCTGGTGGCGTCAGACTGATGCCGCCGGTCGCGGACTGCTCATCCAGTCGGGCCAACTCTTTGGCATGAACGTGCTGCACTATAGCATCGACGACCTCGACGAGGGTCTGGACAAGCATCAGCGCCATCCAGCAGAGGTTCCGCAGTCGAAGTTCACCAATGTGTGCATCGACGAGATGCAGGCTGGCGTAGGTGGCATCGACAGTTGGAGCGGCAATGCCGAGGCTCTGCCCAAGTATCGTGTCAGCTACAAGGACCGCAGCTTCAGCTTCTGGCTCAAGCCTTGCAAGTGATTTTTGAGACTACCCGCATAACGGAAGCCCGCAAGTCCCGGAGATGGTATCCGGAGCCTGCGGGCTTTCTGCTGTGTATGACATGTAACTCAGCTAAGGGTTGCATCACAGCAGGGATTTTCTGCTTTTTTTAGAACAGAAGGCGCATCCCTGCCTTACTTGCATCATGTTCCGTGTGTACACTATTCTGGAATTGTGATTAACTAACCCACGGAAAATATCCTGTGCCCCGAAACAGGGGACACAGGATATTTTCCGTGCCAAGTTGGCTCTCCACGAACTCGGCTCCCCGACAGTGCCGCCCCGCATGTCGGCATGGGTCAGTGTGGAGTTGCACTCGGCCATCTCCTCGAGTGCGACAGGCGGCGAGAAGTGCGGCATGGAGAGCTGCACGTAAGGACGGCTGCACCTGTTAAAACCGACAATGTCGGAGCGTTGTGCGCCAGGGGTGCCGGATGTTACACCAATTGGCGTAGACATCTCCGCCATATGGCGGAGCTACGTACGCCAATTGGCGGAGATATGTACGCCATATGCCGTAAACATGCTGCACGCATGACTGAAACGCCCGGCGAGTCCTACCATCGCAGGCCGTAAGCTGCTGGCGCCGAGGAGAACGGACGGGGAGTCGAGGAGGGAAGGATATGACTGATTGATGTGAAAAGACTGAAGATGAAGGGACATAGCCTTCGTACATCAGGCATGCATCACAACAAGCAAAACCATGAAAACAGGCTGGCGCAGGGGGATTAAGAACCTTGAGTAAGATTTGTCGCACTGTGACTTTTGTAGGTATGATCAGGTTGCCTTAGGCTAAAAATGTGGCTATAGCATTTATTAACACTTTATTTTTGGAAATCATATATATCTATTATATATTTGCGAATTAAACAATCTGTATCGCTTATGTTGAACTGTATATAAACACTTTTGACCTCTAACAAAACGCTCTATGGAGACATTCCTGGACGGGCTTGCCCTCAATATCCTCCCATGGTATGGCTCTCAGCTCATTGCTTCTAAAGAAATATATTTTCTAAGTTCTATAGCACAATGACAATCAAAAGTAAGTATTATGAAACGAATATCAAATGCCTATCAACTTCCGAGCATTCTGCTTGTTCTCGTGCTTGCACTCTCAACGGCGGTGCACGCTCAAGACGCTTCGGGATGGAAGGCTTTGGATGCGAACAAGATAAAGAATGTCGGACTGAGGGAGAAGTATACCTACCACAACATGTGTCATGTGGCCAGTTGGATGGAGTGTGACGCCTCTGTGCTGATTAATCGAATGTGGAAGAAGAAACTTACTGACTATGCGTTTGCCCGAGGCTATGCTTATCCATTTCACTCGATTGTAAATTCCAAAGAAGATCTCTTCTATGGTTTCAACGAGGTCAGTTACTTCAACCAGACCAAAGGCGACTGGATGCTGACCATCGTATGTTCATGGGGAGATGCCAAGATCATCAAGTATTACTTGGCAACCATAGATTTCGAAGGCAGGCTTATCGACTATCTGCCCATACTCTTTAACTCCTACACCGTACACTTCATCGACAGCCATTTGGGCAGCGACGGAACGGTGAGCGTGCAGCAGATAGACTTCGGCCCTGGGGGATTAGAGACCAAAACCGCTGGTTATCCTATAATAAATGAAGGAGGAAAACAGAAAGGTCGACTCATTGACGCTAAGTACATACTTCGGGAGGATGGGAAGTTCCATCTCTTGGACAAAGTCATCTATCGTCCGCGACTGTACGGCCCCACCGATCTCGGAAAAAGCAGGAGAATAGCCAATGGCAGTGAAGAGGAAGCCACACGGCTGCTGAAGGCCGCCGACATCCGCAATGCTGATTTTAGGAATGCCTTCGAATATTACAACCAACATGGTTTCCTGCCTGACACCTTCAATCTCGAGCCGCCCTTCTATTCTCGGGAGAACTATGAGCAGGGGAAGATACCGGAAGCCACTTTCAGCGGACTGGACTATGAAGCCCTGTGGCCAAAGTTCAGTCCGGAATGGATGGGCTACAGCATGTTCGGCTATGCTCCGAAGGGAACCATGCTGTTGCTGGTAAGCTGGTGGGACGACAGGCAGAAGCGTTTCTGGCTTGTGAGCACCGACATGGACGGACGTCCTATAGACATACTTCCTGTGGGATGGTGGATATCCAGCAACCCGTACAGCAGAGTGTCGTTCATAGAGACGCAGTTCCACGGCGGTGACTCGTTCAGTGTGCAGTCGTTTGACTTTGGAAAGGACACCATTGTGGCAGAGCAGGTGGAAGACTCGTTCGATGTGGTCCCGCACCCCAACCTCTACGGGCGCCGCATCGACAGCGAGTACCGCATCATGCCCTCCGGCAAATTTCTGAAGACTTCGCAAGTGACTCACAAGGCACAAGCTTATCCACCGAGTCTCCTGCGTGGCCAGCGCATCCGACTTCGCAGAGAGCCCATAGAGAGAAAAGAGTAGAGGTGGCGGCCTTTCCCATAGAACCCCTGTACCGTAAGTATGGGTTTCTTCGGAATATAGGAGTATGCAAATGCTGAAAGCAAGCATAAGAGTCGGCCAAACCT
>Ga0256406_1003818_pt1 | contig 18107 bp, 16 predicted proteins | sample RumenRJG_03DNA_FD_185986 | JGI IMG/M metagenome (GOLD analysis project Ga0256406, IMG submission 185986) | Bovine rumen microbial communities from Lethbridge, Alberta, Canada - RJG_03 | ecosystem: Host-associated > Mammals > Digestive system > Stomach > Rumen | place: Canada: Alberta | collected...
GGTTGCTTGCATCAAAAGAACCCGCCGCGGGGCGGGCAAGTTAAGAGGCTGCCACACTATCTTAGTGCGACAGCCCCTTACTTCCTTATATTCTATTGTCCGGCTTCCTTGCACTCCGAATCCTTGTGCTACCGGGTTTGTCAGATCCTGTTACCATTTGCAACAGGACGGTGATCCGACCGAAATGTCTTGTCTTGTCTCAGGCTGTCCGACCACATCGCTGCTGTCAACTGGTGCTCCGTCACGCGCACTTTTTGATTGCCGGAAAGTCGGCTTGCCTTACAGTGCCTTGTTAGCGGAACAGCCCTTTCTTAAAATCTCCCATTGGTCTGTCCTCTCATTTCTGCGTCCCTGACGCTTATTATTATATGCCGGATTTCCACTTGTCCATGCATCACGTTTAGCTGATGCGCTCCGGCTATTCCCTTTCTTTATTTCTTGAGCTGATTGTACAACATGAAGTGCAATTGTGCAATAGAAATAATGTTTTTGTTTGTTTTTTATTTTTGTTCACAAAAATGACACAAAAAAGGGGCAAATTTGTGCTATTGCGCTAAAAAGGGTGCCTATATGCGTCATTTGCCGGTCCCGTGACGGTAGAATTACAAGGGCATAATACATATAATAATCGTATGACTTTAGCGGAGTTCTTTAAAGCAAATCCGAAGATCGCAGTGGCGTTTTCGGGCGGTACGGATTCGGCATATCTGCTCTATGAGGCTAAAAGAGCCGGGGCGGATGTGAAGGCTTACTGCGTGCAGTCCGAATTTCAGCCGAAGTTCGAAAGAGAGGATGCAGAGAAGATGGCGGGTGATCTCGGGATCGAGATGAAGATCATCCCGCTTAGCGTGCTGGGTGATGAGGTCATTACGGTAAATCCGCCTGACAGATGCTATTACTGCAAGCTGAAGATCATGAGCGAGATAAGGGCTGCGGCGAAAGCCGACGGATACGAGGTTTTAGCAGACGGGACGAATGCGTCGGATGATGCATCGGACAGGCCGGGCACAAAGGCTCTTTCTGAGCTCGGTATAACATCACCTCTAAGAGATGCCGGTATCACAAAGGATATGGTAAGAGAGGCCTCGAAGGAGGCCGGGCTTGCCACATGGGACAAACCGTCTTACGCATGCCTTGCAACCAGAGTAGCGACCGGTGAGAAGATCACAGGGGCCAAGCTCAGAGGAACGGAAAAGGCAGAAACTATTTTGCACGACATGGGTTTTTCGGACCTTCGTGTTCGCTGGAGAGGATCGGACGGACTCGTGCAGCTTCCGGAGGATCAGCTCGATGAGGGATTTGCCAGAGAAGATGAGATAAGAACTGCGCTTGGTAGGATTTATGATTACGTGGAGATAGATGAGAAGGGAAGATAGGATGGAGCTGGATGTAAGAGAAATACTCGAGGCAGTCGAAAGGGGCGAGATGAGCGCCGACGAGGCCTTGACCAAGATAAAGCTCAAACCATTTGATGACATCGGCTATGCCAAGGTGGATCTGCACAGAAAGGTAAGGCAGGGTGCGGCCGAGGTTGTTTACGGTGCGGGTAAAAGTGCGGAGCAGATAATAGGCATAGTAGAGTCCATAGCATCAGCAGAGCAGGGCTGCATTCTGATTACCAGGATAGATAGAGAAAAGTCCGATGCTGTTGGAGCCGCTATGGCCGAGAAGGGAATTAAGTACGAGTATCACGAGGACGCGCGCATCGGTCTTTGCGGCAGTATGGCGGAGCCTTCCGGGATTGGCAAAGTTGTAATTGCAACGGGCGGCACGAGCGATATTCCCGTGGCTGAGGAAGCCGCGGTTACCTGCGAGGCCCTCGGAAATGAAGTCGTCAGGCTCTATGATGTAGGTGTGGCAGGAATCCACAGGTTGCTCGATCGCAGGGAAGATATAATGAATGCGAGCGTCGTGATTGCGATTGCGGGTATGGAAGGCGCACTGGCCAGCGTGGTCGGAGGAATAGCCGACTGCCCGGTAATTGCTGTGCCGACCAGCGTCGGATATGGCGCAGCTTTCGAAGGTCTGACGGCGCTTCTTTCGATGCTGAACTCCTGCGCCAGCGGAGTTTCGGTGGTAAATATAGATAACGGATTCGGTGCCGGATATATGGCACACATGATAAACCACATGGCACCGAAGAGATAGAGAGATTGATTATATGCGTGCGGATTTACAGAGGGTGAATTGAAAAAACACCGAGAATAGATTCGGCCAGATGTAGCAAAAGGAAAAACTGATAAAAGGGGAAGAGAAAGGACGGAATACTTGAAAAAACTGTACATAGACTGCAGCATGGGAGCTGCGGGAGACATGCTGACAGCGGCACTGCTCGAGCTGATGCCGAATAAGGAAAAGGCCCTAAAGGATTTGAATGCCATAGGAATACCCGGCATCGAATATGAGGCTTTTGAAGTTGAAAAGTGCGGCGTCAACGGCACCAAGGTCAAGTTGACCTACAATGGCGAAGAGGAAGTGACAGAGGATGTGCACGGGCATGCTCATGAACATGAGCACGAACATAATCATGATGATCATCACCATGACCACGAGCATCATCACCACAACGAAGCTGTCAGTGAAGTGCACTTTCATGAGGTCGTAAGCGCGGATGCCGACCACTACCATCATCACCACAATAAACTTAGTGACATAGTTGAAATTATCGATTCTCTTAATCTTAAGGATAAGGTCAAAGAGGATGCCAAGGGTGTATATGAAATTATCGCTGAGGCGGAGAGTATCGCACATGACGAGCCTGTCAGCGAAGTGCATTTTCATGAGGTCGGAAGCATGGATGCCGTGGCTGATGCGGCGGCCGTGTGCTACCTCATGGATAAGATAAAGCCGGGCGCCGTTTCGGTGTCGGACATCCATGTCGGCACAGGGAAGGTGAAATGCGCGCACGGGATAATGACTGTGCCGGCGCCTGCGACGGAGAATATACTCGCAGGCCTTCCGACCTACGGAGGAGAAGTGGAAGGCGAGCTTTGCACACCTACGGGCGCAGCGCTTCTAAAATACTTCGGAACGGAATTCGGCGGAAGGTTTGATGAGCTGGTGGATAATGCTGCAGAGAGAATTGCCGCAAAGCCTGAGGGAGAGGCCTCAGCAAAGATGGGACGCGGCATGGGCAGCAAAGACTTTGACAGATCGAACTGCGTCACTATTACGCTTATAGAAGACTAAAAGATTGGATTTTACGGTTTGAGAGATATGTGAACGGTGGAGTATATGAGTAAGGACAGAGTATGCGAATTTGAGTGCAATGTGGACGATATGAGCGCGGAGGAAATCTCCTACGCAGCAGATGTCCTCATGAGAGAGGGCGCTCTTGACGTGACGGTTTCGCATGTCGGAATGAAGAAGGGCAGACAGGGCGCTGTCCTCACTGTGATGCTTAAGGATGAAGAGGAAGAGAAGGAAAGAATGCTCGGCCTCATCTTCAAGTACACCAGCACCATCGGTATTCGTGAGGTGATTTCCGAGCGCTATGTGCTTGAAAGAGAGACGAAGACCATCGAGACACCTTACGGCAAAGTAAGATGCAAAGTTGCCAAAGGCTACGGCGTCAGGAGGGCCAAGATAGAGTACGATGACCTCGAAAAGATTGCGGACAATCGCGGCATCAGCATTGCGGCTGCAAGAGAACTGGTGCAGCCCTATGTGAACAAGTACATTAACGGCGGCGAGGTTTATTATGTGTAGCGCCGGTCGCATCATGTGATTATTTAAAGGCTCGCGAGCAGCTGCGATTACGCCTCGGGCGGGAGATCAGCGATGAGCTTGCGGCTCAATTAATGGGGGATTTGAAATGGCAGAGAAATTAATCGACAAAGTAAAAGAAACCGCAGCATTCCTAAAGGAGAAGGGCGTGGACAGTCCGGAGATCGGACTCATACTGGGCACCGGCCTTAATGACTATGCAGACAGGATAGAGAATCCGATTATCATGTCATATAATGACATCCCGAATATGCAGGCAGGCCGGGTGGATGATCACAGGGGTCAGCTTATTTACGGCGAGCATAAGGGAAAGAAGGTTGTGATCCTAGCCGGCCGCTTCCACTACTACGAAAGCGGAGACATGGAGAAAGCGGGATTTCCTGCAAGAGTTCTCGTGGCACTCGGGGTAAAGCGATTTATTATCACCAACGCCTCAGGCTGCGTCAATACGGGATATAAGTCCGGCAATCTCATGGTCATCAAGGACCACATCAATCTATCCGGAAGCAATCCGCTCATAGGAGATAATCTGGATGAATTCGGCCCGAGATTTCCGGACATGACATATGCATACAGCAGAGACCTCAGAAAGAAGCTCGTAAGACGTGCCGAGGAAGAGGGTATCGACATGTATGAAGGCGTGTATGCAATGTTTACGGGTCCGTCATTTGAGACACCGGCAGAGATAAAGTATGCCAGAGTTATCGGCGCAGATGCTGTCGGAATGTCCACAGTGCCGGAGGCCATAATTGCAAGCCATGCGGGCTGCGAGATAATAGGAATTTCCTTCTTGGCCAATATGGCGGCGGGCATGCTGGATAAGCCTCTTTCGGGTGAGGAAGTCAATGAAGCAGCTACTAAAATTCAGGATACATTTGCAAAAGTCGTAGATATGGCCTTAGAAATCTAAAAGATTTGAAAAATAGCGAAAAAATACGCCTCAATTATGTTATTATTAGCGGCGTAGCATATTAATCTGCGAGGGCTATTCTCAGATGCGAAAAAAAGGAAAAGCAAGGAGCAAGAAATTGGAAGCTAAATTGACAAGAGAGCAGGCAAACGACCTGCTGCACAAATACGTAAAGGGTGAAAACTATATCGTTCACAGCTATGCTGTTGAAGCAATTATGAGAGGCCTGGCCGAGAGGCTTGAGCCGGAATCGGTCGAGTACTGGGGCATCTGCGGACTACTGCACGATCTCGATGAGGAGACAGCTCCTTGGAGAGAGGACTTCGCAACACACGGTCCTGTTTCCTGTCAGATCCTCGAGGACGAAGGATTCGGTGATCCTGTAATGGAAAACGCCATCAAGGCTCACAATCCTGCATGCGGAAAGAACCCTGAGACTACTCTCGAATACGCACTGATCGCAGCAGACCCGATGTCGGGATTCATCAAGGCAATTGCTCAGATTTATCCGGACAAGAAGGTCGCAAGCGTAAAGCATAAATCCGTAACTAAGAGATTTAAGGAAGCCAGATTTGCAGCCGGTGCCAACAGGCAGTACATGAGCCTGATCGAAAAAACCGGTCTTACCATGGACGAGTTCATAGATATATCTCTCGAGTCCATGAGAGGAATTGCAGATCAGATCGGCCTCTAGAATCGCCAATAATCGCCAAAAATCTACAGGAGAATACATGACGATACAGAAAAAGGGTGCGGGAGCTGCTCATCTTGAGAAGATTGCCGCACAGATGACTGAAATAAATACGACGCCCGATGACGGCAGATTCCTCGGCATCGAGGCTATCGCAGAGGAAGCCATCGAACATCTTTTGACAGCGATGTTCCCGTATCACTACGGTAAGTGGCGCGGCAGGTTTGTCGAAACAGAAAAGAGAACTTGGGAGCTGATGAGGGCATACGATGCACTCAATCAGGCGCTTAATCTCGTCTTTGAGGACATGAACGAGGCATCCGAGAAGGTGGATGCTTTGATTGATGCGCTGCCTGAGATTCTCGAAGTTCTTAAGACCGACATACAGGCCGGCTACGAGGGCGACCCTGCAGCCAAGAGCATAGACGAGGTCGTCATTACGTATCCGGCGTTCAAGGCGATTGCCATATACAGAATTGCCCACAAACTCCACGAACTCGGAGTTCCGCTGATACCCCGCGTTATGACGGAGTACGCCCACAAGATTACGGGCATCGACATCCATCCGGGTGCGACGATCGGAAAGTATTTCTTCATCGACCACGGAACAGGCGTTGTAATCGGTGAGACGACGACAATAGGCGAGCGCGTTAAGATTTATCAGCATGTAACGCTCGGAGCCAAGAGCTTCGACCTTGCTGAAGACGGCACGCCGGTCAAGGGCATCAAGCGCCATCCGGACATTGGAGACAGAGTTGTTATTTATTCAGGCGCCACGATACTTGGTGGCGACACTAAGATAGGAAACGATTGCGTGGTAGGTGGTAACGTCTGGCTGACTCATTCGCTAAAGCCGGGAGAGACTATCACGACGAAGCCTTGCGGACAGGAATTGACCGAAGGAAGGCGGGAAGTAGAATAAAACAGACGCGAATGCGACCTGGGGGTAGATAGGTGCTGGTGTGCCTCGCGGTCTTCAAAACCGTTGTGAGGGGTTAGTAGCTTCTCGGGTGGGTTCGATTCCCACATACTCCCGCCACTTTAATTTACGGAGGTCGGGAACATGGATAAAAAAGATTTACTCAGAAGACTCCCCAAGATTGACGATGTGATGAGGCAGGAGTCTCTTGTTATGTTGGCAGAGGAGAAGGGCGAACTTCTCGTCACCGACGCCGTGCGCGATGTTATCGCAGGGATGAGGGCTGACATACTCGAGATGTTTGACGAGACGGCGGAGTATTACGATACTTCGCAGTTTGAAGCTGCAAACGTTGCGGCTGCGGCCGAGGAGAGACTTGCCGAGCAGGAAAAGAAGAAGCTCTATCGCGTGATTAATGCGACGGGCACCATTCTTCACACCAATCTCGGAAGGGCTCCTCTTTGCAAGGACGCCACGGACAACGTAGCTGCCGTATCACAGGGTTATTCCACGCTTGAGTACAACGTATCTCAGGGACAGCGTGGTTCGAGGCATGACTTGGTCGGAGAGCTCATCAAGGAACTGACCGGTGCGGAAGATGCGATGGTTGTAAACAACAATGCCGCCGCCACCATGATAGTCCTGGCCAGCATGGGAGCAGGAAAAGAGATAATCGTATCCAGAGGAGAGCTCGTCGAAATAGGCGGGGCTTTCAGAATTCCCGACATCATGATGCAGTCCGGTGCGTATCTCACGGAGGTGGGCACCAGCAATAAAACAAGAATTTCCGACTACGAAAATGAGATCCTGACAGAGGAGGAGGCGGAGGAAATGGACTGGGATGAGACTCCTAGGGGCATGACCAGATATGCAACGGGCGCCCTGATGAAGGTCCATAAGTCCAATTACGACATCGTCGGCTTTACAGAGGAAGCAAGCCTCGAAGAACTCGTGGCACTCGGAAAGAAGCACGAGATCCCTGTTATCTTCGACATGGGAAACGGCCTCATGCTGGATATGTCGGAGTACGGCCTGAATGAGCCGAATATCCCTGCTTCGCTGGCCACGGGAATTGACGTAATGCTCTTCAGCGGAGACAAGCTGCTCGGAGGACCGCAGGCGGGCATCATAGTCGGAAAGAAAGAATACATCAAGGCGATGAAAAAGCATCCGCTTGCAAGAGCCATGAGAGTAGATAAGATGACATTCGCGGCTCTTGAGGCGACGCTGATGAAATACAGAGATCCAAAGCTCGCACTGAGAGATATACCTGTTCTCAGCATGATAGCCGCATCAAGCGATGAGCTTAAAGCCAAGGCCGAAAAGCTGGCTGACGCCATCAGGGATAAAAACCATGATGCGGTATGCGAAATAGTTGAAGTTGAAGATCAGATCGGCGGAGGATCGGCCCCTTCAGTCAGGCTGAAAGGCTGGGCAGTATCCGTTCAGGATGGTGGCAAATCCGCGGACAGGACTGAGAGGAAACTCAGAAAGGCCGAGGTGCCGGTAGTGGCCAGGATAAACGAAGAGAGGCTGCTGCTATGCGTACGCACTATAGCCGATGATGAAACAGACCTTGTAGCTGAAGCAATGAAACAGGAGTAATAACAGCAAATAAATTGAGCAATTCAGAACTTAAAAACATAATAATCGGAACAGCGGGTCACGTAGACCACGGAAAGACCAGGCTGATCAAAGCGCTGTCCGGCATCGATACAGACAGGCTCGAAGAAGAGAAGAAGAGGGGAATTACCATCGAACTCGGATTCGCCCATATTCCAAACGACGCCGGATACAACATCGGAGTAATCGATGTCCCGGGCCACGAGAAGTTCATCAAGAACATGCTAGCTGGTATCGGAGGCATCGACTTCGTTCTGTTTGTCGTTGCTGCAGATGAGGGCATAATGCCGCAGACCAAGGAGCACTTTGAGATACTCTCCGCCCTTGGAATAGACGACGGAATAATTGCCGTTACCAAGACGGATATGGTGGACGAGGAGTGGCTCGAGATGCTGCTCGAAGACGTCAGCGACTACTTCAAAGGCTCATTTCTCGACGGCAAACCTATCATCCCGGTCAGCTCTGCCACGGGAGACAATCTCGATGTTCTAAAAGAGGAAATAATCGCCAAGTGTGACAGGGAGAATAAGAGGAGAAGCGAAAAGGAACTCTTCCGACTTCCTGTCGACAGGGTATTTACCATGCAGGGCTTCGGCACGGTTGTAACGGGAACTCTCATGGACGGAGCGGTAAGCATTGGTGATGACGTTAGGATTTATCCGGCAGATAAGAAGGCCAAGGTAAGGGGCATACAGACATACGGAAAAGAGACGGATACCGCGATTGCAGGCCAGAGAACGGCCATAAATCTGTCCGGCATAGATAAAAGCGATATAGACAGGGGCGATGTCCTCGCATTCGAGGGATCAGTCAGCGCAAGCAATATGCTGGATGTAAAGCTTTCGGTATTTAAGTCATCCGACAGGGTGGTGCTGAACGGAAGCAGAGTCCACTTATATACAGGCTCTAGCGAGGTGCTGACCAAGGTCGTACTCCTCGACAGAGACACTCTCTCTGCCGGAGAAGAATGCTACGCCCAGCTCAGGCTCGAAGAGCCGCTGGCTCTTAGGCGAGGAGATAAGTTCATCATCAGGTTCTATTCGCCGATGATAACCATCGGAGGAGGCACTGTGCTTGACAGCATGCCTGCCAAGCATAAGAGAAACAGAGATGACGTAATCGCGGGGCTCAAGACACTCGACGAGGGAAGCCTTAGGGATGTGATCATCCTAAAGACCGGTGAGAGGAAGTTCATAAAGGACGCTGAGCTTGCCAAGACTCTAGGGCTTCTTAAATCCGAGATAGCAGGCATCATAGATGATGAAATTGCCGCAGGAAATCTAATCAAACTTTCGGATTCGAGCCTTCTAAGCAAGAGCAAGTTCGAAGGACTGAAAAAGGACCTTGAGCAGCTTATAAACGACTACCACAGCGCAAATCCTTTGGCAGACGGCATGCCTAAGCAGGAGCTTCTCTCGAGGCTCAGGAGCAACTGGCATATCGAGGATGAAAAACTGCTGCAGGCTCTGGTCAAATACATGCTGGATCAAAATGTAATAAAGGATATGGGCAAATCGATTGCCCTTGCAGGATTCAAAATAGAGTACACACCGGAGCAACTTACTCTTAAGGAAAAGATTGCCGGAATGTACGAAAAGGCCGGAATCGAGATGCTCAAAAACGATGAGATACTCGAGCTCGGAAAGGACAAGAAGGCCATAAGGGCCATGCAGGAAGATCTTTGCGAAGAAGGCAGGATAGTAAAGCTTAATCCTTCGTACTACATCGCAGCTGATGCATGGAATAAGGCCGTTGAGGCAGCGCGCTCATTTGACGGAGGCTTTGCCATCGCAGAATACAGGGATAAGCTAGAAACATCGAGAAAATACGCATCGGAGCTCCTCAATGCGATGGATAAAAAGGGCATTACTAAGTTCAACGGAGAAGTCAGGGAGGTAATCGGAAGGTAATGGAAGCTATTATGGATAATGGAACGAATAAAGATATATCGTCAAAAAATAGAAGAAGACGCATTTTGAGAAATGTACTCCTGGTTTTCAACATCTTGCTGCTGATTGCAGCCGTTGCAATCGCTGCAATGGTGCTGACGGGCTGCTCCAAGGAGCCGGAAAGCTATCCTGAGGCTGAGGCTGTTGTGGCCGAGGAACTCGATGCACTCAAGAGTTCGAATGCAGACGCTTTGATACCTGATGCCATCATGGAATCATCCGATCAGTTCGATGAATCCATGCTCGACGGCTATGTCGAAAAACTGAAGGAATTTGAATACGAGATACTCGGAAGTTCCAAGGCTGATGACGGTAACAAGAATGACGCTGCCGTCAAGGTCAAAGTAACGACTTATGACTTTGCCAACGAATACCTCAAGGCGTGGGATGAGTTCATGACCGTTGAGGAAGAGAATCGCTGGCAGAGCCAGTTCTACGGACATCTTTTCCTGAGGCTTGCATCGGTCACGAGCAAGGACTACACATCCGAAGTAAACGTTATATGCACCGAGGATGAGGACGGCAAATGGACAACTGACCTGAAGGCCAACGAGGATCTTATGAACGCGCTCTCGGGCGGTATGATTGCCGAGATGAACAAGCACATGACTGACGATGTGGTCATGGACGAAACAGAAGTTAACAACTAAGAGTGCTGTTTATCATAGCTGATAGACATTGAGCACAAATCAATATTCGGAGGGACTAATGTCAACAGATAATATGAACGAGAAAGATATGGAAATGCAGCAGGCTACCGCGGAAGAGTGCACTCATGATTGCAGCACTTGCGGGGCGTCTTGCCCGTCAAAGGATGCCGGAATTCCTAAGGCTCAGCTTAATGAGCACAGCTCAGTTAAGAAGGTAATCGGAGTTGTCTCCGGAAAGGGCGGAGTAGGAAAGTCCATGGTAACGGCTCTTTCTGCGCTTGCAGCCACAAGACACGGATACAAGACGGGCATCATGGATGCGGATATTACGGGACCTTCGATTCCTAAGATGTTCGGTATTAAAGAAAAGGCCGGCGCATGCGAGTTCGGAATTCTGCCTGTACAGACACCGATGGAGATAAAGATAATGTCCATCAATCTCCTGATTGAAAACGAGACGGATCCTGTCGTTTGGAGGGGACCTGTAATCGGCGGAGTAGTACAGCAGTTTTGGACGGATGTAGTCTGGGAGGACCTCGATGTGCTCTTTGTAGATATGCCGCCGGGCACCGGAGATGTGCCTCTTACGGTATTTCAGTCGATTCCGGTCGACGGCATCATAGTTGTTACATCACCTCAGGACCTTGTTTCCATGATAGTTGCCAAGGCAGTAAACATGGCCAGGCTCATGAACATTCCGGTCCTCGGGCTTGTCGAGAATATGAGCTACTATGAATGCCCGGACTGCGGATCAAGGCATGAGATATTCGGACCGAGCAAGGCTGAGGAAGTTGCCGTAGAGCACGGAATCAAATTGCTCGAAAGACTTCCGATCAATCCGCTTCTTTCAAGCGAGGCGGACGCCGGTAAGATTGAATTCAACGAAGGAACGGAGATGGAATCCATACTCGGGATTCTGAAGTAATATTGAATTGTTGATAGCATTGATCTTGTGAGGCGGAGCTAATATGATGGTTGTCCGCCCGAGATTACATACGGAGGAAACTTTATTGGGAGAGTTAATCAGACTCGAAGGAATAGTTAAAAGCTTTGACGATACCGTGGTGTTAAACGGCATCGATCTTTCGGTGGACGAAAACGAATTCGTCACGCTGCTCGGTCCGTCTGGCTGCGGTAAGACTACCACCCTCAGGATAATCGGAGGATTCGAGACTCCGGATGAGGGCAGGGTTTACTTTGACGGAAAAGACATAACGGATATGCCGGCAAATCAGAGACCGATCAATACGGTTTTCCAAAATTACGCGCTCTTTCCTCATATGAACGTGGGTGAAAACATCGCGTTCAGCCTGAGGGTAAAAAACAAGAGCGAAAAAGAGATAAAGGACAAGGTCAAGAAGGCTCTGAAACTCGTGAACCTCAAGGGCTTTGAGAACAGGAGAATCGACCAGCTCTCAGGCGGCCAGCAGCAGAGAATTGCCATGGCCAGAGCCATCGTAAATGAGCCGCGTGTCCTTCTCCTCGATGAGCCTCTCGGCGCACTCGACCTTAAGCTGAGACAAGAGATGGAGTACGAACTCGTAAGACTTAAAAACGAGCTCGGCATCACATTCATATACATCACGCATGACCAGGAAGAGGCACTTACGATGTCCGACAAGGTAGTCGTCATGAACGAGGGATACATCCAGCAGGAAGGCTCTCCTCAGGAGATTTACGACGAGCCTGTAAACGCCTTCGTCGCAGACTTTATCGGAGACAGCAATATAGTCTCGGGCCAGATGGTGGACGAGAGAGTCGTGAGAATCGACGGAGTCGATTATCCTTGCATAGACGGTACGGAAGAGGGCTTCCCGCCTAGAAGACGTGTCGATGTGGTAATTAGGCCGGAGGATATAGATATAGTGCCTTACGGAAAGGGCCAGTGGAACGGAGAAATCATCTCCAAGCTCTTTATAGGCGTGCACTACGAGATGCTGGTGCAGTCAGAGGATGGGAAGATTGAATGGCTGCTCCAAAATTACGATCAGCACGATGTGGGTGAGAAGATCGGAATGAAGGTCGATCCTGAGAACATCCAGATAATGCACAAGCCGAAGAGCGATGCGGAAAGCGCAATCGAGATAGACCTTTAATGAAAAAACGCATACAGATAGCAAAAAGAGAATATGCCGCACCGTTTATCGTGTGGATAATAGCCGGAACACTGATCCCGCTTGCTTCGATTGCCTACTACGGATTTACGAGCAGGGAAGGCGGCTTTACTTTTTCTAATGTTTTGGCAATCTTCCGCCCTGATCATCTGCAGGCGCTTGGGCTTTCACTCTTGCTCGCGCTGATCAGCACGGCGATTTGCCTTCTTCTTGCGTTTCCGATGGCTATGATCCTCCGTGACAGCAAGTTCGGAAAGCAGGGCTTTCTCATCTTCGTCATCATACTTCCGATGTGGATGAACTTCCTGCTTAGAACTATGGCGTGGCAGGTGCTGCTCGAAAGAAAGGGCGTTATAAACGCGATAATTACTTCGATAGGGCTGCCGCAGCAGGAACTTATGAATACGCCGGGCGCTATAGTGTTGGGCATGGTCTATGACTTCCTGCCGTTTATGATACTGCCGATTTACAACACGGTATCCAAGATAGACAACAACCTCATCGAGGCGGCATACGACCTCGGTGCGAATAAAACGACGACATATACCAAGGTGATACTGCCGCTTTCGGTGCCGGGCATCGTGTCCGGAATAACCATGGTGTTCATACCGGCGCTGACCACCTTCGTTATTTCGAACATGCTGGGCGGCGGAAAGATAAACCTGATAGGAAATATCATCGAGCAGGAGTTTACGGTCAATGCGAACTGGTATCTGGGCTCAGGCCTGTCGCTCGTCATGATGGTATTCATCATACTCAGCATGCTGCTCCTGCAGAAGTTCGATAAGACCGGAGGAGCAAATTTGATATAGAAGTGATGCGCATGTCAACCGGCGCGAGCGTTGTGGAGGAGCAGCTAGGAATAACACGAGGAAGCTGCAGGCGCTTGGCTAAGAACTAGACGTCGCAAGCGGAGCGCGTCGACGCTGTTCTCCAAGCGGCAATGCAACGAGTATGTTATTCCCTGCGACGGAGCACAGCGAGCAAGGTGACATAAGCATCACAAGTAATAGGAAAGAATGAAAAAAGCATTAGGACGGATCTACATTTTAATAATTATGCTGTTCCTGTATCTACCGATACTGACGCTTATCGTGCTCTCGTTTAACGAGGCCAAGTCGATGTCGGTATGGAAGGGATTCAGCTTGCATTGGTATCAGGAATTGTTCCAGAGCCGTCTGATGATGGGGGCGATAGTGAACACGTTCTCGATCGCGATACTCGCTGCTCTGATCGCGACCATCGTCGGGACGATGGCTGTCCTCGGCATGGCTGCGATGAAGCCGAGGAGCGAGAACGTGCTGCTCAGTATCAACAACATTCCGATGCTGAACGCGGACATCGTAACGGGAATTGCCCTGATGCTCTTCTTCCTCATGATAGGCGCACCTAGGGGGTATACGACTGTGCTCTTCAGCCATACGGTATTTTGCATCCCGTATGTGATACTTTCGGTCAGACCGAGGGTAAATAAAAAGACGAATAGCCTGTACGAGGCCGCACTCGACCTCGGCGCATCCGAGCGCTATGCGTTCAGAAAGATAGTGCTGCCTGAGCTATGGCCGGGCATCACATCGGGCTTTTTACTCAGCTTTACGATGTCGGTAGATGACTTCATCATCACGTACTTCACAAGGGGTGCGGGAATCAACACCATCTCGACTCTCATATACAGCGAGGTCAAGATCGGAATAAGACCGAGCCTCTTTGCCCTTTCGACCATCATTTTCGTCGTGGCTCTGCTGGTGCTCATAATAGTCAACATCAGACAGAACAGGGCGGAGAAGATTGCCATGGCTGAGGTATATTAAGGGAATAGGGCTGAGCATAGATCAGCAGATGTGAAGCTAGATAAAAAGCGAAAAACGCAAATCGCGAGATATGATATATAATCTATACTACGCAATCGGAAGAAGGAGTTAAGTGTTCAAGGAATTACACGGAGATATAGTCGGTAATAAGATAGAGGAGGACGTAAAGACTGCTGTCAGGAGCCTTTCAAACGAAGGCATCGAGCCTAAGCTGGCCATAATCAGGGCAAGCGAGGACGCAGGCCAGGTTTACTACGAAAGCGCCATCTTAAAACACAGCAGCGATTACGGTATAACGACTCAGGCAATCAGGTTTGGCAGCACGGCAAGCCAGACACATCTTGAGGTTGCCCTTCAGGCCTTGAACGAAGATGAGACAGTGCACGGCATCATAATGCTGAGACCGCTTCCGGAGAATCTGAAATATGAGAAGCTCAGGAATATGATGAGCCCTGACAAGGATGTAGACGCCATCACGGACAACTCGATGGCTGACCTCTTTGCCGGTAAGAAAGACGCTTTCTTTGCATGCACGGCTGAAGCCTGCATGGAGATTCTCCATCATTACGGAATAGACCCGGACGGAAAAAGGGTGACCATTGTCGGACGAAGCCTAACAGCAGGAAAACCTCTCGCGGTCATGATGATGAACGAGAATGCAACGGTGACGGTTTGCCACTCGCACACATCGAAGGAAGACCAAATTAAGGCTTGCCGCGATGCAGACATTGTGGCTCTTGCAACAGGAAATATACTCGGATACGGAAGCGAATACTTCCGCGACGGGCAGGTGGTGCTGGATATCGGAACAGGAGAGGGCCCGGACGGCAAGATGCACGGAGACCTCAACATCGATGAGATCAAGGCATCCGGCAGCATAAAAGACCTGGCATACACTCCGGTGCCGGGCGGCATAGGAGCGGTGACGACGGCCGTACTGCTTCGTAACATCATAAAGGCCGTGGGTAAAGGGACAGAGAGAAAACGTGAAAGGAACAGCGATTAATGGCATTCAGATACTATTACGCAGATAAGATCAGGGAACAGTTTCCGGGCTTTAAGGGCACGGACGAGGAGCTCCAGGAAGCAATCGACAACATAAGTCTTTTATACAATTCGGCCATAAAGGTGCTGGAGACGAGGCTCGGAATCTTGTCCGACCACTTCGATAAAAAGCATTCATACATGCCGATTCATACGGTGCAGTCGCGCCTTAAGACCTTCGAAAGCATCATGGAAAAGGCAGAGCGCTACGGCATTGAAGATCCGATAAACAACTTAGATACCGTGCGCCGTGAGATACTAGACATCGGAGGACTCAGAGTCATCTGCAACTATGAAGAGGATCTTCACACCATGACGGACCTTCTTCTCGAGCAGGAAGACATCGAGATGATTAAGGTCAAGGACTACTGCGACAAACCAAAGGAAAGCGGCTACAGGAGCCTCCACGTCGTGGCAGCCGTGCCGGTGTTCCTGGTAGGCAAGAAGAAGATAGTGCCGGTCGAGATACAGTTTAGGAGCATTATGATGGATGCCTGGGCAAGTCTCGAACACGAGCTCAGATACAAGAACAAGGGCGAACTTTCGCAGGATATCGTAGACACTTTGAAGGAGTGCGCAGAGGAGCTCCACCGAGTGGATGAGAAGATGTCGAGGGTGCGCCACGAGGTGCTGAAAGACGACAGCGCATACAGTGATTACTAGGAAGTGTTCTTCGCTCACAGCAATTTCTAAAAACAGATAATTAATCTCCGGGAGACAAAACATGAAAAACCTTGCAAAGACATATAACCCAAAAGACTTCGAAGACCGCATCTACGAGATGTGGGAGACTGAAGGTGCTTTTAATGCGGAAGTAGACGAAAGCAAAGAGCCGTTTACCATCGTGATGCCGCCTCCGAACATTACGGGGCAGCTTCATATGGGTCACGCTCTCGACCAGACTCTGCAGGATGTCCTCACCAGATGGAGAAGGATGCAGGGAAGGTCCGCTCTTTGGCTTCCGGGCTCTGACCACGCCAGCATTGCGACTGAGGTAAAGGTCGCCAATGAGCTACGTGAGAAGACCGGCCGCGACAAGAGAGATTTCACAAGAGAAGAGTTTCTAGAGCATGCATGGGCATGGAAGGAAGAGTACGGCGGCCGCATCACAAAGCAGTGCCGCAAGCTCGGTGACTCCTGCGACTGGAGGCGCGAGAGATTTACCATGGACGACCAGTGCAACAAAGCGGTCGTAAAGTTCTTTATCAATCTCTATGAGAAGGGTTGGATATACAAGGGCAACCGCCTCATCAACTGGTGCCCGGACTGCAAGACTTCGCTTTCGGATGCCGAGGTCGAGCACGAGGACGAAAACGGAAAGTACTGGTACTTCAGATATCCGGCAGCCGACGGAGGTGAGGGCATCACAGTAGCCACCTCGCGTCCTGAGACCATGTTCGGAGATATCGCAATTGCCGTACATCCGAGCGATGAAAGATATAAGGACCTCGTGGGCAAGACCGTAATCCTGCCTATAGTCGGCCGTGAGATTCCGGTAATCGCAGACGAGTATCCTGATCCTGAAAAGGGAACTGGTGCCGTTAAGATAACACCGGCTCACGACCCTAACGACTTCGAAGTAGGACAGAGGCATGACCTCGAGATTATCTCCTGCATGAACGACGATGCGACCATGAACGAGTACGCAGGTAAGTATGAGGGCATGGACAGATACGAGTGCCGTAAGGCATGGGTTGCTGACCTCGAAGCAGGCGGATTCCTCGTTAAGACCGAGGACCTCGAGATTCCTGTCGGCAAATGCTACAGATGCCACAGCGCAGTCGAGCCTATGATGAGCGATCAGTGGTTCGTAAAGATGGATGAGCTCGCAAAGCCTGCCATCAATGCTGTAGAGACCGGACGCATGAAGTTCGTACCTGAGAGATTTGCCAAGGTATACCTCGGCTGGCTCTATGAGATACGCGATTGGTGCATCAGCAGGCAGCTTTGGTGGGGACACAGGATTCCTGCGTACTACTGCGATGAATGCGGTGAGATTGTAGTATCCGACGGCATGCCTGAGAAGTGCCCGAAGTGCGGATGCACGCATCTTACTCAGGATGAAGACGTGCTGGATACATGGTTCAGTTCGGCGCTTTGGCCGTTCTCGACACTGGGATGGCCGGAGGATACGCCTGAACTCAAATATTTTTACCCTAACAATGTTATGGTAACGGGCTACGACATCATCTTCTTCTGGGTAGTTCGCATGGTATTTTCGGGCTACGAGTGCATGGGCGATGCGCCGTTTGAGACGGTATTCGTACACGGCCTGGTCCGTGACGAGCAGGGACGCAAAATGAGTAAGTCCCTCGGTAACGGAGTAGATCCGCTCGAGTCAATCGACCAGTACGGAGCTGATGCGCTTAGATTCATGCTCTGCACGGGTATATCTCCGGGTAACGATACGCGTTACATTCCGAAGAGGATAGAGGCTGCTCGTAACTTTGCCAACAAGCTCTGGAACGCTTCGAGATTTACCATCATGAACCTCCAGGACGAGGACGGCAATTGGCTTCCTATGGAGTTCGACGAGTCCAAGCTCAGACACGAGGACAAGTGGATACTCCAGATGACCAACGACAGCGCGAAATACATAACCGATCAGATGGAGAAGTTTGAACTCGGCCTTGCGGGCCAGAGGGTATACGAGCTCATCTGGGATATCTA
>Ga0256406_1003819_pt1 | contig 18104 bp, 19 predicted proteins | sample RumenRJG_03DNA_FD_185986 | JGI IMG/M metagenome (GOLD analysis project Ga0256406, IMG submission 185986) | Bovine rumen microbial communities from Lethbridge, Alberta, Canada - RJG_03 | ecosystem: Host-associated > Mammals > Digestive system > Stomach > Rumen | place: Canada: Alberta | collected...
GTGCTGTATTCATCCTTTCAATTATTCCTTTCTACAATACCGCACTCTATGAAAAAGATAAAGTGCGTAAGTTACATGTTTGAAATTAGTTACCGGTAACTTACACACTTAATTTTACACCCTCTCCCCGAGCGATAATTTCACGTCTCAGGTAAGTCTGCACGCAGGCTTTTCATATCGTTTCATAAACTCGCGGTTTTTATCAGATCCGCAGGATCTGAACTACTTATACATCACAGCAGTATCCGGGCGTTCATTGCGTTCATCCGGACGCGTTGCCTTATGCTCGCGCTCCAGGACGTTGATGCGCTCGCGAATCTGCAGCATTTTGGCATCGGTGTCGGCAATCGTATCCGCGCACTTTTTCAGATCGTCATAAATCGCTGCGGTCGTCTCCATCGGCAGCGCCTTCTTATACTTCATGCGGTGTTCCAGACTTGCCCAGTAATCCATGGCAACCGTCCGGATCTGCACCTCGACGCGCATCGGCCGTTTCTCATTGGAGAAGAACACCGGCACCTCGACGATCATATGAAAACTGCGGTATCCGTTCGGCTTCGGATGCTTAATATAATCCTTTACCTGGATCAGCGTAATGTCATCCTGCTGAGCCAGCATCTTGGCGACCTTGTAGATATCATCGAGGAACGGACAGATCACACGCACGCCCGCCACGTCGTTCAGATTCTCCTCAATAGAAGAAACCGTGATCTCATTTCCCTGGCGGATCAGTTTCTCATAGATGCTCTGCGGTTTTTTTCTTCTGGTGATAATAGAAGAAATCGGGTTGGAGTCTCTCTTAAGACTCAGCTCGTCATTCAGAATCTCCAGTTTGGTTCTCACTTCCCGGATTGCAGAATCGTATCGCATCATCAGGATATCAAATCCTTCCTGACGGGTGAGGATGGTCTCCGGATGGGAATGTGCGATCTCCATAACCGCAGCGTTGATGTCCTCTTCGGACTGCGTTTCCGCCGCCAGAGATGCACTTTCCGCCGCGCCCATGCGTTCTGACTCCCCGTACAGACTCGGATTCACAAATACACTTGCGTTGGAACGATTCTGCAGACGATTCTCTTGTGTTGCTTCTGACATAATAATCTCCTCTACCATTTACAGATCGATGAAACCTGTTGCTGTTCTCTTACTATTTTACCCCATTTCTCTATATATTATGCCAAATTGTTAATAATATGTCAAAATCTGCGTGGAGTTTCTGTGAAGTCGTCATTTTATTGTACTTATTCATATACACTTTGCAGTATTTTTGGGGTAAGTGACGAGACCTCATTCCGGCGCTGCCCTTGCCTGTTTCACTTTTGTCGACAAAAGAAAAATGCGCAAGGAAAAATCCCCGCTCAAAAAAACGCAGGACGCAGTTATTAACCGGCCGATTCGTGGTAATCCACTTGAACGGGCGGACCAGGCGGGATACGATAACCGTAGCCCCGACGCGAGATGAGGGCTGCTTTTCAGGATTGGAGCGGGAAAACCCGCCCCGTCACAGTTATACGCAAAAAAGGAGGAACGAACATGAGTGAGTTCTGTTCCCTGTGCGGGAACATTCACAACAATCAAAATTTTAAAGGCGGCGTGATCTGCAGCGACTGTCTTTCTGTGATCCGGTCTCTGAATCTGCCTGCGGAATCCATTCTGATCCGCAGCTCCGGCGGCCTGAGGGAGAGCCGGGGGACGCTCAGGCAGCGATAAGGTCTCAGACGGAACCGCTGCGCTCACACAGAAGCATACGGATGACGGAAGGATGAACTCGTTATCGTCAGTAAACCGGCCGGTCAGGATTATGAACACACGCACAGTTACCGGCATTCTCTGTCGTCCGTACCGCTTTTCCGTCTGCTTTCTTTCTGTTTATTCTTCTGTATGTCTCAAATGATCCAGGACATCCTGAAACTCTTCCGGCAGCGGGGCGCTGAATTCCATGTACTGCCCGGTTGACGGATGCTGAAATCCGAGGATTTGGGCGTGGAGCAGCTGTCCGTTCATCTGCGAGACCAGGCGCGCCATCTGGCCCTTCCAGGTTTTCCGGGATCCGTACATCGGGTCGCCGACCAGAGGGTGTCTGATCGATGCCATGTGAACGCGGATCTGGTGGGTCCTGCCCGTTTCCAGGCGGCAGGCGATCAGTGTGCAGAAGCCAAAACGCTCCAGAACGTGAAAATGCGTCACGGCCCGCTTTGGATTCTCGCCGTTTACACTTCTTTTCATGCGGTTTTTCCGGTCGCGTCCGATCGGCGCGTCTATCACACCGTCGTCTTCTTTGATATTATCCTGCACCAGCGCGATATACTGGCGTTTGATGGAGTGAACATACAGCTGATCGGCCAGGCTCTTATGCGCCGCGTTGTTTTTTGCGATCATAAGAAGACCGCTGGTGTCCTTATCGATCCGGTGAACAATTCCCGGGCGCACCTCACCATTGATGTCTGAAAGATGTTCCTTTCCCGGGTAATACAGAAGCGCGTTCACCAGTGTGCCGCTGTAATTTCCAGGAGCGGGATGGACGACCATTCCCCGCCTCTTATTGATCACCATCACATCCTCATCTTCGTAAACGATGTCCAGAGGAATGTTTTCCGGCCGGATTTCCAGATGTTCCTGCTGAGGAATCCTCAGGTAGATCTGCATGCCTTCAGCAACTTTCTGTTTTCCGGCGCTGACATCCTTCCGGTCGACATACACATTTCCCAGTTCAAAAAGTTTTCTGACCTGGGAACGGGAATAGGATTCCAGGCGGCCGGCAATCACTTTATCCAGTCTTTTTCCGGATTCTTCCGCCGTTACGGTAAATCTTACTTCCTTCATCATTTATCTCGATCTCCTGTTTTTGTGCGGCGTTTTCAAGCGCTCGCCGAACAGTACATACACGGCGATCATCACGCATCCGAGCGTAATGGCAATATCCGCGACATTGAAAATCGGAGGGAAAAAACTCAGACTGATCATGTCGGTTACTTTCCCGTACAATACACGGTCTACCAGATTTCCCAGTCCTCCGACCGCAATCATAACCAATGCATATTTACAGAGCGGATGCATGTACTTATTAATCATCACAACGATCAGTACGGCAAGTATGACCACAACGGGGATCATCTCCAGCAGATGTGAGGATGACGCCAGAATACCAAAGGCCGCACCCGGATTCTGAATGTAATGGATGGACAGGAGCCCGTTGATAACGGAGAACTGATCCCCGGGCAGCATCCTGGACCGGACCAGAACCTTGGTTCCCTGATCCAGTGCAAACATAAGTACTGCAACTAAAAAATAACTCATATGTATATCTAACCTGTTTCTTTCATTTCAACCCATGAATACGCGTAAACGGCGGACGGTTCCGCTGTCTGATGCCCGTCCGCCGCACTGTTTTTACGCTGGTGTTCTGTCTGATCCGTGTTTATATCAATGTTTATCGAATTCCTTCAGAAAATCATTCTTATCCATGACTACGGTTTCACCTTTTCCGTCGAACACACGCCGTCCGCCTGCCGGCGCCGGATTCATGCGCTCTTCTTCCGGAGCGTCCTTCAGCCATGACGTATCCGGCTCATTGGATGCCGCGCGGTCCGATCCCGCATTCAGTCCCTCCGCAGCCTGATCTTCCGATCCGAATTCATCGGTGATCTTTTCCTTAGAAAAGACCATCGTCTGATCTGTGTTCCCGGATTTCTCTAACCCGGAGTCCTTAAACAGATCTTCCAGACTGTACTTCTCGTAGGAATTATTTCTCACCTCGGTATCCGGAGTGCGGTCTGCAGCCTTCTTCAGCTCATCCCTTCCAAACACCATCGTGTGTTCTGATCCATCCGATCTGCGGTCCGAACCTGAAGCAGATACCTCCGGAGAAGGTGTTTTCTCATCCGGTATAGAGAAGACTCTCGTTTCCTCCATAGCTTCACGGGAAGGCGCCCTGCGCGTCTGCGGCCTGTTGGAAGTATGCGAGCGTTCTTCCGCGCGCGCTGTTCTTTCTGCATCCATCCGGCTGTAGTTTTCTGTATTCTGCCGGTCCAGCTCATCCATATCCGGCACGATCTCGCCGAGATCGGCAAAAAGTTCTTCAACAGTCGAATCCATCCGTCCCATCTCATCATTCATGAACTGCTTGAAGCGGGCGCGGAAACCGGCGAGCTTGTTTTTCATCTGCTCGCTCTGCTCTGTGTATGTTGCAACCGAGTCTTTTGCATTCCTGGTGATCGTCTGCGCGTCAAGATGGGCATTCTTGATGATGACTTCTGCCCTCTTCTCCGCGCTCTCGGAAATATCGCTCATCAGGCGCTTAGCCTGCTCCAGCGTATTCATGACTGAATGCTCATTTTTCTGGGATTCCTGCAGCCTGGACTGCAGATCCTTGTTTTCCTGCTCCAGACGTGCTTTTTCTTCAAGTACATTCTGATAATCGATCGTAATCGCGTCCAGAAACTCGTCGACTTCACGCTTGTTGTATCCACGCATGGAATAGCCGAACTGCTTGATCTGAATATCTTTAGGTGTAACCATTCCGCATCCTTTCTTTCACTTGCTAGAGCAGAATCACACCAATCAGGCGGATTGCCACTCGTTCGATGATTTCAATAAACAGAAATGCGACCATCAGTGAAAAATCAAAAATCCCCGTGTTGATGTTCAGGCGGTACAGCAGTTTTCTGCATGGCGCTACGAACGGTTCTGTGAATCGCACCAGAAATGAATAGACTGACGCGAGTCCGGAATGCATATCCCGGACGAACCAGCTCAGCACAGCCTGAATAATCATCGCCCAGATCAGGATTTCACAAAACAGGCGAACCGCTGTCACCAGAATAAAGTACAATCTCACGGCATTACCTCCAAGGATTGTCGTCTCTCTTTTCCTCTGCTCCGAAATCGAAATTGCCGTTTTCCGAAATCTGACCGCCGGCAATATCTACATTCTCCGGCGCAAAGATAAAGATATTATTAGCGACCTTCTGAACATTGCCGTTCAGCGCATAAGTTGCTCCGCTGAGGAAATCAAAGATTTTTCTTGCGACTTCCGTTTCCAGCTTTTCCAGGTTGATAATGATCGGTCTTCTGCCCTTCAGGCTGTCTACCAGTTTCGGACACTCATCGAATGTCTTCGGCTCGATCAGGATCAGTTTGAATTCGCCGGAATTGGTCATGGAGAATCGACGTTCCGTCTTGGAAGGCGCTGCCGCCGCGCGCGGACGATCAGCGATCGTTGTCGATCTTACTTCCTGTTTCTCCATTTTTTCCTTTTCGGCATCGATTTCTGCGTCCGTGATTTCATCGTCGTCATCGTACTCTTCAATTCCGATCAACTTCTTCATCGAATCCCCTAAGCTCATGTTAATCCTCCTTATTTTTCCTCACTGCGGTAATCTCTCTTACCAAAAATAGCGGTACCTACTCGCACCATGTTGGACCCTTCCTCAATGGCTGTTTCATAGTCATTTGTCATTCCCATGGACAGATACTGAAAATCAACACGGTCTGTATGTTCTTTTGCGTCCCATCGGTCGTAAATGGCCTTTGCCTTGCGGAACACCGGACGGCAGTCCTCCGGATCAGCCTCATACGGAGCGATGCACATCAGTCCGCAGACTTTAATATGCGGACAGTTTTCCGCAATCTCTTCGATCAGTCCATCCGCTTCTGTTTCTGAAACGCCGAACTTGCTGTCTTCATGCGCGGTATTTACCTGAATCAGAATCCTGCAGGTCATATCGTGCTGCGCCGCGCGCTTTTCGATCTCTTTTGCAAGATGAAAACTGTCAACGGAGTGAATCAGACAGACTTTATCAATGATCTGACGGACTTTATTGGTCTGCAGGTGACCGATCAGATGCCAGCGCACCGGCTTGACATCCTCATATTTTCTGAGAACTTCCTGCACTTTATTTTCTCCGATGTCCGTCACTCCTGCATCGATAGCCTCATTCATTTCATCCGCTTCATGCAGCTTAGTCACAGCAACCAGTGTAATATCTTCTGGTTTTCTGCCGGATTTTTCTGCTGCTCTGGCGATATTGCTGCGTACTTCTTCAATATTTGTCTGAATAGACATCTGGTAAAGACCTCTTTTCTCATTTCTATTTTCCATGCCGCAGAATCTGATCATAGTTTTCTACGGTATTTACGTATTTTCCGTTCTCGTCTACGTAACTCGACTGCGCAACTGCCGAACTTTTCCCGTCTGTTGCCAGAACTTTAATCGGCGTAAACGCGTAGCGTCCTGTCTTCTGACGGACGTAGACGCCCTTCTGCCCCTTTTTGACAGTGATGCTCTCATTAGGAATAATCAGACCGTCTGTCTCGGACATAGTGACCGTCACCTGCGCGGCCCGCTCTGAAGCAAACTTTGCGTAGTAATAGTCCGTGGAGATAATCAGGCGGGCAGAACCTCCCGTCTTGCTGATCGAATCCACGTATCCATAGATTGTCTTTGCCTTATCCAGCCGGATTCTCAGCTGTTCCCCGTCCTGATAACGGCTCGCGTGAGAAGAATCAAGGAACATGACGATGTACCACTTGCTTCTGTCGGCAACTTTGAACACCGGTTCATTCTTCTTGACGCGGTTTCTCTTCAGCTGCACGACCGTATTATTGGACAGCGACTCGTACCAGTTCCGTGAACGCCTTTTCATGTTCTCCGGGGTCAGCTGGTATTCATATCCATCCGCGCTGTATGTCACCACACCCTCGTTTTTGGTCGCATAGGATGAAAATACGCCCCGACCGTCCAGTCTCTCCATGAGATCCTTGTAGGTCTGACTGTGTTCTCCGGAATTGCTGCCGTTCACTTCCATGACTTTAACGCCCTTCCGGACCAGCGTCCCATTCTGTATATAGCGGTTTTCCGTCCCTCCGGACTGCGCTCTGTACACTCGTTCATTTCTGACCAGGTATCCGGTGCCCGCGTCCTGCACGGCCAGACTTCCGTATTTCACCGTGTACGTAGACCTGAGCGCTCCGGTCAGCGACGGAATCGCATAAATGATCACGCATAATAAAATGAAAAGGAATATCCAAAGCAGAAGGATCGGATGTTTGGTAAATCGTTTCTTTTTCTTCATCCATGCCCTCCCAATTTTTCCTCTTATACTCCATTTTACAACAATAAACGGGGTTTTTCCACGAAATTCTTATTTTCTTCCCTCTGCAGGCTCGGACAGAACGCGATCCACGATTTTCCGCTCGGCCTTGCTTAAACCGTCTGCTTTCTCCAGGAACGCACGCAGAAGATCCGGCCTCCTGTCCCTGGTCAGCCTGAGAGACTGTTCCAGCTTCCACAGACGGATCCGCTCATGGTTCCCGCTGAGCAGAACTTCCGGCACATCGTGTCCCTGAAAAGAACGCGGCTGCGTGTACTGCGGATACTCCAGAAGCCCGGAATACACGGACTCGTCCACGGCTGCCTCGCGGCTCGCCAGCACGCCCGGAATCATTCGCGCGACAGCGTCGATCATCACCATAGACGCGAGCTCGCCGCCGGTCAGCACATAATCCCCGATGGAGACTTCCTCACAGTTCCAGATATCCAGCACGCGCTGATCCACCCCTTCATAATGGCCGCAGAGAATAACCAGCTCGTCTTCCTGTGCCAGATTCTCGATCAGTTCCTGATCCATCAGCTTTCCGCGCGGTGACATATAAATCACACGCTTGGACTGTGCCTGCACCGATTCCATCGCGCCCCACAGAGGCTGCGCCATCAGGAGCATGCCCTGGCCGCCTCCAAAAGGCATATCGTCTGTTTTCTTATGTTTATCTGTACTGAAATCCCGGATATTGACGACATTAAAGTCGATCAGTCCCTTTTTTGCGGCCCTTCCGACCATGCTCGTGTTGACTGCGGAAAACATATCCGGAAACAAGGTTAAGATATTGAATTTCATCTTGCTGCGTCTTCCTTTTGTCATATATCGTTTAATTGCGATTGGCGATAGCCTCAATTAATCAAGCATTCCATCGATCAGATGCACGTAGATGCATCCTTCCTGAAGATCTACTCTGCGAATAAACGAGCGGACTCCCGGGATCATCGCCTCTTTCCCGTCCGGACGTGAAACCACATAAATGTCCTGCGGGCGGTCTGTGAGAATGTCCTTCACACTGCCGATCGATTCTGATGTATCATCATCAATTACAGAGAGGCCGATCAGATCGCGGATGTAGTAGCTGCCCTCTTCCAGTTCCTCCAGATCGTCGTCCGACATATACACACTGCGCCCGCGCATCCGCTCCGCTGCATCTCTGTCATTGATTCCGTCAACCAGAAGCACTGCCATATTCTTCTGCGTCCGCGCACGCACGAGCGCATATTCCGCATCATCAATCCAGATGCGCGAAAGAGTCCGGAAACGGTCCGGCGACGACGCATAACTGTACACACGCATCTCGCCCTTCAGACCTGCCGCGCTTGTAATCTTTCCAATTAATATTTTTTCCATAATGATTCTATCCTGATATACAGAAAAAAGAGGCCGCAAGGATGTGCCGCAGCCTCTTTATCATTCTGCCTATTCAGCTGTCTGATCGAGTTCATCTTCAGAAACGATCTCAACTGTGACTTTTTTATTCTCTTTTGTCGCCGCAGCTTTGACCACCGTTCTGAGCGCACGCGCAATGCGTCCTTTCTTTCCGATGACCTTACCCATATCACTGCCCGCAACCTGTAGCTGCAGAACTTCACCCTGCCGGCCGCGTTCTTCTGTAACGACGACACTTTCCGGGTCATCAACGAGCGCTTTGGCAATCGTCTCAACCAATTCTGTCATTGAACGTCACCGCCTGCTTTTACTCAATAACTCCTGCATTCTTCAGAAGAGTCTTTACACGGTCGGTAACCTGTGCGCCATTGTCGATCCACTTCTTAGCAGCTTCTGTGTCGATGGAAACCATGTTCGGCTCAACCATAGGATCGAAGTATCCGATCTCCTCGATGAATCTACCGTTTCTTGCGTTTCTGGAATCTGCAACTACGATTCTGTAGAACGGCTTCTTGTGTGCTCCAACTCTCTTCAGTCTGATCTTAACCATTGTATTCTCCTTCTGTTTCTTCACATTATATTGAAAGTCCGCCGCAGATATTCTGCATTCAGACATTCAGACAAATTTTTTACGGGGCAAGGAATCACGGGCGCCCGGCTTCCTGTTAAAACAGGCCTCGCAGACCGCTTTTCTTCATCCCGCCCGGTTTCATCACTTTCTTGACCATTTTCTTGGTCTCGTTATATTTCTTGATCACGTTATTTACCTGCGTGACCGTTGTTCCGCTTCCCGCGGCGATTCGTTTGCGCCGGCTGGCGTTCAGGATGTTCGGATCTCTTCTCTCCTCGATCGTCATGGAATGAATAATGACTTCCATGCGCTTGAATTCAGCTTCACCCTTATCGATGTCGTCATCGGAAATATTGGCTCCGCTCATTCCCGGCATCATGCTGATGATCTTTCCCAGGCCTCCCATCCGGCGAACCTGTCCCATCTGATCCAGAAAATCTTCCAGTGTGAACTGATTCTTTCTGAGATGTTTCTCCAGCTTTGCGGCCTGCTCTTCGTCATATGTGCGCTCTGCGTGCTCAATCAGCGACAGCATATCGCCCATGCCCAGGATTCTGCTGGCCATGCGGTCCGGATGGAAAACTTCCAGCGCGTCATATTTCTCGCCGGTTCCGATGAACAGAATCGGACAGCCTGTAACCTTGCGGACAGACAGCGCTGCTCCGCCGCGGGAGTCACCGTCCATCTTGGTCATGATGACGCCGTCCACACCGAGCTGTTCATGGAATCCTTTGGCCGCGTTTACCGCGTCCTGTCCAGTCAGCGCGTCCACCACCAGCAGAATCTGGTGTGGTTTGACGGCCTTTCTCATTCTCGCGAGCTCTTCCATCAGCTGGTCGTCAATCTGAAGACGGCCGGCCGTATCGATGATCAGAACATTATATCCCTTCAGTTCCGCCTCTTCCTTTGCTTTCTGTGCGATCTTAACCGGATCTTTCTCATCGCGGTCGATATAGACCGGAGCTTTCACCGCCTTTGCCACGACTTCCAGCTGGTCGATCGCGGCCGGACGGTAAACGTCGCACGCAGCGAGCATCGGTTTCTTTCCGTTCTGCTTCAGCCAGTTTACAAGCTTTCCGCAGGACGTCGTCTTTCCGGTTCCCTGAAGGCCGACCATCATGATGGTTGTAAATCCGCTTGGGGAATACGTCAGCTTGGCGCCCGAACCGCCCATCAGTTCCACCAGACTGTCATTTACAATCTTGATGACCTGCTGTGCAGGCGTCAGACTTTTCATGACGTCTTCACCCATGCACTTTTCTTTTACATCAGCGACGAACTCCTTCACGACCTTGAAGTTTACATCTGCCTCCAGGAGTGCAAGTTTAACTTCTCTCAGAGCGGCATCAATGTCCTTCTCCTCCAGAACGCCCTTTCCTTTCAGGCCCTTAAACACTCCCTGGAGCTTATCTGATAAGCTTTCAAATGCCATATATTCTCTCCTGCTGCACCTTAGATCTCTTCTGACATCTGTAAGAGACGCGCTTCCATATCGTTCATCAGCTGAACGGCGTCTTGATCAGTGTCCAAAAAAAGATCCGGCAGCTTGTCTTTCAACTCCTGAAGATCCTGTCTGATCGACTTCACAGTTTCAAGACGTTCAAAATAGGATGCAACCATCCCGAGCTTATTTTCATAATCCTGAAGCTGTTTTTCGGCCTTTTTCAGCGAATCATATACCGCCGCTCTGGAAATTCCGCAGTCTTCCGCGATTTCAGAGAGTGACATATTCTCCTCATGATACAGGCGCATGACCTTCTGTTTTTTATCCGTCAGAAGAGATCCGTAGAAATCAAACAGAAGGCTTTCTTCTGCAATCTGATTCACTGTGTCTCCTCCTCTGTCAAGTTCTTTCACTTAACATACTGGATTAGTTTAATACAAGCTGCCTCTTGTGTCAAGTATTTTTACTTAACATTTCAGATTCTGTTTTGCGATTTATATCCGTACATGTGGCTACAGTGTATACGCGTATTTCTCCTTTGCCTCCATCAGCGCTCTCTGGTCATCCTCGCGGATCATGATCTGCGCCGGTCTAGGAAGCGCGCAGAACTGCATCGGGGATACGACGGACGCATACGCGCCGGCATTTCTCACGACTACCAGGTCTCCCGGAACCAGTTTTCTGAAGTTGATGTCTTCCGCAATCATATCATTGGCAGTGCAGAGGTTTCCGGCCATGGTCACCGTCTCCCGCTCCTCAATTTTTCTGCCGTCTCCGGAAACACACCAGAGCGGATAGGCATCTGTCTTGGTGAAGAACGGTTCTGCCGGACGGTCGCAGTACTCACCCGCATACTGTGTGATGATGCGGGACAGCACCGGACGGACAAATCCGTTCAGCGTACCGGCCAGAATAATATAGTTCTTGCCGCGCGATGTCTTACGGTCAATGACCTTGGTGACATACAGTCCGCTCTTTCCGGTGATGTAGCGTCCGGTTTCCATCATGAGTTCGACATCCGGATGACGCTGGCGGAATTCTTTCCATTTCTCTGTCAGCGATGCGCCGAGGGCCTCTACGTCACACGGCTCATCCCTTCTGGAATACGCAATGCCAATACCGGATCCGACGTTCACAAAACTCATCGGGTAATCATATTCCTCAATCAGTTCATCCGCGACGTTCAGAACTGCATCGTGATACGCGTCCAGTCTGGCCCAGTCCAGCTCCTGGCTGTGCAGATGAACGTGAATGCCAAGCAGATCAAGATTCGGATCTGCCATCCATTCCTTCAGATGCTCCTTGACCTGTGCGTATTCAATGCCGAGCTTATGCGGCTCTGCGTTCTCGTTTTCTTCATCGTAATTATAATCCGGGTCGATGCGCAGTCCGAGCATGGCCTTGACGCCCACTTCCTTTGCAATGCGAGAAATCCGCTCTACCTCTCCGACACTGTCCGCGATCAGAATGCACCGGTTCAGCGTTTCACGGATGCAGCGGTCTGTCTTGCCCGGCGCGCAGTAGTGAATCTCTTCCTTTGGCACGCCATATACTTCTGCACGCTGAACTTCAGCCGGACTCGCGCAGTCTGCGCCGAATCCGTGGCGCAGGATAGTCGCTGTTACAGCCTGATTGTCATTCGCTTTCAGTGAATACAGAAAATGCGTATACGGAAACTCGCGAACCAGAGTGCCAATCCGGTCCAGGAGAACTTTTTCTTCATATAAATAGAAACAATCGTATTGTTCCGCATATCTGCGGATTTCATCAGCGGTAATCATACCCTCTACTCCTTATTTCTCCACGATCTGATTTTTCTCTCCACAGCATCCGGCAGCAGCTGCATGAGCATACGCTATTGTACGCGTGCTCATCCATCAGCGCCTGCCGCAGATACTATTTATTATAACAGACTTTTTATTCTTCGGTGTACAGAACGCTATACTTCAGTAAGCCTCTTGCCCGTTTCTCTTTTGTCCCTGAGGTCACGCAAAAATATGCACAATATGGAACAGCAGGAACGCGACAAGAATTGTGACGGGAACGGTGATGAACCAGGATGCGAACATCTTTACGGCGGTTCCCCATTTTACTCCCTTCTTTCTGACGGATGCACCGACACCCATGATGGACGAGGAAATGACCTGTGTCGTGCTGACCGGCAGATCCAGATGTGTGGCAATCTGAATGATCAGGGATGAAGAAATGTCTGCCGCAACACCGTTAATCGGTTTCAGTTTCATGATCTGTGTGCCGACGGTCCGGATGATTCGCCAGCCTCCGACAGAGGTTCCGAGCGTCATTGCTGTCGCGCAGGCAATCTGAACCCAGTGCGGAACGACCATCTGATGCTCTACGCCAAAGGATACAAGCGCCATGGTGATGACACCCATGGATTTCTGGGCGTCGTTGGAACCGTGCGAGAAAGCCTGCAGAGCCGCCGTGAAGATCTGGACACGGCGAAGCGCATAATTCGCGCGGTAAATGCTGATGGTCCGCACGGTAACCTTGATCAGTGTGAACAGCAGATATCCGACGCAGAACGCAATCAGCGGCGACGCGATCAGCGAAATGAAGATCGTGATGAACCCATGAAAATTAACAGCGAGAACCCCGGCATCTGCAAGCGCAGCCCCGGCAAGCGAACCGATCAGCGCGTGCGAGGAGCTGCTCGGAATTCCCAGATACCAGGTAGCGAGGTTCCATAACACGGCGGACAGCAGCGCGACAATCATGACCAGCGGCCCTTCTTTCACCTGATTCAGATCGACCACGCCGGTCGCGATGGTTTCTGCAACGCCGGTGAACAGAATCGCGCCGATAAAATTCATGCACGCGGCCATGAAAATCGCGTAGCGCAGACGAATCGCGCGCGTGGACACTGCGGTCGCAATGGCGTTGGCTGTGTCATGGAATCCATTGATAAAGTCAAACAGCAGAGCCAGCGCAATAATTAAATACAGTTGAATCATTTACTTTATGCTCCTATGCGTTCTTCATCACAATCGAATCCAGTTCCTTGGCGACATGCTGACAGGAATCCACGACGCTTTCCAGAATATGGTAGAGATCCTTGTACTTGATCAGGCGGATCGGATCTTTCTCTGTCTGAAATAAAGCATGGATCGCTTCGCGCTCAATGGTGTCGCACTCTTCCTCAATCGTTTTAATCTTGATCGTGTGCTTCTTGATCTGAACCAGGCTGCGTTCAGACAAATGGCGAATGCAAGGACAGATTTCTGCTGTGCATTGCTTGATGTGATGGCGGAAGGCCTCCACATACTTATCCATGTGAATATAGTTATACATATAGAAAAAAGCCGACCCCTCTTCCATGCAGTCCAGAACGGAATCCAGAGCCTCCGCCAGCGCCAGAATATCTTCCTGGTCCAGCGGTGTAATCAGACTTCTGTTCAGTTCGACCATAACTTCATGGACGATGTTGTCGCCTTTGCTTTCCAAATCTTTCATATTGTTCGAGAATGTCTCCAGGCTTTCCTGACCCGTAATTTCAAAATCGCTGAAATATGCTCCGCTTGCCTGAAGATTTTCTGCAATCTCCAGCAATCCCTCCAGGAGCTGATTCTTTCTTCTTTTCATTTTTCTCTTCCATTTCTACTGCCACGATAGGATACACAAGATTATTTTACCGCAATCTCGTGTCCACTGCAATAATGCGCTTCCAGGAGCCCTGCCTGCAAGGGCTGGTTCCTGCTGACCGGAAAAGCAAAAGCGCCCATGCGTATTCCTCTTCCATCCCCATATCATCTCAAACAGGTCAGGTGCCTTCCTGCTCATACTCACCTTATCCATTATGTTAAAGCACATGCAGAACCAAAAAACAAAAGCCGCCGCGCATCAGCGAGAATACTCTCTCGCTGCGCGCGGCAGCCTCACGGTTAACACATAACACGCATTCTATTCTGCCTGTCAGCAGGCTGCGACTGTTCTGCTTTCACCTGTCTATGCTGTGATGACGGCAATCAGCTCGTTAGACTTAACTGCCTGTCCTTCCTTGACACAGATCTCCTGAATCGTTCCGGTTGCAGTAGAGATGATGTTTGTCTCCATCTTCATCGCTTCGATGACTGCGATCGGATCGCCTTCCTTAACCTCGTCGCCGGCCTTGACCAGAACCTTGACGATGTTTCCAGGGATGTTCGCACCGATCTCATTCGGATCGCCTTCTTCCGCATAGCGTGTTGCCGCTGCAGAGGCAGAAGTCTCAACAGACTTATCCTTTACGCGGATCACTCTGGTATTTCCGTTGCAACGGAACACGACATCGCGGTATCCTTCCGGATCTACATCGCGAACTTCATCCAACGTGATGACCAGAGTCTTACCTTCTGCAATGTCAACTTCACAGGTCTCGCCGACAGCCAGACCGTGGAAAAAGATATCGGATCCCATTCTGCGGAAGTTTCCGTCCTTCTTGATGCTCTTCTGATAATCTTCAAAGACCTTTGGATACATCGCATAGGAAATAATCTCTCTGTCTGTTCCTTCCAGATCAAAGTACTTCTGCAGTCCGGACTTGATATAGTCAAAGTCTTCCGGCGGCAGGAGCTCACCCGGTCTGCATGTGATCGGCTTCTTATCCTTCAGGACAACCTTCTGCAGTTCCTTATTGAAACCGCCTTCCGGCTGACCCATCATGCCCTCAAAGAAGGATACGATGGAATCCGGGAAGTCCATGCCCTTTCCTTTCTCCAGGATGTTCTCCGGAGTCAGATCGTTCTGGACCATAAAGATCGCCATATCGCCAACTGCCTTGGAGGATGGGGTTACCTTTACAATGTCGCCCAGCATCTGGTTGACCTTTCTGTACATTTCCTTAACTTCGGTGAACTTATGGCCAAGGCCAAAGCTCTCAACCTGCGGCTTAAGGTTGGAGTACTGTCCGCCAGGGATCTCATACTTGTAGATTTCTGCGGATGCAGCCTGCAGTCCGGATTCAAACTCCTTGTATACCGGACGTACATCTGCCCAGTAATCGGAAATTGCCTGCAGTCCGTCTGCGTTAATTTCTGTATCTCTGTCGGAGTTCTCCAGCGCAGCAACGATGGTGTTCAGAGCCGGCTGTGAAGTCAGTCCGGACATGCTGTTGAACGCGCAGTCTACGATGTCGCATCCTGCCTGTGCAGCCATCAGTACGGTAGCTACGCCGTTTCCGCTTGTATCGTGCGTGTGCAGGTGAATTGGAATGCCGATCTCCTGTTTCAGGGCGCGGATCAGCTTGCGTGCAGCCATCGGCTTCAGCAGTGAACTCATGTCCTTGATGCCCAGGATGTGCGTTCCTCTCTTCTCGAGTTCCTTCGCCATATTGACGTAGTAATCCAGCGTGTACTTATCTCTGTTGGTATCAAGGATATCGCCGGTGTAGCACATCGTTGCCTCGGCGATCTTGCCCTGGTTCAGAACCTCGTCCAGAGCAACTTCCATGCCCGGGATCCAGTTCAGAGAGTCAAAGATACGGAATACGTCGATTCCGCTCTTTGCGGACTGTTTTACGAACTCGCGGATGACATTATCCGGATAGTTCTTATATCCTACAGCATTCGCGCCTCTGATCAGCATCTGGAACAGGACATCCGGAATCTTCTCACGCAGAGTATCCAGTCTTTCCCACGGTGATTCCTTCAGGAAACGATAGGATGTGTCGAATGTCGCTCCGCCCCACATCTCCAGAGAGAAGAAGTCCTTGGCATACTTGGCGTAAGCCGGCGCGATCTTCTCCATGTCGCGTGTTCTCATTCTAGTTGCCATCAGGGACTGCTGCGCGTCTCTCATGGTTGTATCGGTGATCAGCAGTTTCTTCTGATCGTATGCCCACTTGGAAACATATTCCGGACCGTTCTTATCCAGCATCTGCTTGGTTCCGGACAGGGTATTGATCTCTGTCTTAGGAATGCGCGGGAATACCGGTACGTTGAACTGCGGCTTATGTCCCTTGGTCTCGTTGACGATCTTGTTTCCGAGGAAACGCAGAACCTTGCCCTCGCGGTCATCAACCGGCTCGATCTGCAGCAGCTCCGGATTGTTTGCGATAAATCCGGTGTCGCACTTTCCTTCACGGAATGTCGGGTGATTCAGCACGTTCAGCAGGAAACCCTTGTTCGTCTTTACGCCCTTGATCTCTGTCTCGTTCAGAGCGCGGATTGCCTTGCGGCAGGTATCCTCAAACGTTCTGGAGTATGCGGTAACTTTAACCAGCAGAGAATCGTAGTACGGACTTACGACAGAACCGGTAAATCCGTTTCCGCCGTCCAGACGAATTCCGAATCCGGATGCAGATCTGTACTGCTCGATTGTGCCGGTATCCGGAGCAAATCCGCTTGCCGGGTCCTCCGTGGTTACACGGCACTGGATCGCATAGCCGTTCTGGTGAATTTCCTTCTGACTGTGAATGCCGATCTCCGGCGAATCCAGTGTATATCCCTCTGCAATCAGGATCTGCGCCTGCACGATATCGATGCCTGTAGTCAGCTCGGTTACCGTGTGCTCTACCTGAATTCTCGGGTTCATCTCGATGAAATAATGATTTCCATGCTTATCGAACAGGAACTCAACTGTTCCGGCACTTCTGTAGTTTACAGCGCGTGCAATCTTCAGCGCATCATTACACAGGGATTCTCTCTGCTCATCCGTCAGAACCAGAGAAGGTGTAAACTCGATAACCTTCTGGTGACGTCTCTGAACAGAACAGTCTCTCTCGTACAGATGAACGATGTTTCCTTCCTTATCTCCAAGTACCTGAACCTCGATATGCTTTGGATCCTCTACATACTTTTCAATGAAGATGGTATCATTTCCGAACGCCTTGGCCGCTTCTCTCTTTGCCGTAGCGTACTCACTTCTGATGTTCTCGCTGCCTCTGACGACACGCATTCCGCGTCCGCCGCCGCCTGCAGCTGCCTTCAGCATGATCGGATATCCGATCTTATCTGCGACTTCTGCAGCCTCATCCTCAGTCTCAATGGCTTTCTCCACACCAGGAATGGCCTGGACATTGACCTCGGAGGCTACAATCTTGGACTGAATCTTATCGCCCAGCGCGTTCATCATTGCGCTTGTCGGTCCGATAAACTCAATTCCCGCCTTCTCGCACGCATCCGGAAACTCCGGGTTCTCAGCCAGAAAACCGTATCCTGGGTGAATCGCATCTACACCCTTTGCCTTTGCCAGAGAAATGATCTCATCAATTCCCAGGTAAGCGTCGACCGGAGCCTTGCCCTTTCCAATCTGATACGCCTCATCCGCCTTGGTGCGGAACAGGGCATCTCTGTCCTCCTCCGAATAGATCGCAACCGTACGGATTCCGAGCTCTTTACAAGCACGAATGACACGGATCGCAATCTCGCCTCGGTTTGCAACCAGGACCCTCTTAAACTTCCTTATCTCTCCCATATTCAAACTCCCATCTTAGCTGATATATTTAATATAGCAATTAAAGCAATATTTGATGGACAAAAGTTAGCAACCCCCACCTCCGATGGGGGTTTATCATTCATCCCATCCGGGATGATTTTACAATTCCGCCGACGGCGGTAGGTTTCGCGATTCAGTGTTAAATGGTCAGCTCTACCTATTTTTCCAG
>Ga0256406_1003821_pt1 | contig 18086 bp, 23 predicted proteins | sample RumenRJG_03DNA_FD_185986 | JGI IMG/M metagenome (GOLD analysis project Ga0256406, IMG submission 185986) | Bovine rumen microbial communities from Lethbridge, Alberta, Canada - RJG_03 | ecosystem: Host-associated > Mammals > Digestive system > Stomach > Rumen | place: Canada: Alberta | collected...
ATGTATAACCGTATGGGTCCGAATTTATCATTTCTTCAGTGATAATTATTGTGTTTTTATTTTTCATATCATCAATACCTTTCGAGAAATATAATTACAAAATACGATAAACTACCATTATTATAATGACATTTCTAAAACAAAAAATCAATAATCTACATATCAGTACAGAAGCGGAAGGTAAAGAAGTTGATTCAGAGGACCGGCTGGTGCGTGAGATGATTTCGCATGGCCGCCATAAGAATCTGTCTTTCTTTGCGTTTACGGCAACTCCCAAAGGACAGACACTGGAGATGTTTGGAACAGAGTATCCGGACGGATCTTTCCATCCGTTCCACATTTACAGTATGCGGCAGGCTATCGAAGAGGGCTTCATACTTGATGTGCTGCAAAACTACACTACCTATCGGACATGCTATGAAATTGCGAAGAACGTGCCGGATAATCCGGAAGTTCCGCAGTCCAGGGCTTTGAAAATGATTCGAAAGTTTGCAGAGCTTCATCCGTACAATATCCAGCAGAAATCAGCCATCATCGTCGAGACCTTCCGGAATATCACGCGGCACAAGATTGGTGGTAAAGGTAAGATGATGGTTGTCACTTCTTCCCGTTTGGCAGCTGTTCGTTATTACCACGAGATAAATAATTACATGAAGGAAAACAACTACGATGATATAGAAGTTCTGTCAGCCTTCTCAGGAAGTATTAAGGATCCACTTGACGGTCCGGATGGCCCTGAATACATGGAACCGATGCTTAATGTAGACAGCCAGGGGCATCATGTGGCTGAGTCACAAACGCCGAGTGTCTTTCATGATGAGGGCAGCATTCTGGTTGTTGCAGAAAAGTATCAGACCGGATTTGATGAGCCGCTTCTGCACACGATGATTGTGGATAAGAAGCTGCGTGGAGTCAAGGCGGTACAGACACTGAGCCGCCTGAATCGTGTCTGCCCGGGCAAGGAGGATACTTTCGTACTTGACTTTGTTAACACGAAGGAAGATATTCGTGAAGCTTTTCAGCCGTTTTATCAGGAGACATATCTGGATCAGGAGATTAACACGGACCTGATCTATAAGACACAGAAAATGCTTCGTGCATTCAAGATCTATGATGATACCGACATTCAAAAGGTATCAGATATTTATTTTGATGAGAAAAAGCGGAACGACAATGAATTGCAGGCGGCTATTACGAATGCCCTGCTTCCAATCCAGCAGAAGTACAATAATCTGAACCAGGAGCAAAGATACCAGTTCCGAAAAACATGTCGTACTTTCGTAAAGTGGTATGGATACATTACACAGATCACTCGTATGTTTGATAGGGAACTGCACAAGGAATACATCTTTTGCTCTTACCTTGCGAAGGTATTACCGGCGGACCCAGTGATTCCGTTTGATCTCGGAAATCGTGTGAAGCTGGAATATTATCAGCTTAAGGAGACCTTCAAAGGATCCATTGGGTTGGAAAAGAAGAAGGGAGCCTATGAGCCTTCAAAGATTAAGAAACCGGTGAAGATGGAAGAAACGTTGAGTCCGCTGGAAGAGGTGATCCAAAAGGTTAATGAAGAGTTTGTTGGTGACTTTACGGAAGGTGATAAGGTCGTTATTACCGCCCTTCATGAGAAACTGAAAAAGGATAAGAAGCTGCAGAATGCTGCTAAGAATGACGGACAGCAGATTTTCATCAATAATATCTTTCCGCAGCTTTTTGATCAGGCCGCGCAGGAGGCTTACGTTGAGAGTACAGAGACATACACCCGGCTGTTTGAGGATTCAGCGAAGTATAAGGCCATCATGAACGCCTTAGCCAAGGCAATGTTTCAGGAATTACAGCAGGTGCAGTAGATATAATCAGCAACTGAACTGAGTAATAAGCTGGAACAGGATGTTTTGAATTGGCAAAATTTGTCAATGAGCGGATCAAGAGACCGTCTGGATGGGGGTAAATAATGATTATTAATTTTAGTAAATACGCGAAATCGTTGTCTGACGAAATCGAAGACAAAAAAGCAATCTTTGACATAGTGATTCGTTCTGAAGTGGAAAACACAATAAAAGAAGCAGGGTTGGATCCGGAATTGTTTACTTTAAATAAAGATTCTGAACAGGATTTTTTCAAGAGACCTTTTGTATATACGCAAGAGGATGATTCCTTTGGAGACATTTATTATGATCTTGTATTACCTGACACAATATTCCGCTGTTCGTGTCGGATCACATTGTTCCAGGACGGTCAGAAAGTAGAAAGCGAGACAGACATTTATCGCCTTGAAAATTATAAAAAGGGAAATCGTGAATGGGAGTATTTCAATGGTGAAGACTGGGAAGAAGGACCGGGCAAAGATTTCTTCGATTTTACTGATTTTGAGAAAAACTAATTCAAATAAGATATAAGTGGACTTGATATAGCACACAGATTACCCCTGTGTTTGATTAGTTGGTTATTATCATCCTGGCGGATTACAGATAAAATGAAGTATCCATGGTTATATATCAAATGGCACATCAAGATTTCGGGAGCATTGGATGAGTGGTGTTGATTTTATTGTAACGGGATCGTTAGAGGTGTAATCGTAATTATGCAGAAGAAATGGAAATTCAATCGTGAACTCTATTCTAAAATTGCATTGATGAAGGCTGCCTATAATTATACTGACACGGCTTACATTCATCTGGATGCAGATGAGAAATATTATTATGTAGACATAAAGCCCAAGGACGAAAATAAAACAATCAGTGAGCAGGAATTTGAAAATGAAATGCTAGCTCAAAGTGTAAGGCATGAGGTGTATCTTCAGACCAAAAATATTCGGGAATTACTTGTGGCCAGAGCTGTTTCTACATCTATGGTGGACAATGATATGGATCAGGAAGAGCATCTGCGGACTACACCATATTCTGAGGACAATATTTTGAAAGATTGGTTTGATAAAGATGGAACTAAATCTGAATAAAGATATCTATGGAAAGACTTCAATTGAAAGGGCAATACGAGATTACGGCCAGATAGCCCACATCCATCTTGAAGAAGATGAACATTATTGGAGACTTAATTTTGTAGAGAGCAAATACAATATGGAAAAAACAATATCTGAATTCGAGAATTATCTGATTGAGATGGGACAGTAGATATGTATATTCTGGAAGGCTCCCTGCTTGGACTATTGTTATATGTGGGTGTGAGAGCATCGTATACGGATCTGAAAGCAGGATATATTTACAACAGGGATCTGCTGCCTGCGTTTATTGTGGGAAGCGTGCTTAATGTTATCTATTATCTCTTTTTTGTAAGAGATATAGTCCTTGATTTTATCATCAATCTCTTAATTGTTCTGCTGATTCAAAGCTTGTTGTATGGTTTTCATTCATTTGCCGGAGGAGATTTTAAGCTTGGCATGCTTTTGGCATTTCTTTATCCGGCCAGGATGTATTTTGCTTACCGAGGGATGATAACTACCCTCTTTTTTGCTTTGGGCTGTTCGTTTATCTATGGATACGGTTATCTGTTGTTCAGTACGCTTAACCGGATAAGAAAAGGATCCATACATCCAGACAAAAAATATTATCTACTTTTTTTGAAAAATTACCTGCAGAATTATGTAAGAGCCACTGCTTATATTATAGCTTCATCGATGCTTCTTTGGATCTGCGGACAATATATTCAAATACCGACCTTTGTGATGTGGGTCCTGAATATGCTGATAGCGTGGCTTTCCAGCAGGGTAACCTGGATGCGGAAGAGAGTGGTATTCATAATTGTAGTGGTTATAGATATCATTCTATCTATTGCACTGCATACAATTCCTTTTTCAATTAATCCGGAAAATTATCTATTTGTAGCAGTACTTCTGGTCTGCCAGATGATTATTAACACGGGAATATATGAATTAGTTGATACGGATAAAGTGGAAAAAGGAATGATTCTTTCAACGGCTGTATCAGTAATGATGCAGGGATCACGTGTAAAAGGACTGCCGGGAATTTCCGGCGAAGATCTTAAAGACAGATTAACTGAAAGCCAGGCGGCCAGTGTCCGTAGATGGGGAAATACTAAAGCAGGAGAAAAGAAAATAACTATTGTAAGGAAAATCCCGTTTGCGATTTTCCTTCTGTGCGGATTTATTACCTACTTTATTATATGGGGAATACTAAATGCGTTTTAGACTTAATCATTCCGATGGAAAATACCATGTTTATTCCATTGCATGTACAGGGGAAGTACAGGAAGACCTGAATAAACAAGGCCTTGATTACTGGTTTGTGTCTGATGGAACCGTTTTTTCATCAGTTGACGGAACAATAGTTTCCGTTTCTGACACTGATAAAATAGGGCTCCTTAAAGATTATGATGTGGTTGAGGTCTATCCGAGCGGTTTGGTATCAGTGTTTTACGAAGATACTTCCGGAGATGCTGTTTTCTGCGTTTCAGATAAATGTAATTCAAATTGCATTATGTGTCCTACGGGAGAGGAGACGAGACGGACGGGAGAAATATGCTCAGCTAGCCGATTGATAGAATTGGCGCGGCATATTCCAAGCGATATAGAGCACATCACAATTACAGGCGGAGAGCCTTTTATGATGTGTGAGGACATATTCCCGTTTCTGACGTATCTGCGGTCAAGATTTCTGAATACTGAGTTCCTTTTTCTTACGAATGGCAGAGCTCTTTCAATTCCGGAATATTGTGAGCGATTAAAAAGCAGTGTCCCGAATAACATCTGTTTTGGCATACCAGTACATGCATCTTCTGGAAAACTGCATGACCGAATAACTCAGTCAAAAGGCAGCTTTGAACAGACGCAGGATGGTGTTTATAACCTGTTGCAGATGAAAATGAAGGTGGAGATCCGGATTGTCGTTAATAAATTAAATGGCGATGATATGCTCCGGACAGCACAGTTAATAGCCGATTCGTACCATGATATAGATCATGTTTGTATTATGGCAATGGAAATGACCGGAAATGCTTATAAAAACAGAGAAGCTGTATGGCTGCCATATAAGCAGGCTTTTCAAAAAATAAAGCAGCCTGTTGATCTGCTTATGAGCAATGGCATAGACGTGCGTTTATATAACTTTCCTCTCTGCACGGTCGATCCGGCCTATTGGACACTTTGTAAAAAGAGCATAACGCCTTATAAAATTCGCTATTCTGAGTCGTGTACAAAATGCCGTATGAAGGAAGACTGCGGCGGAGTTTTCGGCAGTACATTTAAATTTGAGGAACAGGAACTAGAACCTATCTTATGAAGAGGAATTATTTTAATTTTACGAAAATTAATGACAGATACCTTGTGACGAATGACTTTGGAAAATATCAATTTCTGAATGAAAACGAATTTCGCGCGCTGGTTACTGGTTCCGTGGAGGAACAGTCAGAATTAGGGGTAAAACTGGAAGAAAACGGCTTTGTATACAGCGATACGGATTTAGAGTTCTCGAAGAAATGGAATTATCTCGTCCTTCATCAAAAAGGGTATCTTACGAGGGCTTCCACGCTCCATATTTTCGTGGTGACAACGTGCTGTAATTTAAGCTGTGTATACTGTCAGGCAAATAATGGCTTCCGATGCTCCAATCTGATGATGACGGAAGAAACAGCCAAAAAGGCCGTGGATATCGCTCTTCAATCACCGGAAGAGGAATTGAATTTTGAATTTCAGGGTGGTGAGCCGCTGATCAATTTCCCAGTGATTAAATATATTGTGGAATACTCAGAAAAAAATGCCGGATTCCACCAGATCCGTTATTCCCTGGTATCTAATCTGATTCTGCTTACAGATGAGATTATTGCTTTTATAAAGGAACACAATATTTCTGTCTCAACATCTATAGACGGAAGTGAGCTTGTCCATAACAAAAACCGGCATTTTCAAAACGGAGAGGGATCATTTAAGAAAACTGTTGAGGGAGTAGTCAGACTTAGGAAGGCGGGTATTTCTGTCGGCGCAATCGAGACAACTACAAAGGATTCGCTGCCATATGCGGAAGAAATCGTGGATGCATATAAGGCACTCGGTTTTCATAGTATCTTTCTCAGACCGCTGACACCATTGGGCAGAGCGTATAAAATCTGGGACCAAGTCGGTTATACGACTGATGAGTTCCTTGAGTTCTATAAAAGGGCGCTTGATGAGATAGTCAGGTTAAATAAATCTGGCTACTCCATTTGCGAGACTCAGCAGTCGATTTTTTTGAATAGGATATTAGGCAGATATATCAATTATATGGAGCTGAGATCTCCCTGTGGTGGAGGATTTGGCCAGATTGCCTATTATGCGGATGGAAAGATATTTACCTGTGACGAAGGACGAATGCTCTATGAAATGGGTGATGAGGCGTTTTGTATCGGGAACGTAGAGGATAATTCTTTCAAGGAAATCCTGAACACACCAGTATGCAGGACTGTCTGTGCGTCCAGTACGATAGAAAGCATTCCAGGGTGTTCTGACTGTGTGTATCAGCCATATTGCGGAACCTGTCCGGTAGTTAATTATGCACTGTATGGAGATGTGATAGAAAAATCACCTCGAGGCTATAAATGCCGTTTATACAAGGGAATATTTGATATAATATTTAATGAATTTGAAAAAAATGAAGCAGAAATTGGTCAAATGCTTGGAAATTGGGGGTATGAAGGATGAGTTTCAGATCCGCCAGTGATGACTTTAAAATACAGGAAAGATTGAATACAGACAAAAGTCCGGAAACGCTGTTTCAGTCCAACTACCACAAAAGGCACTGGGGAAGGAAGTTTGAAGGCAGCGTCTTTATTTGTGTTGGGCTGGTGACCATAATTACAGCTCTATCGTTTTTTGAATCTGAGCAAATATTGACACGTGTACAGAGGGAAAATGAGATCAGGGATACCGGATTTATTCAGCTGGAGACTGGAAAATATTCGGGACAGACTGATTTTGGTTATTTTCTTGGGCAAGGCAAGTTTGATTTTAAAGATGGTTCTGAGGTCTCTGGTACCTGGGAAGACAATGTTCTGCATGGCGACGGAGAGGAAATCTTTCCGGATAAAGGCGAATATTCAGGACATTTCAAAGGATCGAAGAAGGATGGCATAGGCACCTTCACGTGGGATTCCGGTGCGGAGTATACAGGAGAGTGGAAAAACGATCAGCTGAATGGCAGCGGCCATTATTCTGATGGTCAGGGCGTGCTTTATTCGGGAGAGTTTTTGGATAATGCTTTTGATTACGGCACCTGCACTTTCAAGGATGACCTTGGGGACTACCTGCTGACATATCAAGATGGTGGAGTTGTAAGCGCAGAAATCACTTTTTCTGATGGAAGTACTTATAAGGGAGAAGCCAATGATAAGGATATCAATGGATCTGGCGAGCTTTCCTTTGCATCCGGAGATAACTATAAGGGAGACTTTTTGAATGGTGCCCGTGACGGAAAAGGTGTTTACATCTGGACGTCAGGCGATCAATACGATGGAGAATGGAAAGAAGATGCCATGTCTGGAACCGGCACTTATACCTATGCAGACGGCAGTATCTTAAATGGAGAATTTGAGAATAATACATTTGAGAGCGGTTCATTACAGACTCAAAATGAATTTGGTTCATATGATTTCACATTTGAAGATGGCTCACCGGTAAAAGTCAGCATATCCCTTACTGATGGAACCACTTATGAAGGTGATATGGATGAGAACGGTCTCAATGGGACTGCCCAGATACGATACAGCAATGGAGATAAATATTCTGGTTCTGTCGTTGATGGTATGAAGAATGGAAAAGGACAATACACATGGCAGAATGGCGCGAACTATGATGGAGACTGGGTATCGGACGCATTGCAGGGTCAGGGGGTTTATAAATATGCCACCGATGAAGACGGATACAAACTTAGGGGAACGTTTAATAATGGAGTTCCAGATGGCGAGTGTACTTACTTCACAGACGCAAATACATCATATAAAACTACATGGCAGAATGGAAACTGTGTAAAGGTGGAAGAATAAATGAAAGATGACCATTTTCCGTCAATTAAGAAAGGTATAGAGAATCTTATTGAAGATGAGGAAGGAAACATTCCCAGCAATAAATTATTGATGATTGGGGCTATGATGGTTGTATTGGGCAGCCTGCTGAATGTAAATGTTTTTGCTGCGCACAGCTCTCATCAGTCGCATTCATCTCATCAGAGTGGATCAGGCGGTGGCAGCGGATATCATAGCAGCCACGTTTCACACCAGTCGCATGAATCAACACATGCGTCGCACGTTTCCGACACGGATTCTTCAGGTGCTGCCGCGCATTCTAATGAGGCTGTGCATTCCAACGAGGCACCTCATTCATCACATGCCTCACATACTTCTCATTCAAATACGGCAAGCCATTCGAATTCAAGATATTCAGCTGAAGGAGACGTAACATACGCACCGGCAGCCCAGACAATTACTGGTATTACAACACCAGTCGCACAGGCGCCGGAAGGTGGTTTTCATCTTCCGATTGTTAATGAGAATATTCAGGATCCTAATGGTACGCCGACTTCGGGTGTGCTTCCATCACTGGCAACACCGGCTACTACTACAGCAGGGAGCTTAAACCATAGCAAGATTTTGACACCACCTGATACAGGGGATATCGAATAGAGGATAATATGTCAATCCTAGAAAAGTTTAGCAAAAAGAAAAATAGTAATGCCAATGTCGTGGAAACAAAAGAGCACTCTGATGTAGTGCAGCTGGCTCAGAATGCATCCGACCTGATCAGCAGCGGCATTAAAAATAGAGATCTTGAAACAGCTAATCGAAATCTTGACCATTTAGCTGAAAATGAAAAAAGAGAAATATGTGTTTTTTACCCTGAAAAGGATGTGTTCTATCGTATTGTGCTAGTAGTGACGATACCGATTTTACTTGTTGGCGCCTGGGTTATGTTTGTTTCCGGACAGACGGCATTTTTCTCAGGTGAATTCAGAACGATAGGCATTTCACTGTCTGCTGTTTCGCTTGCCCTGATTTTATGGGGAATAGCGAGGATTATATTTTGCATAAAACATGCGCGGTTCTTAATAAGATATAAGAAATATTATCAATTGATGAAGTTTAAGAGATTGATTCTCACAGAAGAATTATCGAATTATGCAAAAGTTACCGATGACATTGTCATAAAAGATATCAACAAGGCCATAAGACTGAATTACATTCCGCAGGGATATTTCAGCAATAATAATATGTTCCTTATTACTTCCAATGATGTGTACAGGGATTATCAGAGTAATACAGCTGCCTATGATCAATATATGACGAAGAAATTAGATGAATATAGACGACAGACAGAGCGGCCTGCTGTAATCCAAAGATATCTTGATGAAGGTAAAAATTATATTGAAAAGATCCATCAGGATAACGTAGTTATCAAAGACAAAGGGATATCTGATCAGCTTGACAGAATGGAAAATACAGTTTCCTTTATTTTTGAGGAACTTGATATGAATCCGCAGAATGCTGATGAGCTTTCTATGCTGCTGCAATATTATCTGCCAACGACAGAAAAACTTCTTCAAAATTATATTCAGGTAAGCGGGGCAAAATATCAAAGCGAAGGGGCGTTAAAAATAAAGAAGGATATTGCACACTCGATTGAAAATACGAATTATGCTTATGAGCGGATACTGGGCCAAATGTTTAAACAGAGAGAAATTGATATTTCGAGTGACGTTGCCGCAATGTCCGCAATGATGAACCAGGAAGGGCTCTTGAATGGATCAGGCGCAGAAGAATCAGTGGATCGAAACTGAAATTCAAAAACTGGATAAGAGCGATGATCTTTCTGTGCTGGCATATGGCGAGGAAACGCAGGACACGTTGAGCCGGTTCTCAAAGATGTTTGCCGAATTTATGCAGAACATAGATCCACAGGGATCAGAAGATCTTATTGAGACGATAATCAATAAGATTGACGAAAATGAGACATATACGAAGGGCATAGCGTTTAAATTACTTAAGGAGAAAAACAAGAGAAGATATTATAACGAGCTTGTATCCGATATGAATCAAATTGCCCTGCAGTTACAGCTTAATCAGGCGTCAATGATCAAAAATGTAACAGCCTTGACTCAGCTAAAAGAATACATAGCCGACTGCATAGAAGATTTCAACATGCTGATTTCCTATGGTCAGAAGTACATAAGCAATACAAGTGACCGGGCTGATTCCAATGAAGCTGGAGATAAATGGCAGGAGAGATTTAAGAAAAGACTGGATGATCTGCAGTATAGCCGCATTATTGCCGAGCAGGGATCAGCACAGGTTCAGTTAATGATCGATAATGGAGAGAAAATTATTGAGCAGATACGGCAGACTGTTGTGAATGCTATTCCGATGTGGAGGAATCAGGTGGCCGTAGCGGCTGGCCTGTCCAGCATGCGGGGAACATTAGAAGCAGAGAATGATGTGGCGGGTGTTTTAAAGCATTCCGCCAAGACATCTACAAAATCGGCCAAAATAGATAGTGAAATGATCAGGAAATACGATGAGCAGCTTGAGGGGCAGTTGATCGCGGTTAGAACTACTGCAGACCAATTAAAGAAGCAGATACATGAAGCGTAAGCTTCATTTGATTAATAGATACCTTTTATAGGAAAAGGAAGGATTCTTATGGCGGACGTAGTTAAAAAAGAGAAAGCTGAAATATCAACGGGAATTGATATCCCGGTCAGGGGAACTGTATCAGCATCAAAATCGTATATGGATATTCCGGATGAACAAAGTGCCGGAACCATCGATGAAAGCATGCTCTCGGATGATGAAAAACAGCAGGTAGAAGAGTATGCCGGCGAAATTAACATCGAAGATGTAGACTCCATCATTCATTATGGGGAAAAAGCCCAGGAGAATATCTCCTCATTTTCGGTGAATATTCTGAAGAAAGTCAAAACCAATGATTTAGGTGATATGGGACAGTCATTAAAGGATTTGACGGTTGCACTGGATGCTACTGTTACTCCGGAAAAACACGGCCTTTTAGGACTTTTCCAGAAGACGAAACAGAATTTTGATGCTATAAAAGCAAACTATGTAAAAGCTGAAACTAACGTTGACAAAATTGAGAAAGATCTGCAGACACACCGGATGGTCCTTACCCAGGATATAACGATGTATCAGGAGATGTATGAACTAAATAAAAAATATTATAAAGAACTTACGCTGTATATTATTGCTGGTAAAAAGGCATTGCATAAGGCTGAGACAATACAGCTGGAAGAGCTTAGAAAAAAAGCAGAAGAAACTCAGAAGCAGGAAGATGCTCAGGAATTACGGGATTTTCAGGATCAATGTACAAGATTTGAAAAGAAGCTAAACGATATGGAGCTGACACGAATGGTTGCGATTCAAACAGCTCCGCAGGTCCGTCTGCTTCAGAATAATGATAGAGAAATGCTGGATAAAATTCAGTCTTCTCTAGTGAATACGATACCGCTGTGGAGAAACCAGCTGGTTCTGTCGCTGGGCATTGAGCATAGCAGACGGGCTGTAGAAGCACAAACTCAGCTCACAGATAAAACGAATGAATTAATGAAACAAAATGCCGCAACCTTAAAAATGGCAACTGTAGAAACTGCACGTGAGTCAGAAAGACCTGTTGTGGATATGGATACGCTTCAGCAGTGCAACCGCGATTTGATTGAGTCCATTAATGAGGTTGTCCGCATTCATGAACAGGGTACGCAGAAGAGACTTGAGGCTCATGATAAATTGCTACAGTTGGAAGATGAACTGAAGCAGACTCTGTTACAGCAAAGTAATCAATGACAGCATCGGTAGACGCTAAAACGTCAAGAGGCATTTATGAAAATATTGGCAGTTGTAGATGACCGCGGTGGTATGATGTTTAATCATCGAAGGGTGAGCCGCGACAGAGTTGTCATTCAGCACATAACACAGTTAGTAGGGAAAGAGAAATTGTGGGTAGCACCATATTCTGCGGAGCTTTTCCCGAATGCTCTTGTTGATGAGGATTTTCTGAAAAAGGCAGGAGAGAAGGACTGGTGTTTTGTGGAGGATTGTTCTATTCGGGACTATAACGATCACATTGATGAAGTGTATCTTTACCATTGGAACCGCAGATATCCATACGATCTGATATTTGATCTTCCGCTGGAGTCATACCAACTTAAGGAATGTACAGAATTCGCAGGTTATTCGCATGAAAAGATAACTGTAGAACATTATACAAAAGAGGTACAGTCGTGAGCAGACAGCAAAAACACGGAGGTTGCGGCTGTAGCCCGTTTATTATAATTCCTGTTCTTCTGATTATCTTTATTCTTGCAGGAATTGGCAGCTGTGTTGGAGGCGGCAGTTCGGTATCATCTGCCTCGTCTGCATCCAGTTCTTCGATAATAACGACGACTGCTCCGGAGACGTCAACACCGGTTATAACAGATACACCTACGCCGACTGTTACAAATGTGCCAACACAGGAACCAACGCAGGAAGTAACAGCGACACCAACTGCAACACCGACACCTGAAGATAATGCGGCAGCGGCATTTGATCTTTCAAGTGTTCCGGCATATTCTGGCAGTCCTTATACAGAGATCAACAATAATACTCCGTATTTCTCTGACAGTGATATGACGACAGCGTCGTATGAGAATTACGGAAATTTGGATTCTTTGGGTAGATGTACTACTGCTGTTGCCTGCATTGGACAGGATCTGATGCCCACTGAAAAACGCGGCGATATTGGCTCTGTAAAACCGACAGGCTGGCACACAGTAAAATATAACGGTATTGACGGAAATTATTTGTACAATAGGTGCCATCTGATCGGATATCAGCTCACAGGGGAAAATGCCAATGACAGAAATCTGATCACTGGAACAAGGTACATGAACGTGGAGGGCATGGAACCTTTTGAAAACATGACTGCGGATTACATTAAAGAGACTGGCAATCATGTCATGTACCGCGTTACACCGGAATTTAATGGGAATAATCTGCTGGCAGATGGCGTCCTGATGGAAGCTAAATCAGTTGAAGATAACGGTGCTGGAATATCGTTCTGTGTATTCTGTTATAATGTCCAACCGGGCATCACGATCGATTATGCGACAGGCGAAAGCTCAGGCCCGGAATTTACCGGAAGCGATCAGCAGCAGTCATCCACACCGGTTCCGACACAGGCTGTTCAGCAGACAGAAGAGCCGTCGTCGGGAACAACCTATATCATAAACACGAATACTGGAAAATTCCATTATCCGAGCTGTTCCAGTGTAGCCAGGATGAAAGACTCCAATAAGAAGGAATATACCGGATCCAGAGATGAGCTCATTGCACAGGGATATGAACCATGCAAGAACTGCAATCCATAAAGATGAGAGACCTTTTCCTAACCGCAGAAGAAAGGAAATATAAATGAGCAGCAGTATTTACCATAGGATCAGCGTACGTAAATTTGAACAGAAGCTGGTTGAGAGAGAAAAGATTCTGGAGATCCTCCGTGCGGGAATGCAGGCACCCAGCGCCTGCAATCAGCAACCGTGGGAATTTTACGTGGTTACGGATAATAGAAAGATCACGGAGCTGGCAGCGGCAAGCCCATATGCCGGCTGTGCTGCCGGAGCAGCTGCGGTGATCGTTCCGGTCTATCGCAAGGAAGGCCTGATCGCCCCAGAATTTGCTGAGATCGATCTGGCTATTGCCCAGGAAAACATGTGGCTCAGAACGGACGAACTCGGCCTTGGCGGCGTGTGGCTTGCCATTGCGCCGGAGAAAGACCGGATGGAGAATGTGCGGAGGGTTCTTGATCTTCCGGAGAATGTCGAGGCGTTTTCTCTTTTTGCCCTTGGATATCCGGCGGAAACCCGCCCGCAGCAGGACAGATTTCATGAGGACCGTATCCACTGGGTCGAATGAAAAAGGAGACTTTGTCGTGGGCAGAAATCCAGATGCAATATTGAAAAATCTCAAAGCAGGAAATGATGCCTGGATCCGCGATGGCGGAACCGCAGACCTTTCAGAGAAAAGCGTCAGCAGTCTTGTGGGCGGCCAATTTCCGGAGGCGGTCATTGTAACATGCTCGGATTCCCGGGTGATCCCGGAGGCGATTTTTCATGCCGGAACAGGCGAGTTGTTTGTTATCCGCACGGCGGGGAATACGATCGGCAGCGAAGTGATGGGAAGCATTGAATATGCGGTTGCCCATCTCGGCGTCCGGCTGGTGGTGATTCTAGGACATACGGGCTGTGGAGCCGTAACGGCTGCCGTTAATGGAGAGAGCGGAAAATATATTCACTGTATCACTGACAGGATTTCGCAGGCTGTTGGATCTGAGAGAAATCTCTATAAAGCCTGCTGTCTGAATGTACGGTATTCGGCAGAAGAAGTGCAGAAAAGCCTGAAAAATCTGAGCCCGGAAGATGCAGAAGGGCATGGTGGAGCTGTTTCCAATATGGATGTCGAGGTGATCGGAGCAGTCTTTCATCTGGAGAGCGGACAGGTTGAATTTCTGTGATAGAAACGAAGAAGGAAACACATGCAATGAAGCAAATCCTGATTGTTGTGGACATGCAGAATGACTTTATCGATGGTTCGCTGGGGACGCCGGAGGCACAGGCAATCGTTCCGTCGGTTGTCCGGAAGATCGGAACATATCCGGCTGAAAATGTATATGCCACCCGCGATACGCATCCTATGAATTACCTGGAAACGCAGGAGGGTAGGTATCTTCCGGTGGAGCACTGTATCAAAGGAACGGACGGATGGCAGATCCGGCCGGAGATCGCGGCGCTGCTCCCGGAGGACCATATTTTTGACAAGCCGACGTTCGGTTCTGTTGAACTGGCTGAGGCTGTGAAACAGATATATGAAAAGGAACAGAGCCAGATCGAGGTCGAACTTGTCGGATTGTGTACGGATATCTGCGTGATTTCAAATGCCCTGCTGTTGAAAGCGATGCTTCCGGAGATGAGGATATCCGTGGATCCTTCCTGCTGTGCAGGGGTCACGCCGGAAAAGCATGCAGCGGCTCTGGAGACAATGCGTTCATGCCAGATACAGATGAAATGACATGGGAAAGGAGCGGGAACATGTGTGATTTTTCATTTAAGGATCCTACTGGCGGACTGTTTGATCTGAACAGGGATGGGAAACTGGATGCCGCCGAATACACGCTGATGAATCATGTCATTTTCGGTGATGATACCGAAGACAATGCTGAAGCGGATGCGTTTACAGAGGAATCTGATGATCCCATTGATGATGTTGACGGTTCCGATGACACAGAATCGGATGACGAATAACAAATCATGAAGAAGATCAAAATCACGATTGTAAAAAAGGCCGATTATAAGGATCTGTCGGAAAAGTATGAGAACCCGATAGAGCATCCGTGTGACATGGAACTTGGACGGGTTTTCATTGCAGACGGATGGAAGAAGCCGGAGGGCCTTTGCGAGAGCGCATGGGAGACGATGTCGCCGTTTGTGATGACGCTCGCATATGGAGGATCCGGGATCTATGACGGATGGATGAAGAACGAGCATTCGGCTATGATCTCATGTAACGATGGTTTCAGGCCGGTAAGCTTTTATATTGAAGCGTTGGAAGGAGGACCGGATGACAGAGAGTCTCATTGACAGGATTCAGATCAACACACAGAGCAGTATCCGCATTCAGTGCCCCGGCAGCGGACTGGTGCTGTATTCAGATCCTTTTAAGATCCCGAGGGAAGCGCATGATGCCGACGTGATTTTTCTGACACACGATCATTATGATCATTTTGATCCGGATTCGATCAGGAAGGTTGTAAAGGATGCGACCATCTTCGTGGTTCCGGAGAAACTGCAGCGTCAGGCAGAATCGTATGTGCCGGCGGGTGGAAGCCTGATTACGGTCAGGCCGGGGATGAAGCTAGATGCTGCTGGAGTTTCTGTGGAAACAGTTCCAGCTTATAACCTCGTCAAGGCATTTCATCCGAAGAGGTCTGGATGGGTCGGATATATCCTGACAATCGATGGGCGTCGTGTCTATATCGCCGGGGATACCGATCTGACGAAGGAGAATCAGGCCGTCCGCTGTGATATTGCCTTCGTTCCGATCGGCGGCACATTTACCATGGACGCGAAGAAGGCCGCTGAACTTATCAATATCATCCGCCCGGAAACTGCTATTCCTATCCACTATGGCAGCATCGTTGGCAGCAGGAGTGATGCAGATGTGTTCCGGAGAAATGTGGATCCATGGATTGAAGTCGTTGTAAAACTGTAAACAGCGGGGATCAGGATGACAGAAGAAAAGTATCGGAAAAAACTGTCTGAGGAGCTCGTCGGGCTGATTGAAAAGATGGGTTATCCGCGAGAATCCGGAGAGGCTGTGGCAAAGCAGCTGGGTACAGAGAAGGCCATGAGCCGGATGATCGGGTATCTGATATCAGCAAAACCGGGATCTGCTGAGGAGATTGCGGATGAGATGCTGGCCATCTGTTCGGACAGAGACAGGTGGCGGAAGAAGAAATAAGCGGAATATTATAACAGGCGCTATAATGAACTGCTGGCGTCTGGGCTGGGCGACGACGATGATGAATAACAGAGGAATGAGTGCAGATGAAGATGAGGGGATCTATCCGGAAGAGCTGACGGACAGGCAGGTCTATGATACACCGATCGGCCCGGTATGTATGTCGAAAAGAGAATACCAGGATTATCAGGATCGGGTGGCGATGCGGCAGACGGATCGGGATAAAGATGAATCTCACGATGAAAAGTCCGGTTCAGATGATTAGCAGTTGAGAGAACGAGGAAGATAAGCGGGAGATATTGCCATGCGGATATCATCAATTCATGCTGTTTTTTTCAGTGCGACGGGAAATACAGCGCTGGTAGCGGAAAAGGTCACGGATTTTCTCGGAACAAAAATAAATGTGCCGACTGACAGAGATGATTTCACTGTACCATCTCGCAGAGATCATATTCGTAAGTATTCTAAGGACGAGATGGTTGTTTTTGCAGTTCCTACATATGCCGGTCGTGTGCCGAACAAAGTGCTTCCGTTTATCCAGTCGCTTTTTCATGGAGATGACACACCGGCTGTACCTGTTGTCACATTCGGCAACCGGAGTTCGGACAGTGCGCTTCCGGAGCTGCGAAATGAACTGGAAAAGAACGGGTTCCATACGATAGCATCGGCTTCGGTAGGCTGCAGGCATGCGTTTGCAGATATTGGCTGCGGCCGTCCGGGCGCCGCCGATTTTGACCTGCTGAGGAAACTTGCGGCAGATGTGGCTGCAAAAGTCAGCGCATTCGGATCGATATCTGATGCGCCGCATGTTGTCATCGGTGATGAAACGCCTGTAGCTCCTTACTATACGCCTCTGTGTCTTGACGGTCATCCGGCCAGATTCCTGAAAGCAAAACCAAAGACTGACAGAAAAAAGTGCAACGACTGCGGGCTCTGTGCCGAGGTGTGTCCGATGGGATCCGTTTCGTTTGAACATACGGATGAAGTGCCTGGAATCTGCATCAAATGCCAGGCCTGCATCAAGAGCTGCCCCCAGCATGCGAAATATTTTGACGACCCGGATTTTCTTTCACACAGGGCATATCTGGAGAAAAACTACCGGCGTATGGCTGAAAGTGAGATTTATTGTATCTGAGCCATATATTTCGGAGACAATCACAGAATAAATGATGGGGAAAGACCCATGTTTGAATCATTTTTTCGTTTTCGTTACTAACTGCCATTAAACGGAAATGAAACCATTTCACAGTTGACAGTTAATGCAGCCCGACCTTATCATAAATACGAAATACCAATCATGTTTTGTCTTTGTCGACGTTCTGCCGGCAATGTGCTCACACGAGCCTGTCGTCCCTCATTCGAGGAGAAATCTCCATTCTTGTTCATCTCTTTATCATCATTTCCGAAGGAGGCACATCATGTTGAAATTCACAGAAAACATCACAATTGACCGTAACTTGTGGATTTCCAGATAATTAACTCTCGACCGGATTAATGAGGTGGCCGATAGTGAGTTTTTGTTAAAAATAAAGGTTTTTTCGTTGCATTCTGACTTCAAAGTGATAGAATTATAGAGAGTTAAT
>Ga0256406_1003824_pt1 | contig 18076 bp, 9 predicted proteins | sample RumenRJG_03DNA_FD_185986 | JGI IMG/M metagenome (GOLD analysis project Ga0256406, IMG submission 185986) | Bovine rumen microbial communities from Lethbridge, Alberta, Canada - RJG_03 | ecosystem: Host-associated > Mammals > Digestive system > Stomach > Rumen | place: Canada: Alberta | collected...
ATAAAATTGGGTTGGGCCGGAGAAATTCCATCTACCATGGCAATCGCTAACTGAAAAAAGCTAAAAAATGGACCCTGGGGTAAGTGCGCCCTTTTTTGGTTTTTTCGGGATAATGGTTTTATAGTAAGCCTGGGGAGCCTTGAACATTCCGACTTGTACGGGCTTTTCAAACTCGTCTGTGTACATCCCCCATATATACTCGTGCCGCATCAGCGGCACTCCTTCCCGCTCCCCGCTCCCCGTTTTTTCAACACCTGTGCACATTCCCCATCAATATTTGCGGCCATCCGGCCGCCACCTTCCCGACAGCCCCGAGATTCCCGATCATTCCCGATTATCCCCGATTCAAAAGTCATTCGGTCATATAGTTTCCTTCAGGCTATCAGTCCGACGCCCATACAAAAAGAGCCGGTTGTATGCACAATCGGCTCTTTTCAGGTGAGGTAATCAGTCAGAGAAGATGTACTCGAGATATTCGTCCCTGAATTTTCTGTAGGTTCCGCGGGAGAGGGGGATGAGGTTCCCTCTGATGTCTATGCCTCGTGTGAGGACTGCGCGGATGACTTTGCAGTTGACTATGTATCCTTTGGAGGGGCTGGCGAACTGGCCGGGGCTTACGGCGTCCAGCATGTCCTTGATGGTGTAGAGGGGGATTCCTGTGGTGAATTTCCCTTTTTTCATATGGACTGTGACTTTGTGTCCGCTGCTTTGAAAGTAGAGGATGTCTTCTACTTTTTCCACCCGGATGCCGTTTTCTACTTTGAAGATGATTTTCCGGCTTTTCCGGAGTCGTACTTTGGCGGCTGCTCGGGCGATGATGTGCCGGAGTTCTTCTGCAGCCGGTTTCCCGCAGATGGTGGTACATCGGCCGGGGAAGGGGGCGCTTTCCGGTTTTTTATCGCCGGCGAGGATGAGTATTTCTGCCAGTCTGTTTTTTGTTTTCAGGTTTGTTTCAAGGAGGTTTTCTTTGGAAAGGCAGCTCTGTTCGATGAGGATGATATCCAGGGGGAAACGGATTTCAAGGTCAGCCGCCAGGTCTTCTGCATTTTCGTAGAAGGCGGCGTCTATTTCCCTGTTTCCCGACCGGAATTCGTCTATGGCATCTTTGAGCCACTTTCGGTCTTCTTCTCTGCCATCACAGACAGCGAGGTGAATCAATATGTCCTCCTCTCTTCGGGTCTCAGAGATGGCTCTTTCCTGATGGTCAGGTTGAAAGAAGGTGGAAATCGGGTGAAGGGGCGATCCCCTTCACCGGTTTCCTTTTGATCCGGAACCATCTCCCGATGGCCGCGGGTTACTGTTCTTTGGCGAGGAGGGCTTTCAGTTCGGGGCGGAATTCTTCCACCAGTTTCTGTTCAGCCTCTGCGCCTTTCTTGAGGGCATTGTAGATGATTTCTGCCATTTCATAGCGGCTCATCTGACGGTCGCCGTGGAATTTTCCGTCCGGATCGCCCTGGACGAGGTCGTTTCCTGCCAGTCTGGATACGGCTTCATAAGCCCAGTGATTTTCCGGTACGTCCGGGAAGTCTTTGGACATCTTCGGATTCAGGACGGAGAGGAAGGCATCGAGCTGGGTATTCAGTACGTCGACTCTAGATTCCAGTTCTTTGATTCTTGCTTCTTCTTTGTCCAGTTTTGCTCTGCGCGCTTTATTTCCGCCATGGCCGAGCCGTACGGATACGCCGCCGCCGACCATGTTGTCATCTCCCTGGCCAAGAGTTGCGGAAATATTGATCATCACATTTTCGTTCGGGCGGGCAAAGAGTCCGAGGGCGGTAGCGGTTTCATTTCTGTAGTTGCCTACAGCTGCTGCCACGTTGAGCTTGCTGTCCGGGTCGAATTCGAGCGGATGGAGGTTTGCGAGAGCAGCTGCACCGGCGCCGACTTTCTTGATTCTCTGTCTGTTTTCGGTCACATCTTCTTTGACGCTGTTCAGCTGGCTGCCGTTTACTACATCAGTGGAGTTTGCAGAGATTTCGCCGGGCGCTACATTGGTGATCTTCTGGTCGTTCGCATTGATGCCATTCTTGTCAATGTAGGTCTTGTCTCCTACTTTGTAGGAGGAGGCAGTCACGTCGCCGGCTACAGTGGTATTTCCACCTACCTCGAGGTCTTTGCCTACTTTGGCATTTTCTTTGACTTCCAGTTCTTTCGTGGTGGTCTTGCCGCCTACGTCGAGGTCTTTGGCAATTTCTGCACTGTCAGTGACTTTCAGTTCCTTCGTAGTGGTAGTGCCGCCTACTTCGAGGTCTTTGCCCACTTTCGCATTGTCAGTGACTTCCAGTTCTTTGGTGGTGGTCTTGTTGGCAACGTTTACATCATTTGCATTGACCGTACCGGTGGTAATGGTATCGCCTTTGATGGTGGTTTCGGTGGAACCATCGCTGAACCTGGTACCTTCAGAGGAGGTGGTGACGGAATTTCCGCCTGCGGTATCGGTGATGGAATCTTCTGCCGTGTTGGAAATAGTCTTCGCCTTGTTGGTAATCGCATCGCTTGCTTGATTGGAAATAGTTGCTGCTTTGTTGGTGATGCCTTCAGTAGCGGTATTTTCAATGTTCTTTGCGGAATTGCTGATCTTGCCCTTTTCAGCCTTGTTTGTGATATCGCCTTTGGTTGCGGTATTGTCAATGGAAGATGCGCTGGAAGAACGTCTGCCGAGGATGGTTTCGTACAGGTCGCCGCCTACGGTTGTATTGAGGTCGGACTTATAGTCTTCGGTGACTTTGCCGGTGACAGTTTCGGTCTTTGCACCTTCTACGGTATTGGACTGATTGCCCTTGACAGTGGTTGCCTGGCTGCCATAGGTTTCGGTCACTGCGCCGGTGACTTCTTCCGTCTTAGCGCCGCCTACCTTATTTTCCTGATCGCCGGTGACTTCGGTCTTCTGGCTGCCATACTTTTCATTCACTGCGCCGGAAACAGTTTCATTCCGGTCACCGGTAACTGTGGTATCCTGGCCTGCGCTGTAGGTTTCAGTTACTTTGCCGGTGACAGTTTCAGTCTTTGCGCCTTCTACGGTATTGGACTGATCGCCCTTGACGGTGGTTGCCTGGCTGCCATAGGTTTCGGTCACTGCGCCGGTGACAGTTTCGGTCTTAGCGCCGCCTACCTTATTTTCCTGATTGCCGGTAACTTCGGTCTTCTGATCTCCGCCAACGCTGGTAGTCTGATTGGCTCTGTAGTTTTCACTTACATCACCGGTTACATCTTCAGTCAGGGTTCCTTTGACGGTATTGGTCTGGTTTCCTTCAACCAGGGTATCCTGGTTGCCCTTTACACTGGTGGACTGGTTAGCACCATAAGTTTCAGATACGTCGCCAGTTACATTTTCAGTCAGGGTGCCTTCTACGGTGTTGGTCTGGTTGCCGCCGACCTTGGTATCCTGATCGCCGGTTACACTGGTCTTCTGGCTGCCATAAGTTTCGCTGACTGCTCCGGTTACGTTTTCGGTCAGGTCGCCGCCTACGGTATTTTCCTGGCTGCCGGTAACTTTCGTCTTCTGATCGCCTGCCACGCTGGTAGTCTGGTTAGCTCCATAGGTTTCAGATACATCGCCGGTTACGTTTTCAGTCAGAGTTCCTTTAACCGTATTGCTCTGGTTGCCTTCAACCTTGTTATCCTGGTTGCCCTTGACGCTTGTAGACTGATTGGCTCCATAGGTTTCAGATACGTCGCCGGTTACGTTTTCAGTCAGGGTGCCTTTGACCGTATTGCTCTGGTTGCCGTCTACCTTGTTATCCTGGTTGCCCTTAACGCTTGTAGACTGGTTTGCTCCGTAAGTTTCACTTACATCACCAGTTACGTTTTCAGTCAGAGTGCCACCTACAGTATTTTCCTGATCTCCGGTGACTTTTGTCTTCTGATTGCCTGTTACGCTGGTGGTCTGGTTTCCTCTGTACATTTCGCTGACATCGCCGGTTACGTCTTCAGTCAGATTTTTTCTGACAATATTTGTCTGGTTGCCAGTAACGATGGTCTTCTGGTTTCCGCCTACGGTGGTGGTCTGATCTTTCTTGTAATCTTCTCTTACATTGCCGGTGACTGTTTCATTGAGGTTGCCGCCTACGATATTCTTCTGGCTGCCAGTGACTTCATGGGTTTCATTTCTGCCCACTTTGGTGGAGAGGTCGGACTTGTAGTCTTCGAAAACTTTGCCGGTGACGGTTTCAGTGAGTGTGCCGGTAACGGTATTGGTCTGATTGCCGCCAACTGTATTGGACTGATCTCCTTTAACAGTCGTTGCCTGGCTGCCATAGTTTTCGGTCACTGCGCCGGTTACGGTTTCTGTCTGGTTTCCGCCTACGGTCATGGTGCGGTCTTTCGTTACTGCTTCAGTGAGGCTGTCTTTGTAGGTCCGGGTAGCTGCGCCGCCGATTTCTTCTGTGAGGGTGCCGGTAACAGTATTGCTCTGGTTACCTTCGACCGTATTGGACTGATCACCCTTGACAGAGGTAGACATATTTCCACCTACTGTGGTAGTGAGGTCTTTGCCTACGGTATTGGTCATGTTTTCGGAAGCTTTATTTTCCAGGTCTTTTGCAGAGAGGGTGATGGTACTTGCCGACTGATTGATATACGAAGTATCGGTTCCGTCAGTAACATTAGAACTAATCAGGCTTGCAGTCTGCCCGCTATAGGATTTGTTCGTACCATCGGTCACATAATCGCTAATCTTGGATCCGGTCTGGGTAGAGCTGCTGATATTTCCATTGCCGTCATTGATGTACTGGTTCATCTGGCCGGCAGTCTGGGTATTGTAGGAATTGCTGGTACCGTCGGTTACATAAACGCTGTCTTTGGAACCGTTCTGAGTTGCTACCGTTCTGTTAGAGCCATCTTTTACAGTATCCGTAATGGAAGTGGTGGTCTTGACGGTGCTTACATTATCGCCTACTTTGTCGGTGATACTGTTAGAAGCATTGTTTACGATATCCGTTGCATTCAAAGTTGCGGTATCGGCAACAGTGGTGGTCTGGTTGGAATTGTAGTTTTCAATAACATCGCCGGTTACGGTTTCAGTCTGGTCTCCGCCTACGGTCATGGTACGATCTTTGGTTACTGCTTCAGTGAGGCTGTCTTTGTAGGTCCGGGTAGCTGCGCCGGTAATGGTTTCATCATAGGTGCCGCCTACGGTATGGGTTTCTTTGCCGGTGACTGCAGTAGTCAGATCTCCGCCTACGGTGTTGGTCATATTTCCGGTGGTGGTATTTTCAATTTCTTTTGCGGTATTGGAAATCTTGCCCTGTTCTGCCACTACAGAGACGTCTGTCGTACCCTGGGTGATGGTGGTAGTATTGGTACCGTCGGTGATAGCGGAAGTGGTGGAATCGGGAGCTTTAGTTTCCGTATTCGTGGTCTGTCCGTCTTTGCCGGTGATGGCTTCAGAAACGCTTACGGTGCCTTTTGTCTGGGAAACATCACGGCTGTAGCCCCATTCATCGGTGGAACCGTTGCCGCTCATGGATTCGCTGAAACCATCGGCTGTCTGAGTGGAACGGGTCTTTGTGGTGCCATTATTGACAGCAACATTGCTGCCGTTTTCATCGAAGGTGGAAACGCTGGTATGTACGGTGCCATCTGCCAGATCCACTTTGCTGTTTACGGAAGTGACTTTTCCGCCATCGATATCGGTATAGTTGTTGGCATCATTTGCGATGTGAAGTTTATCCACATTCAGCTGGCCTTCTACAGTAACGTCCTTTTCAAAGGTTGCATCGTCTTTGAAGGTAGAGGTGCCGGTAACTTCCAGATTCCCACCAACAGTGCTGTCTCCGGCAACTTCGAGGCTTCCGGTCGTAGTCTTGCCGTCTACGTCCAGATCTCCGGATGCATTGATATTCTTGCCGCTGATATCGCCCACTGCGGTAATATCGGAATTGGAATGAATGCTCTTGCCGGTAATATCACCAGATGCAGTGACGTCTCCAGTTACAGTTGTATTGCCAATCAGAGTGCTTGTGCCATTGACTGTAAGACCATTGGTGGTGGTAGTTCCTGTAGTAGTGGTATTGCCATTAACCTGGAGACCACCTGTTGTTGTCGTTCCTGTTACAGCCAGATTTCCACCAATTGTGCCGTTATTGGCAACAGTAAGATTGCCGCCGGAGGAAATATTTCCTTCAGCCTTCATATTTCTGCCTGCAGTGACATCCTGTTCAGCCTCTACATTTCTGCCGGCTGTTACGTCACGTTCTGCGGCTACGTCCCGTTCTGCCTTTACATCGCGGCCTGCGGTTACGTCATTGTCTGCAGTCACATCTCCGGTGCTGTGGAGGGTGCCGCCGGTAATGGTGCCGGATGCGGTGATATCTTTTGCATCGGTGATATTTCCTTCGGTAATCGTCAGAACTCCGTCGGTCAGTTTATTGCCGGTTACGGTATCTGTTGCAGTCACATTTCCTGCATTGACGTTGCCTGTGGTATCCAGATTGCCTCCGGTAATGGTTGCTGTTCCATCGGTGAGGGTCGTGCCGGTGACAGTACCGCCGGTCATGGATGCGCCTGCTCCGTCAGTAACTATCTTACCGGTTACTGTGCCTTCTGCAGTGACATCGCCTTTGACGGTCATGGAAGAAACATCAGCATCGCTGAAGGTCTTTGTCGTTTCATCATAGGACTGCTGCTGGAGTACACCATTTTCATCGAGCTTCAAAGTGCCATCGATAGCCTGCGCATGGGTGTTCAGTTCCTGCTGCTGGGCTGCATTGACTGCATTGATTGCATTGAAGCCGTTTGCTACATTCGTATTGATCGTATTGAAACCGTCAGCTACATTCTGGTTCAACTGCGACAGGTTTGCAGCCGTTTCGTTAATTCGTTTATCCTGGGAAAGATCGGCACCTTTGCGGTCTGCAATTTCCTGGCCCAATTTCTGGTCAAGGGCCGTATCGGCTGCTTCGCGGGCTGCTGCTTCGTCAGAAACAGCCTGGGCATTGGCTGCATCTGCCGCATTCAAGGCTGTAAAACCATCGGCTACATTCTTGTTGATTGTGTTGAATCCATCTACTACATTCTGATTCAGCGTAGACAGGTTATTGGCAGTTTCGTTAATTCGTTTATCCTGGGAAAGATCGGCGCCTTTGCGGTCTGCAATTTCCTGTCCCAGTTTCTGGTCAAGAGCAGTATCCGCATCTGCACGGGCAGCTGCTTCTGCTTCAAGATCACTCTGAGCAGCCTTGTCTGCTACAGCTGCATCCAGAGCGGAAAGGTTCTGTCCAACGCTGCCAGCTGCGGAAACTACAGTGCCATCAGTAGTGGATTTATCCAGTACTCTGCCTGCCTGTACGGTGCCAGTAGCATCGAGATCGCCGGTTTTGGTAGCGATGACATAATCAGAATTATTTCCAACCTTTACGGCATCTGTAGCGGTAACGGTTTTTTCGGTAATATCATCCTTCATGCCCAGGACGTATTCCGTGCCGCCGTCTTTATTGGTCTGTTTGCCAACAGTCAGGTTGCCGCCTTTCGGTCCGATGACTACACTGCTGTGAGCCGCAGCGTCTTTTGCTGCAGCATCGATTTGAGCCTGCTGGGCATCGTTTACAGCATTGATGGCAGTAAAGCCGTCGGCTACATTCTTGTTAATTGCAGTGAATCCATCAGCTACATTCTGATTCAAAGTGGAAAGGTTGGCAGCCGCTTCGTTGATCCGTTTATCCTGGGAAGCATCGGCACCTTTACGGTCTGCAATTTCCTGTCCAATCTTCTGGTCGAGAGCTTTGTCTGCTGCTTCTACATCAGCTTTATCGGCTTTCTTCTCCCGCAGCGTTGCGATAGAAGCAGATGCATTATTTGTCTTAACCTGAAGTTCTTTGTCAGCCGCTTCACGGGCTGCTGCTTCGTCAGCAATCGCCTGTTCAAGAGCAGACTGATCTGCTTTCTCATCGAGAGCTGTATTCAGAGCAGAAAGGTTGGCGCCTACGCTGTCAGACGCTTTGACTACTGAACCGTCAGTGGTGGATTTATCGAGAACTTCTCCTGCCTGAACCTTCCCGGAAGCATCAACATTACCATTGCCGGTAATGAAGACATTATTTGTTCCGTCAGTAGCTCTAATTGTTTTTCCTGTAGCTGTATTTACTGAAATATCCTTATTGAGACCAAGGACATACTGTGTGCCGCCATCTGAATTCGTTCCTTTAGCGAGCGTCAGATTGCCGCCGCCCTGTGCCTGATTTCCCAGAACTACGGTATTATGTCCACCAGCTGCAAAAGATACTCCGCCGGTGGCGAGGAGGGCTAATGCCATAAGGGAAGAAAGGACGGCTTTCTTCACCGTGCTCCCGGAGGGGGCTTTCGTATGTACTTTGGCTATTTCCGACGTGACTACGTAGCAGTGCTTCACCCGGCTCCAGAGTACTCTGTACACTTTGTTCATAGGATGACTTCCTTTCTCTTCTACAATGGTACCCGCGCCGGTACCGCTTCTTTCGACCAAAACCCGACACTTGCGCGACAGTGCCGCTTTTACAGTTTCAGTATAAAATACCGGAAAGGGGGAGAAGAGAGTTTTGTCACGACACGTCGATTTTTTGGCACGACTGGTTTTAGCGGTTTTAAATGTTACAATTCTGTAAAGGAAATATATATTTTTCTCTCTGTTGAAAATAACATATTTCTGTATAAAAACCTGATTTCTGACCGGTTTTTCACATTTATGCTGTGTGGGACTGCATAAAAATTCTTTTTCTTGAGTATGGCTTTGAGAAACTTATCTGCATTAAAATAGGAGATTTGATGAGCATTGAATAGATAATGAAGGTTCCTCCTGCACGATCCACGGTCATCGCAATTGCCTCTATCCTATCAGCATGTCCTGCAGGTTCATGTCGAAAAGGAAATAAAAAATGCTTCGTTTTTAAATCAGTTTTTGCAGTCATCAGCGACTTAGAGCGTAGAACAACCTCCCCGCCCTTCGGGCACCCCTCCAGGCTTGGGTGCCCTGCAGCATACTTTTCATTTTTCTCATATGCGATTTGAATGGGTAGTGCAGGATTTTTCCTTCACTTGCCCTCTCACCGCTGCACGGAGCTCTTGAGGAACGTAATGTACTTGCCTTTTGTCTCATTTTCAACTTGAACCATAGTACAGCCCCTACCGTTTCGCGGAGCCTCCCAGCCTCTGCATGACTCTCACTGCGATTTGCTCGTCCCTTCGGTCCTTCAAATCGCGTTCGAGAGCAGAACTTCGGGGGGACTACTGCTTTTCGATAGTGTCATTTATCCCAAGTATGTTTTATCAGTCAGCCTCATATGTGCCTTGTGCGGTAGTACAACCCACCCGTCTTCGCTTCGCTCAGCCACCCTCCCAAACTTGGGAGGGCTTGAACATTTCGATTTGTATGGGTTCCGTCAATTTCGATGGCATTCTTCCGCCCGGATTTTTGATATCCCGGGGAGAACGCTGCGCTTCTCCTGCTCTACGCGCACGGCCGGGAATGCTCGTGCCCGCTCGGGCGGAGGTGCTCGTTCACGTAAGGCCGGGAATACAATTTCAAGTCGAATTTGTAGAGCCACCGCCTGGGTAGAACCCCGGCGAGCTCATTTGCGGGCCATAGGCCCATATAATATTTGGCCGCTTCAAATTATTGATGCGGCCACCTTCCCTTTTCCCTTACCCCTTTGTTTTTTCCACGCAAAAAGTGAGTCCCGAAGGGCTCACTTTATTAAATATAGGACAGTATTTCTTCCGGTGTATGGATGACGGTTTCTGCTCCGTGTTCTTTGAGGAAGTCTTCCGTGCGGAAGCCCCAGCTGACGGCGAGGCATTTGACTCCTGCATTGGCTGCAGTTTCGAGGTCTGTTTCTGTGTCTCCTACGTAGAGGGCTTCTTCTCTTGCAATGGAGAGTTTTTCCAGGATGGAATGGACCATATCCGGGGCCGGTTTCCTGCGGATGGCGGGGCTGTTTCCGATGACTATGTCGAAGCCATTTGGAAATACGGCTTTTGCCAGGGCCTGGACGTCGGAGTCGTTTTTGTTGGAGGCTACGGCTGTCCGGATGCCTTTATTTCTTAAGGCGGATAGGACTTCGGGGATGCCCGCATAGGGAGCGGTGCGGATGTGGTTGTGCTTTGCGTAGTAGGGGGAAAATATTTCTTCCAGCTTTTTTACGTCGGAGGACGTGAAGCCGTAAGCGGAGAGGGGGATTTTATTTCCGATGAATTCCAGGTCTTCCGCGGGGCAGCCGCTTGAGAGGGCGAGGCATTTTTCCATGTCCGCGGTGATTCCGCTTCCGTAGCAGAGGCCTACGAGGGGCTCGGAGAAGTCGTGGCGCTTTCCGTATTTCCCAAGGGCATAGTTGGTGGCTATCGTAAGGTCGGACAGGGTATCGAGGATGGTCCCGTCCATATCAAAGATGACGATTTTCATTATTTCAGGATTTCCTCTTCGCCCCAGTCGTTCGCATTTTCCACTTTCTTCTTCCGGATTCCGGGGATGAGGACGATGACGGAAACGATGAGTCCCACAAAGAGAGGGTCAAGGGGCAGTTTGATAAATGTAGCAGCGGCCAGAGCGGCGGCTGTGGAAATAATCATGGAAGCAACGGTCCAGTACTTGGAGAGGTGACCGGGCCAGAAGACGGCCATGGAGAAGGGGATGAATATCCCGCCTCCCCGGAGGGCCATGGAGAGGTAGTTCCAGAAGAGGACTTCGCTTCCCCTGTTGGCTATGGAAATAATGCAGGCGAGGATCATCACGGCCAGTACGGAGAGTTTCGTGAGGACCAGAAGTTTATGGTCGTCTTTCACGGAGAAGAGGGGGGTAATGATATCTCTGGCAATCATGGTACCTATGCCCAGGGACAGTCCCCCGATGCCGCTCACCAGGGAGAGGACGATGCCTCCCATGGCAAGTCCTCCGATGAAGGTGGAGGTATGATTGATGAGGTAGGTCGGGAGCACGAGGATGGGCAGGACTTCCGGGTCAAAGGCATGCATGTACATACCGATGGCCACATTGGGAAGACCTACGGGAATGACGATGAGAGCTGCCGCAAAACATCCGAAGGATGCAGTGACCGGGGTGGATGCGGAGAAAATGCACTGCACGTAGGTCTGGGTGCAGATGATGCCTACGATGACTGAGAAAAGGTTGGCGAGGGACGGTTCGATGCCCCGTCCGAAGAGGCTGAAATGGCTGGCCGGGATGGCTGCCCATTCCGGTGTGCCGTGAAGGAGGTAAATCGCCTCAAATCCGGCAATGAAGAGAGAAAACCAGATGATGCCCATTTTGAGGATTCCGCCGATTCCTGCGCTTTTCATGCCTCCGAAGAACGTATAGCCGATGACGAGAAGGATCAGCACCACCGCCGATATTTCCGGAGGAAGACCGGTGAGATTGGCAATGATTTCAATCCCCGGGAGGGTGGAAGCGACCGCCGAGAATAGGATGCCGATGGAGGAAATAACGGAAGCCAGCTCCTCCGCCCTTTCCCCGTAATGGAGGGCCAGGAACTGGGGAATCGTCTCGAGGCCTGTCCCGCGCATCTTCTTCGCATAGAAAATGCCCATGATGATGAAAGCAATCCCGCTTCCCAGGGTGAACCACCAGGCAGAGAGGCCGAAACTGTAAGCCAGCTGGGCCGTGCCTACCGTCGCACCGCCTCCGACCACCGTCCCCGCGATGCCCCCTGCCACCAGCGGCACCCCCGCAGACCTTCCGCCTACGGAGTACCCGGCAGCAGACTTCACAGACCGGGAATGATAAATACCGATGCCGATGACCAGCGCCACCGTAGCTGCGATAATGATTGCATGAAGCGTAGTCAGATTCATGAACTTCCCCTTTTTTATTATATATACATTAAATATATTAAGAGCATTATACCACAAGTGTAAAGAGAGGGCATGAAGTTTTAGGAAAAATTTAGGATAGGTAACTATGCGGGGTAAGAGCGGGCGGGCATATTTATGAAATAGAAACTGTACGTTTCAAGGACTTTTGAATCGGGGCGGAAAACAAAGGGGAAAGGGAAAAGAGGTAAGGGGTAAGGGAAGGATATGGTTCGCTGCGCGAACCAATTTTTTATAGTGCGCTCCGCGCACGGGCCTTTGGCCCGCACTTGTGCTGAAAAGGGTTGTACGCAGGCGGTGGCTCTATATGAGCGGCCTGTACCTGTATTCCCGGCCTTACGTGAATGTGCATCCCCGCACGAGCGGGCACGTGTATTCCCGGCCGTGCGCGGAAAGCGAGGGAGCGCAGCGTTCTCCTTTGGGAGTCATCCTTTCGAAGCAGCTGACGGATAGAGTACTCTACGATGTATGTCGAAATTTGGGATGGAAAAGATGATTTCCTTTGCCATCCGTTTTTTCAGTCATCAGCGACTTGTCTGAAAGATGAACTTACCCGCCTTCGCTGCATTCCGGCACCCTTCCAGCACCCGGAAGGGTGGTGACCGGCTGTCAAGTTTTCCTTTTTCCTCATACGTGCTTTGAATGGGTAGTGCAGTTCCCCCTCACCGCGTCGCGGAGCTCCCCCGAGGGGGAGCCTGCCTGCTTGCCGATTTCCTCATTTTTCCCGGGTATGTTTCGTCAGCCAGCCTCATTTGTGCCTTGTGCGATAGTACAACCCCCTCATCGCTTCGCTCGCCGCCCCCCGGACTCGGGGGCGGGGGATTTTTCGACCTGAACGAGTATTTCAAACTCGCCTGTGTAAAATTCCCCATATAAATTTGTCAGCGCAACAGCGCTGACACCTCCCCGCAATCCCCAATCCGCAATCCCCAATCCGAATACCGAACCAGCCTCAAACCATCTGATCTGACAAGTGACTAAAAAAAGCCTGTGCAGAGTCCCCATAAAAAATAGCGCTGCATCAGCAGCGCCACCTCCCCGACTACCCCGACCGCCCCGATCACCCCGACCACCCCGATTCAAAAGTCAATCGACCATATAGTTTCCTTTCGGCTATATGTCTGGTATCCCGAAAATCGAACCTGACTCAATCAAAAAATCTGACAAAAGACTCAACAAAGATGTATAATTAAAATATAAGAAAACAATTAGAAATCGTATTTCAAACTTATTATTCAGATACCGGCCGGGGAAAGACCGGTTTCTACTGCTGTCGTTCATTAAAGGAGGAGCTGCCATGACGATTAATTACCTGCTTCAGGTGCTGCAGGATATGGAAGATGGAAAAATCCGGGACCCTGATTACATCAAAGACCCGAAATGGGAATTTTCCAAAGCTTTCCGACGGGTACAGAGGCGGATCCAGCGTCTGCGCGGCCGCATGCATTATGAACTGGTGGAAATGAACCGGGCGAAGGTATCCGCTGTTTCCGGTCATATGGAAGATTTCACGAAATTTTTCGCTTCCATCCGGAATTTCAACCTGAAGGACTGCGAGGGGCTCCCGGGGATTAAAAGTTTCATCCAGGAAGGGTTCCAGGTGGAAGATATGATGGCTGTGGCAGATGCCATCGGAGATGTGGGCACTGTCAGTTCCATGGGTTACAAATCCATCACCCCGGATTACGCAATCATGGATGCCGTGCTGTCACTTCCGAAAGTCACTGTGGATGAAAAGAAACTCCATGAACTGGATAAAGTTTATATCGCAGAGCTCATCAGAGAACTGGAGGACTATCGCAAAGCCGCCCGGGCTCTAGTGGAAAAGCAGGAGGAAATCACTTCCGCCGCCAGGGAAGCGGCATCGCTTCTAAGCGACCTCCACGATTATTTCGTAGACGGTATCGATGATCTGAAAACCATTGTCGGAGAAAAAGGCCCCGACTGGGAAAAATATGACCAGTCCGAAAAGATGCAGATTGCCAGGGCCATCCAGGCAGCCCATCTCATTACTATTCTCTTCCCCCGCCTCATCGACCCCGATACAAATGAACTCAGTGAAAAGACAGCAAGGGCCATCGAAAAGACAAGGCATGCCCTCTCCTTCCGGGATGCATGAAATAAAAAACGCGGAGACTTTCTGCAGGAAGTCTCCGCGTTTTTATTTTGAAATATTATAAAAAAAGACCACCCTTAAGATGCACTCGAAGGTGTCTGAAATCAAGTGAAGCTGGCCAGGGAAATCAATCAAAAAGAGCCGGGTTTTCAATGAAAGAAATTCATCCCATTTTCGACTTGAACGGGCTTTTCACACCTGCCTGTGCAAAATCCCAATAAAAATATGCCGCATCAGCGGCACACCTTCCCCAAGTCCCAATTCCCAATTCCCAATTCCAAAATCCGAATACCGCTTCTGCCTCAAACCACCTTATCTGACAAATGTCTCGGAATTTTTTACGTAACGCATGAATCCTTTCCAGTCATTTTCCATGCTGACCATCGTACGCCCCCTCACCCTTCGGGAGCTCCCCGGACGCGGGGAGCCTTTCTGCTTTTCGGTAGAGTCAAATGACATGAGTACCTTTCATCAGTCAGTCCCGTATGTGCCGGCTGCGGCAGTACAACCCCCTGCTCGCTCCGCTCGCCGCCCCCCGGACTCGGGGGGCAGGTGGATTTCGACTTGTACGGGTATTTCAAACCCGCCTGCGCAAATTCCCCATAAATAATCGGCGGCCATCAGGCCGCCACCTTCCCGAAATCCGAAATCCCCAATCCGCCATCCGAAAATCGAATCTGACTCAATCCGAAAATCTGATAAATGTCTCAATAGAAAAAGCCTCCCGGCTCCAATGAACCGGAAGGCTTTATTTCTATTTCTAACAACTATTATTTATGTTCAAATACGTCGACTCTTCTGCTTTCCGGACCGGTAGCTCCTTCATCGCCTTTGACCATGGGGATGAGTTTGGATCCGTCTACGCCCTGGGATACGGCGTAGGCTTTGACGCTTTCGATGCGGCGGGCAGCGAGGTCTTTATTGTATTCGGCAGAGCCGGTGGGGTCTGCGCGGCCCACGAGTTTGAAGGTGTGGCCTGTTTCCTTTGCCTTTGCGATGAAGTCTTTCAGGTTCAGTTTCTGGGAATCGGTGAGAACTGCGGAATCACTGTCGAAATGAACGGAATTCATGTAGTAGTCATTTTCCGGAGCGGCTACCGGGGTATCTGCCGGAACTTCGACGGGTGCTGCATTTCCTCTGACTTCATCATTTCTGATGATGGAAACGGTGGACGGTTCTTCTGCCTGTGCTTCATAGTCCAGGTTTTTTTCTTCTCTTTCGAAAACTTCACCGGAGTGGTCTTTGCCGCCGAAACGGTAGGAAACGCCGGCAATGAAGCCTTTGTAGGAAACGTTATTTTCAGAATCGCCCTTTGTATTCAGGTAATGATAGCCTGCATTGAGGTCCACATTCTTGTCCAGGGCCAGGTTCACCCCTGCTTCCCACATGGAGGTCTGCTCGGTACCTAAGGCGCCTTTGGCGTAAACGTCTACCACATCATTGATGGGCTGGCGGGCAATGACGCCCAGCTGGGCGATATTATTCGTCTGGTCATCGGAACCGAAGACACGCTTTGGGAAATTCTTCATATAAATGCGGTTCCAGCCTACAAAGCCTGCCACCTGGGGATGGAAGGAATAGAGCGCATTGATTTCATTCATATTTCCATCGGTATGATCCGAATGGAGACCGGTGTACTGGTACTGCGCAGCCCAGCGGTCATCGATTCCATAAGTCACTCCGCCCAGGAAATTCCACTTTCCGTCGGATTTATAGCCATTGGATTTAGCCTCGGCATCCCACATGCCCACATTGATTTCCGTCTGTCCTTCCTTGAAAGAAGTCTGGGGAGAAGCGAAAGCCACGCCCGTTACGGAAGCGGCCAGAGCCATCATAATCAGGATTTTTTTCATAGTTATATACCTCATTCTCGTAAAATTTTTTCTGGAAATATATATGTATTATAACATAATAAAGAGGGTGGAAATAGAGAACATAAGTAGGTACCGGACTTTGGGAAATATAGAAGTTTTTAATGACTCATGTTCGAAAAAGCGGGGAAAAGGGGAAAGGGAAGGATATGGTTCGCTCCGCCAACCAATTTTTATAGTGCGCTTCGCGCACGGGCTATGGCCCGCAAATGAGCTGAAACTGGTCCTGCGCAGGCGGTGGCTCTACATGAGCGGCCTGTACCTGTATTCCCGGCCTTACGTGTATCTGCACCTCCGCACGAGCGGGCACGTCTATTCCCGGCCGTGCGCGGAAAGCGAGGGAGCGCAGCGTTCTCCTTTGGGAGTCATCCTTTCGAAGCAGCTGACGGATAGAGTATCTTATGATTCATGTCGAAATTTGGGATGAAAAAGATGATTTCCTTTTCCATCCGTTTTTTCAGTCATCAGCGGCTTGACTGAAAGATGAACCTACCCGGCCGCTCCGCGGCCACCCTTCCAGCACCCGGAAGGGTGGTGACCGGCTGTCAATTTTTCCTTTTTCCTCATACGTGCCTTGAATGGGTAGTGCAGTTCCCCCTCACCGCTTCGCTCGCCGCTCCCCGGACTCGGGGGGCAGGTGTATTTCGACCTGAACGAGTATTTCAAACCCGCCTGTGTAAAATCCCCCATATAAATTGGTCAGCGCATCAGCGCTGACACCTTCCCGATTGCCCGATAATCCCGAGACCCCCGATACCCCCGATTCAAAGGTCAATATAAAAATGGGCGCCTTTACTATTTCAAGGCGCCCACCTTCACTGATCACTTGTCACTTAACACTATTTATTCTCACACATCATAGACGAAGGTGAATTCTTTCTTCGTTTCTTTGCGGATGGTGCGGCCTACGGTGCAGTGTTCTACCGGTACGGTCTGGAGGAATTCTCTTTCTTCCACAGGAACGGTTTTCGGCAGGTGGAAGGTGGCACGGATGACGCCTACTCCGCCGGCTTCTGCGATTTCCTTATCCGCTTCGGCCCAGGCGCCGTCCATGGAGATGCCTTTCTGTCCGGCTCCGTAGATAATGTTCGTGAGGGTGCAGGAAATGACGGCGGAAAGAAGCAGTTCGACCGGGGTCATGTATTCGCCTTTGCCTCCCACTTCTTTCACCGCATCGGAGTGGATGATTTCCTTCCGCCCCGGTACTTCAAATGACAGTCTCATCTGTCCTTCGTTTGTAATTTTCATCATGGGTAAGACCTCCTTAACTGAATGGAACTCCTGTCTTTATTATACCATGATGTATCATAAGATTTTTATTGAAGAAACTATATGATGAAATACTTTTGTTTCGGGGTTGTCGGGATGGTGCGGCGCAAATTCATGGGCGCCGCAGTTTTTGATTCAGCCTGCCGTGCATTTTCGACAGGCATCATTATCATTAAAATTGCAGTTTCCCCTCACCGTTCTCCAGAGCCCTTTTCAGGGAGAACCTTCCTGTTTACCGATAAAGGCAGAGAGCATGAGTACCTTTGTCAATTCGTCTCCTCTCAGGCCCCCCGCTGCGGCATGACTCTCACTGCCATTTGCGCGCCTCTCTCCTTCAAATGGCGTTCGAGAGCAGCACTTCGGGGGGCCTTCCTACTTGTCGATTTTCTTATTTTACCGGGATATGATGGCAGTCAGCCTCATATGTGCTGTCTACCGAACCCTGCTCGAGTACCATTCCAGTACATTTTCGTCTTGTACCTGCTTGACATCCCCCCACCGCTTCGCGGAGCCCCCCGCACTTCGGGGGGCTTGACGTTTCGACCTGAACGGGTATTTCACACTCGCCTGTGCAAAAACCCCATAAATAATCGGCGGCCATCAGACCGCCACCTTCCCGCACCCCGAATTTTCGAAATAGATTCTAACGGGGCATGCCTCTGTGAGGCTAACTCCGAATACCGAAAATGACCCAAACCATCTGATCTGATAAAAGACTCCATAAAAAAGCCTGTGCAAAGTCCCCATAAAAAAATCCTGCCGCGGGAGCGGCACACCTTCACGAACCACGAATCACGAATCACGAAATCTCGGAAGTGCCTGTACCGGGGCTCGCCGTGGTGAGGCTGACTCACGAATACCGCATCTGACTCTATCCGTATAGCTGAAAATTGACTCAAAAAAAGAAAATCCCCCGACTGGATAGACGGGGGTAATCATGGCCGTATAGATCAATCGGCTGCAGGGACTTTGGCCTGGACACGCAGGGACGGAGCTGCCGTATGAACGGAGGTGGCCGACAAGT
>Ga0256406_1003825_pt1 | contig 18071 bp, 7 predicted proteins | sample RumenRJG_03DNA_FD_185986 | JGI IMG/M metagenome (GOLD analysis project Ga0256406, IMG submission 185986) | Bovine rumen microbial communities from Lethbridge, Alberta, Canada - RJG_03 | ecosystem: Host-associated > Mammals > Digestive system > Stomach > Rumen | place: Canada: Alberta | collected...
TTCGCTGTTAACTGTCATGGAAGCTTTTATTTGACTTTGCCTGAATCTTAATGAAATATCGTAGATCCATTCTTTGTATGCTTTATCTGTATTAATTAAATTCCCCATATTGTTTACCTCTTTCATCACTCACGGATAAATCATACAATCTAATTTGCAATTGAGCAATTTCCGTGAGCACTTTATTAACAAATAAAAAATTGCACTCAAAGTCGGCTATTCACTTCCTGAGCCAAATCGCCCAACTTCCCGAATAGCCAGTTACCGGGGCAGCTTTTCTTTGCAAACCAGCGGTGAACCGTCAGCAGCATCTCATCCGGCTTCACCTCATAGTTCAATGCCTTATCCCGATCAGCAATCCATACCAATCGCTTCTTGCCGTTCCGTCTGCAGATATCAACGCACAGATTAACCAAGGCGGCATACACCTTATCATTCATGGTGTAAGGCTCAGTCAGATCTGATGCGCATTCTATGGTTACTGCTCGCTGGTCGTTATCCCGTGATGATGAGCACCAGGAGCGGTTCTCTTCATCAACGCAGAGCCCGATTCTGCCATCAGCCCCGATGCAGTAGTTGCAGCTTGCCAGTCTGCCGCCGTCCTTAAAGCAGTCACAGATACGTTCCACACTGAGCTGACCGACAACAGCGTGAGGGGTGATTCTGCTGATGGAACAGGTTCTTTTCCCGGAATGGTTAGGACTCAATTTTGTAAAACTCACTATTGGACTATTTGCCATTTTCATTCTCCTTATTTTCTGATTTATCGTGTAACTGGTTTAAAGCCTTTTTGACCACAGTCGGTATCGGCAGACCAAGGTGTGATGCATTCTCAAGAAGACTGATGCCTTCGTTTGAGAGGTAAAAGAAAATCACTGCAGTTCTGAGTACGCTACCGGTCTGAAATATTCTCGTGTCCAGAATGGTGGCAACGCCAACAAGCATGAACACGATTACCTTCCTGCAGATGCCTTTAAAGCCGATGGAACTTGACAGCTTCTGGTCAACAATTCCGCACATGACACCGCTGATGTAGTCGATAACCGTAAAGGCAATCAGGGCATAAAGAAGACCGTCACATCCTCCGAGAAAGTAACCCAGCCATCCGCCAATTCCGGTAAATACTGCCTGGAGCATATTCCAAAGCTCTCTCATTTTGTTTCTCCCAATAAAAAAGGCGACTGTTAAGCCGCCCGTCATTTAACTCTGTTTACGTTACTTCGTACCCGTCCGATAAAGTCTCTGTCGAGGTATCCTTCCACCCGTTCGCAGGCGGAGAGGTACTTCTTCCACCAGGCATAGGCACGGAAATCAAGATAGATGAACTTATTCCAAGGCTTCTCAAAGGAAAGATAATGCACCATCAGCGGTGCCATTTCCTTGTAGCCCGGATTGAACCAGATTGCATTAAACTCATTGGCAAGCGGATATTTCTTCTTGAAATGCAGATTCACAAAATCCTGCTCCGGGCAGTACATGAAGGAGCCATGCTTTTCCAGTTCGGTGATAAATTTCTGATACAGTCCTTTGCAGTCAGCCTTGTAGCACATAAGTCCGGTGTTGAAATACAGCGGAGTGTTAACTACCTCCTTGAGATTCATCTGCTTCATCCATCTGTTACGATTCTCACGTTCACTGACTCCGAAAATGCCGGTCTTGTATTTTGATGTAATCTCCTCAAGCAGAGGAACCACAGAGCCAAGAAACAGAGTGTCCAAATCAAAGTTCAGGACACAGTCAGTTTCAGCAGAAACTTCTTCAAGAGCTTTGATTCTCTGGGCAATGGCAGGAACGGCACTGCGATGAACCATGAGTCTGTTACCGCCCACAGTGGCAAAAAAAATCCCGGAGGAGGCCTCTCAGGGCCACCTTCGGGACATCTGAGGCCGGCGGCGCTGCCGGCCGTTTTACTGCGATGCTCAGCCCTGGCTCATGGAGAGGAAGCTCCTGAGCTCGCTCTTCGAGAGGTCGCCGAGCCACTTCTCACCCTTCTGCACGGTAAGCTCCGCGATCTCCTTCTTGGAGTTGATGATCTCGTTGATCTTCTCCTCGAAGGTTCCGGCGCAGATGAAGCGGTAGACCATGACGTTCTTATTCTGCCCGATGCGGTAGGCGCGGTCCGTCGCCTGATCCTCCACAGCCGGGTTCCACCAGAGGTCATAGTGGATGACCGCCGAGGCCGCCGTGAGGTTGAGCCCGGTGCCCGCGGCCTTCAGAGAGAGCACCATGACGCGGGACTCCGGATCGTTCTGGAAGCGGTCAACCATCTCCTGACGCTTCTTCACTGAGACGCCGCCGTGGATGAAGTCCGGGACAGTGCCGAGCTTCTCCCCAATCCATGACACGAGGAGGTCGCCCATCTCCCGGAACTGGGTGAAGACGATGGCCTTCTGCCCGTTCTCAATAAGCTCCCCAAGGAGGTCGAGGAGCATCCCGGCCTTGCCCGAGTGGGAGGGGCCGGTGATCTTCGGATCCTTCGAGAAGAGCTCCGGCGCGTCGCAGATCTGCTTGAGCCGGAGGATGAGCTTCAGCACCCTCGCGCTTCTCTCAAGCTGCGAGAGCGTCTCGGTTACTCCCTCGAGCCCGTCGCTCACGAACTCCTGGTACATGGCCGCCTGCTCCGGGGTAAGCTCGCAGAAGCGGTCGGAGCTTATCTTGTCCGGAAGATCAGCGATGACGCTTTTGTCCGTCTTGAGCCTTCTCAGAATGAAGGGCGCCGTAACGCTCCTGAGCCGCTTTACGGCATCCGCGTCGCGGTTTCTCTCAATGGGCTGAGCGTAGTCTGAGGTGAACGATCCCAGCGTGCCGAAGAGCCCGGGATTCACGAACTCCATGATTGCCCAGTAGTCAGCGAGGCGGTTCTCCACGGGAGTACCTGACATGGCGATCGAGGAGTCGGTCTGAAGAAGGCACATGTCCTGGAAGATCTGCGATCCGGGGTTCTTGATGTTCTGCGCCTCGTCGGCGACGGCGACACGCCACTTCTTATCCTTGAGCTTCTCGATGTCCTGCCGGAGAGTCCCGTAGGTCGTGAGGAGCACGTGTGTCTGAGGCTCGAGCGAGCGCTGCGTGCCGTAGTAGACGTTGACCGAGAGCTCCGGCGCGAAGCGCCTCAGCTCTCGTGTCCAGTTGATGACGACCGAGGCGGGCACCGCGATGAGCGCCTGCCTCTTCTCAAGCTCCCCCGCGGCGCGGAGCGCCTCCAGGGCCGCGATGACCTGCACGGTCTTCCCGAGTCCCATGTCGTCCGCGATGATGGAGCCCATCCTGGCTCTGATGTTGTGCATCAGCCAGGAGTAACCCCTCTCCTGATATGGCCTGAGCTCGGCATTGAGCCCCTCCGGCACCTTCGCGGGCGGGGTTTTGAGCTCCTTATTGATGGCCTTCCGGATCTTCTCGTCCATGAAGACCTCATTGCCCTCATAGGTCCCGGAGAGCGCAGCCTCGAGAAGCCTGAGCCTGGATGGCCGCTGCGTTTTGCCGCTGAGGCGCCTCAGGATGGCGTCGATTTCGGAGGCGCTCGCGTAGACGTAGTCGTTCCCGAAGCGCACCAGGTGCCCGGCGTGCTTCCTGAGCTCCGCGAACTGCTCCTCGGTGATCTCCTGCCCGCCGAGCGTCGCCTTCCAGTCAAAGGTGAGGAGCGAGGTGAGGCTCATGAGGCCGCTCCCGCCCTTGTAGCCCTTCTGGAGGCCCAGGCTCGCCATGGCCATCGGCCTTAAAATTCTTCTCATCTCACGGGGAAGAACTACCAGCGCGCCGCTCAGCTTCAGTGCGGGGAGGATCTCGAAGAGCGCCTTCTGCAGCGCCTCAAGCGGGAGCACCGCGTGCTCGGACCTTCCCGAGATTATCTCCGCCGCCTCCGGAAGAAGCGCCGAGATCCTCGCTGCCGCGGCGCGGCACTCGCCGCGCTTCCCGGCGTCAAGACCCGGAACCTCGGCGTAGCTTATGTAGCGCCCGTCATCGCGGTCGATGAACCCAAGGGAAATCTCAGCGGAGACATCGTCCTCCACCTCCGCGTCCTCAGGCACTTCCTCCTTTTCCGGAGACTCAGCGTCCTCAGACTTCTCCTTATCGAGAATAGCCTCCTCGCCGCCCTTCCGGAGCCGCTCCTCCGCGTCGGGTATCTCGGGATCAGGCCCGGCGGACGTGCCGAGGATGATGACCGGCCGCATGCCGGTGAGTCCCAGGAAGAGGGGCGCGAGCCACTGCCCTACAGATCTCTCAATTCTCTTTAGCGGGGCCGCGGCGATGTCCGGGCTGCCCCAGAAGCCCATCATCAGGAGGATGAGCTCCGGCGTCTCCGAGGAGATCCGGTTCCAGGCCGCCTGCGAGCGCCCGACGTGCCTCACAAAGCCCTTCCGCACGAGATCGCTGATGAACATGCCGAGCGAGAGCGCGCCGAAGCCCGCGTCGCTCAGCTCCTCCGCCTTAACCCCGAGAGCGCTTCCCGGGATAATGGCCTTCCCGAGGAGGAGCTTCCTCGCGAGCATGCCGATGCGCGCGGTGAGGGTCAGCACCTCGTGCGCCATGAGGCAGGGGATCCAGATGACGGAGAGCTTCCCCTCGTCAGAGCGGATGGGACAGGGCATTACGGCGCCCGCGAGCACCAGCTTCCTCGCGACCGAGCAGAGCGCGTACATGGCCTGCGCCGCGGTGCCTGCCTTATCGAGGACCTCCGCGGTGATCCTGCCGTTGAAGCATCCCGCGGGGAGGGAGTGCATCTCCTCGAAGTCGCTCCAGTCGCGGCGCGGGATGAATGCCATGCCCCGGTACTCAGCGTGGATATTCTCCGGAATCGCGGTTTCAGAACCCACTGAGGCGAAGCCGGACCTCTCCAGAACATACTCACGGGCCCAGGTGTCATCTGTCTCCCGGGTGATATTGAAGAGAGTGCAGGGGCTCGGGCTTCCGCCGTCTATGACAGAGCCGCCACTGATGATCGCGGGGCTTCTGGTGAAGTCAGGTAGCGCGCTTATCTCAAGATCAGAGCGGATCATCTCCTTCGCGCACTCACGCGCCTCATCGAGCGCTTTCGAGACCTCAGCCTTGCAGTCAGCGATCACGCAGCCCGAGGGCGACGCCGCGAGGAGCCTCATGGCGGATCCCAGGAGCCCCGCCGGGACCTTGGCGAAGCTCACGCGGTTCAGATGGTGCAGGACGTCCTCAGGCGTCGCGTCCTCCGTGTCATCCGCATTGAGCTCAGGATGTATGGTGAGGAGCGCCTCCGGCCTCATCCAGGCGGATGAGCCGCTCTCAGCGCCCAGCTTCTTAAGCTCCGCCCTGATGTCGAGGCCGCGCATCGCGAAGAGGAGCGCCGGATCGCTCTCGATGAGCTGCGCCGTGCGCCTGAGGAGCGCGATCTCATGGCGGCACACCACTCCGAAGGAATACCGGCAGGTGCAGCCCATGCGGTCACCGGTGCTCTCGCCGCACATGAGCGGGATCCCGAGAGACTGCAGCCTCCTTACGAACTCCTCATCGAGCTTTCCGACCTGCAGCAGCGAGAGCGCGTGCGGATCATTCCTGAGCTCAGTGAGGACCGTCTCCTTCTCCCAGTCGGTAAAGGGATCAAGGCTCAGCGAGGCGCGGTCGTACGACGTGGTGCCGTGCCAGACGGAGAGCTCGGTCTTCCCCGACTCGCTGCTGAACGAGGCCTCGCGGATGCGCGAGGCCTTCGCGTCACGCAGGTAGCCCGTTACCGCGTCTTCCGCGAGCCCCGCGATGAGGCGGCGGCCGAATGACCTCATGATGAAGCCGCCGGAGCTGCCCCCTGCCGCCGCTCCCTTCCCGCTCTTCGTCTCCTTTAAGGCGGCGTCAAGCGCCCGGAGCGCCTCAGCGTCAGGCTCCTGCAGCGGCGCAGGCGTCCCGCCTAGCCTCAGCTTCCGCCTGATGTCAAGGCCGCGCCAGAGGAACATCAGCGTGGGATCCTTCACGACCTCGCGCTTCAGCAGCCTCGCAAACACGCCATAGTCATCTGACATGCTGCTGCCGCTGCCATCACGGTAAATGTAATCCTCATGGCTGGTCCCCAGGATGGAGATGCGCTTTGATCTCGCGAACTCGCCGAAGCTCCGGTCAAGGTAGCCCTGCCCGAGGGCCTTCGCGAGCGCCGGGCGCTTCTCAAAGAACTTCAGGATCTGCTCCTTCTCGCCGGCGTCCAGATCGTGCATGTGCAGGAGAAGCTGCCTCTTCTCCTTTCCGTCTGTCACGGTGCAGGAGAGGAGCTGCAGGTTGGGAAGGAAGGAGAGGGTGAGGCCAGACACGTCAACGGGCCTGGGGCGGCTCACAATGATATTGCGGAAGCTGTACTCATTGTCATTTTCCCTGTCCTCGTCAAGCCAGCTCCTGCCCCACCAGACTGTGTCATTCTTCAGCTCCTTCTCGAAGCGGGAGACAGTCTTCTGCAGGTAGCGGTCAGCCTTTTTGGGAGGGGCGATGATGAACGGCTCATCGGGGGATTTCCCGGCGAGCTCCGTGCGGATCTGCCCGAGCGGCACGCTGCCAAGCGGGAGTCCCCGCCAGGCGAACAGGAGCGCGGGATCACGCCCGATCTCAGCGGCGAGCTTCAGGATAACGGCGAGGATGAGCGGATCTGACGTGGCATTGGCGCCCACGTCCTCATTTTTAAGCAGGAGCTCTCCGCCCGTGAGCCCGGCTCCCATTCCTGAGATCAGCTCCTCAAGCGCCTCAGGGATCTTCCTCTCCGCGATGCTCTGGAATACGCTGTAGCGCCGGTCAAGAAAGTCTGTAATCTCAGCTGCCTCCCTGCAGGTGAATGGCTTCAGGTGAAGGAGCAGGTTCTTCCTTCCGGAGTCCGTCCGGCAGATCACCTTCACTCCGCCCTTGGCGTCCCAGGCGGGGGCGCCGATGACTTCCTCCGAAATGAGCCGGGCCGCGTCGGCAACCGGCGCGCTGTTCACATCCTGGACAAAAAGCCCTATGAAGTCCCTCGCGCGGCTTCCCGGGGCGCAGACCTCAAGGAGAGTCGCCGGGGAGATGCGGTCCTTCTCAAAGAGGCTCCCATCAGACACATCAAACCCGCGCCACCTGAGGAGGAGCAGCGGATCAGCCGAGAGGGCCTGCGTCACCCTGATAAGCGCGGCGAGGACCCTCGCCTTGAACGGAGTCCGGCGCGCCTCCTCATTGCCCCGGTATGATCCATCGTACGCCTCCGGGAGGAGCCTCAGGGAGTATCTATCGAGCAGACTCTGCAGATCCGCGCTGATGACGCCGTCCCTGAGCTCAGTGAGCTGCGCGGGATTGAGATAGAGGAGAGCCGCGGCCAGGCCGCGCTCCTTTTCGCTCCAGGCCGCGAACGGGAGCGATACCGTCTGTTTGCCGCCAAGCTCGTCAGCAACCTCGCAGAGAAGGCGGCCGTTCTCCGGATCAGGCGCGATGTCACTCACTCTGCCCTCGCGGAGGGCCGCCTGGGCGGCTCCCGCGACATCATCGTAGCCCATGAGATCGAAGCTTCCAATCCAGCTCTCAGCCCACGGGGCGCTCCCCGGCAGATCAGGCGCCTCTGCCGCATTGTCATCAGGGGTCCTCAGATCGCTGAGGAAGCCTGTTCCGCCGGCGATCCCTACGGGCTTACCGTCATAGATGCCATAGCGCCTCCTCCTGCCGGTTCCGTAATCAGTCTGATCTGACGCCACCCTCTCGTGGTAGCGCGCGTAGGAGAGAAGGTCAAAGCCGCGCCAGTAAAGCATGAGCCTCGGGTATTTCGACATGGCTGCCGCGACGCGGAGCGCGAGCGCCTGCGCGGCCGGCTCTGAGCTCTCCAGAAGAGTGTCGCAGGGGCGGGTGCCGTTCCCGCCCTGGAGGCGCCCGCCGCACATCCGGTCAAGCGCGACCCCGAACTCAGGGCTCAGGAGGTTTTTCGCGAGGCTGACGCACTCCTCATCACGGTTTGTGAAATAGTTGCCGAGCCGGTTTCTGGTCCAGTAGTCAAAAACCTCCATTGACAGCGAGACGGTCTTTCCGGAGCCATCCGCCAGAGGAAGCACCGCGCTGATGGTCGTACCGTCTGACCTGATGTCAGCCTTCAGGCCAGTGAGCTTCGGCGCAAGCTCATCAGCCGCGCTGAGATCCCCCCGTCCGGGGAGCAGCTTCTTAAGCCAGGCGAGCGTGAGCGGCAGTGATGCCCAGCGGTTCAGGACCGCGCCCCTTTCCTTGTCGCCTCCCGCCGCAGAGCTGCCTGCGGCTCCGGACTCCTGGGCGGCCGGCAGGATTATCGAGCGCGCGGGCCTTCTGCCCAAGGACAGCGGCTTTACCGGAAGGCTTGGGATCTGCAGCTTGCCGTAGAGGTTCAGGCCTCGCCAGGCGAACATCAGGGCCGGATCGCAGCTTATGAGCCAGGCGGCGCAGAGGAGCCCCGCCGCGCTGTACTCGGCTTTATTGATGCGGGGCGCCTTGCTGGTGGTCGAGAGGTCATCATCGTAAGTAAGCTCCGGGGAGAGCCTGCTGCTGCTCAGCGTCTCCCAAAGCTCCTCGCTCATCACGCCCTTCCGCAGATCCTCGCACCAGCGCTGGTTCCGCTGGATAATCCCGATGATCCGCTGCCTGTCATTCTCGCTGTAGCGCTCAGAGCGCAGCTTGGTGCTCGTCTTCTCGCCGAAGAAGTACACCGGACGGCTGCCGTCCGCGGACACTTCCGTAAAGCAGCCGCTTAAGAGCAGCAGACGGCCTCTCTCAAGCTCTGATTCGGTGAATGCTCCAAGCCTCTCCTGCGCCCATTCCCGGCTCCACCAGGTGGGGAGCAGGTCCATATATACTGCATCTGTCATGTGCTGCGCCTTATTCTGAAGTTACTCATTCTATTTTAAGGCATAGCGGCAGAGAATCGGCAAAGAAACAGTTCCCCGGGCGTCCGCTCAAAATGCGGGCGCCTTTCATGCCCTGCGCCGGATACCGCTCAGCCCGATGTCATGGAGAGGAAGCTCCTGAGCTCGCTCTTCGAGAGGTCGCCGAGCCACCTCTCGCCCTTCTGCACGGTAAGCTCCGCGATCTCCTTCTTCGAATTTATCATCTCGTTGATCTTCTCCTCGAAGGTGCCGGCGCAGATGAAGCGGTAGACCATGACGTTCTTGTTCTGCCCGATGCGGTAGGCGCGGTCCGTGGCCTGATCCTCCACAGCCGGGTTCCACCAGAGGTCGTAGTGGATGACCGCGGAGGCCGCCGTGAGGTTGAGACCGGTGCCCGCGGCCTTCAGAGAGAGCACCATGACGCGGTTCTCCGGATCGTTCTGGAAGCGGTCAACCATCTCCTGACGCTTCTTAACGCTTACTCCGCCGTGGATGAAGTCCGGCTCAGTGCCTAGCCTCTCCCCGATCCAGGACACGAGGAGCTCTCCCATCTCCCGGAACTGGGTGAAGACTATGGCCTTCTGGCCGCTCTCAGCAAGCTCCCTGAGGAGATCAAGAAGCATCTCCGCCTTTCCGGAGTGCGAGGGCCCGGTGATCTTGGGATCCTTCGAGAAGAGCTCCGGCGCGTCGCAGATCTGCTTGAGCCTTAAGATGAGCTTCAGCACCATCGCGCTCCTCTCCATCTGCGAGAGGGTCTCGGTAACTCCCTCAAGGCCGTTGCTCACGAATGACTGGTACATCGCCGCCTGCTCCGGGGTAAGCTCGCAGAAGCGGTCGGAGCTTATCTTGTCCGGGAGATCCGCGATGACGCTTTTGTCGGTCTTAAGTCTCCTCAGGATAAAGGGCGCCGTAACGCTCCGGAGCCTCTTAACGGCGTCAGCGTCGCGGCTCCGCTCAATTGGCTGCGCGTAGTCTGAGATGAATGAGCCCAGCGTGCCGAAGAGCCCGGGGTTCACGAACTCCATGATTGCCCAGTAGTCCGCGAGGCGGTTCTCCACAGGAGTACCGGACATGGCAATCGAGGAGTCGGTCTGAAGAAGGCACATGTCCTGGAAGATCTGGGATCCAGGGTTCTTGATGTTCTGCGCCTCGTCCGCAATGGCGACGCGCCATTTCTTATCTTTGAGCTTCTCAATGTCCTGCCGGAGCGTGCCGTAGGTCGTGAGGAGCACATGGGTCTGGGGCTCCAGGGAGCGCCCGGTGCCGTAGTAGACGTTGACCGTCATCTCAGGCGCGAAGCGCCTGAGCTCTCGTGTCCAGTTGATGACGACCGAGGCGGGCACCGCGATGAGGGCCTGCCTCTTCTCGAGCTCCCCCGCGGCGCGGAGCGCCTCGAGGGCCGCGATGACCTGCACGGTCTTCCCGAGCCCCATGTCGTCAGCGATTATTGAGCCCATCCGGGCGCGGAGGTTGTGCATGAGCCAGGAGTAGCCGCGCTCCTGGTAAGGGCGGAGCGTGGCGTTGAGCCCATCGGGAACCTTCGCGGGAGGAGTCTTCAGCTCCTCCTGAACAGCCTTCCGGATCTCATCGTCCATGAAGACCTCGCTCCCCTCATAGGTCCCGGAGAGCGCGGCCTCGAGAAGCCTGAGCCTGGATGGCCGCTGCGTTTTGCCGCTGAGGCGCTTCAGGATGGCGTCAATCTCGGAGGCGCTCGCGTAGACGAAGTCGTTCCCGAAGCGCACCAGGTGCCCGGCGTGCCTCTGCAGCTCCGCGAACTCCTCATCCGTGATCTGCCGGCCGCCCAGCGTCGCCCTCCAGTTGAACGAGAGGAGCGAGGCGAGGCTCATGAGGCCGCTGCCTTCCCGGTAGCCCTTCTGCAGGCCCATGTCGGCGACGGCCGCGGGGCGCAGGATCTGCCTGAGAGACCTGGGGAGCACGACAAGCGCGCCGCTCAGCTTCAGCGCGGGGAGGATCTCGAAGAGCGCCTTCTGCAGCGCGTCAAGGGAGAGCACCGCGCGGTCAGACTTCCCGGAGACAATGTCCGAGGCCTCAGGGAGGAGCGAGGCGATGCGCGCCGCGGCGGCACGGCACTCGCCGCGCTTCCCGGCGTCAAGCACCGGGACATCCGCGAAGCTTACGTAGCGCCCGTCAGAGCGGTCGATGAAGCCCATGGTGATCTCAGCGGAGACGTCATCCCCGAGAGAGGCGTCCTCCTGGGCTTCATCCTGTTCCTTGGACTTCTCATCCTCCGCCTTCTCCGCGTCAGCGATGGCCTGCTCGCCGCCGCTCCGGAGCCTCTCCTCGGCGTCGGGGATGCTGAGATCGGGCCCTATTGAGGTGCCGAGTATCAGGACCGGGCGCATGCCGGTGAGCCCGATGAAGAGCGGCGCGAGCCACTGCCCGAGCGAGCTCTCCACGCGCTCAGAGGCGATGCTGCCTATGCCGCTGTACTTCCAGTAGCTCAGAGTCAGAAGGAGGAGCTCCGGAGTCTCCCTCTCTGCGCGGCTCCAGGAGGCCTGGACATGGCCCATGAAGAGGAGGAAGCCCTTCCTCACGAGGTCGCTGATGAACATCCCGAGCGCGAGCGCGCCGAAGCCCGCGTCGCTCATCTCCTCTGCCTTTATGCCGAGCGCCTCATCGGGCAGCAGGACGCTCCCGAGGAGAAGCCTTCTCGCGAGCATGCCGGCCCGGGCGGTAAGCGTCAGCACCTCATGGGAGAGCAGGCAGGGGATCCAGATGACGGAGAGCGTCCCGTCCTCAGCGCGGAGCGGACAGGGCATTATGGCGTCAGAGAGCACGAGCTTCCTCGCGAGGGAGCAGAGCGCGTACATGGCCTGCGCCGCGGTGCCGGCCCGGTCAAGGAGCTCAGCGCTGACCTTTCCGTTGAAGACGCCCGAGGGGAGGCTGTGCATCTCCTCAAAGCGGTAGCCTTCAAACGTCGGCACGAATGCCTGCCCCTCGTACTCCGCGAAGGCCTTCTCCGCCTTCATGTTCTGGAGACCTGACCAGTCAGTATGGAGCTCGCGCGCGACGAATCCCCCGGAGAGCGGATCCGCGTCATCCCGCCTCGCGGTGAACCGGGCGGAGGCCGGCGGGTTGCCGCTGTCCTGGATGCGCCCGTCCGCGGAAATCTCCGCGCTCCCCTTCCTGAAATCCGGGAGGCTCAGAATCTCCGTGTCGGACCTGACCATGTTCCTCGCGCACTCGCGCGCCGAATCGAGGGCCTTCAGGAGCGCTCCGCGGCAGTCACTGCCGCCATAGCCCGCCGGGGACTCCGAAAGGAGCCTTGAGGCCGAGCGGAAGAGCCCCGCGGGGACCTTCGCGTAGCTCGCGCGGTTCAGGTGGTAGAGCGCGTCCTCCGCTGTCATCTCCCCGTCCTTCTGATCAAGCTCGGGATGGAGTCTTAAGAGAGCCGCGGGCGCCATCCAGGAGCCGCTCGCTCCCTTCCCGGCACCAAGCTCCTTAAGCTCAGAGCTCAGATCAAAGCCGCGCATCGTGAAGAGGAGCAGCGGATCGCTCATGAGGCGCCGCGCTGTGCGCCTAAGGAGCGCGATCTCATGGCGGCACACCCGGTTCGCAGAATTGTCGCAGGAGCACCACAGGCGGTCCTGATTGCTGTCGCCGCACATGAGGGGAACCCCAAGGCCCTGCAGCCTCCTGACAAACGCCTCGTCGAGCTTTCCGACCTGGAGCATTGAGAGCGCGTGCGGATCCTCCCGGAGCTCCTTAAGCACAGTCTGCTGCTCCTCATCCGTGAGCGGCGCAAGGTAGAGCGAGGCGGTATCGTAGGAGGTGGTGCCGTGCCTTACCCTGATCTCCATATTGTGCTCACCGCTGTCGAACTCCGCCTCTCCGATGCGCGAGGCCTTCGCGTCGCGCTGATAGCCGATGATGGCGTCATCCGCGAGGCTGACGATGAAGCGGCGGGCAAAGGCGACGGACAGGAAGCTCTCAGCTGCTCCATCTGCCGGAGCGCCCTTCCCGCGCCTGAGCGCCTGGTCAGCCGCCGCGAACTCCCGGAGCTGCTCCTCATCGGGCTCCTGAAGGACCGGCACTGAGCTGAGCCCCAGCTCTTTCTTTATGTCGAGCCCGCGGCTGAGGAAGATGAACGACGGATCCTTCCGGAGAAGGCGCACCATCAAGCGGACAAAGAGCAGGCGCTCATCCCTGCTGCAGTAGCCGTCATCGCTCCCAACCAGGTACTCATCCCAGCTCACCTCAAGGAGGGGGATGTTCCTCGCCGCCGCGAACTCCCGGTAGCTCCGGTCAAGGTAGCCCATGCCCAGCGCCTTGATGAGGCCGGGGCGCTCCCTGAAGAAGTCCAGGATCACTTTCTTCCCGTGATCGGTGAGCTCGTAGAGGTTGAGAAAGAGCCGCTTCGTGCCGACGCCGTAATGCACGTCGCAGTAGAAGAGGCACATGTTGGGGAGGAAGTGCATCTTTTCCTCATCCCCGTCCTCGCCTTCGTCATAGTCCACGCGCCCGCTGCAGTAGCCCCTCTGCTCGGCGCTCTCAAGGAAGGCCTCGGCCCACCAGGGCGTGCCGTCAGAAGTCTCGCCTGCGCGTGAGGTGAAGGACTTCTCGAGATAGGCGTCAGTCCGCGAAGGCGCGTCAATGGAGAACGGCGCGTCTCCGGGCCGCCCCGCGGCCTCCGCGAGGATTTCCCCAAGCGGCACACGTAGAAGCGGCAGGCCGCGCCAGGCAAAGAGGAGACCCGGCTTCTGCCCTATAAGCCTCGCGAGGCTGATGATGACGGCAAGGAGCTTCGGATCAGAAGGGATTTCAGACGTAACGTCCTGTCCGTCTAGCGTCAGCGTGCCGCCTCCGAGCTCCGCCCCGATCCCGGTGAGGAGGGTGTCAAGCTCAGCGGGATAGCTCCCTTCCGCGAGCTTTTTTAGGAGGGAGTAATTGCGGTCAAGGCTCCGGGCAAGGTCTCCCGCCTCACTGCAGGTGAAGGGCAAAAGGGTGAGGACCGCGGTCTTTTTGCCTTTAAGGCGCCCGACGCTTACGCTGACGCTCCCCTTCCCGTCAGCCTTCGGAGCGCCGATGGTCTTTCCGGAGAGGAGCTTCAGCGCCTCAGCGAGCGGCGCGTCAGCGATGTTCCCGGCAAAGAGCCTGATGAACCCATTGGGGAGGACGCCCGGCGCGCAGATCTCAAGGAGCGGGTCAGCCTTCTGGTTTCTCTGCTCGAAGAGGCTGTCATCACTGATGTCCACGCCGCGCCAGCTGATGAGGAGCGCTGGGTTCTCCGTAAGGAGCTGCGTTGCCCTGATGAGCATGGCGAGTATGCAGGTCTGCTCTCTGCCGCCGCGGCTCACGGAGACACCCTCGCTCCCGTCAGGAAGGAGCGAGAGGCTGTACTTCGCGAAGAGCTTCCTGAGCTCTGAGCTTATGATCCCGCTGCGGAGCTCTCCGAGGAGCTTCGGGTTAAGGCAGAGGAGCGCCGTAATGATGCTCTGCTCCTTCAGCGTGTAGCTGGCAAATGAGAGCGAGACCCGGCAGGTGTCGCCGAACTCGTCGGTGATGTCGCAGATGACGCGGCCCTTCTTCGGATCATAGCTGAAGTCCGAGGCCCTTCCCTCGCGGAGAATGGCCCTCGCATCCCCTGTGACGCCGTCATCACTGAGCCGGCCGGTCTTTTTAAGCCAGCCCTCTGCCCACGGGGCGCTGCCAGTCTCATCAGGAGCTGCCGCGCCGTCCCCCGAAGGCGCCTTGAGATCGGCGCTCAGGGGGATGAACGCCCCAGAGCCCCTGCCCTCTCGGGACTTCTGGGGGTACGGCGTGTCGTCAAAGAGATCGAGCCCGCTCCGGCGCCTTCTGGCACCGCCGTAACCCGTGCCCTGCCGCTCCTCCCGGGCCCCGCGGATCTCCTCGGCGACGGCCGGGATGTTCACTCCGCGGAAGAGGAACATGAGCCTCGGGTACTTTGACATCGCCTGTGCGGCCCGGAGGAGAAGCGCCACCGAGGCCGGATCCGCGCTTTCCTTAAGCCGGTCCCTGCTCCCGTCCGAGAAGCCCGGGAAGATCCTTTCAGTGGTATCCGAGAGCTCCCTGCTGAAGGAGCCGCGATCGAGCGCGAGGCAGTCCTCCTCATGGTTCCTGAAATACGATCTGAGCCTTGACGTCCCGTAGCTCTGCGAGGCAAAGAAGAGCATCACGCCCTTTTTCACATGTCCGGGCAGCTCTGCCGTCGCCGTGAGCTTCACGCCGCCGTAAACCCTCTCCGCGAGAAATCCGTGCAGCCTTGGGGCAATCTTCTCGGCGGACCTCAGATCCGCGTCAGGCGGCAGGATGTCGGAGAGCCAGCCCTTCACCCTGGGCTCTGCGGCCCAGCGGCCTATGACCTCAGACCTCTCCTTCTCTGCCCTGCTTTTCTCCGCATCAGATGGCAGAGGCTTTGGCGCGGCAGGCGCGACGTCTGAGGATGCTGCTGCGTTTTTCCCGGAGGCAGGCAGAGGACCTGCGGAGGCGGTTCCGGTACTGCCGGAGGCAGGATCAGGATTGCCGGAGGACGGCCCGCTCTTTGCGGGAGCAGGAACAGGCCTTTCGGGGCCTGGAAGCCTCAGGTCCGCAACCGGCACCTCACCTGTCGGGAGAGGCTTTATCGGGAAGCGGGGGATCGAGAGATCGTCATAGAGGGAGAGCCCGCGCCAGGCGAATATGAGCGCCGGATCGCAGCTTACCATCCAGGCCGCGTAGAGAAGCGCCGCTGCCTCCTGAACGGCCCGGTCCGGCTTCAAGTAGGAGCCTGACGGCGAGATGGAGTCATTCAGGGTGAGAGCGGGAGCAGGCTTTCTGAGGCTGAGCTTTTTCCACAGCCCCTGATTCATGACGCCCCGGCGCAGATCATCACAGCCGTCCTTATCTCCAAGGATGATCCTGCGGACTATTACCTTATCCACAGGCAGATAGCGGACAGAGCGGAGCTTCGCGGTCATCCAGTGACCATAGCAGTACACCGGGCCCTTTCCGGCGGCGTTTACAACGTAATAAAAGCGGTCAGTGAGGAGCCGGCGGCCCTGATTGAGCTCCTCCGTGCTGAACTTCTGGAGCAGTCCCTTCGCCCACTCACTGCTCCACCAGTTGGGAAGCAGGTCCAAATATTCAGCATCGCTCATCTTCTGCGCCTCGTCCGGGTAAATTTTGGATATTTTAAGTGAAATCGCCCTCTCCCGGGAAAAACGGCCAGATTCTGCTCAGTTTCCGGGCGCATTCTGCGTGTGTCTGAAGGATGGCGCCGGTGAACGGGGATGATCCAGAGCGGATGGCGCCATAGGATGGGAAGGGAACTTCCTCCGGATCAGCGCTTCTCAATCCACTCAAGAATGTCCTTCGCCTCGGAGTTTCCGTGCCCGACGGACCTCTTTATCCACCTGTGGACCTCCGAAAAGTCCTGCGCGACGGCTTTGCCCTCCGCGTAAATCAGGCCGATCATAAGCTCCGCCTGGGCAGAGCCCTGCTCCGCGGCCTTCCGGAAGAGCCTGAGCGCTTCTTTGTGGTCCTGGGGAACCGCCTTGCCCTCATAAAAGATATTCCCCAGCACGAGCGCTGCCTCACCGTTCCCGAGATCCACAGCCCTTCTGAGGAGCCTTATGCTCTCGGCGCAGTCCTCCTCACTGCCCGGCCCGCCACGGAGCATGCGGTCAAGGTGCAGGCAGCCCAGCGTATAGATCGCCTGATCATCATCCTGCCCGGCGGCTTTCTGCAGCCATCTGACACCCTCGTCCTCGTCAGCGGCTGTGCCCTGCCCTTTGAGGTACATGAGGCCAAGCGAGCACTGCGCATGCCTATCGTCCTTCTCCGCGGCCCTCCGGTACCATTTGAGCGCCTCTTCATCAGACGCCTCCACGCCCTGGCCGCTCTGGTACATATTGCCCAGTGTGAACTCCGCGATGGCGCTGCCCTGCTCTGCGGCTTTGCTGAGCCACCTGAGCGCCTCAGCATAGTCCTGCCCGGTGCCCTCGCCGTCCCGGTACATGCGCCCCAGGGCGGACTCTGCATCGGCGCTCCCCTGCTCGGCGGCCTTCAGATACCATGTTCTGGCCTCTGCGTAATCGTTCCCGGTGCCGAGCCCGGACTCATACATGGAGCCGAGGCGGTACTGCGAGGGAACATGCCCGAGCCCGGCGGCCTTCCGGCAGTACCTGATGGCCTCGGTGTAGTTCTGCCTGACGCCGCGGCCGTAATAGTATTTATCCGAGAGGCTCACGAGCTCCGCGATCTCATCCTCGATGGCCATCTGGCCATCCTGGCTGACTGAGGAATCAAAGCCGTGCTCCGTGGGCTCGTCAACTGTGGAAATAAGAGACAGGGCAAAGGCGACGGAGTCAGCGGCGTAATCCGCGAACCCATTCCTGAAATGGCGCTTCCCGGCAAATGAGCTTTTGAGGCTGTCCGCGAAAGACTGATAAGCGCAGCCGGCCCCGCCTCTCCCGCAGAGCTCCTTCGCGAAGCCGTCAGCGACAAAGGCGCTCAGGACCTCCTTCATGTCGGGGAACTCCTCAAAGCCCTTATAGTCTGAGAGAAGCGGGATCAGGCGCTCCTCAAAGAGGACTCCGGTGCCGAAATCGCGGACGATCTGCCGCAGCGCTTCATGAAGTTTCATATCAGGACTCCTGACTGTGGTATTGAGTGTTAGGGAGAGTCAGCCCGCCGCAGGCTGTGCTACTTTTTGCGCCCGAGGAACCAGATGAGGCCGCCTGCAGCAGCGGCAGCGGCGGCGGCAATCCAGCCAGCGGATGACCCTGACTCACCGCTCTCAGAGCTGCCGCTCCCTGAGGATGAGCTCTTCTCTGCCGCGGGGCTCTTATCAGCCGCTGGCGCCGGCTTCTCATAGGGATCATAACCGTGATCTGAGGGCTCAGTGACATCTGGGATGATGCCCATGGCGAACTCAATGCTCTCAACCGCGTAGCTGGCAAAATCCTTTTTGAAGTGCTTCTCAGAGACGAGGGATTTGCGGACGGTCTCAGCATATGAGAGGAACTCAGCGTCATCTCTGCCCTTGCTCCGGCTGCTGAGCTCCTTTCCGAAGCCGCCGGAGAGGATCTCCTTCATGACGTCCTTCATGGCAGGGAAGTCATCAAAGGCCTTGTAGTCAGCAAGGAGGGACATCAGGCGGCTTTCAGCGAGCACAGGCGCGCCGAACTGCCTGATGATTTTCTGCATTGCATCGTGCAGCTTCATTTAGGGCTCCTTATATCAGACAAGGTCTGGCAGAAACATTATTTCTGCCAGGTCTCTTCAGTCGGTAAATTTTTTCCATAA
>Ga0256406_1003827_pt1 | contig 18068 bp, 14 predicted proteins | sample RumenRJG_03DNA_FD_185986 | JGI IMG/M metagenome (GOLD analysis project Ga0256406, IMG submission 185986) | Bovine rumen microbial communities from Lethbridge, Alberta, Canada - RJG_03 | ecosystem: Host-associated > Mammals > Digestive system > Stomach > Rumen | place: Canada: Alberta | collected...
TGAGATAATCAAACAAAAATAGAACTATTTTCATACTTATTTTGCTGATTAATAGACGTTTAAACATATCTTCTGAGCGTAGGGTTTATCCCAAGTTATGATTGAAATGCATTCGCTGAATAGTTACCCCGGCCAAGGCATAAGTTAAATATTTATAAAACACAAACATCATAAAGACCTATATAATAAAGAAGTAGAATAAAATCAGTAATTTTGCAGTCTGAATATTGCGGGGATACACTTAGAGTCCCCGTTGCAGGCGTGTTAATAGCGACATCTTTGGCCGGGTGTCGTGGTTAGAGAATCGTCTGTGCGCAGAGATAATGCTGTGGATGGTCTCTTTTAGACTGGAGGCGCCGCGAGGTCTCTGCGAGGCAACATTATTGTTTTACAAGTAGTTTTAATTAAACAAATGAACACTTTAAGTTACAAGACAGTCTCTGCCAACAAGGAGACTGCCAAGAAGGAGTGGGTGGTCGTAGACGCCACCGACCAAATTGTGGGCCGTCTCTGCTCCAAGGTCGCTAAGCTGCTCCGTGGCAAGTACAAGCCTAACTTCACACCTCATGTGGACTGTGGCGACAACGTCATCATTGTCAACGCTGCCAAGGTCCGCTTCACAGGAAAGAAGGAAACCGACAAGGTCTATACCCGCTATACTGGTTACCCAGGCGGTCAGCGCTTCACCTCCCCTGCCCAGCTGCGCACTCGCAAGGACGGCATGGACAAGATGCTGCGCCACGCTATTAAAGGCATGCTGCCCAAAGGTCCGCTTGGACGCAGCCTGATGGACAACCTGTTCATCTACGACGGCGCCGAGCACAAGCAGGAAGCGCAGAAGCCCAAGAACATTGATATTAACCAGTATAAATAAGACGCAACATGGAAATGATTAATGCAATCGGTCGCCGTAAATGCTCTGTCGCTCGTGTATATCTGACAGAGGGCACCGGTAAGATCACAATAAACAAAAAGGATATTGATGTCTATTTCCCGTCAGCCATCCTCCAGTATGTTGTCAAGCAGCCCCTCGAACTGCTCGAAGCTGTTGGCAAGTACGACATCAAGGCTAATCTTGACGGTGGTGGTTTCACCGGCCAAAGCCAGGCTCTCCGTCTGGCTATCGCACGCGCACTGGTGAAAATCAACGCTGACGACAAGAAGGCTCTCAAGGATGCTGGTTTCCTGACCCGCGACAGCCGTGCTGTTGAGCGTAAGAAGCCGGGACGTCCCAAAGCTCGCCGTCGCTTCCAGTTCAGCAAGCGTTAATGTTTCGGAACAATGTAGTCTGCTGGTCTTTGTCAATTTCGAATATTGCGATTGCGACGAAAGACCGGACGACTGCAAAGTGGACAAACATCGCAACCTGTTTAGTATCTAAATTCTGCCGATGCTGCTATACCTTATTAATAGGGCCTACGGCAGGACTGATTCCGGACAAGAAAGAATTAAAAAGAAAGTAAACACAATCAAAAAGCAAACAACAATGTCAAGAACAAATTTTGATCAGCTGCTTCAGGCTGGCTGCCATTTCGGTCATCTCAAACGCAAATGGAACCCGGCAATGGCTCCTTACATCTTCATGGAGCGCAACGGCATCCACATTATCGACCTCAACAAGACGGTTGCCAAGATTGACGAGGCCGCAGAGGCTCTCAAGGCCATTGCCAAGTCGGGCAAGAAGGTGCTCTTCGTAGCCACCAAAAAGCAGGCTAAGGATATCGTAGCCGAGAAGGCTCAGTCCGTCAACATGCCTTATGTCATCGAGCGCTGGCCAGGCGGCATGCTCACCAACTTCCCCACAATCCGCAAGGCTGTGAAGAAGATGGCCAATATCGACAAGCTCATGAACGACGGCACCTTTGCAAACCTCTCCAAGCGCGAGCTTCTGCAGATTACACGTCAGCGCGCCAAGCTGGAAAAGAACCTCGGTTCCATCGCTGACCTTACCCGTCTACCGAGTGCACTCTTCGTTGTGGATGTGATGAAAGAGCATATCGCAGTGAAAGAGGCCAACCGTCTCGGAATTCCCGTGTTCGCCATCGTTGACACCAATTCCGACCCTCGCAATGTAGACTACGTGATTCCTGCCAACGACGATGCCAAGGACTCCATTGAGGTGATTCTCAATGCTTGCTGCGGTGCTATCGCTGAAGGTCTGGAGGAGCGTAAGGCTGAGAAGGCCGACGAGAAGGCTGCTGCCGAGCAGGCCGAGGAAGCCGATGAGGCAAGACCCCGCCGCGCACGCAAGGCCCGCAAGGAAGAGGAGACTGAGGCTGCTCCTGCTGCCCAGGAAGCTCCTGCTGAGGAAGCCGCTCCCGCTGAAGAGGCTCCCGCTGCTGAATAAAGCACTATCGGTGGCCGGGCTCGCTCAACGGCATGCCCGGCAACCGCTGCTTGCCAGTGAAAACCCAACACCCAATATTCATAATTCAACAATAAAACAATGGCTGTTTCAATAGAAGATATCAAGAAGCTCCGCGCCATGACAGGTGCCGGACTCGCCGACGTGAAGAAGTCGCTCACAGAAGCTAACGGCGATTTCGAGAAGGCTAAGGAACTCCTCCGCGAGCGCGGACTTGCTATCGCTGCAAAGCGCTCCGACCGTGTGACAACCAACGGTTGCCTTCTGGTAAAGAAGGTCCCGGGATTCGCCGCTATGGTGGCTGTGAAGTGCGAGACCGACTTCGTGTCGGCAGGCAAGGACTTCATCGCTATGGTAGAGGAAATCCTTGACGCCGCCATCGCCGCAAAGTGCCAGAACCTCGATGAGGTGAAGGCCCTGAAGCTTGCTAACGGCGACACCGCTGAGGACACCGTGAAGCATTACTCCGGTATCACGGGCGAAAAGATGGAAATCGACGGCTACAACTTCCTCGTTGGAGAGAACATCTCTGTCTACGACCATATGAACAAGCACATGCTTGCCACAATGGTGCAGCTTGACAAGGATAATGAGGAAGCAGCTCACAAGGTGGCCATGCAAGTGGCTGCCATGAAGCCTGTAGCTCTTGACGAAGCCTCCGTGCCCCAGAGCGTCAAGGACGAGGAGCTGCGCGTCGCCATCGAGAAGACCAAGGAGGAGCAGGTGCTCCGCCAGGTGAAGAGCGCCATCCAGAAGGCTGGCATTAACCCGAACCTCGTTGACTCCGAGGACCATATCAACTCGAACGTCGAGAAGAAGTGGCTCACACAGGAGGACGCCGACAAGGCTCGTGCTATCATCGCCGAGGTGTCGAAGACTGCTGCTGCCAACCTCAATGACCAGATGATTCAGAACATCGCACGCGGACGTATGGCCAAGTTCTATAAGGACAACTGCCTCGTCGACCAGGAGTTCCAGTTTGCCGACGAAGACGGAAAGGTCTCCGTGAAGGACTGGCTCAAGAAGCACGGCGATGCAAAGATTGTAGCATACAAGCGTTACACTCTCTCTGCTGAATAAACAGGACAGAGGAAAGAACCACAATTTTAATAGGAACGGCGCCTGTTTTTCAAGGAAAAGCAGACGCCGTCCTTTTTTATTATGAAAATATTTTGCGTCGGCATGAACTATGCACTGCACAATAAAGAATTGTGCAGTACGTTATCAGATAAAGAGGCTCCGGTTATATTCACGAAGCCCGACTCGGCATTGCTGAAGAACCATAAGCCCTTTTTCATTCCTGACGGACTGGGCCGGATTGACTACGAAGGCGAATTGGTGGTACGCATCTGTCGCTTGGGCAAATCAGTGCCAGTGCGCTTCGCCCATCGCTACTATGACGCCTACACCGTAGGAGTAGATTTCACGGCAAGGGAGCTGCAGTCAAAACTCAGAAAGGAAGGACTGCCGTGGGACATGTGCAAGGGGTTCGACGGCTCTGCTGTCATCGGCTCATGGATAGAAAAGCAAGAACTGGCTACTGAAAGTATCCACTTCAGACTCGACCTCAACGGACTGAACGTGCAGAATGGCTGCTCTCAGGACATGCTCCACCCTGTTGACGACATCATTGCGTACGTGAGCCGATACTTTACGTTGAAGACCGGCGACCTGCTCTTCACTGGCACACCTGCCGGGGTAGGGCCAGTGAAGGAAAACGACCGTATTGAAGGTTACATCGGCGACACTAAGGTACTTGACTTCTGCTGCAGGTAACTCGGTAGCAGTAAAGAAATAATACAGACAGATTGAGATGAGACTATTAAAATGCCTTTTGCTGGTGTTTATGGCCGCCTCCATACAGGCACACGCTGAACACACCAAGTTCTTCAACCTGACAGCCTCAGAGGTCAGGATTGACTCCATGCTGCCTGCTTTCAGCTATGCCATACCTCTGTCAGAGCAATATGCAGACTCTGTCTACACCGTATCCATTCTTTATCCCGAATATATCGACGTCACATCGACGGAAGCCAGCCGCTACGAACAGTTAAACGGCAAGCGACAATCCTCTCCCGCCATTCTCCAGGAAGTACTTTTCGACCGCCGCAACCCTTCGTTGCGCGTATCCTTCTGCCCTGTCATCTACCGGGATGGCCGCTATCAGGCTCTTGTGAGCTTCATGCTGAAGATTGAGTCCAAAGCCCTGAAACGGTCACAGCGCATGGCTCGTAAAATCAGCACCAAAGCCTCACGCTATGCCAGCCATTCGGTGCTGGCTTCGGGAGACTGGGCCAAGATACGCGTACCTTCAACAGGGGTCTATCAGATTACGGAGTCTCTGATACGTGCAGCTGGCTTCAGCGACATCACAAAAGTAAAGGTATACGGCTACGGGGGCAATCTGCAAAACGAGAAGCTTAATGCCTCCGATCTCATCGAATACGACGACTTGAAGGAGGTCCCTATCTGCCTTGCAGAAGGGAAACGACTTTTCTACGCACGCGGTCCAGTGTCCTGGCAGAGCCAGACCTCAACGAGGCGCACGCGGAATTACTACTCTGACTACGGCTACTATTTCATCACACAAGCCGACTCCGCCGTGGCAACCATTGACAGTACCGCATTCCTCAACACCTTCTACCCGGCAGCCGACGACTATCACCAGCTCTATGAGAAGGACGGATTCTCATGGTATAATGGCGGACGGAACCTCTTCGACAGCGAAGCGATCGCACTCGGAGGCCAGCGACGCTACACCTTTCATCATCCAGCGACAACCTCTTCTGGCACACTGGCTGTGAGTGTCTCGGCCGGAATGACCAGCCGTCTGCAAGTATGGCTCAACGACAGCCTGCTCGGCACGCAGTCGCCAACCATAGCCGACCGCGACCATGACTTTGGCTGCCAGTCGACTTCTACCTATAGAATCAATCATCTTGGAGCTACCGACACCGTTAGAATAGTATCGCTTTCTGGAGGCGTGCTGCGTCTCGACTACATCTCATGGACTTATGACAGACCGGCCCCGGCACCTGTATTCGCAGGCTCTTTCCCCTCACCGGAATACGTCTATAATATTACCAATCAAGACCATCATGCCGATGGACAGGCCGACATGGTCATCATCATCCCCACCAGTCAGAAACTGTTGAAGCAAGCACAACGTCTCAAGACCTTCCATGAGACCCACGACTCTCTGCGTGTGACCATCGTGCCGGCAGACGAGCTCTACAACGAGTTCTCCAGCGGCACCCCCGATGGCAATGCTTACAGGCGCTACTTGAAGATGCTTTACGACCGCGCTTCAACGAGTGCCGACATGCCCAAATACTTGTTGCTCTTCGGCGACTGCTTCTGGGATAACAGAATGGTCACCTCGGAAGTACGCTCCTACTCCCCCGACGACTACCTGCTCTGCTTTGAGAGTGAAAACTCATTCAATAACATAGCCTGCTACGTTGACGACGGCTTCTTCGCACTTCTTGACGATGGCGAAGGCTCAGACCCACAGACCTCTGACCTTCTTGACCTTGCCGTCGGACGATTCCCCGTAGACAACGAGACCGACGCGCAGACCATGGTCGACAAGACCATAGCCTACGCTGAGAACAAGAATGCGGGTGCATGGCAAAACACCTTGATGTTCATGGGCGACGACGGCAATCAAAATCTTCACATGACCGATGTCGATGCCGCAGCCGAGCAAGTGGCTTCGAGTCATCCGGGATTCCTCATTAAGAAAGTAATGTGGGACTCCTATCAGCGCACAGTTTCGTCCACAGGAAACACCTATCCTGACGTGACGCGCATCATCAAACAGCAGCAAAGCCAGGGTGCACTCATCATGGACTACGCAGGTCATGGCAACGAGACTCAGCTCTCACACGAGGCTGTCCTCAGGTCGACAGACTTTGCAAACTTCACGAACACGAATCTGCCACTTTGGATTACAGCCTCCTGCGACATCCTTCCCTTCGACCATCCCACAGGCACCCTCGGTGAGACAGCCGTTCTCAATCCCAAAGGCGGAGCCGTAGCCTTCTTCGGTACAACACGCACCGTCTATGCCGACCGTAACGCAATCATCAACCGTGCTTATCTGAAATACGTCCTGAGTAAAGAGAACGGAAAGCCCATCACAATGGGTGAGGCACAACGGCTCGCTAAGAACGAACTGACAATGACGGGTTCCGACCGTACCACAAACAAACTGCAATACTCATTGCTTGGTGACCCGGCTTTGGCTCTGAACCTCCCGTTGGTGACTCTCGTCGTCGACTCCATCAACGGCATGCCTGTGAGCAAGGATGCACCGGCAAAACTTAAAGCAGGCACTACTGTGAAGGTGGCAGGCCATATCGAAGGCTCCGACAACTTCAATGGCACTGTCACTGCCACTATCAGAGACTCCCGCGAGCTCGTCACCTGCCGTCAGAACGACAGGAGCCAGGCCAGCGTAGCATTCCAGTATTACGACCGTACGAAGATCATCTTCTCGGGTACCGACAGCGTGAGGAACTCCCGCTTCAACTTCACCTTCGCAGTGCCGATGGACATCAAATACTCCGACGAAAGCGGTCTAATGAACCTCTATGCAGTCAACAACTCGCACACCGTCACAGCCAACGGCTACACAGAAGCCTTCACGCTCGGAGGGACCGGAACTGCCGGAAACGACTCCATCGGTCCATCCATATACTGCTATCTCAACTCACCGTCGTTCTCCAATGGAGGCAACGTGAACACGACTCCCTATTTCGTGGCCAAGGTAAGCGACGAAGACGGCATCAACTCCACCGGTAACGGTGTGGGGCACGACTTACAGCTCATTATCGACAACGATCCCACACTGAGCTACGTGCTCAACGACAACTTTTCGTTCGACTTCGGTTCCTACACCTCCGGCTCCACCTTCTTCGCTCTACCGGAGTTGCAGCCCGGTAAGCATCAGCTGAAGTTCCGGGCATGGGACGTGCTCAACAACTCATCAACAGCCACTCTCGACTTCACCGTTGTCCACGGATTGCAGCCCAACCTCATTGACGTGAACTGTACCAACAACCCGGCCACCTCGTCAACAACGTTCATCCTCACCCACGACCGCATGGGCAATTCCATGGACGTCGAGATTGATGTCTTCGACCTCAGCGGCCGCCAACTGTGGAAGCACCAGGAAAGCGGTGTCAGCCAGGCAGGCTCCTACACCGTCAACTGGGACCTCACAACCGACGGCGGCAGACGGATGCAGACCGGAGTCTACGTCTACAGAGCGCGCATATCCTGCGAAGGGAGCGAGATGGCTTCAAAGTCAAAGAAACTCATTGTGATAGGCAATAATTAAGTATAGGCGCCGTTTTTCCTTTAGGTTTTGTTTTTCCGATAACTGTAAAATAAAGAAGAATGAACAGATTGACCAAGATATGCATTCTCTACCTGCTCCTCGCAGTACCCTTGTTGCTGCCGGCACAGGATAAGAAAGACATGTTCAACCCCGTCAACACCTCCGTCACCTCACAGACCATAGCCCCGGATGCCCGTGCCGCAGGTATGGGTGACGTGGGCGCTGCTACCGACCCCGACGTATTCTCACAATACTGGAATCCCGCCAAGTACCCGTTCAACATCAGCCGTGCCGGAGTAGCCCTCAACTACACACCGTGGCTCCGACAGCTTGTCAACGACATGGACCTGGCCTACCTCTGTGGCTACTACCGCATAGGCGACCACAGTGCCGTATCGGGCTCGCTGCGCTACTTCTCTCTGGGTGAGGTGCAAACCAGCAGCGATGTCTCGGGCAGCAGCGACATGACCATCAATCCCTACGAAATGTCGCTTGACGTTGGCTATTCGTTGATGCTCAGCGAAAAGTTCTCTATCGCCGCTGCTATCCGATGGATATACTCTGACCTCACCTATGACTTCACTGAGGACACGTCACCGGGTTCAGCATTTGCCGCCGACCTGGCAGCCTACTATCAGGACTACATCAACATTGGAGCCCGAGAGTGCCAGCTCGGAATCGGTCTCAACATCTCGAATATCGGTTCAAAGATAAGCTTCGGTGGCGACGACAACAGCGAGTTCATCCCCACGAACCTGCGCTTGGGAGCCTCCCTCATGGTACCTGTTGACGAGTACAACCGCTTCACCATAGCCGCCGATGCCAACAAGCTCCTCGTTCCTACCTACCCTAAGCAGAATGAAGGAGAGTCGACAGAAGACTATCAGACACGCGTGCAGAAGAACTACTACGACGTATCGAGTATCGCAGGTATCTTCAAGAGTTTCGGCGACGCTCCCAATGGGTTCAAGGAAGAGATGGAAGAAATCAACTGGAGCGTGGGTGCCGAGTATGTCTATCACGACCAGTTCTCTGTGCGCGCAGGCTACCATCACGAGAGCGAGAACAAGGGTAACCGCAAGTATTTCACCGTGGGCGCAGGTTTCAAGATGAGTGTCTTCTCGCTTGACGCTGGCTATGTCATCGCCACAGCCAAGAGCAACCCTCTGGACCAGACACTACGCTTCTCGCTAAGTTTCGACATGGACGGCATTAAGGATCTTTTCCGCCGTCGTTAACATCAACCGCCAAAATATGGATATAAGAGTAGGTATGGGTTACGATGTCCACCGCCTCACGGAAGGACGGAAGCTTTGGCTTGGCGGCATACTGATACCCCACACCCAAGGACTGTTAGGCCACAGTGATGCCGACGTGCTCATCCACGCCATCTGCGATGCCCTCCTCGGAGCTGCCAACATGCGTGACATCGGCTACCACTTCCCCGACACTTCAGAGTCGACCCTCGACATGGATTCGAAGATAATCTTGCGCAAGACCGTCGAGCTCATCGGGACCAAGGGATGGCGCGTGGGCAATATCGACGCCACAGTGTGTGCGGAGCACCCGAAAATCAATCCACACGTACCGGCTATGAAAGCATGCCTCTCGCAGGTCATAGGCTGCGAAGAGGACCGCATCTCCATCAAGGCCACCACAACGGAACGCTTAGGCTTTACGGGACGCGAAGAGGGCATGTCGGCGTACGCCGTCTGTCTCATCTCGAAAGACTGAACCAGCCTGGAGGCCGAAGTCTTCCCTTGGCTACAGCATCTCTCAGGAGAAACAAAAATTCAACTACTTATGCAAGCAATCATTCTCGCAGCAGGCATGGGTCGCAGGCTCGGCGACTACACAAAGAACAACACCAAATGCATGGTGGAGGTCAACGGCGTAAAACTCATCGACCGCGTTATCGGCCAGCTGTCACACCTCGGACTTAGTCGGCTCATCATTGTTGACGGATACAAGGGAGAGAATCTCAAGGATTATATTGGCCATCGCTACGACGGCATCCTCCCCATACAGTTCATTGACAATCCCATCTATGACAAGACCAACAACATCTACTCGCTCTCATTAGCAAAGAAAGAACTGTGCGAAGACGACACACTGCTCCTTGAGAGCGACATCATCTTCGAGGACGGAGCACTGGAGATGCTTGTTGACGACCCCTGCCCTAACCTTGCGCTCGTCGACAAATACGAGTCATGGATGGACGGTACGATGGTGAAGCTCAACGAGTTTAACGAGATTGTGAACTTCGTACCCAAGGAAGCCTTCAACTATAATGAGGCCGGAGAGTACTATAAGACCGTGAACATCTACAAGTTCAGCAAATCGTTCAGCCGCGATGTCTACGTGCCGTTCCTTGAAGTCTACACCAAGGTGATGGGACGCAACGAATACTATGAGCAGGTGCTCCGCGTCATCACGTTCCTCCATCACTCCGAACTTCGCGCTCTACCCCTGAAAGGACAGAAGTGGTACGAGATTGACGACGTTCAGGACTTGGACATCGCCTCCACGCTGTTCTCTTCCGGAGTTACCAAATACCACGAATACCACAAGCGCTACGGCGGCTTCTGGCGTTTCCCCAAGCTGCTCGACTTCTGCTATCTTGTCAATCCCTACTTCCCCACACGCCGCATGATGGACGAGATGCGGGCCAACTTCGACACCCTTGTGGCCAACTATCCCTCGGGTATGTACGTCAACTCCCTGCTCGCCGGCAAGTACTTCGGAATCCGGAAGGACTACATTGTGGTAGGCAACGGAGCTGCCGAACTCATAAAAATCGTGATGGAAGAGCATGCCGGAGGCAAAGTAGGCGTCATGTTCCCCACCTTCGACGAATATCCCAATCGGCTGCACGACAGTCAGATAGTAGCTTTCCATTCACAGCATCCCAACTACAGCTACACGGTGGACGAACTGATAAACTTCTTTGCCGATAAGGGACTCTCACTGCTATTGCTCATCAATCCCGACAATCCTTCCGGGCAGTTCATCCCACGAACAGAGGTGCTGCGCCTCGCCAACTGGTGCTCTCACGAAGGAATCCGTTTGGTTGTCGATGAGAGTTTTGTCGATTTTGCCGAGGGACTGGGCCAAAACACCCTGCTCGAAGACGACATTCTGGCCTCACATCCCGGTATGCTGGTGATGAAGTCCATCAGCAAGTCCTATGGCGTTCCCGGACTCCGATTGGGAATTCTCGCCTCTGCCGACACCAGTCTCATCGCGAAGATAAAGAAGGAAGTGTCTATATGGAATATCAACTCTCTCGCCGAGTTCTACATGCAAATCTTCGGCAAATACGAGAAAGACTACCGGCGAGCCTGTGCTCTGTTCATCAAGGAGCGGCAGCAGTTCTTCGAGGAGCTCTCCACCATCAGCTACCTCCGCGTCATTCCCTCTCAGGCCAACTACTTTCTCTGCGAGGTGACTTCACGTTTCACAGCCACGGAGCTCACTCAGAAACTCATTGAGCACAACATCCTTATCAGCAACTGCACGCTCAAACGCACCATGGGCAGCGGACGCGAACTCATCCGCCTGGCCGTCAGAGACCGCAACGACGACGCACAGCTGATAGCCACACTCAGACAGCTCTGACAGCCCCCCAACATCAGCACAGCGACAACAAATAACAAAAGCCCCTTATTTGGGCTTGTAAAAACGATTCTTCCGCCTTTCTCGTTGGCAGGTACACCTGTCTATTCAGTATTGACGGTCTCATCCTTCATGCCAAGTAATAGCAATGTGAAGGAAAAGCGGAAGAACCACTAAAACAAGGGTCGGGTGCAAGGAATACAAACGAAGGGAAAAACGACGAGTCCCAAGAAAGAGCACACAGATAAAACAGGCAACATATTTCCTGACTTCGTCATCTTTTGTTGAATCACATTATTATCATTGAATATTAATAAGTTACAAATATTTCGCAGTGATTTAGGGTGACACGTTGCGAAGTATCGGGAGACATCCATACCCAACAATTCGTCAGATGTTCGATGTCTATGTCTCTAGTTCATTTCACCTCACCATTGCCCCGAGTGAGAGGTTAAAGAAAATCATGGACAGGCTCATAGCTCCATTGAGAGTGGAGCCCGTCAATGACTATTTTCCATCTCCTTTTTCAAACGTCAATCAGTTGTAATTCTTTTGAGAGTGTTGTGGGCGACGCATTGGCGAAGTCAAGAGAGTCTCTCACACCTTCAACATTCGCTGCTTGCGGACGGCCACGAGGGCCGCACCCTGCAGTGGACATAGCGGGACTTTGACTCATATCTGAAAATTGCACACTCTCCTGACTTCGGTCCAAAAATGCGTATCAAAAATCAAAGGTCGTCCTGAAGTTTGTAAAGAAAAAAGAACGCAAAAGTGCCAAAAAACGGGCATATTTTGAAGCAAGACTTACTTCGCTCCCAAATACGCCAAAATAGAGAGAACTTGTAATTGCTTGTTTGTTAGGTATTTACGTTTTCATAGGCCTATTAGGAGCCCTTGAAACCGCTTAAAAAGGCCCGAAAAAGCCCTATTTTGTCCTTGTAAAACATATGCTTTTAGCCGCTCGAAGTCCTATCTCGAGGCGCTCGAGGTACTTCGACGAGGCCATCGAAGTCCTATCTCGAGCGAAAAGCGCTCAAAAAAGGGTCTCAAAGCGCTTAGATTTTCTCTATTTCGAGATTTTCATTTGTAAAGGATTCGGTTAGCGTTAGCATTATTTAACGCCTTTTTTCCCGTATCAAAAATCAAAGTTCCCCATTGCACACTCTCCAAAGTTAGAGCCTTTCTGACGCCAAAATTATTCAGAATGCTTCCTTCAATGTGCACACAAGAATTGTGACAGAGAAAAAACTGATTATCATGCTCAGTCAGACAAATGACAAACAAAAGAGCCTTAGAAGAAATATGTTAATTTCCCCTTCAGACTCAACCGTATCGCACTTATTTCGTAACTTTGCAATAATTATTAAGCGATGGTTAATCTAACGAAAGCGGGCAAGGTGGTAAGCGTGCTGTTCCGACCCATACGGTTGAACGGCATGTTCTTTGTAACTATGTATTTCCTCGGCATCCTTGCTGAAGTCATCACGCTCCCCCACACCCGAAATGCCCACCTCTACTCCAACCTGTGGCTGGAGATGTTCCTCGATGTCTATTTTGCCTGCGTTGTTCTTGCCGTTCTCCCCGACAAGGTACGGAAGTGGGCAAGGCGTCTGGCCTACGTTGTCCTCTACGCGTCGACCCTTTCCGACGTGTTCTGTTTCGTAAAATTCAATTCCACCCTCACGCCCACCATGCTTCTGCTCGTTGGTGAGACCGATGCCAGAGAGGCAGGCGAGTTTTTGCGCTCCTATCTTTCTGCCGACATCCTCCTCAGCGGCGTGGGCTGGATAGTGCTCTTCATGCTTGTCCACGCCCTCGTGGCACTACGCTGTGTGGTATTCCGCCACTGGCGCCCCGTGCTGCTCAAGTGGCAGTCGGGACTTCATTCGTGGCTCGACCGCACCCAACCCATACTCGGGCAGGCTGCGGGCATTCTGCTCGTTTGGAGCTGCATCACCAGTGCCCACAACAAGACAGAGACTTTCAAGCTCATGACAGCCCCTACGGTAGGCAGTGAGGAGCACCTTCTGGCTCTGCCCGACCACGCCTGCCTCTTCACCTCCATCCAGCGGCTGGCCTTCAGTATCAAAGCCAACCAGGTGGCTTCCAAGCAACTGGGCAAGCTGATGGAAGCTTCAGAGAAAGTCCGTGTCGACAGTTGTTCCTACCGATCCCCCTACATCGTGCTCATCATCGGAGAGAGCTATGCCAAGAATCACTCGTCGCTCTATGGCTACTTCATGCCCGACACGCCACGTCAGCTCAGCATGGAGAAGCGCGGAAGGCTGGTGAAGTTCAACGACGTGGTCTCACCTTGGAACCTTACGAGCTTCGTCTTCAAGAATGTCTTCTCCATGCACGTCACCGGAGCCAAAGGCGAATGGTGCGACTATCCACTCTTTCCGCAAATATTCCGTGAGGCCGGCTACGAGGTGACCTTCCTCACCAATCAGTTCCTGCCCAAGGCCAAAGAGGCCGTCTACGACTTCAGCGGCGGATTCTTCCTCAATCATCCGACGCTGAGCCACAAGCTCTTCGACATCCGCAACACCTCGCTCCACACCTACGATGAGGGTCTGCTGGCCGACTACGACTCGTTGTCAACAAAGATGAAGCCCCACAGCCTCGTCATCTTCCATCTCATCGGACAGCATGTGAACTATCACTCCCGTTACCCCCGCTCACAGCAGCACTACACGGCCGACGACTATGCGGACAAGCGTCCCGAGTTGAACCATTATCAGCGTCGCGTGCTCTCCGACTACGACAACTCCATCCGCTACAACGACAGCATCGTCTACCAGATATGCCGGCGTTTCGAAAACAAGGATGCCATCGTCATCTACATGCCCGACCACGGTGAGGAATGCTACGAGGGAACAAGAGGCTTCTTCTGCCGCAACCACTCCTCGGAGATTGACTATCCGCTGGCCCACTACGAGTTCGAGATACCATTCTGGATATGGTGCTCTCACAGCTATGCCGTGAAGCATCCCGACGTGTTCCGGGAGATTGTGAACGCGCGCAATCGCCGCTTCATGACCGACGCCCTGCCCCACATGCTCCTCTATCTGGCCGGCATCAGCACTCCCTACTACAACGAGCGCTACGACCTGCTCTCACCCAACTACGACGAGAACCGCCCGCGACTGCTCAAAGGCGTCACCGACTACGACCGGCTGCGCCGCGAGGCTGGCAAAGACCCCACAAAATGAAACAACAACTGCTCACACGTCAAGAGTGTGCTGCCCTGCGCGGCATCGCCATTATAGGCATCGTGCTCCACAACTACTGTCACTGGCTCTATCTGGCGGTGAAAGAGAATGAGTATGCCTTCCACCAAGCCAACGTGGAAGGTCTCTGGGGGGCTGTAACGGCTCCAAGCCTGAACCTCCCCATCCACCTTCTGTCGTTCTTCGGTCACTACGGCGTACCCATCTTTCTGTTTCTGAGCGCCTACGGCCTTGTGATGAAGTACGAGTCGGCACAGTCGCCCCGCGTAGGAGTTCTGCGCTTCACCGAATTCCACTACCTGAAGCTGTTCAAGATGATGATAGTAGGCTTTGTGGCCTTTCTGCTGCTCGACTCCCTCATGAAGGCTCCGCACCACTATCAGGAGATAGACTTTCCGGCCCACGTGCTGATGTTCGTCAATCTCATGTCCGACCCCGACAGCCGTATATGGCCTGGCCCGTACTGGTTCTTCGGCCTGCTGCTGCAACTCTACATTGTCTACCGTCTGCTGCTCTATCGTCGTCACTGGGCCGCGACGGTGGTGCTCATGCTTGCGTGCTGGGTGGTTCAGATGGTGTGCCCGCCAGAGAGCGACCTGCTTGTGCGTCTGCGCTACAACTTCGTAGGCAGCATGGTGCCTTTTGGCCTTGGCCTGCTCTACGCCCGCTACTGCCATTGGGAACCCACGCGCAGAGCACAGTGGGCAGTGATGCTGCTCTCGGCGGCCGCAGTCTTCGGCTTCAGCTTCGGCTATCAGCTTTGGTTCTGGGTGCCCGTGTTTGTCATTTCCTTCAGTATCAGCCTTGTGAAACTTCTGCCCGCAAGAGTCAACTCCCTGTTAGCATGGACGGGAGGCATTTCGGCTGCGCTCTTCGTCTGTCACCCGCTCACGCGCAAGGTGCTCATCCGCATAAGCCGTGAGGGCTACACCTACACCGGTCTGCTCGTCTACATTCTGGCTTCAGTGGCTCTGGCCCTGATTTTCCGCTACATCTACCGTCACCTGCCCAGTGCACACATCGATAAACTCAGTAGCAAATGAAGAAGATACCCGACATCGAGCTTGCCAACATCAGCCGCTATCGCGGTGAGCTGATGGGAGCCGCTATGCTCTTCATCATCCTCTTCCATGTGGGTCTGTCACGCGGCGATCCCTTCTACGGACTCCGCCGGTGCGGCAACGTGGGTGTCGACATGTTTCTTTTCCTCAGCGGCATCGGCCTGTGGTTCTCTTGGACCAAGCATCCCTCAGTGAGCCACTTCTTCAAGCGACGCTACTTGCGCATCTACCCCGCATGGCTCATTATGGCCTGTCTCTACTACATTCCCCGTTTCGACGGTCACGACTGGCTCGACCTCATCCTCGACATCACTGTGAACTGGGACTTTTGGCTCCACGACGAGCTCACCTTCTGGTACGTCCCCGCCATCATGATGCTCTACACCTTCGCCCCTCCCTACATGAAGCTCATTCAGCGGCACCCCATCTACCGCTGGCTACCTCTGTGCATGGTCATCTGGTGCGTCATGGTGCAATGGGTGCTGCCCATCCACCAGGCAGTGGGCCATCTCGAAATATTCTGGAGCCGTGCACCCATCTTCTTCATTGGCATCAACATGGGGCAGCTGGTAAAGGAGAAACGGCAGATAGACGGCAGCGGTGTGTGGATGCTGCTGCTGATATGGCTACTGACCTTTGCCACCTGCATCTATCTTGAGCAGGTGAGGCACGGGCACTTCCCGCTCTTCGTGGAACGAATGCTCTACATCCCGTTCACACTGACCAGCATCTTACTGCTCAACCGCATTTTCCGGCGCACTCCGAAGTGGCTGAACCGCTTCTTCAAGCTGGTAGGTGCCGTGAGCTTAGAGGCCTATCTCATTCACATCCACTTTGTGCTTTGCTACATAGAGCCCCACCACCTTGGCTACTGGCCCACCTTCCTGCTCACCACTGCCATCACGCTGCCCCTGGCGTGGATGCTGCATAAAGTCATAGAGAAGGCTGAAAACAAACTTATCGCGATATGAAGAATATACTCCGGCTCATACGTCCCAAGCAGTGGATAAAGAACTTCTTCGTACTGCTGCCTCTCTTCTTCGGCGGAGCTCTGCTGCAGGCGGGTGCTCTTGCGGCCTCACTGCTCACATTTGTGGCCTTCTCACTGACGGCCTCATCCATCTACTGCTTCAACGACATCATCGATGCGCCTGCTGACCGCCGCCATCCCGTGAAATGCCACCGTCCCATCGCCTCGGGAGCAGTGAGCCCCAAGGCCGGCTACCTCATGATGACGGTCCTGGCCGTAGCGGGCATTGGACTTCCATTGTTGTTGCCACAGCACGGTCTGTCAACCGCCGCGGTACTGGCTGTATACTTCGTGCTCAATCTTCTCTACTGCCGTTGGCTCAAGCTGCACGCCATCATCGACGTCTGCGTCATCGCCACAGGATTCGTGCTTCGCATTGCTGCAGGAGGCGAGGCCACGGGCATAGAACTCAGTCAGTGGATAGTGCTGATGACGTTTCTGCTCACCCTCTTCCTGAGCTTCGCCAAGCGTCGCGACGATGTTCTGCGCATGAATGCCACTGGAGAGGCACCGCGCAAGAACACCATCCGCTACAACCTCACCTTCATCAACCAGGCCATCACTATCACGGCTTCGGTGACGCTCGTGTGCTACATCATGTACACCGTCTCACCCGAAGTGCAATCCCATTTCAACGCTCCGCACCTCTACCTCACCACTGTCTTCGTTCTCCTGGGACTCTTGCGCTACATACAGCTGGCTGTTGTCGACCAGAAGAGTGGCGACCCTACGAAGGTGATGCTGCGCGACCGTCTCACCCAAGCCATCGTGATGCTTTGGGGACTCACTTTCTTCATCATGATATATGGAAAACGTCTGCTGCTTTGACTTCGATGGCACGCTGACCCGCCGCGACTCGCTCCTTGCCTTCATACGCTATGCCAAAGGTACGGGGGCGCTCTTCCGTGGCCTGCTCCGCTACAGTTCCATCCTCGTGTTGATGAAAATCCGTCTCTATCCCAACTGGAAGGCGAAACAGAAGTTCTTTGCCCATTTCTTCAAGGGTATGACGGAATCCGACTTCGATGCGCTCTGCCACCGTTTCGCAGCCACGAATCGCGACCTCCTGTGCCCCACGGCACTCAAGGAATACAACGAGGCACTCAGCCGGGGAGAACGCGTTTTTGTGGTCTCGGCAAGCATTGACAACTGGGTGAAGCCCTTCGTACCAGAGGCCACTGTCGTCGGAACCAAGGTGGAAACAGTCGACGGACGTCTCACCGGACGTTTTCTCACGCACAACTGCTACGGACCGGAAAAGGTGAAGCGACTGTGCAAAGTCCTCCCCGGAGACAGGAATCAATACTACATAAAAGCCTACGGCGACAGTCGTGGTGACCGCGAACTACTTCAATACGCCAATGAATCCTACCTCAACTTCAAACGCATCAAATAGGCGACACCAATTAGGCGAAATTCT
>Ga0256406_1003829_pt1 | contig 18062 bp, 15 predicted proteins | sample RumenRJG_03DNA_FD_185986 | JGI IMG/M metagenome (GOLD analysis project Ga0256406, IMG submission 185986) | Bovine rumen microbial communities from Lethbridge, Alberta, Canada - RJG_03 | ecosystem: Host-associated > Mammals > Digestive system > Stomach > Rumen | place: Canada: Alberta | collected...
ATCGTCAATTCTTCACTCATTTCTTTCTTTTTATAGGTGTTCAGGCGAGTAAACTCGTAGTCTTGGAAATTATTGTCCGAGAAAACAAGCCGCTTGCGGCGAAAAAGAAGAGACATCATTGTATAAGATAATTTTGTGTAGTTACTTAAGAAAAAATAGAGGAAAGGAAATGCTTTTCATGGTGTTGCTCATTGTGTATGTCCTTTCGAAATTGTGATTTTTTTGTGATGATGTCGAAATTCAGGTGTATGCTGTATCAGAAAGGCATAGATGACGTCAAGATGCTTTCGAAATCGGAAACAAGAAACGTAACAATGAATTTATACGGAAAATGAAGAAAAGTACAATTGGTTTGATGATGTTTGTCGCAGGGCTGCTTTGCTCATGCAATCAACTTCAGCAGAAAGGTCAGGACACGCAGAGTTCTGAATTTGAGAATTGGATAAGTCGCATGACGCAAGGGACGAGTGACCCTGAAGCGGAAGGCGTGGAATATGAACGATGGAATGTGCTGGAGGATTCCATCACCATTTTGAAGAGGCTTCAGAAGTGGGAGACATACGTGGAAGAGCATCCCAAAGACGAGATGGGGTGGAGAAACTTGTATGAGGCGCGTATTTTTTATAGTCACTTTGTTCCTGGCTATACCTCAGAAGCGAACGAAAAGGAATTCATGGCACGTGTCAAAAAGGCGATTCCTGACACCTATACTTATTATCTGCTGGCAATGGAGGCCAGCTACGATTGGGCAAAGAGTCGGAAATACGGTGAAGAGGCATTGAAGCGTTTGCCCGAGCGTCCTTTGAAAGAAGACTATGACAAGTGGTGCTGGTTTTTGTATGAGAAAGGAGGCAAGCGTTTGGACGACATGCTGACCCGCTATTATGAAAGTGGATTGTTCCCGGCAGAAGTTCTTTATTATCATTATAACGAAATGCAGGGAATGGAAGAGGGGGGCATCTATTTGGGCGAATCTGAAGGCGAATTGATTCCCAAGAAGATGATTCAGGTGGTGTTTGGTCTGCACAAAGACAAGGTTTTGGTACACAGAAATGGCGATTGGGGCACTATTTGGAACCAATGTAAAGTTCCTTGGCCAGATGATAAGTGGGTGAGTGCCTTGCCAAAGTACGACAAGAGTGATCCTGCGAGAGATTGGTATATTGGGAATTTGATGATATTGGATTGGATAGGGAAACATAGTAAGCACCCCGTCTATTATGCGGCATATGCCCCATCGCTCCACAGAAAAAATATGCCTCGTGAAATACTGAAAAACTTATATAATGAGGGATTGCTTGTGCGCTACTCGTCAAAACCCTATGACAACATGGCGGTGGCATGCCGTAATGTGGAAGAGCGCTATCTGCTCGACTATCTCTACCGTCCTTTTGTTCCGGCACCCCAAGAGAATGAACATTACCACTCTGACGGCAGTTGGGATGTGCGCAACACCGTCGTGCTTTTGCAGGGACTTCTGCCTCATTACAAGAAATACAATCCGGAGCGCTGCCATTGGCTAAGCGGGTTGCTGCTCAAGACGATTGAACAAAGGAGCAAGCAGGGCGCGCATACCAAGGATTTTTTCAGCGATTTGGAACCGGACATCCGCTCGTATCATGAAGCCACTAAATTTGTAGAGCCATGAGCATCCTCCTGTTTAAGCCTCATCGGAAAATGACCGATGAAGAATTGATGCAGCGCGTGGCACGCGACAGCGAGTCGGCATTTGAAGAACTGTACCGTCGGTATGCCCGACGGTTACAGAGTTTCTTCTTCCGACAACTCGGCGGCGATGATGAAATGGCATCGGATTTCACACATGATGTTTTCATGCGGATGTATGAGGCAAGAGACGCTTATGCGGAGGGAAGCAGCGTGGCTACATGGCTCTTCACCATCGCCTACAATCTCTGCAAGAACACCTACCGGCACAATGAGCATGTGACAGCCTTTCTTGCCACGCTTGATGATGAACCTTTCAGCGAGGAAGATGTGGAAGTGAGACTGACGCAGGAGCAACAGATGGATGCAGTAAGAAAAGTGCTCTCATCGCTGCCACCGCCGCTCCATCTGCTCTTCTCCCTCCATTACGAAGAAGGACTCACCATTCCCCAAATCGCTCAGATTGAGCATTTGACGGAAGGAACCGTGAGAATGAGAATCCATAGAACAATGAATATGATACGCCAAAAACTTGCAAGTATATGACCACACATCCACAACAACCAGAGAACATGAGCAATGAAGACATCATTGCTGTTGCACTTCGCATTCGGGAAGAAGACACACGTCAGGTAAAGGTGCGCCCATGGAAATCGCGCCATCGCACGGCTTGGTACATAGCCATTCCTGCCGCCTGTCTCGTGAGTTTCTTTTTGGGGTACTTTATCTCTTCAGCCACCACGAAACAGGCATCACAAGGCTTCACCGCCCAAGTCAGCTCCACGACCGACACCGTTGTTGTCCGCGAAGTGGTGCATGACACCATCTATCAAACCACAAACCCTCATCGTCCAGTGCAGCCGCGTCCCATCACGGCATCGACTCAATCTGCTTCGTCAGAGTCAAGGAAGATAGGTGTATCCGTACTTGAGGACGATATCCGCTACGACCTGTTAGCTTCGAACAGCGACATGTATTATTGAGCCTCCTCGGAACACTTGCGAAATCCTATAAATCCGCCCAATCTGCTTAATCATCCCGAAGGGGTATGTCTTTATAAAACAAGTTCCTGCGGAACGATTGAGCGGATTGAACGGAAATCACGTCTCGCGCGGCGTGTGGGGGAGTGCCCTGCGGGCGAAATCGTACAAATCTTTTCAAAATCATTCAAATTTATTTCCAGACAAAATGATTCAAATCCTATAAATCTGCTGAATCAGCTTAATCATCCCAAAGGGGTATGTTTTTATATAAACAAGTTCCTGCGGAACGATTGAGCGGATTGAGCGGAGATTTTAATTTTTAACCACAGATTGAGCGGATTAAACTCTTAGTGCTTAATACGGTAGGCGACCTATGGCTGCCCAGAGAATGGCCGTTCATGAAGAGTTGGGAAAACGGGCAGATTATCTATGAAAAGAAAGACAAACTCAGCCCCTTTGTTCAGGATGAAGACAAGAAACTTGTCACACCTTTGGATTATGTTGGTTTCGGAGCATCGGATCAATACACCCTTGGACATTGGACAGAGTTTGACAAGCCTCAAAAGAAGGACAAGAAATAGCATGTTTTCTTCATGGCAAATAGTGAATTAATAAAAGATTTAGAAAGGAAGAATATTCCATCATTAGGTATGCAGGGCTGGGAAGTCCTGCATCGCCACAGTTTTGAACAAAATAGACAATATGAAGAAATGATACAACTCCAGAAGAATACGGAATAGTACTGATTATACAAAAATGCGTAACGCAAATTTGTATAATTAAATCATTCTTTTTATCTTTGCACCCGTAAACGTAAAAAAGTTGCCAAATGAAAATAAATCCTTTTTTAACATACGGCTACAACGGGCCAGAGTTTTTTTGTGACAGAATAGAAGAAACCAAACGTTTGACATCACTACTTGTCAATGGTAATCATGTTGCGTTAATGTCGCCAAGAAGGATGGGCAAGACAGGTCTTATTCGACATTGTTTTGCCCAGCAAGAACTACAACAGGATTATTACCTGTTTATCGTGGATATCTATGCGACGAAATCATTGGCTGAGTTCACATACGAATTGGGACGAGCTATACTCTCTGTGTTGAAATCGAAGGGACGAAAGGCATGGGAGCGTTTCATCCAGATAGCCAGCTCATTACGAACTGGGATTACTCTCGATGCAATGGGTCAACCAAGTTGGAATCTTGAAATTGGTGATATCCGATCACCCCAAATGTCTCTTGATGAGATTTTCCAGTACTTGAAGTCTGCCGACAAGCCTTGCCTTGTTGCCATTGATGAATTTCAAGCCATCATGGATTATCCAGAACAAAAAGTGGAAGCATTGCTTAGAACCTATATTCAAGAATGTAATAATGCTTGGTTTATATTTTCTGGCTCCAAACGACACATGATGGGTGAAATATTCTCTTCGCCGGCAAGGCCCTTCTATCAGAGTGCATCAACAATATCGCTGAAACCGATATCAATCGATGCTTATTCTGCATTTATCGTTGGACATTTTGAAGAAGGAGGAAAACAGATTACGTCAGAGGCCATTCGCTATATCTATGAGAAATTTGAAGGAACCACATGGTACATTCAAAAGATTTGTAATGAGCTGTACGCAATGGCAGAACCACATCATGCCTGCGACACCAAAGATGTAGATGCTGCCATTAGTTACGCAGTGGAAGAAAAAAATGACACTTATCAAGATATGATGGCAAGGCTATCATCCAGACAAAAAGCTTTACTATTGGCTTTAGCTCATTCAGGAAAGAACGTACAACCAACCAGTGGAGACTTTATTAAAAAATATCATCTTACCTCTGCCAGTGCTGTACAAAGAAGTATGTCTGCCTTGCTGGAAAAGGACATTGTGACAAACAATAATGGACAATACTTTATCTATGACTATTTCTTATATTATTGGCTGAATCATAATTAACGTGAGTTCGATGAAAATGTATTAAAAATAATTGTTTAATTATTAGCACATTAGCGATATTTTTAGTAACTTTGTAGTGACCAAACCACAAGTATTCACTAAAACGTATCGCTAATGTTTACCGAGGACAAAGTTACTGAAATTTTCTGTATGGCAGATGATTTTTGCAAGTTTTTTGATGCAATGATGAAAAAATACACCATAAAGGAGGCTCGAAAACGGAATTATCACCGCGACGGGACGCTTTCCAAGGCAGAGGTGATGGTTATCATGATCCTGTTCCACAACTCCGGCTACCGTTGCCTGAAGCATTTCTATCTGGAGCATGTGTGCAAGCGTCTTCGCCATCTTTTCCCCGAAGTGGTGTCCTATAATCGTTTTGTGGAACTGGAGAAAGAGGTGGCAATCCCGCTGGCCCTGTTCATCAAAAAGGTGCTGCTTGGCAAATGCACAGGCGTCAGCTTTGTGGACAGCACGCCGCTCAGGGTGTGCAGGAATCAGCGTATTCATATTCATAAGACTTTCAAAGGCATCGCCCAGAGGGGCAAGTGCTCGATGGGATGGTTCTTCGGATTCAAGCTGCACCTCATCTGCAACGAGAAAGGGGAGCTGCTCAGCTTCATGATCACCCCGGGCGACGTTGATGACCGCAAGCCGCTTGACCACAAGGCTTTCGTGGAGTTCCTCTACGGAAAACTTGTTGGTGACAAGGGATATGTCGGCAAAGAACTATTCCAGAGACTCTTCGTGGATGGCATACAGCTGATAACCAAACTGAAGAGCAACATGAAGGGAGCCATCATGAGCATGTCCGACAGGCTACTGACAAGAAAACGGGCCATTATAGAAACCATCAATGATGAACTGAAGAATATCGCTCAGGTTGAGCATTCAAGACACAGGTCGTTTGATAACTTCATCGTCAACATACTGGGAGCACTTGCGGCATACTGCTTTTTCCCAAAGAAACCGTGCATTGCCTGCGAAAGGGCTATAGACAGACAATTAGCACTCTTTTGAATTCGTCGAACTCACGTTATACTTACAAACCTTAAGAATTAAAAACCAAAAGATCATGGTAACAATCAGAAAGTATGTGTATGTGCTTTTTATGGCACTTTTTGTGGTAGGTATGATGAGTTCATGTAACCCTATCGACAAAATCAACGAACTAAAGAATTCCCTCTTGGGCGACGAAACAGAGCAAGTGGATGAGGATGATCTGGATGAGGATAATAATGCCAGTTCGTCACTGTCACAAAGCAGTGATGGCGAAGAGTATAAAGCAGAAGAGCCACAGGAGGTTTTTGTGGAGAAAATCAACATTGACAGCAAAGACTTCTCCATCCAGGTTGGGCAAACCAAGCAACTGAAAGTGAAGACTCTGCCAGAAGAGTACGACGAAGAGGTATTCTGGCGTTCATCGGACGCAAGCATCGCAACTGTGGACACTGAAAAGGGCGTGGTGAAAGGTGTGAATGAAGGTTCTGCCAACATCATTGCCTACACCAGTGACTCCCAACTCAGTTCGAGCGTGATGGTGACGGTAACACCAAAATCCAATCCGAACTATGGCACCGTGAATCTTGGCTATGGCACCTACACAGGCGACCTGAAGAACGGTCAGCCACATGGACATGGCACTATCGTATACAGCACCAGCCATAAGATTGTGAACTCTGCCGACTACTACGCAAAACGCGGTGACAAATTCGAGGCAGACTTCCGCGATGGACGTATATCCGGTGGCATCGGCTATTGGTATCACGATGGTGACATCACAGCCATCAATCCTTAACATGAACAATGCCCAACTTTCAACTTTACCCCAAATGGACATCAAGGTCATACGAAGACTGAATTTCATCGCTGCAATCATGGTGTTGCAGGGCATTCAACTTTGCCATGCCCAGACTTATCGCACAGAGCGGTTGAGGCAGATTGCTTCAACCCTCTCGTTGCGGTTGCCTGCTGATGTCAAGTCCAGCGCTGACCTCGGCACTGTCGCCAATCGTGGAGGCAAAGACATCTATGCCGCCACCAATGCATACGGCGAGGTGAGTCATATCGGCTATCGTCTTTTTGCTCCAGAACTGGCAGCCCACTACCAGAACGAGCCACTTTTCCAGTTCATTGAAAGATACCTTCTGGAACTCGACCTGCGTATTGATGGTAAGACTGCTGATGTGAGAATGGACGTGGATCAAGTGGTCTTCACACGGGGCACAACAGCTCTCCTTCGTTCCCTTACTCCACAAGCGAACTTTTCCTTCGAGATGGAGGAAATTCGCAACCGCTTCTATCGACTCACATGGACTTTAGAAGCAGAGGGCAAGGAAGTCAGTATGGTCATCCCTGCCAACTGCCAACTCATCATCGGAGCCAATGCGGTTGAACTGGAACTGATGGCTGTGCGTGACATCCAACGTGCTGTAGCGATGAATCCCCAAGACATCCTTGAACGTTGGGCAGACGCCAAGGGGTTTCGTGGGGAACATGTCCTTGTGCTTGATGGAGGAGCCTACATGAGTCGTTACATCAGGGGCGACCTCTATGTATCTGAAACTGAAGGAAGAAATCATCCAGTCTGCACTCCCTGGCAACCTATGCAGAGTGTGAGCAACCTCATGCTCACAGGTATTGCCAACAGGGAGTTCCCCTTGGCACTGACCATGAACCGCTATGGTGGTAAACGTGACCTCTTAAACGTGAATCTGAGCCAGTACATTGCTTTCTGTCTGGCTGAGGGTTGCAAACTATACTTTGGTGTAAAGAAGCAAACTGCCACAGAACTGACTGGTGCGCTCTTCGCCTACAATCAGCAATTTGCCTACACCCATCTACTTGATGTCACGTTCCCTTTGAGCCTGCTCTCCGAGCCTAAAGCAACAGGGGAAGGCATCCGCTGTATGGCTTATGTCTATATCCCCACAAAACTGCTCGATGATAAACTCTTCACACAAGACTTCAGTCGAGTAGAGAAATAATAAATTAAGGGTTAAAGAGAATCTCCCCTTTGAATCATCAATGTTAAACTATCAATTTTACAAATAAAAACAGACATTATGAAAACTACTTATCTAAAAACCATCCTCGTAATGGCACTCTGCCTTGCTTTCTCTATGGAGGGTAGGGCTGTCAACGTACGTCTCACCACTGATAAACCGCGCACTGTTGGTGTCAACAACGCAGAGCGCAATCTTGCACAACTGCTCACGGCTATTGATGCTGCACATCGTACCCGCAACAACGTATCAACCCGCAACATCGCCATGAACGACTTTGCCAAGAAATCGTTGGCTCGTATCTGGGCTGTCACCCCATTCCGTAATAAAGGAGCAAACTTGGAAGCCCACCTTTGGATGCTTCGCGACGGCAACATGATGGTGCGTGACGTGCCTCTTCTCATGTCTCCCCTCGATGGAGGTTATGGCACAGACACCTATCAGGAGGCAGTGGTAGAGTTTGACCGTAACGGACAAATCACCGACTTCCGCTTCACCTTCAATGCACAGGCTGCTGGCATCAACCTCGATGAAGGCGGCCAAGAAGTTACTGACTGGGAAAACCAGTACATCATCTTGCAGCAGTTGGAGCGTTTCCGTACGGCTTACAACATGAAAGATATCAACACTATCGAAGCCATGTTCAGCGACGATGCCCTCATCATCACAGGTAATGTGGTACAGCGCCGCAGACCAGGTGACCGTGGAGGTGCCACCTACGATGTGGTGTTCAACCGCCAGAACAAGCAGCAGTACATCACCAACCTGAAGAAATGCTTTGCTCGCAACGCTTGGATTGACGTGACCTTCGAACTTGACGATGATTACATGAAAATGCAAACAGGTAACAGTCAGGCATCTTGTATCGTGCGCTCTACCGTTGACCCAACCAAGTATGGTGTGCGTCTGCGCCAAACATGGAAGTCAAGCACTTATTCTGACGAAGGTCTGCTTTTCCTCCTCTTCGAATTCCCAACTGACGGTTCTGACCCCATCATCCACGTACGTACTTGGCAACCAGAACGTGTAAGAGGCACAATAGTAAAGCCGAACAACGACATCTCGACCCTTGGAGGCTTCGGATTGTAAGAATTAACCCCAAAGACGAAAACACATGAAACGTACACTTTCAACCTTTCTGCTCCTGCTGGTCATCGCTACCATGCAGGCGCAGTCAGCCTATATCTCAGCCAGCCCCCAACCCGAAGCCGACCGTGTGGCAGACTTGAAAGGGGCAGGCGGTGTGCTCATCCTCTCACAGCACAGCGACCTTGCCATCACGGTCATCAATGCCAAGGAGGCTGGCATTTCACCTCGTGGTGTAAACAACAAAGGGCTGTATGAGTATGAAGTGGTGGTAGATCGCAAGGAAACGGCACAACCCAAGATTGAGGTGAACCGTCGAGGCGATGTCAACCGCTGTTCCTTCACAGTGCTGACCAAAGCTGACAATTTCCGAGCATATAAGATAGAGGAAGTGGAACGCCCTCTCAGCCTCGAAGACGCTACAGCCAGCAATGACGCCATCCTCGACTCATCTCTTTGCGAAGTGGTATTCTCTACAACCATTCCCGACCTGAAGGTGGATTACGACATGTTGCGAAGCAAGGGCGTGGAAGTAAAAACGACGAATAGTGCGGCTGACAAGAGCATCGTAGAAAAGAGTCTCATCATCCCTATCCAACTACTCCGCGATGCAAAAAAGCAGATGGAGGATGCTGAACGTGCATTGACAGAGAAGCAACACATCCTGCTTGATGACCCCAAGGCATCAAAGAAGGCAAAAGACAGTGACTGGGCTGAACTGGATGCATTGGAAGAGAAGGCACAAGACGCCACTGATGAGTACGGAGCCCTGACCACTATCACCGTCTATGTACCAGGTTCCAATCGCATGACGGTCAGCATCGCCGACCTCAAGCCTCGTTCCAAAAAGCGTTACAACGTGCTTGTGCTCCGCATGTTGGAGGAGAAACATGTCAGTGTGTGCAGTGGCTTCTTGGCAGAAGGAGCGCGCCAGTATGCAGTGCGTGAATACGATAATGCCCAACAGGCTTTCCGCAATGCCCTCACAGCCAAAGATATGCCCAAAGACCTTGCACCCACCATCAACACCAACATTCAGCAGTGCGACTCTTGCAAACTCTACGAACGTTATGCAATGGCGGCACTCGCAGAACTGCAAAAGGTAAGAAATGATGGTGGAACTCAGGAAGAAGTGGTACGCTATGCCTCTGCCGCCATCGAGTTCATGGACAAACTGAACATGTACAACCCATGCGACTTCTATGCTGAGCGTATCGGACGACTCAACAAAATCATAGAAGACCAGCCGCTCAATATCAAGTTCACTTTTGTCGAGTGGGTGAGCAACTATAGTGGTTTCCATGAAGGTGATGCGTTGGCAGATGTCGAAGTGTGGGTATGCGATGACGTGATACCCAACGTGAATGAGTTCCGCAACGACAGACGTTTCAACAAACTCGTTTCCACCCAAGGATACCACCGTGCAGGCATCAGTGATGTGCGTGGACAACTTGACCTCTCCTTCGACCGTAAGGCATTGCCAACAGGACTCATTTTCCGTCCTGTCGGCACCTATGAGCACGGACGCATCAAGACCGAATACATTGACATCCGCGAGGTGATGCAAAAGTCAGAAGGAGACTATCAGAAACGTCAGTTCCGCACCAAACTCTACAAGGAATAAAGAAGAGTTTCGATATAAACCAAATAATAACCCTAAAATCAGACAATATGAAAACATTGGGATACAAATGCTTATTCACACTTCTGCTGCTCGTCACATCAGGAGGAATTGCCAATGCGCAAGGGTTCCTTTCCAAGGTGTCCAAAGCGCTCAGCAAAGTGACCAACACAACCACCGCCTCATCTTTGACGGATGGCAATAAAACAGAGGCAGACAATTCCAACACTTCCGATGGGGATTCCACATCCATCGATTGGGATGCCATCCCCGTCTATCACCTACAAGTCATCAACGAGACCAATGACGATGGGACCCCACAACTTAATACAGACGGCACTCCCGTCACCCGTGTCCTGCTGGTTGACCAATTCGGGAACTACCGCAGTCAAGAAGCCGTGGAGGCGCAGCGTAAGGCACTGAAAAAATACATTACTCAAATTATCGCCAAAGTCGGTGGCGGTGCAGCCTTGGGAGCCGTCACAGGACTGCTGTCTGCTGGAAACAAGAAAAACAAACTGGGTGCAGCAGCCATCGGAGCTGGTGCAGGAGCCGTCGCAGGAGCGCTACTCAGCATGGGTGACATCAAACGAGCCCGTGACCTGAACAAATCACTCAAGGAACAGGACAAACTGATGGAAGTGTATCGTAAGAACTTCACCAATGAAGGCGAGAAAGTGGATGCAGCCGCCAATATTGATGACATTGAAGGGCTTACACTCGATAAAGAATCCGCTGTATCCAAAACAGCATCGGAAATCAAGGATTTGGTTCAAAGCGAAACCTTCAACACCCCTGAAGCAGGCATCTGGGATAGTATCTAATTCTGGATAAAAGCACCATCTTTATAGGGGAGACTGTCAAGTCTTTCCCAAAATCAAGCCCTTCACCACAAAATGGCGGAAAACCACTCATGGTTTTCCGCCATTTTTACATTCTTCTCTTATAAAAACGCACTTTTTTTGCCCCATCAAGTACAAGAAATCCTTATATTTGTCCTTGAAATTAGTTTTTAACAAAGATTCATTGTCAACCTTTTCGTTAACAATCAACCTAAATATAAATCTATAAAAAGCATAATCTTATGAAAAAGTGTGTTTTCCTTTTCCTTATGTGGACAGCAGCCATACTCTTACAAGCACAAGTAAGACGCACACCCGTTCAGCAGCAGCGCACGACACAGACTACTGCGAAGACTTTCACTCTCGCCAATGGTAAGTTAGGTCCTATCCAGACTGGTGTTCGCTTTGCTAACATCCCCGCCACTTATGCCGGACTGTACGACAAGTACACCTACAAGAAGATAGAGCATGAGAGCGACATGGAAGATGACTGGACCGAAGAGTATTACCAGTTCACCAAGGCCGGTAAGAACGTCTTCCGTGTCGGGGTGGATGAAAGCAAGAAAATTACCGGCATCACCCTACAGGAAGGCTCTACCTCCATCGTCAAGACCTCCGAAGGCTTCTATGTAGGCTACCCCGCCCGCACTCTCTTCACCAAGAAGCCCATGCAGTGGTCCACCTACTTCGAAGGAACCTCCTTCGCCATGAGCGGCCACTGGACCTACGCCGTGCTTGACAGCGACCTCAACAACACCGATATTCCCTACAAAGTCAGCGACCTCAAACCCACGGCTAAACTCTACACCATCAGTTACAGCCACGAGATATACGAAGAATACGGGTATTAAAAGAAACTTAGTTTTTGACATTATCAAACCTTAACCACATGAAAAAGAACATCATTTATATCGCAGTCAGCATGATAGCGGCAGCGTTCCTGCTCAGCAGTTGCGGGAAAAGCAACAGTGAAGAAGATGCCTCAGCACACAGGGAATATCTGGCAGTAGGACTGTCCAATAGTAGTCATAAATGGAGCATCATCGACAAGGAGGGCAATGTGGTGGTGGAAACGGAATACCCCACCACAGGCGCATCCATCTCGAATGTCTTTGATGATGTCTATTGGGTGAGGTCAAATGGCCGTTGCCAACTCTTCAGTGTCAATCAGCCTAATCAACCTCTCTTGGACGAGGAGCATGCCCATGCGGCAGATTTCATTTACTGCGGCTACACCTTCGTGGCCACTCGTAAGCAGCCTATCCGTATCATAAACACCAAGGGAGAGACTGTTGCCACACTGCCCGAGAGCATCAGGGAGTGCCATAGTTTTGGCAAGGATGGCTATGCACTCGTAAAAGATGAAAGTCGAAATTTCGGAGTGGTTGACACAAGCGGGAAGATGACTATAGAGCCTAGCTACAGTAAACTGGCACCGTTAGGCGATGGCATCTTCCTGGCCGAGCTGCACCAGTTCTTGGATGCACAAGGGAATGTGCTCGGAGAAATTGACCCACAAAAGTACGCGGTGACAAACCTGGGCATGGAAAAGGGCAAGATGATTGTTCGCAATGCCGACAGTCGTCAATGTTGTGTCATCAATCAGAGGGGAGAAGAACTGTTCGCCCTTCCGATGGCGGCAGATGCATCCCCATACAGAGGCGGTTATGCGGCTTTCAGGGATGCTTCAGATCTATGGGGCGTGCTGGATGATGATGGCAATGTGGCCGTTCTGCCGCAATATCCCATGCTCTTCAACGTAGGCGGAGGGGATTTTATAGCCATGGCAAACGGTGGGTTCGGCGTCATCAATGCGAAAGGCGAAACTGTCGTTGGCTTCAACTATGAAGGGTTTGATGTTGAAAAACTGGGAGAAAACTTTGTCATGGGTAAAAGCTACAAATACATGATTGTCAATAGACAAGGAAAAGAACTCGCCACGTTCAAGAAGATAGGCCAGATTGATAGTCCAGTCGCCTATTACCAGCGATGAGGAGGACATTGCTGTTGGCAATAGCAAATCTTAGAAAGAATCATCCCATTCTGTATTTTAGAACCACGTAACACCCAAACAATCATGAAATACCCTACAAATTATCTCACTTAAATCTTAACTATATGGAAATGAACTATATGAAAAAGTATATAATAAGCACTATCTGTATAATGATGGCAGTGTTCATGCTGAGCAGTTGCGGCAAGAATGAACCAGAAAAACAGAAGGAATACCTTGCCGTGCAGTTCTCGGAAGGCGGCATGTGGAGCATCATTGACCAGGATGGCACCATAGTAGCGGAAAACGCTTACCCTGCCGATGCCGAAGTCTTCCCCATCAGCAGCCATGGCATCTATTGGGTGAGGTCAAATGGATGGTACAAACTCTATAGTGTTGAGCATCCCGACAAGCCCATCACGGACGAAGGGTTCCGCGAGGTGAGCAACTTTGGCGAGTCAGACCGAACGGCTGTTTATAATAGGAATGAACCTATCCGTATCATCAACAACAAGGGTGAGACCATTGCCACTCTGCCTGAAAGCATTGATGAAGTCAATAGTTTCGACAAGGACGGCTATGCCATCTATAAAAACCAAGATGATCGGTACGGGGTCATAAACAGCGATGGTGTCGTGGTGGTCAAAGCTCTTTACTGCAATCCTTCGCCCGTCTCTGAGGGTGTGTTCACGGCTTGCCGAGAATGGGGTGATGCATCAGAGACGATCTTTGATGTACAAGGGAACAAGTTAGGGGAGATTCCGCATGACAGATATGAAATCTTCTCGCCAGACGTGAGAGAAGGCAAAATCATCGCTATAGATTCTAATTCCGACATCAAGCAACTCTACGTATTCAACACGAAAGGCGAGCAACTGTTCACCATCCCAGACACCTACGAATTTTATAAAGGCAGGGTCTGCTACAAAGATGGTTACTTGGCTGTGACAAACAGTGACGGAACCTTTGGCGTGGTGGATGCACAAGGGAAAGTGGTGCTTCAAACCCCCTACACAGCCCTCATCAATCAAGGGAATGGAGAATTTGTTGCACAGAAAGGCGAAAAGTGGGGAGTCATCAACATCAAGGGTGACATCATCGTCGATTTCAACTATGATGCTGACCCGTTCGAACGGCTACGGCTGGGCGACAATTTCGTGATGAAAAAAGGCGACAACCATGTGCTTGTCAACAAAGAAGGCAAGGAAGTCCTTGAGTTCTACCAATTCAGCGAGAGATACAACATTGCGGCTTACGTAAGTACTGGTGCCATCTATGAGGATGAGAGAGATAACGGTCTTGACTCTCCCGAAGACGACATGGAAGGATATGGCACATACGGGTTGATGTCGCTCATACCCGAAGGCACCAGCACCTATTCCGGCACGATGGCAGGCGAGTACATCATAGAACTAACCATCGTCAATCAACCCAGCAAGGGCGTGCTCACCGCCACATACCGCAACGTGAAATACGGAACTACCATGGAAATGATAGGCGAATCACTTCCCGCCGACGATGGAGCCATCTCCTTCTTTGGTGAAGAGAATGGTCGCCATTGGTCTTTCTATCTGACTGGTGACCCTGAGGACATCCGAGGCACCGCCACCAATAGTGAAAACTTTGAGACTAATATTGCACTGCGGCGAAAGCATTAGACACACATTCCTTTCCGCAGAGAACCAAAAGTAATCCATAAAAAACAACGACATGAAAAAGTTATTTATTTCTTTTTGATGGCAGGCATAAACCTGCATGCTCATCTATTATTATCCCAAGAAGTCAGCCATTTTCAGAAAAAATCCTAAAATCGGCTGACTTTTCTTCTCTCTTTATTGATGTCCAGTATGACTTCTCATTATCTGAAAACATCCAACACAAGGTTGGAATCAAGCCCTTCACTACAAAAATGGCGGAAAACCGACTCATGGTTTTCCGCCATTTTTACATTCTTTCCTATAAAAACTCACTTTTCTCTGTCCTTGGGAGCACAAGAAATCCCTATATTTGTCCTTGACATTAGTTTTTAACAAAAATCCATTGTCAACCTTTTCGTCAACAGTCAACCTAAATATAAACCTATAAAAAACAACGGGCGATGAATAAGACATATAGTATTTTAGCAACACTCTTTTTCATATTTACTTATTATTATTCCCAACCAACAGTGGCACAAACAATCACAGATGTGTCAAAAATATCACCGAGCATTTATGAGAGAAAAGTTCTTTATGATTGCAATGGAGATGGAAAGTTGGAATATTTGAGTCAGCCCACGTCTTCAAGTAATTGGCGATGGAATGACAAAGACGGAAAGAGTGTCAGGGAGATTCCTGGCACGTCCGCTCATGCATTGAACGAGAGTGTCATTTTGTTGGTGGAAGACATCAACAATGACGAGATTCCAGATTTAATTCTGACTGATAGAACCCTTGCCTTGAGTAATAGTGGTAGATATAACTTCATCGGAGATTTTACGCAAGGAAGTATTGCAGAAGGACAAGCATTGTATAATGTTTGTGTCTTTGATATTAACCACGATGGCAAGAAAGATATTTGGGGGCAGATATCGGGGAAAGATGCACATGGTTATACTATTGAATACTTTCCTGTAGGCTTTTTGCAGCAAGAAGTTGGAACATTTCTCTATTCACCCATCACGCTTTCAGATATTTCGTCTAATACGTTACCTTATGCCTCATCGGTTGCTTTTACCAAATTACTGTATATTCCAATGGTTTCAGAGCCTGGCGGTATGTCTATAGTACCCGCCCCTACACGTCAAGACTTGGGAGACGAAAATTTCTCTTTTAATAATGAAGAAAAGATTTCAGAATCAAAGGTTCTTCGCCGTGCTGTTGCTAAAACTCAAAGCATGACCTCTATGCATGACAATATTCGATTGATTGACATGAATAATGACGGTTATCTCGACATTATCAACACCATAGGAGGTCCTTCTATGTTCTCCCTACCTAATGGGAACTATTATCCAGCTTCTTTCACAGGATTACTGGATGTTATGGATTTGAATGAGGATGGAGTGCTTGACGTAGTGACGTTTGACAGTAAGCAGAATCAAGTATTGGTGGATATGAGTCAAAATGATGGCTCCTATCAAGGAACAAAATTGTTGGAAAACGGCAACATCTCTGCCGTTTATTGCCGTGATTTAGATGCAGATGGTTTGGCAGACATATTAGCACTCGCTCCTACAAGTAGTGCCTCCTTCCTTGTTTTTTTCAAGAACTGTGGCAATGGAACTTTCAAGAAATACGAAAGGTCACTTCCATATAAGGGCTATTATTATTTTTCCGCGCCTTATGATTTGATGAACACAGGAACTCCTGTTCTTCTATTCACCAATACAGTCGGAGATTCCAACCAGATAGGGATTGTCAGTTGGGATAAGGATTTCAACGTAAAAGAAGAGGCGTGTATGCCAGAGAGTACCCAGTTATATATAGGTATTGATAATACGACAAGACGTCCTGCATTCTCCAAATGTATAGACTACGATGGCAATTCAAAATTGGAAATACCCTCCAAACTCTATAGCCGTTCTGCTTGCATCGCTTCTATTGCAACACAAAACAACACTGCACCTTCAAAGGTGGGAAAACCTATCTGTGTGTTGGACAAGGCGACAGGTAAGATGCGTATTAATTGGAATACTACCACTGACAAAGAACATAGTAGTTGTGATCTCACCTATGAAGTGCGTATTGGAACAAATGCCACAAAGAGCGATGTGGCATTGCACAATGTGGATAAATCGCGTTGGTGTTTCATCAATATGGGGCAGCAATCAACTGGCAGTTATTATGTGTCTGTACGTGCCATTGACCCTAATGGAATGAAGGGGGAATGGAGTGACTGTACAGTGGTGAGCCATACGAACCCACTGGCTGATTTTATCATCAGCAAGAAAGTGGTGGAGAGTGATAATGACTATGAATACGAGAAGATTGGCTACAAGAAAGATTATTATACAACAGATGTCATTGTAGCAACATCGCTATGTGGATCAAATGTGACTTTTACCGCTTCTCCTGATGGAATTGTGCTCAGCACAAATAATGGCGTGGCACAAATTACTTTCAACGACATGGGTACCAAAACCATTAGTATGACCACTGCCAATGGTACAACTGTTCAAAAAAAGGTTGAAGTGAAACCATTTAAGGTACAGGAACTAAAAAATGCAGGCGATAAAGATGCTATTCGGTCCTATGCAGATCTTAATGCAAATGGAAAATCAGAATTATTCTATGGTAACATCAAACAATGGGTAAATAATCAATATGAATCTATTGAAACATTGTTTAATAGTGATTTAAACCTTGGAAAGCCCGCCTTTTTGACCGACAAAACAAGGAATGGCTACCCAGATATTTGTAAAGGTGTCTGGAAGAATGGCATTGAATATAATTGGTTGCTCAACAATGGAGACCTTGATTTTGAGGTGAGTGATGAGGAAATCAAGGATACACAAGGAAATGTTATAAATAGAAATAGTATTTCACAAGCCATAGACATTAACAACGACGGCATGGTGGATTATTTTTATGGCGGCACTCTTTATATAAATCAAGGGAATGGTATATATGAAAAAAAATCTTACAAATTGGGAGGAGAGATATTATTAACAGATTATGATCAAGATGGTTTGTTGGATATGTTGGAAATTCGTACAGTAACATTTAAACAATATACTTCGGTTGAGCCAGTAGGGTTAGAGGAGAGATTCTGTAATGTGTATCATAATGATGGGGATGGGAATTTTTCTTTACCTAAAATCCGCAACTATCATCCAATACACGATTAAGGGTAGATTTATGAGTCGTTAGTAGCAGCTTTCAGTAAAAAGCAACAGCACAACATCAATATGTAGCCACCATCCCCTTACCCCACGA
>Ga0256406_1003830_pt1 | contig 18061 bp, 13 predicted proteins | sample RumenRJG_03DNA_FD_185986 | JGI IMG/M metagenome (GOLD analysis project Ga0256406, IMG submission 185986) | Bovine rumen microbial communities from Lethbridge, Alberta, Canada - RJG_03 | ecosystem: Host-associated > Mammals > Digestive system > Stomach > Rumen | place: Canada: Alberta | collected...
ACGACAAAGAGAACGGACTGGCGGATTATTTCATCAAGCATTGGAGGCTCCGGCCGGCCGTGGCCGGTGACTTGGCAGAGACAGGCTGAAACGTTAAGCAGATCACGTTTTGCAGCAACACGGATTTTACCCGATTTTGAAGAGACCGTGAATTTTTGATGAAAAGATGAAAGCAGGCGCTGCCTAAGACACATGCCAGAGCCGTTTCTCAGAGCTTGTCAATGCTGACGCCGGGGACAAAGACCTCTGACTCGTCGGAATATTTTCCGGAAAGAATCGCGTCCCTCTGCAAATTGAGGATTTTCTCAAGGCGGCTCAACATGTCCCTGGTCATGACTTTGTCCGGCCTGATATCGACGGTAAGTCTGCCCGTGCTTATCAGATCCTTCCTGATCCAGGAATTCAGGAAAGCCATGCCGAGTGAAATGAAATCATTTACTCCAGCAAAAGAGGGAGAAAACTGCCTTATACGCGACCAAGGCTTTTCGAGATCCTGTTCCATGAAGCCAGCAAGCATGCACATATTCATGTCAAAGACCGGAGCCATTTTCACAGGCTCAAGAGTGTCATTGTCGAAAAGCACGCCGAAATTGCCGGCATGCCTGTCCCTGTTGAAGGTCAGCGCGTCAATCACCATCATCCGTCTGAACGTATCGGCAGATTCCTGCCCGAGTCTTTCAAAGAATGATACAGTCTTGGAAATGCTCAGAGTATGCCCCTTCATGAACACAGAAAAAGGGGCATAGCCGTACTTTTCACTGGTGAACAGCCGGCATCTTGTCGCTGTCTCGCCATGCAGCGTAACGAGATCATAGTGCACGGAATTCCTGCAGAGCTTTTCTGCGACACCGCTGCCGATTATCTCGCAGTAAGGCTCGGTTCCGGCGTTTGCATAGCCAGAACTGCCTCTCTTGTACATAAAAATTGTACCGTTTTCCTTGCGGAAACACTTCCTGAAGCTTCCGTTTGTTGTGAGTTCAGGAGATGTTGAGCTAAGCTGAATACCATACAGACCAATTCCCTCAAATGCCAGCTTCGAAATAGTCTCATCAAAATCGTTAGTATAAAGTGATACATCTTTCCAATGAACGTTCTCTGCTGCACTCTTTACCCAGAAAGTATCATTAATCGATGTAGCATGAGTAACCCTAATGAAGCCCTCTGCATTCCGGCATCCACACTGATCCATCAACTCTGCCAGGAATCCGTTGTGTTTGGAGGCCTTCCGGTTCTCTATCCAGTTTTCCATGCTCTCAAAACCAAGCGGCAGTCTCCCGAGAGGTCTGTCAGCCATGAACGAATAAAAATTGTTTCTGTCATAGACTATAGTGAATGGAAGAACTTCTATGTCCTTGTTCATCAGAATATATTCAGTCATTTTTCTGTTTTCCCCATTCGCCAGTATGAATGATCGGACTTAGTCCATGACCGTATGATACAGGATATTAGCTGCATGCAAACTGTTATAGCATGAAGAGGCAACAGGAATACATAACGCAAACAGTCACACAGCATAGTCAGAACACGGACTGGTGTCCTTCATCAGCACTGCTGGTGCGTATTCCTGGAAAACAACAGACAAACGCATGCAGTGCATAAAGTAACAGAAACGCTAATGTCTTCCGGCCAGACGATTTATCTTCCGGCAAAATTTTCGAATCTGCTGTCACCTTAAACTGCGCATCTTATTCTGAAAGAGGTACGGTCAGCGGCTCACAATGATGTAATCCGCAGAAAAGCTTATCCCGCTCTAGCGTGGCGAGCGGTCCAGATGCCCTCCGGGCAGGCGTCTGTCTGCCGGTAAGACAGTCATCTGATCGTGCAATGCCGACAGCGCTGATCAGCGTCTGTTCTATAAAGAAAAATCCCCCGCCCGGAGGCAGGGGACTGTGGATATTTTTGTGACAGGGCTTTCGATCAGTAGAACGAGATGTTCTTGAGCGAGCCGCCGTCGTCGTCGGTCGTGCCGTTCGCGAGCTTGATCTTGAGGCGGACTTCGTTTGCGGAGTCGGCGAACTTCAGCGCGTCGTCGTAGGAGATGACGCCCTCGCTGTAGAGCTCGAATAGCGACTGGTCGAAGGTGACCATTCCGGCCTCGCGGGACTGCTTCATGATGTCCTTGAGCTCGCCGAGGTTGCCCTTGAGGAGGGTATCCTTGACGACAGGGGTTCCGAGCAGGATCTCGAAGGCTGCGCGGCGGCCGTTTCCGTCAATGGTCGGAACGAGCTGCTGCGCGATGACGCCCCTCAGGTTGAACGCCAGATCGAAGAGGAGCTGCTGGTGGCGGCTTTCCGGAACGAGGTGCATGATACGCTCGATCGCCTGGTTCGCGTTGTTCGCGTGCAGGGTCGCCATGCAGAGGTGTCCGGTCTCGGCGAAGGAGAGCGCGTAGTTCATGGTCTCCTCGGATCTGATTTCTCCGATGAGGATTACGTCGGGCGCCTCACGGAGTGCTGACTTCAGGGCCGCGTCGAAGGACTTGGTGTCCACGCCTACCTCGCGCTGGGTGATGATGGAGCGCTGGTGCTGGTGGACGTATTCGATAGGGTCCTCGACCGTGAGGATGTGTCCCTCGGTGGTCTGGTTGCGGTAGCCGATCATGGCAGCCTGGGTGGTTGACTTACCTGCGCCGGTCGCACCGACGAAGATAATCAGTCCTCTCTTCTCCATGACGAGCTGTCTCAGGACCTCGGGGATCTTGAGCTGCTCGATGGTCGGGATTTCTGTCACGATGCGGCGGAATACCACGCCCTGGTGGCCGAGCTGCCAGAAGCAGCTCACACGGAAACGCCCGGTGTCAGGGCGCTCGATGGCGAAGTTGGCCTCCCAGTCGGTGTAGTACTGCTGACGGAGGTCGTCACGGCCGTAGAAGGTCTCCTCGACGAGCTCGTTGACAGCCTCGTCGTCAAGGATCTGGTCGTCGATCATGCGGACGGTTCCGTTGACCTTGACGCTCGGCTCCAGGTTCCAGGTGATGAACAGATCGGATGCGTTGATCTGCCACATGATTCTCAAGTATTTATCGAGCTTGATCTCGTTGGGATTCATCATAGTGCAGCTTCTCCGTCATCAGCCGATGGTGTTAGGATCCTTGGCCTTCGCGCGCGCATCGTCGACAGTGACGAGCCCGCGGCGGACGAGGTTGTTGAGGTCGGCGTCAAGGGTCTTCATTCCGTAGGCCGCGCTGGTCTGGATGGTCGAGTACATCTGTGCGACCTTGTCCTCTCTGATGAGGTTTCTGATAGGAGGGGTCGCAATCATGATCTCGTGGGCGGCGATTCGGCCTCCTCCGATCTTCTTGAGGAGGGTCTGGGAAATTACCGCGTCAAGGGACTCGGAGAGCATCGACCTTACCATGCCCTTCTCGGCAGCCGGGAACACGTCGATGATACGGTCGATGGTCTTGGTGGCTGAGTTGGTGTGCAGGGTTCCGAACACCAGGTGTCCGGTCTCTGCGGCGGTCAGCGCAAGCCTGATGGTCTCAAGGTCGCGGAGCTCTCCGACCAGGATGATGTCCGGGTCCTCACGGAGTGCCGAGCGGAGCGCGTTGCTGAAGGAGTGGGTGTCGCGGTGCACCTCGCGCTGGTTCACCAGGCAGTTCTTCGAGGTGTGGACGAATTCGATAGGGTCCTCGATGGTGAGGATGTGGTCATGCCTCGACTCGTTGACGTAGTCAATCATGGCGGCAAGGGTGGTTGACTTTCCCGAGCCGGTAGGCCCGGTGACGAGCACCAGCCCGCGCGGGTAGGACGCGATGTCGCGGAACACTGCGGGGCACTTGAGGTCCTCGAGGGTCAGCACCTTGCTCGGAATGGTACGGAATACTGCGGCGATGCCGCGGTTCTGGTTGAACGCGTTGACACGGAAGCGCGCGATCTTCGGGATTTCAAAGGAGAAGTCGCACTCGAGGTTCTCCTCGAGCTCGGTTCTCTGCTTATCGCTCATGATGTCGTAAATGAGCTTGTAGACATCCTTGTGCTCCAGGGGCGGCAGCTCAAGCTTGCGCATATCGCCGTCGACACGTATCATTGGAGGGAGACCTGATGAGAGATGCAGGTCGGAAGCGCCGTTGCTTACACTGAATGACAACAGCTCAGTTATGTCAAGATCCATTTGTTAGTCCCGTTAGGTAATTCAAAGGTCAAAGTCGAAAATTATGAGCGTAACTCAAAATCTGTCGGAAGTCCTTAATAAAATACGCGCCTCCGAAAAGGCCGCAAACAGAGAAGAGAATTCGGTAAAGCTTCTCGCCGTCAGCAAGACCAAGCCGGTCTCCGACATCATAGAGGCCTACAATGCCGGGCAGCGCCTCTTCGGCGAGAACTACGCCAAGGAGTGCGCCGACAAGGCCAGAGAGCTCAGCGAGGCCGGATATAAGGATATCGAATGGCACTTCATCGGTCCCATCCAGTCAAACAAGACCCGGCTTATAGCGGAGAGCTGCAGCTGGGCCGAGAGCATCGACCGTGTCCACATCGCCGAGCGCCTCAACAACCAGCGTCCGGACAGCATGCCGCCTCTCAACGTCTGTCTGCAGGTGAATATTAGCCAAGAAGAGCAGAAACAGGGAATAGAAATTAGTCAGGTTTTAGATCTCTCTAACGAAATCAGCAAATTTCCGCGCCTTAAGCTCCGCGGTCTGATGGCGATTGCCCTGAAGACCGACAACAGGGATATCCTCCTTGAGAGCTTCAGGAGGATGAATGAGATGTTCAGGACGCTGCAGCAGAAGTACCCGGACATCGACACGCTCTCCCTCGGCATGACCCACGACATGGACGAGGCCATAGCCGCCGGAAGCACTGAGGTCAGAATCGGGACCGCCATCTTCGGCGCCAGGGACTACTCGAAGAAGGCTTCTGCCTGACACTCCATCCAATCAGTAATCAAGGCCGGCGGGAGCACGATGCTCCCGCCAAATCACAGGATTCAAAATGAACGGAAAAATCGCATTCATCGGCGCCGGCAACATGGCCGGCGCATTCGCAGGCGGGCTCGTCAGCTCCGGCATGGCCCCGTCGCTCGTCTCCCTCTCCGCGCCCCACATGGAAAAGCTTGACGCCCTCCGCGCAAGGCTCGGCGTCAGCGTCACAACCTCGAACGCCGATAACGTCCGTGACGCGGACACTGTCGTGCTTGCCGTAAAGCCGCAGGTCATGGAGAAGTGCCTCACAGAGCTCATGAGTGAAATCGGCTCAATGGAGGGGAAGCTCGTCATCAGCGTCGCCGCCGGCATCACGGTCGAGCGCCTCTCGGAGCTCCTCGGCGGCCACAGGAGGATTGTCCGCTTCATGCCCAACACCCCTGCACTCATCGGGCGCGGCATGACCGGAATGTTCGCCGCCCCCGGGCTCGGCGATGACGATCTCCGGACCGCGGAGAAAATCGCATCTGCCGCCGGCAAATGGGTATGGGTGAAGACCGAGGATGAGATCAACACCGTCACCGCCCTCTCTGGCTCCAGCCCCGCCTACTTCTTCATGATCATGGAGGCCATGGTCGAGTACGGCGTGAGCCGCGGCATGGACGGGAAGAGCGCCCGCGACATCGTGGAGGGAGGCGCCATCGGCTCGATTCTCCTAGCGGAGAAGAGTCCGGAGAAGACCCTAGCAGAGCTCCGTGAGGCGGTAACCAGCAAGGGCGGGACGACCTTCGCCGCGCTTGAGGCCTTCAGGAAGGGAAATCTCCCTGGGACCGTGAAGGACGGCCTTAAGGCCTGCGAGGACCGTGCGGCCGAGATGGCGAAGCTCTTCTGAGAGCCTGCAATGAAAAATCCCCCGGTGAGAGAGCCTGCCGGGGGATGCATCCGTGGGAAGACGGCATGGCAGAACGCCATGCCTTTTTTGTCACAGAATCAGTACGGTCTCTGACCGATATAATTTCCCTGCGGATAGTAGTTGCAGACGAGGAACATGTTCCCGCAGCCGACGGCGGTGCCGCAGCCGACCTGCCTCGTGCTGCCCCACACCACCTGGGTATAGTGCCCGACAACCTGCCCGTCGAAGCTTCCGTTCATGTTGTAGTCGTAGTGCTGCTTCTCGTCTATCCAGTTCTTCACGCCGTCAGCGGCCGAGTAGTAGCCCTTGGTGCCCATGAAGAGGTTCTCGCCGAGTCCCTGCCTCCCGGAGTGCTGGAAAGAGCAGGTCGAGGCGAGCTGCTGCGCGTAGCTCTTCGCGATTCCGGCGATTCTCGAGTCCCATGAGAGATCCCCGACGCCGACTGACCTTCTTTCCCGGTTGTGGAGGCTCAGCACGGCCTTTATGTCGGATGACGAGAGGCCGGAGCTCTTCGAGCCAGAGGAGCCGGAGCCGTCATAGCCGCTGCTGTTCCCGCCGCATGAAGGACCGTCGTCATAGCCGTCATCGTCATAGCCGTTATTGTTGTTTGCGTTGTAATTGCTGTTGCCTCCGCATGAAGGGCCGTCATAGCTGTCGTAATCGTCGTCATAGCCGTCATCGTAGTAGCCGTAGTCGTCATCCTCGAGCAGAGTGTTGACAAGTTCCTCTACGAGTGCCTCGCATCCAGTCAGCATGATCACCGACGCGGCGGCTGCCGTCATCATGGTTAATTTGCGCATAATCAGTTCTCCGCGGGTTCCGGCCGGATTAAGACCGGCTGTTTCTCAGTCTGTTGGGATATTTCCGGGCTCAAAAAGCGGATCCCGGGATTCTCCGATAATATTTGCTCTCCCGGTGAATGTCACCCACCCCAGGGTATGGCATGAGGGAAATGCGCCCTGAGCATGAATGAAGAAGGAGAGACACGAAGCCTCTCCTTCTGTTCAGAACCGGCGCCGCGCCGGAAGCCAGCAGCCATCTGGCATCAGCTGCCGCCCTTATTCCCTGCGGCGTCAGCGGTCTCTTTCCCCTCCGCCTTCTCCGCTTCGGCAAGGAGCCTCTTCTTCTCCTCCTCGTTCTTCTTTTCCTGCTCGTGGGCGCTGTCCATCGTCGACTGGTAGTTCGCGACCACGGCAGCGACCACCAGGTTGAGGAGCAGGAATGCCGAAATCACGTACCAGAGCGTGTGAAAGATCGTTACGACATAGGGCGGGATATTGATGATGCCCATCTCTGAGGCGGTCACGAGGTTGTACCGGAGATCGGTCCAGTCATCGCCCGTCGTGCACCTGAAGAGGGTGTAGAAGGCCTCGTTCAGCGAGCCGTAGGGATCATGCGCGTTCGCAGGAGCAGGGGGCGCGATCTCGGCGAGCCTCGTGAGCTTTGCCTGCATCTCAGGCGAGGCGGACGCCGGATCAGGAAGGCGGAACATGTAGACCCCGGAGATGGCGAAGATATAGAGGAAGATGAACATCACCATCAGGTTGATCCCGAGAGACCTCACGGATCTCAGCATGGCATGGACTATGAGACGCATCTCGCGGCTGTTCTTGAAGAGCAGCATCACCCGGAACACGCGGACAACACGGAGCGCCGCGGCGGCCGCGGCGTTCGGCATAAGGCTCTCCGGGATGAAGCAGGCGAGCACGACCACAATGTTGAAGACGTTCCAGCCGTCGCGGAGGTAGTCCTTAAGGGAGACGCTCGCGAAATACCTGATGAAGATCTCGGCGGTGTAGATGGCGAGGCAGATATTGTTGAGAGCGCTGAGGACGCCGTTCCCAGGGAAATAGGTCTCGACTCCGATGGCAATGCTGTTGAACAGGATGACTGCCATTATGAAGTTCTCGAACCACGGGTTTCCGACGATGCGCCTGCAGGCGGCTGTTGCTGTATTCATGTGGTACCTTTTAAAGTGAAATCATGCGGGCAGACCTGCCAGGCACGTGGAAGCAGTGCAAGGCGCGGAGGTTTCCCGGCCTGAACCAGCCTGTCCGGCTCTGCCGGAATGATAGCGGCACGGCAGGAAAACTTCCCCTACACCGCAGTATGGGACATCAGAAAAATGCCGGCATGATCACATTTTCAGGCCGCACGACGGCGCGCGGCGGAGGGGATTTCAGCGGGGCTGCGCTCCCGCAGTGCTGCCGCCCGGACGGTAGCTGCAGACGAGGAACATGTTCCCGCAGCCCGAGGCAATGGCACAGCCGATTTTCTGTGCCTGAGGGCGGACCATCTGCGCGTAATGGCCGAAGGTTTTCCCTCCGCGGCTCCCGTTCACGGCAGGATCATAGTTCGCCTTCTCGCCGAGCCACATTCTGACGCCGTCGGCTGCGGAATAGTAGCCCTCGGCGCCCGTGAAGACGTTCTCTCCGAGATCATCCCGCCCGGAGCTCACGAAGGAGCATGCGGCGGCAAGCTTCCCCGCATACTCCGAGGCGGCATTTGCAAGATCCGCATCCCATGAGAGGTCAGCCTCGCCGAGGGATCTCCTCTCGCTGTTATGGAGATCAAGCACGGCCCTGATGACCGGTGCGCTGAGCGCTTCCGTACCCTCCGCAGTGTTTTTCACAGCACCTTCACCGCCTGCGCCAGGTGTTGCAGTGACATTGTCCGGGGACGGAGCGGCATCCTCAGTGCCCGCCAGTGCGGTACCGTCCGTGACGGCGGCCGTGAGATCGCCGCCTGCCGCGTCAGTTACAAGCCTACCTGCAGGCGACTCCTGCACCTTACCCATGACAGCATCAGCCGCAGCACCCCTGATGCCGCCGGAATCCCCGTCAGAGACCGCATCCTTCACCAGTGCTGACGCGGCCTCATCCTTTTTGCTGAACACTCCGCCGATCGTTGCCGCCGTGAGGCCCTCGGCGATCACCGCGCCGCAGCCTCCGAGCATCAGAGCGGAGAGCGCGCACGCGGAAATGGAAAAGATCTTCAGGGACATTCTGAGGCACATACAAAAGGCTCCGGCCGGGAAGGCTGCATGAAAACACAGGTCACTAGCATACCACTCCGCTGACTTTCCGGATCATCCGGAGTGGAGTATTTTCATGCCATGTGCCCCCGCCACTGGCAGTTTATGGATGTCCGGACGTGCGGCATACCCTTGAGTTCTCTCACATTTCAGAAAAATCCCTGCCCTTCCCTTCCCGGAAAATCCCAAAGAGCCGCGTCTCCTTGTATAATCTCCCCCTACGGGAGACAGTTAAGCAAGCACGGAAAAAGGAAAAGGAGAGAGAGATGCTTGAAAGACTCAACGGCCTGCAGCGCGCAGCGCTTGTGCTCACGGCGCTCATCACGGCCATGTCTGCGGCGGAGCCCCTTTTCCCGGTCCTCAGCAGGACCGTCACCGGTAATGCCTTCAACATGGCGCTGCTCACCGCCGTTCCGTTCCTCCTCACGGTCTGCTTCCTCAATGAGCGCAACTCCTTTGCAGTCTTCACCGGAAAGATATTCCGGCCGCTCATCATTGTCCTCCTCCTCTCGCCGGTGCCGCTCATCGCCCATTACGGCACGTCAGGCACCGAGGGCCTCAGCGGAATAATCTCCTTCGGCTTCATCATCATCATGCTCTTCGCGTTCCTTCAGAACGGGACATGCTGGCAGATGAGGAGGGGGCTCCTCTACGCAGTGACCGCTGGTCTCACCATAGCGGTAATCCCGGCGCACCTCGGGCTCTTCGGCTCGGAGATCTTCACGGAGAACGGGAAAATCCTCGGGGGAGCCGCCACATGCGAGATCCTCGCAGGTGAAACCGTGGCGCTCATCTCGGTATCCTTCTACCTCTTAGGCTTCGAGCGCGAGTCAGTCACTCCGCGGAGCGCGCTCGCCGCGGCGGGAGCCGCAACAGGCGTCTCCGCGGCAGTCATCACCTGGTCGGCGCTCGCAGTGTTCTGGGCCATAGCCGTCCCCCTTGCCTGCGCTCTCATCCTCATAAGGAGGCGCAGCCCTAAAAACGCGCTTTTCGCTGTCATTCTCGCCGCGGCTGCAGCCGGAGCAGGGTTCCTGGAGCTCGCCGCAGCCGGAGTCACGCACTCTGCCGCAGAGCTCATCGGGAGTCTCGCAGACGGTGCGCATTTTGCCGTCATGAGCGCGGTGTCCGGCACTCCCTTCACCGGCTCAGGATACGGCACCGCCCTCTACAATTACCTGATGCTGGTCCCTGCCTCGGGCGAAAGCGTGCCGCATGTGACGCACTCGGCCATCTCCGCCCTTATCGGCGGGGCAGGTGCCGTCGGAGTGCTGATGATACTCGCGGCCGCCTGGGCGCTCCTCAGGGTCATCGCCTTCAACCGCTGCCCAGCGACGCTCCGCCTGGGCTTTGCCTTCCTCATCCTCCCTCTGGGATCCGTGCTCATCCTTACCGACGCGTACATCGACCTTTGCCTCTGCCTCGTGTTCGCGGCGTTCCTCTTCAATTCCGCCGGAGCCGACTACAGGAGCATCACCATCCACCCCGTGGAGAAGGTCCTGTTCGGGAAGCTCTCCTGGGCATTCGCCGCAGGCATCGCGATCTTCTTCTCGACGGCTGCGTACACCTCGTTCGAGATCAGGGCCATGCTGAGGAACGACGTGTTCAACAGCAAAAATTCTGACTTCATAAACCCGGCGCTCTTCGTGGGCGACACCGACCGGATCTACTGGAAGAACATCTTCCGCTCGACCATCGGCCTCATCTTCTCCGGGCAGGAGGAGCTCAACGGCTACATCGACACCTACGGGAAGAAGCTCATCAGGACAAGCCCCTCGGGCGCGAACTTCGAGAACACCATCAGGGCCATGGTGAGGGTCGGCCGCGCCGAGGAGGCGGAGGACACCGCCGCCCTCGCCTCGAGGCTCTTCCCTGACCAGAAGCTCCGCTTCGAGGACGCGCTCAGAAAGCCCGAGCACTATGATGACGCGGCCGGGCAGAGGGAAAGGCTCCGTGAGACATTCAGGGAATGGAAGGGCGAGGACGTGATCAGGCAGCGCTCCGAGAACATGGCCGGAAATCCCGCGGCAAACGGCGGGAATGGCCGGGACAGACAGTGAGGTCGAAATGAAGTACATTACAGCGATAATCTGCGCTCTTATAGTATCCGCCGGCATATTCGCCGGGCTCTACAGCGGGTCGGTGAGCCTCCTCAGAAGCTCACAGGTTTTCTCCACAGGGACGAGGACCGTCACGGTCAAGGGGCTCGCCGAGAAAATCGTCGACGCGGACCGGAAGCGCCTCAGATTCACGATAAGGAGGACTGGGAACGACCTGGAGCAGCTCAGGAAGGACTTCAGCAGCGACCTGAAGGAGACCGTCGCCGCCCTTGCCGGGCTCGGCTACACCGGAAGCGAGATCTTCCAGTCGAACGCCCTTGTCACCGACCGGAGCAACGACGAGTACGTCTCGAAGGACTCCATCGAGATCGGGCGCTACACCGGCTCCGTCACCCTCACCGTCATAGTGACCTCGCCGAAGGAGCTCCCGGTGAAGCTTCTCGACTCTCTCTCGATGAAGGGCATAGGAATCGACAATATCAGCGCCTATTACGAGTTCACCGGGCTCAACAGCGTGAAACCGCAGCTCATCGAGGAGGCGACCAAGAACGCGAGGGCCTCAGCCGAGAAGTTCGCGAAGGACAGCGGCAGCCGCGTCGGTAAGATAAAGACCGCGAACCAGGGCCAGATCACCGTCGAGGAGGCCGACGAGTCAACCCCGCAGAAAAAGAAGATCCGCGTGGTCTCGACCGTCGTCTACTTCCTGAACGACTGAGCACGCCAAATGCCTTCAGAGAGGCCGCCTGCGGGCGGCCTTTTCCTTTCCGGAAGAGGCTCCAGCCCTCCCTGAGCCCCTGCCGGCGCTGGGATTCCGCCCGTTTTTGTCCCCGGTCATTTTTAGCTGAAGTTCTGCGGGATCCGTGATGAAAGTCTCCTTATTAGTGTTAAAATCACTGTTCATCAGAAAAAACAAAACTGGCGGCCGGAAACCGCACACGGAGGATATTTATGACAGATTCCATGCAGCCTGCTGAGCATATCAGCGACGTTCTCATCATCGGAAGCGGCGCGGCAGGACTCACCCTCGCGCTTAAGCTTGCCGACTCTGACAGCAGCATCCATATCGATGTCCTGAGCAAAGGCCCGGAGAGCGAGGGCTCGACCTCCCACGCCCAGGGCGGAATCGCCGCCGTGCGCGACACCCTGAAGGACAACGACAGCATCGAGTCCCATGTCCAGGACACCCTCATCGCCGGAGCAGGCCTCTGTGACGAGGCTGCGGTGCGCTTCACCGCCGAGAACGCCAAGGACGCCATTGACTGGCTCATCACCGAGGGAGTTCCCTTCGACAAGGATGAGGACGCAGCGAAGAACGGCCGCGACGAGTACCACCTCACCCGCGAGGGCGGCCACAGCCACAGGAGAATCTTCCACGCCGCAGACGCAACCGGCAAGGCAGTCTCCGACACCCTTATAAGCCGCGCGAAGACCCACCCGCAGATCACTGTCTGGGAGGAGTTCAACGCGATTGACCTCGTCACCACCAAGAAGCTCGGCCTCTCCGGGAACCGCGTCCTCGGCGCCTATGTCCTCAACTGCAAGACCGGCCGCGTCGAGAACTTCTACGCAAAGTTCGTCGCCCTCTGCACCGGCGGCGCCTCCAAGGTCTACCAGTACACCACCAACACCGACATCTCCTCAGGCGACGGCATCGCCATGGCCTGGCGCGCAGGCTGCCGCATAGCCAACATGGAGTTCAACCAGTTCCATCCGACCACCCTCTACAACAAGGATGACCGCAACTTCCTCCTCTCCGAGGCTCTCCGCGGAGAGGGCGCGCTCCTCAAGCGCCCTGACGGGACCAGGTTCATGCCGGATCACGACAAGCGCGCCGAGCTCGCTCCCCGCGACGTTGTGGCAAGGGCCATCGACTTCGAGATGAAGAAGCTCGGCGCCGACTGCATGTACCTCGACATCAGCCACAAGCCCGCCGACTTCATCATGAAGCACTTCCCGACCATCTATGATCACTGCATCAAGGTCGGCATCGACATCACCAAGGAGCCGATCCCCGTCGTTCCCGCAGCCCACTACACCTGCGGCGGCGTCATGATCGACAACCGCGGCCAGACCGACATCAGCAACCTCTACGCTGTCGGCGAGACCAGCTACACCGGCCTCCACGGCGCCAACAGGATGGCCTCAAACTCCATCCTCGAGTGCCTCGTATACGGCGCTGCCGCCGCGAAGGACATCCTCGCAAGGCTCCCGAACGCGCAGGGCATCACCAAGTTCAAGCCCTGGGACGAGGGACAGGTCACCGACTCCAACGAGGAGGTCATGATCCAGCACAACTGGCACGAGCTCCGACTCTTCATGTGGGACTATGTCGGCATCGTCCGCACCAACAAGCGCCTTGAGCGCGCCATGCACAGGATCAACCTCCTGAAGGACGAGGTCCAGGAGTACTACTCGAACTTCAGGGTCTCCAACAACCTCCTCGAGCTCAGAAACCTTTTGCAGGTTGCGGAACTTATTGTAAAATCAGCGATGCTCCGCCACGAGTCAAGAGGTTTGAATTATAATCTTGACTATCCCGGCCAGGAATCACAGCCCAAACCGACCATCCTGACTCCGGGCGTCTGAATCCCGGACTGAATAACGGCGCTGAGACGAAGAGTGCGCCGTTTATATGCGCCTTTTGCAGAAGCATAGAAAAGTGATACCAGGGCCGCGCAATGCGGCTCTGTTTTTGAATACTGTAAACCGAAGTTAACTGGAGTTTTTCACGTTATGGACAATCCCATCCTCGCCAAGCTCAAGCAGGAGTTCTATGAGTCAGTCAAAAGAAGGGAGGCCATGGGCCTGCCGCCTGCAGAGCCGGAAGAGCCTGAGGCAGACGACAGCGATGCTGATGACGAGGACGGGGATGCAGGCTATGAGGCCGAGCCCCGCCGCCACCGCCAGCCGAGGCGCGAGCGTGAGTTCGGCAGCCCGAGGGGAGGCCGCCAGGACAGGTTCCAGAGAGCCCCGGGAAGGCCCCACGGCCATGACGGCCATCAGGGCTTCCGCCAGGACAGGCACGGCCCCGGCGAGAGGCGCGGACAGTTCCAGAAGCATGAGCGCCGCGAGCAGGATCACGGCGCTATAGACGTCACCGGGCTTCCGCAGGTCACGGGAACCGTGAGGGCATCGCCGGACCGCGGCTTCGGCTTCCTCGAGTCCGAGGGCGGCACCTCCTACTTCATTCCGCCCGCTCCGATGAAGAAGCTCCTCCACGGCGACAAGATCAAGGCAGCCGTGAGGACCGACGCACAGGGGCGCACCCAGGCCGTCCCCCTCGAGCTCGTCGAGCCTGCGCTCAAGAGGTTCGTCGCGAGGATCCGGATTGTCAGGAACTACGTCAACGTCGTTCCCGATCACCCCAACATGCATGACTACATGAGGACCAAGATCGCCCCCGAGATCAAGCTCCACGAGTTCAAGGAGGGCGACTGGGTAATCTGCGAGCTCACCACCCACGCGATGAATGCGAAGAACGGCTACCATGAGGCGCTCATCAAGGAGTTCATCGCCTCGGCGGACAACCCGAGAGTGCCCTGGCTCGTCACCCTCCGCGGGCTTGATCTGCCCCTTGCCTCGCCCCCGGATCAGGGCGAGTGGGTCATCAACGAGAAGTTCGACCGGACTGATCTCACTGCCCTGCCCTTCGTCACCATCGACTCAGCGAAGACCGAGGACATGGACGACGCGCTCTATATCGAGGATCTCGGAGACAAATGGAAGCTTACGGTCGCGATAGCCGATCCTACCGCCTACGTCCAGGAGGGAAGCCCCACTGACCGTGAGGCCGCGAAGCGCGCCTTCACCGTCTACCTCCCGGGGTGCAACATTCCGATGATCCCGAGAATCCTCTCCGACGACATCTGCTCACTCCGCGAGGGAATCGCAAGGCCGGTGCTCTGCGGCAACATCTACGCGGACAAGGAGGGACAGCTCGACGAGGCCGCAACCGAGTTCTTCCTCGGAACAATCAAGTCCCAGGGAAAGCTCGTCTACACCGAGGTCTCCGACTATCTCGAGAACGGCTCGTCTCCTGACTTTGTACCCGGCGAGGCAGTAGCATCACAGCTTAAGCTTCTCAGGGAGTTCGCCGCCTGCCGCAAGAAGTGGCGCTCTGACCATACCGTCCTCTTCAAGGACCGCCCTGACTACGACTTCGTACTCGACGAGAACGGAGCCCTCAAGGAGATCGTCGTCGAGACCAGGAGGACCGCCGACAAGATCGTCGAGGAGTGCATGATCGCGGCTAACGCCTGCTGCGGCAGGTTCCTCGCCGAGAAGTGCGGCAAGGGCATCTTCAACATCCACGAGGGCTTCGACCACAACAAGATGGAGCAGATCAAGAAGGTCATCACCGACAACGGCGGCCCGGAGATGACCATTGAGCAGTTCCAGACCAAGGAAGGCTTCATCGAGCTCAAGAAGTGGATCGAGGGACAGAAGACCCTCTATGTCGACTTCAGGCTGAGAAAGTTCCAGATCCCCTCGGTTATCCAGGAGACCCCAGCAGCCCATTTCGGTCTCGGGCTTGACTGCTACGCGACCTGGACCAGCCCGATAAGGAAGTACGGCGATATGGTGAACCACCGCCTCATCAAGTCGATAATCACCGGCTGCCGCGCGCCCAACCTCCCTGACGAGGCTACTCTCGAGGGCATGAATCTCGCCAAGAAGACCAACCGCTACGCCGAGCGCGGCGTCGGCGACTGGCTCTATGTCGACTATCTCGAGAAGAGCATCGGCACCGGCGAGCAGTTCACAGGCAGCATCTTTGACGTCAACTACGCAGGCTTCCGCGCGAGGCTTGCCGAGAACGGAGCGGTGGTATTCGTGCCGGGCAGCACCATCTGCGCTGACCGCACAAGGCTCAAGGGCGTCTACGATGAGGGCAGGATGTACCTCGACGGCAATGTCCTCTTCGAGGTCGGCATGGACGTCAAGCTCGTCATCGCTGCCGTGAACCACGACACCCGTTCAATAACGGCGAACCTGGCCGAGGCCATCGTCATCCCGGATAAGAAGCCGGAGGCTGAGGATGCAGCAAAGGAAACTGCCGCAGGCGAAGCTGCTGCAGAGCCCGCAGCTGAGAAGCCAGCCTTCAACCCGCTTGAGCCCGAGGCCGAGACACAGACAGGGCAGAAGGCTGAATAGGCTGGCCTCTGACTTATTTCTTTTACAGGTCCGCGCGCTGGTAACAGTGCGCGGATTTTTTATTCCTGAACAGAACGGCAAAGTGCAGATTTTCTCATGCGATGCCTCGCTTTCCTCAATGCATGCAGGGAGCTGCCGCAAGTCTCTATGGCTTCATGAACTTCCGGCAAAGCGCAAATTTAAACGCAGCCTCTGCCCTGTCACAGTGAAATGCGCGCTATAATGAGACCTTAGTCACATTTATTAAGTTGGATAAAATCATGTCAGGCTATTTGTATTTCTTCATCTGCCTCGCGTTTCTTATCGCCGGGTACGCCGTCTATGGCGTAATCGCCGAGAAGGTATTCGGGGTTGACCGCTCAAGACCCACCCCGGTCATGACCAGGGAAGACGGCGTTGACTATGTCAAGATGCCGCTCTGGAAAATGATCGTCATTCAGCTCCTCAACATCGCCGGGCTCGGACCGGTATTCGGGCCGATCATCGGCGCGCTCTACGGCCCCAGCGCCCTCCTCTGGGTGGTATTCGGCTGCGTTCTCGGCGGCGCTGTCCATGACTACATGTCAGGAATGATTTCCCTCCGCTACGGCGGTGCAGGCTACCACGAGGTCCTTGGCAGGAACCTCGGTCATGGCGTCAGGACTTTCATGGAGTTCTTCACCGTCATATTCCTGATCCTTGTGGGCGCGGTATTTGTCGCAGGACCTGCGAACCTCCTCCTCAGCATCTTCCCGGCGATCCCGTACTGGGTATGGGCAGTGCTGATTTTCGCCTACTACATCTGCGCAACCGTATTCCCGATTGACAAGGTCATCGGCAAGATTTACCCGTTCTTTGCGGTGCTTCTCATTTTCATGGCAATCGGACTCACCATCGCCCTCTTCGCCGAGGGGTATGACGTCCTGCCGAACGTAAACCTGGATACCCTCTTCACCAGCCAACATCCGAAGGGAGGCTCTATATGGCCTGCGCTCTTTGTCATCATTGCCTGCGGCGCTATCAGCGGCTTCCACGCAACACAGTCGCCCATGATGGCAAAGTGCATGACCAATGAGTCACAGGGACGCAAGGTATTCTACGGCTCGATGATCATGGAAGGCATCATCGCGCTCATCTGGGTAACGCTCGGTCTTTCCTTCTACAAGTCTCCGGCCGAGCTCGAGGCAGCAGGCCCTGCTCCGGTTGTGGTCAAGAACATCTCCTTTGCCCTCCTCGGAACATTCGGCGGAATCCTCGCAGTACTCGGTGTCGTTGTTCTCCCGGTATCAACCGGAGACACCGCGTTCCGCGGTGCAAGGGTCACCCTCGCGGAGATCCTGAAGCTTGATCAGACCAGCATTAAGAGCCGTCTTATGCTCTCCGTTCCGCTTTTCATCATCGGCGCAGTCCTCTGCCTCGTTGACTTCAGCGTCATCTGGCGCTATTTCGGCTGGGCCAACCAGACGCTCTCCTGCGTCTGCCTGTGGGCGATTTCGGTATACCTCTACAGGAGGGGCCGCTTCCACTGGATGACCACACTGCCCGCGATGTTCATGACCGTGATGGTCGTAACCTTCATCTGCCAGGCGAAGATCGGGCTCAATCTCCCGATTGACATCGCAACCTGGATCGGCGTTGCCGCAATGGCTGTCTCCTTCGTCTGCTTCATGGTCTTCGGCAAGAAGATGCCTGAGTCTGAAAAGGATGTGGACAATAACGGCTGGAATACCAACCCAGCGAAGAAGCAGGCAGATGCCGCAGACCTGGTAAAATCGGGGAAACCGCAGCAGGCTGAGTAACCGCATTGCCGCATAATGAACAGAAAGGCGCCCATGGGCGCCTTTTTTGATCCTGCAGGCTCGTTACTCGTACGTGATGCCGGCATAAACCTGCGTTTTAAGATGTCGCGCATAAGCATGGATAACAGGAAATGTTTCAACCTGTGCGGTTGAACTGCGACTGAGAAGGCAATACTCCAGTCATGCTGACACGTGCCTTCCTCTTGGATCTAAAATAGATCCGCTCATTTAGATGTCACATCTATCTTTAAGAGAGGAATC
>Ga0256406_1003832_pt1 | contig 18048 bp, 15 predicted proteins | sample RumenRJG_03DNA_FD_185986 | JGI IMG/M metagenome (GOLD analysis project Ga0256406, IMG submission 185986) | Bovine rumen microbial communities from Lethbridge, Alberta, Canada - RJG_03 | ecosystem: Host-associated > Mammals > Digestive system > Stomach > Rumen | place: Canada: Alberta | collected...
TCTTCGATTCTGGAACTACTGGAAAAACGGTCTTCCGGCCAGGCAAAAACTAAAAACTCGGAGCACCAGGAATGATGCTCCGAGCGGTAGTGCCCGAATGGCGATGTCCAGAGATTTCGTAAGATCCAGCCAAGGTTTGCGGCTATTTTTAGCTAATAACGAAGGCTAACCGACTACCGGCAGCACCTCCATACCCTCATCCTACCGGATCTTCGGGTTTCGTCAAGATACTTTCCCTGGATCCTTCGAGCTCCACCTCCTTTTTTGCTTTTCATACTTTCGTCTCTCCCTGTTTCTACATTAGTTTATGCATCCCTTTTACACGTTCTTAACATGCCTTCCTGCACAGGGATCCATCCGGGTTTGCTTCCAGGGCCTGTCGTCTGCCTTCAAAAGCCGACTGTTTTTCTCCATTTTCTGCCGTTTTGAAGGGCCCGTTTTCCCCGTAAAATCGATTGTGGCCAACGATTTCCCCATTTGTGGATAACTTTGTGGATATCCTGCCATTTTCGGTTGATAGGTCGGTGTCTTTTTGGGGATGCTTTGGATGGTTGTTCGTGTAAAGAACGTGTAAACCGGATGTAAGCCGTCCTGTTTCTTCTTCCCGGGGTTTTCATCCGGATCCCGGGATGGGCCGTTTTATCCACGCATCCCGCATCCATCCCGGTCCTTTTTCCGCGATTTCTAAAGGCTTCTGACATCCCCGTCAGATTGCCGGTTTTCGTTGTAAAATCGGCCAAAAAAAGGTATAATCTTCTTCGGCCCGGAGCAGTTGTGCACGCTTCCACAGCCCCTAAGAAGACGATGACGATTCTTTTCTTTAAAGGGCACGGTGGCACATCCCAGAATGCCCTGCTCTTTCCCACCTTTTGGCACATCAGGAAAGGAACCCACAAGCGAATGAAACTTCGTATTGATCAGAAAAGTCTCTCTGACGGGATTACTGTTGTCTCCAAGGCAGTTCCGTCCAAAAATACAGTCTCTGCCATCCAGGAATGCATTCTCGTGGATGCATCCACGGAGAAGATCCGTCTCATCGGTAATGATACGGAACTTGGCATCGAGACCGTCATCGACGGAACCATCGAGGAACACGGCACCATTGCCATCGATGCCACCATGCTCGGCAACATCGTCCGCCGTCTTCCCGGCGGGGATGTCAATCTCTGGACCGAGAATGAGGATGTGTTCATCACCTGCGGACAGTCGAAGTTCAACATCCCCGGACGGGATGGCACGGACTTTGCCGTTCTGCCGGATGTAAAGGATGACTATTCCATTCAACTTTCGGAGCTGACACTTCGGGACAACATCCTGAAGACAATCTTCTCCCTTGCCGTAAACGACAACAACCAGCTGATGACCGGCGAGCTCTTTGAAATTAAGGGAACGACGCTTCGCATTGTCGCCCTCGACGGACACCGCATCGCCATCCGCATGGTGGAGCTGCCGCAGTCCTATGAGGACCGGAGCGTTGTCATCCCCGGAAAGACATTAAGCGAGATCTCGAAGATTCTCTCCGCAGATCCCGACAGCAGGGTCACGATCTCCTTCTCCGCAAAGCACGGTGTCTTCTCGTTTGACAACACGAGAGTCGTGACGCGCCTGATCGAAGGCAGATACTTCCAGGTGGATCAGATGATCTCATCCGATTACTCGACGAAGATTGTCGTCGACAGACAGGAGCTCCTCTCCTGCCTCGAGCGCGCATCCCTTCTGGTCTCCGAGACGGACAAGAAGCCGATCATCTTCCGGATCGGGGATGGACAGATGGAACTTCGCATCCGTTCCGTCATCGGCAAATTCGACGAGATGGTCGAGATCGAGAAGGAAGGAAATAATCTCGATATCGGATTCAATCCGAAGTTCCTCATCGACGCCCTGCATGCGATCGACGATGACAAGGTACCGATCTACCTCTCGAGCTCCCATGCCCCGGCCTTCCTTCGGGATGACAGGACCTACTGCTACCTGATTCTTCCGGTAAACTTCGTGAGCATTGACTAGGAGGCGCCATGCAGGACATCACCATATCAGATGAATACATACGCCTGGGACAGGCGCTGAAGCTCTCCGGCTTTGCACAGAGCGGCGTCGATGCCAAGGTCCGGATTGAAAACGGGGATGTGACCGTAAACGGTGAGGTGGAGACACGCCGCGGAAAGAAGCTTCGCGACGGGGATGTCGTCGCCATGGACGGAAACTCCTTTACCGTGCACTCCAAACTGGCGGACAAGGCATGATCATCTCCTCCTTAAGTCTTCAGGACTTTCGAAATTATGAGGGGATGACGCTCTCCTTTTCCCCTGGGACCAACATCCTCTACGGCGACAACGCACAGGGAAAGACGAACATCCTCGAGGCGATGTATCTGGTCGCAACGACCAAATCCCATCGTGGTGTGAGAGACCGGGACATGATCCGGTTTGGCTGCCATGAGGCCCACATCCGCACCGTCATCCTGAAAAAGGGACTGGACTATCGTGTGGACCTGCACCTTCGGGAGGGAAAGAGCAAGGGCATCGCGATCAACGGGCAGAGAGTGAAGAAGGCATCCGATCTCATGGGTCTTCTGCACATCGTCTTCTTCTCCCCGGAGGACCTGACGATCGTCAAGAACGGCCCTGCCTACAGACGGCACTTTCTCGACATGGAGCTCTGCCAGCTCGACGGCGTCTACCTTCAGAGCCTCAACAGCTACAACAAGGTCCTGGAAAACAGAAATAAGCTCCTCAAGGCGATCTTTGAGACGCCATCCTTAAAGCCCACCCTCGATGTCTGGGATGCACAGCTCGTGGACTACGGGGTGAGGATCATCGAGGAGAGAACGAAGTTCCTGACACGCCTGAACGAGGTCATCGGACCCATCCACGAGAAGCTCTCCGGCGGGAAGGAACACCTGAAACTCATCTATGAGCCGAATGTCACGGCAGATCAGATGGCCTCCCAGGTGAAGGCATCGAGGGATCGGGATCTCTACTCCCACCAGACCCAGGTCGGCCCCCACAAGGATGACTTTTCCTTTGTGAACGATACGATTGATCTTCGCCGCTACGGCTCCCAGGGACAGCAGAGAACCTGCGCCCTCTCCTTAAAGCTCTCGGAGCTTCGGCTTGTCGAGGAGATGACGGGGGATGCGCCGGTGCTCATGCTCGACGACGTGCTCTCGGAGCTCGACTCCAGCAGACAGAACTATCTCATCGAGTCCCTCGGCGGGATTCAGACCTTTATCACCTGCACGGGTCTCGATGAATTCGTGGAACACCGTTTCCGGATCGATTCCCTCTATGAGGTGACGAACGGACACGCGACGCAGCGAACGGACAGCGAAAAGGACGGATAACACATGGAAGAAGAAAAGAACGAAGCCGTATCTGCAAACAGCACAGGCAAGGGATATACCGAGGAGTTTGCGGAGAACGAGCGCGAATACAAGGACGACAACGTCCGCGACACCCGGGATGTCGGAAGCTACAACGCCGACGATATCCAGGTGCTCGAGGGACTTCAGGCTGTCCGGAAACGCCCCGGCATGTACATCGGAACGACCTCGTCGAGAGGTCTGCATCATCTCGTCTATGAGATCGTCGACAACTCCGTCGACGAGGCACTTGCGGGCTACTGCACGCACATCGAGGTGACGATCAATCCCGACAACTCGATCACCGTCACCGACAACGGCCGCGGCATCCCCGTGGGCATCAACCACAAGACCGGAAAGAACGCGGTCGAGGTGGTCTATACCATCCTGCACGCCGGCGGAAAATTCGGCGGCGGGGGCTACAAGGTCTCCGGAGGCCTTCACGGCGTCGGCGCATCGGTTGTGAACGCGCTCTCGAAAAAGCTCCTTGTCACGGTAAAGCAGGGCGGAAAGGTCTACCGCATCGGCTTTGCAGACGGCGGAAAGACCGTGGAGAAGCTCCACGAGGTCGGCACCTGTGAGAAAGAAGATACAGGCACCAGCGTCACCTTCTGGCCGGATCCTTCGATCTTCCAGGAGACGACGATCTACGACTATGAGATCATTCGTCAGCGCCTTCGCGAGATGGCGTTTCTGACAAAGGGCCTTAAAATCACGCTGACGGACAACCGGGTAAATGACCCGACAGTCCCCGGAGGAGAGCTTACAGAGCCCAGGACCGAGGTGTTCCACTACGAGGGCGGCATCCGCGAGTACGTCGCATACTTAAACCGCGGCAAGACCCCGCTCTACGAGGACATCATGTACTTTGACGGGACGAAGAACAACGTCTACGTCGAGGTCGCAATGCAGCACAACGATGCCTACAACGTCTCCGAGTATTCCTTCGTCAACAACATCAACACCCCCGAGGGCGGCATGCACGTGGTGGGCTTCCACAACGCCGTGACGAAGACCTTCAACGACTATGCAAGAAAGGCCGGGATCCTGAAGGACTCCGACCCGAACCTGACCGGCGATGACCTTCGAGAGGGCCTTACCGCCATCATCTCCGTCAAGGTCGAGGATCCCCAGTTCGAGGGACAGACAAAGCAGAAGCTCGGAAACCTTGAGGCAAGAGGCGCCGTCGATGCGGTGGTATCGGAGAAACTGACGTATTACCTCGAGCAGAACCCGGTGGTTGCAAAGACGATCTGCGAGAAGGCACAGCTCGCCCAGCGCGCCCGGGAGGCTGCACGCAAGGCCAGAGATCTTACCAGAAGAAAGACCGCGCTCGAGACCATGTCCCTTCCCGGAAAGCTTGCGGACTGCTCGGACAAGGATCCGAAGAACTGTGAGATCTTCCTCGTCGAGGGAGACTCCGCAGGCGGGTCGGCAAAGAGCGCAAGATCGAGAGCAACACAGGCCATCCTGCCCCTTCGCGGCAAGATCCTGAACGTCGAGAAGGCGCGTGAGGACAGGATCTATGCAAACGCCGAGATTCAGGCGATGATCACGGCCTTCGGCTGCGGCATTCATGATGACTTCGACATCACGAAACTTCGCTATGACAAGATCATCATCATGACCGATGCCGATGTCGACGGCGCACACATCGATACGCTGATGCTGACGTTCCTGTACCGGTTCATGCCGGAGCTGATAAGACAGGGCCATGTCTATCTTGCGATGCCGCCTCTCTACAAGGTCGAGCGAAACAAGAAGGCGTACTATGCCTACAGCGATGAGGAGCTGAACAAAATCCTCAACGAGATCGGACGCGATCAGAACAACCGCATCCAGCGGTACAAGGGACTGGGTGAGATGGATCCGGAGCAGCTCTGGGAGACCACCATGGATCCCGCGCGCCGTGTCTTAAAGCGCGTGAACATCGACTCGGAGTCCGAGTCGGAGGTGGACCTTACCTTCACGATTCTCATGGGAGATCAGGTGGAGCCGCGCCGCGATTTCATCGTCAGCAATGCAAAGTTTGTCCAGAACCTGGACGTCTGAGGGAGATAACTCATGGATGACACAGCATTTGATCGGGATCAGATCCAGGATGTCGATCTGAACAAAACCATGCGCAGTTCGTACATCGACTACGCCATGAGCGTCATCGTGCAGCGGGCGCTGCCGGATGTCAGGGACGGGTTAAAGCCCGTGCAGCGCCGTATCCTCTGGGCGATGAGCGAACTGGGCAATACGCCGGACAAGCCGCACCGCAAGTGCGCGCGTATCGTCGGCGATACGATGGGCAAGTACCATCCCCACGGGGATTCGTCGATCTACGGCGCCCTCGTGTACATGGCACAGCCCTGGAGCATGCGCTACTGCCTCGTGGACGGCCACGGAAACTTCGGTTCGGTGGACGGCGACGGTGCGGCGGCCATGCGATACACCGAGGCAAGACTGACAAAGATCTCGATGGAGATGATGGCGGACATCGGAAAGGACACCATCGACTTCGTCCCGAACTTCGATGACACCGAGAAGGAGCCGAGCGTCCTGCCGGCACGCTTCCCGAACCTTCTCGTTAACGGAACGACCGGCATCGCCGTCGGCATGGCGACGAATATCCCGCCGCATAACCTCCGGGAGGTGGTCTTTGCCTGCTCCCTCATGATCAACAACAGGATCAATGAGGACCGGGATACGGACATCGAGGAGATCCTCGACATCATCAAGGCCCCCGACTTTCCGACAGGCGGCATCATCATGGGCCTTTCCGGGGCGCGGGAGGCATATCTTACCGGCCGCGGCAAGATCATCACGAGAGCCGTGACGAACATCGAGCCCATGAACAACGGCAAGAGCCGGATCGTCGTCACGGAGCTTCCCTACCTTGTCAACAAGGCAAACCTCATCAAGACCATCGCGGATCTTGTCAAGAGCAAGAAGATCGAGGGCATCACGGACCTTCGCGATGAATCCGACCGCGAGGGCATGCGGGTCGTCATTGAGCTTCGGCACGACGCGAATCCGAACATCGTCCTGAACCAGCTCTTCAAGCACACGCAGATGCAGGACACCTTCGGCGTCACGATGCTGGCACTCGTCAACAACGAGCCCAAGATCCTGAACCTGAAGGAGATGCTCACGTACTACCTGCAGCATCAGGAGGACGTGGTCACAAGACGCACGAAGTACGACCTCAACAAGGCCAGGGAGCGGGATCACATCCTGCAGGGCCTGCTCATCGCCCTCGACAACATCGACGAGGTCGTGAGCATCATCCGATCGTCCAAAAACGTTCAGGAAGCGAAGAGCCGCCTCATCGAGCGCTTCGGCCTTGATGACGTGCAGGCCCAGGCCATCGTGGACATGCGTCTTCGCACTCTGACAGGTCTGGAACGCGACAAGATCCAGGCAGAGCACGAGGAACTTGTCAAGACGATTGCAAGACTGGAGGCCATTCTGGCAGACAGAAAGCTCCTGCTTGGAGTAATCAGAGATGAAATGAACGCCATCGCCGAGAAGTACGGCGATGACAGAAGAACGAAGATCGATGCGGCCCACGAGCTCACGGAGTTCGAGACCGAGGATCTCATTAAGAACGAGAACGTCGTCATCACGAGGACCAGCATGGGCTATATCAAGCGCATGACGGCCGACGAGTTCAAGGCCCAGAACAGGGGCGGACGCGGCATCATCGGCGCGACGACGATCGAGAACGACTATGTCGAGGATCTTCTCATGTGCGCGAAGAAGGACATGATCCTGTTCTTCACGAACAAGGGACGGGTGTTCAAGCTGAAGGCCTACAAGATCCCCGAGGGCTCGAGGCAGAGCCGCGGCACTGCGGTGATCAATCTCCTGCAGCTTGATCCCGATGAGAAGATCACGGCGATCATTCCGACAAAGGGCATCGATGCCTCGAAGAGCCTGTTCATGGTGACACGGAAGGGCATCATCAAGAAGACTCCGGTCACGGAGTTCGCCAATATCCGCAAGACCGGCCTTATCGCGATCACCCTCCGGGACGATGACGAGCTCATCGAGGTCAAGGAGACCGAGAAGGACGACATCATCTACATCGTGACAAAGAACGGCATGGCCTGCGCCTTCCATGAGAGCGAGGTAAGACCCACCGGCAGAAGCGCCCAGGGCGTGAAGGGCATCACCCTCTCCGATGGCGACGAGGTCGTCGGCATGCAGCTCTCGAGCCAGGGCTCGGATCTTCTGATCGTATCTGCTCTCGGAAGAGGCAAGAGAACGCCTCTGTCCCAGTTCCGTCTCACGCACAGAGGGACCAAGGGTCTCAAGTGCTACAAGATCACGGACAAGACAGGGCCTGTTGTGGGCGTCAAAGCGGTGAACGAGGATCATGAGATCATGATGATCACCTCCGCCGGCATCATCATTCAGATCCGCATGAGCGATGTCAGAACCCTCGGCCGCATGACGAGCGGCGTAAAGCTCGTGAGCCTCAAGCCCGGCGTCGAGGTCGTGAAGATCGCCAAGGTCCGCGAGGAGCCCGAGGAGGAAAAGAACGATCCGAAGGACAAATCGAAGGACGAGGCAGCAGAAGGGACGACTGAGAATCCCGAAGAGCCGGTGACGGAGGAAGACGATACGCCGGACGAGACGGAATAGAACGTAAGAAAGAAAAAGATAAGAATGCAGAGACTGTGAGAAGCAAAAGCTCCTCACAGTCTTTTTGTCCGGTAAGAAGTTCCTTACCAAAAATGAGCGGGAAAAAGCTGAAAAAAACGGATGAAATGCCCCGGAGGAGGCGATTCCGTGTTACAATTTTCATATTCCACACTGGAGTATCAGCGTCGGTAAAAAATAACTATTAATTATTTAATCAATTCAACGACTTCATAAACCAAAGGGGAGAAAGACAGCTGTCGAACGGCAGCTGTACAGGTACAAGAATGTCGACGAACGAACTCAACGAGAATACGGAGCAGCCGGACTTTTTCAGGGATATCCCGGTACCCTACGCGGTTTTTCAGCTGATCTATGATGAAGGCCGCAAAAAGGTCGTGAATACGCGCTACACCTATGTCAATGAGGCCTACTGCGAGATGGAGGGCCATGGCTGGGAGGAACTGATCGGCAGGCACTTTCTGGATATTTATCCGGGAGGCAGCATATGTTTTCCCTACTGCCAGCAGGCCCTGGAGGAGAACAGGACGGTCCAGACCTGCCTGTATTCGAAGGAAGTAAACCACTGGCTGGATTTCACGGTGGGACCGGCAGCAGGGAAGGACTGCGTCGCCTTTGTCTTCATGAATTTCGATGAATCCATCAAAAAGATCAGGCGGGAGACCAACACCGACAACATCATCCTGAACATCTCCAAGCTCCTCAACAACGACGAGGACTTTGAGAAGAGCATGAACCATGCCCTGGAGGAGCTCAGCCGCTACATTTACCCGGACCGCCTGTATGTCCTGGAGACCGACGGCATCACCTGCTCCAATACGTTCGAGTGGTGCGCACCGGGCGTTCAGCCGGAGATCGATACCCTCCAGAACCTTCGCTATGACGAGTATCTCGGCGGCTGGGAGAAGTACCTCAAGAAGAGCTCCGACGTTGTCATCTCCGATATCGAGGAGCTGAAGGCCGATGATCTTGTGGACTATGAAAACCTGAAGCGCCAGGGAATCCGCTGCCTTGCCGCGGCACCCTTCTACAACAGGGGAAAGCTCATCGGGTATCTCGGGGCGGACAACTACAAGAAGGACGACCTCGTCAACACGCAGCTGGTGCTGAACTCGATCTCCTACTTCATCGGGACAAAGATCGTGAACCACCGTCTGATGGAGGACCTGAACCGTTTAAGCTCCATGGACACCCTCACCAACGTGCACAACCGCAACGCGATGATGGCAAAGATGAAGGAGCTCTCCGAAAAGCATGTGCCGACCGGCCTTGTCTATGCGGACGTCAACAGCCTGAAGATCGTCAACGACACGCAGGGACATGAATCCGGGGACGAGGCACTGAAGTACTCGGCGAATATGCTGGCCTCCCATTTCGGGCGGGAAAACGTCTACCGCGCAGGCGGTGATGAGTTTGTGGTCCTGTTTCCGATGGTCGACGAGAAGACGTTTCTTACAAAGAAGGACGCGCTCACGAAGGACCTGGAGGACGGGAATCCGTATCACTTTTCCTTCGGTGTGTTCTGGTGCCCCGACAGCAGCACTGTCGAGGGATCTCTTCGCATCGCGGATCAGCAGATGTATCAGGAAAAGGAAAAGTACTACCGCAGAAAGGGTGTCGACAGAAGAAGGAGAAACACCTGGGTCTGAGAGAAAAGATCAGATCGGATCAGGGAGAGGGGGCGAAAGCCCCCTCTTCTGTTATCAAAAGGCAGCAAAAAGGACGGACGAAGAAAATATCGGAACGCAGAAAGCTAAGGTCCCGATTTCCCTTGTCCGCCCGGGGAGGAGCAGAAAACACAGAAAGTATTCAAAGTTGAAAGGGCTGTCCGTATGAAGATCAGACCATCTCCCGTTGCACCGGTGTCGGAAGGTCTGCGGAATCCTCATTGTTATTCCGTTTCCCCTTCTTCTGCCAGGAGGAAAGGCTGGTCATGAGGAATCCGTCCTTGCTGTTTTTCTTGACCCTGTAGAGCATCTCGTCGGCCTCGTGATAGAGCGTCTCAAAGTCCGTGGAGAAATCGTCACAGATGCATCAGCCGATGCAGCAGCTCACCGTCCGGGAGGCATCGCCGCCCGGCACGATCGTGTGAACGCCTTCGAGGATCTGCGCAAGCTTCTCCCTTGTGATCTCGGGATCGGTGAGGCTTACGGCATACACCGCAAACTCATCGCCGCCAAAACGCATCACGATGTCCGTGGAGCGAAATACTCTGGACAGAACCTTTGCAGTCTCCTGCAGCACCTGATCTCCGGCATCGTGGCCGTAGGTGTCATTGATCTTCTTGAAGTTGTCGACATCCAGGAGAAGGAAGGCGCCGTTCTCGTGCTCCTTCAGGCAGGTCAGAACCCTCTCCTGTCCGCCGCCGCGGTTCAGGATCCCGGTCAGGGCGTCGTGGCAGGCGGATTCCCTGGCCTGATTCCCGACCGCAAGAAGGTACATCTGGATGGACGCAAGGTGCCGGTGCAGAATGACAAGGATCACGTTTGCGACCACAAGGTGAAGCAGCGCCGTCAGAAACAGAAAGCGGCTGCACAGAACGAAGGTGAGGATCAGGTAAAAGACGGAGAGCAGCGCGGAGAAATGACAGACGTGCTGCGGAAGATCAAAGATGCCGATGCAGAGCGCAAAAAGGAGCATCGGAAAGAGGATCGAATTGTCCCCCGCCCCGGACATGGACAGGCAGAATGCCTCCAGGACAGCCGTGGGGACTAAGATGGAAAGATCAAAAAGATAGACGAGAACCGTCGCGTGATTCGGAAACAGAGCGTCGAGAGCGCGGAACAGGATCCCTGAACAGATCGAGAGCAGCAGAACAAAGAGAGACTCCCAGAACAGACCGGAGTACAGCTCTTCGATTTTCATTCCGACATCGATGATCCACTGCACGAGCAGCAGAATCCCCATCGATACAATGAGGGAAAGGGCGCACCGGTTCAGGACGGTGCGGTTTGCCGTATCCATCTGCCGGTGGAGCTTTCGATAGGTCTCTTTCCCCGGTATGAACAGATCCGGATAATCATCCTGAGGTAACTTACTGAATATTGATTTCATTTTCCGGTACCCGGAAATAAATTTTCCAGTCATGTGCCAGAATGGCACTCAATCTTCGCTGTGTGAACCATCATACGACAGAAACGAAAAAATGAACAACTATTCAGTTCCATTTCAGTTTATTCACTGAGAGCATGCAAGGAAAGCCGCAGAAAACGTTTATGAGAGAAAATCAGAACGGCAGGATAGACTGTGACGGCACTTCTGAAAAGGAGACGTCAGTCTTCCTTCGTGCTGCCGTGCTTTTCGACACTGCGCTTCAGGGCGCCGGAGATCGTTCTGTCCGCGGCGATAAGAAAGAGCTCCTGCATTTCCTCAGGGCTCGTTGTCATGCCGGATCGCATCCAGGTGACAAGGCAGCCGGCAAGGGCCTTGGTGTAGAAGTCGATGATGAAGGCCACATCGGCCTCCTTTGCCCCGATCTGTTCATTGAGATGGTGCGTGTACTGTGAGATCATATCTTCAATACAGCCGTCAAAGAGAAGGGACAGCTCCGAATAGCCGACTCCCTCGGAGATGGTTGTACAGAAGGCAGTGTTCTTCTTCAGGAACCGGAGAATGATCAGAACGGCATCGCTCAGGGAGTCCCCCTCACAGTGGCCCTTTAACAGATCCGTCAGTTCCCGGTTGAACATGAACTCGGTGAGGGCATGAAGATCCTTGAAGTGATAGTAAAAGGTGGGCCTTGAGACATTGGCCAGGGTCGTGATGTCCTTGACGGTGATCTTCTCCGGGCTCTTGGTGGAGAGGAGCTGTTTCAGGGCATCGGCCATGCGGTTCTTTGTTTCATTGGAGATTTCTTCGTTTCTCATTCGTGCTCCGTTCACGAAAACATAGATTCGGGTATTATTGTATACGAAGTCACACAGAAATAATATTAGCAATCGGTGGAATATTGATAGATCTTTAACATAGTTTTTGTTTCTGTAAGCTGTGGACAAATCGAAAAGATTCGTAAACAGATCATAGGAAGGTGTCGATTATGCCGGGAAGAAGCCTGACGGGACATGGAAAACCTTCGGGGGAGCGTTATGAAAAGATCCTGCTCGCCCTGGATATCGCGATCATTGCCTTAGGGGTCGGCTGTATCGCGGATCCGGACCTGTACTATCAGGGATTTCCGATGATCCTCGGTATCCTGATGCTGCTCTGGGGAGCGCTCCTTGTCGATCACTCCCTGCAGACCAGGGAGTACATGAACCATGAAACCCAGCTGATGTCCACCGGGATCATCATTCTCGTCATCGCCGCGGTCATCATGACGCGGGGAGAGAACTCCTACGGCCTCATCGGGGCGTCCTGGGGAATCTACGGCCTCCTCCATGCGATCGAAAACCTGAATCAGGCAATCTACCTTGCAACGACGAGGCAGAAGACGCTGCGCCTTCCGGTGAGCATCTTCATGACGCTGTTTGGCGGGACGCTGGCGATCCTTCTTCTCATGGATCCCGTGAAAAACGTCTACGGCCACATGATCTTCATCGGTCTCGAGTTCCTGTACATGGGTCTTGAGAACGGAGCAAGACGGATCGTGAGGATCTTCAGAAAACACCGGAAACAACAGAAGGGAGAAACAAAATGACGGGAGAGGAATACAAAGATCTTGCGATGCGAACCTACGACGGAAAGGCCGGGGAGCGCCTGAAAGAGGCGATGCAGGATATCAGGGATCCGGGAGGTCTTCTCAACGGGTGCCTCGGACTGTCGGGTGAGACGGGAGAGGTCGTCGATGCGATCAAGAAGGTCCTCTTCCACGGGAAGGAGAGGGACGATCAGGAGATCAAAAAGGAACTCGGCGATGTCCTCTGGTATGTTGCCCTGATCGCGGACTCTCTTGGCTACTCCATGGACGAGATCATGGAACAGAACATCGACAAGCTTAAGAAACGCTATCCCGAAGGTTTCAGGACCGTGAAGGAGCGGGAACAGGAAGGTCAGGAGGACAACGCCTGATCGATTCGTGACAGAAGTCCAGGGGGAGAATGGACGTATGGAAAGCGAATATCCAAGAAGGAACAGGTTCCTCGTCTTTCAGAAGGAGGAAGACGGTGTCCTGCTCCGGCATTCGATGTCGGAGGAAGAATGGATCATTCCGGAGGAGGTTGCAGCGTTTATCAGGGCGCTCGACGGAAAGACCTCGCCGTATGATCTCGGGTGGGATCCGGACGATGTGGACGATCTTCTGGATTTCATGGAGGAGAAGGATCTTCTCGATGACGGACACCGGGCCGCCTCCATCGGGTTCGGATCGGGAACCTTCACCCTGTTCATTCCAGAGATCCGGTCCTCCCACAAGAGGGCCGGGAAAGCCTGGAACCGGTTTCTCATGGCTTCCTGGTTTCCGGTCTTTTTCGTCGGGATCCTGCTGCAGGTGATGCTCGGGACGGACGCCACGGAGTATACCGACTACGATATCGTCATCGGCTTTGTCCTGGGGCTTCTTTTCGGGATCGTTCTCCATGAGCTCTCCCATGCGGCGGCAGCTCTTCACTATGGCGGCACTCTTCTCGAGATCGGACTGTTTGCCCTGTATTTCATGCCGGGGGCGTACTGCGCGATCGACTATGAGAACGTGAAGAATCATTTCCACCGGGCGCAGATCACCGCGGCGGGGATCGAGAGCAACCTCCTGCAGTGCGGTCTGTGTCTCATTCTCTTTCAGATGGTTCCCACCGATGCGTTCCTCGAAGCCGCTCTGATGAACTGGTATCTTGCCATCCTGAACCTTTCCCTGGCACTTCGCATGGACGGGGCAAGGACCTTCGAGGAGTTCCTTTGCTGTGACAACTTTGCCGGCCGGGCAAAAGTACTGCTTCAGGACAGAAGGCAGAAACAAAAGCTCAGGAAACAGGGGATCAACGGGAGGGCCACCATTGCCGCCTGCTGCCTGATCCGCCTCCTTCAGGTGCAGGTGCCGCTGCTTATTCTTCTTGAGGTGACGGATCTGATCCTCACCTTTCTGTCGTGAAGGGAGAAGAAATGAAGAAGGAAGACAGAAAAAACAGAACGAAGACCGAAGCCCTGCAGCTCCTCCTGTTCCTCATTCCGATCCTGCTCGCTATTCTGTCGATCTTCCGCCTGCATGTGCTGCTGGCCATTGTTTCCATTGCGCTGATCTTTGTCCTTGTCGGGATTCTGCCGGTGACGCACGGTCATGAGAACCTCTGGCTGTTTCTTGTCAGTACCCCGGCCTTTGTCCCCATCAACCTCCATATCCTTTTCTGGTATCCGGATCTTCTGGAGTATTTCTGCACGAACACGGACAATCCCTTCATTCTGATCACGGCGATCATCGTGGAGATCCTTCTCTTTCTCGGGGCCGAGGAGGTCCTGGTGGCCTTTGCGGGAAGGCTGATCTGGAGAAGGCAGTACCGGCTGAAGATCCCGGAGTATTCGGAGTACGATATCTGAGAGAAAAACGGGAAAAGCACGAAGGAAGAACAGAAAAAGGCTGTCACGATATGTGGGGGAAGGCAAAGCGAAGCCCCGACAGAACAACAGGGACGGGACAAATCCCCCACGAAATGTGACTGTCAGCAAAAAAAAATTTTTCAAAAGCACTTGACATAGATGTTCTATAAGTGATATAACATAGGCGTCGAAAGGGAGAAGGATCAGAAAGAAAGAGATTCGGATCCCGGAAGACAAGTAAGAAATTTGAAGTTGAACAAAAGGCTAGCCGCAACAGCAACGGTCAAGGCCTTCTGAAAGAAGGAGGAATGACTTATGTTAATGCCTATGCTTTGGACGAATGTATTAGATGATGATCTGTATGATCCGATGGATACCTGGTATGATCCGTTTGACGATATGATTTCTCTGGTACCTTCCAGAGAGGATATTCAGAACGCAAAGAGCATTGCCCGTCATGAGCGCAAGGAAGGCAAGCGCGAGGGCAGACAGCTCCGCCACGAACTCGGTCAGATGGACCGCATGGTCAGAGGCATGAAGACCGATGTCATTGACAACGGCGATCATTACACTCTGAAGGCTGATCTTCCGGGCTTCGACAAGAAGGACATCAAGGTTGACTTAAAGGACGGTGTCCTCACCGTCAGTGCAAAGCACACCACCGGTGATCAGAATGACAAGAAGGACGGGAAGTCCGAGAACTACGTACGCCATGAGCGCACGGAGTGCTCCTATGAGAGAGCCTTCGAGGTCGGCGAGGATGTAAAGCCTCAGGATATCAGCGCAAAGTATGAGAACGGTGTTCTCACCCTGAACGTTCCGAAGAAGAAGGACGAGGACAAGGGCACGTCGAGGATCGCGATCGAATGATCGGGACCAAAAAGGCCTGAAGTCATCAGTTGAATCACGAAATCCCGGGGAGGGATCCGGATCGCAATGACCGGAATTCCCTCCCCGGGATTTTTGTGTGTCAGAACAGATGATGTTTACGCGGTGGTTCCTTCCGTCTTCTTTGGCCGGATCACGGTGCAGTACCACTTGAACACGGCCATGCTGATGATGATCACGGCGCCGAGGATCGACCAGCCATCCGGGACCTCGGAGAAGAAGAGAAGCCCCCACAGCGATGCGAACAGCACCTGGGAGTAGTCAAAGACCGAGATCTCCTTGGCCGGTGCAAAGCGGTAGGCGGCAGTGATCGCAAACTGCGCGACACAGGCAACGGTGCCTGCTGCAATGAGGCACCCCCACTGGGCGGCCGTCATCGGGTGGAAGTCAAGAAGGATCGAGGGCAGGCACATGAGGCAGGTAAAGCAGGAGAAGAACGCCACGATGACGCTCCCCCGCTCGCCCCGGTTCCCGAGCTTTCTCACAAACGTGTACGCAATCCCGGCGCCAAGACCCGAGCACAGACCAAGAAGTGCCGGAAGGCTCGCCACGCCTGCAGTCGGGTGCACCACGAAGATCGCCCCGATGAAGGCAACGACCACGGTCAGGATCTCCACCTTGTTCGGGATCTCCCCGAGGACAAAGATCGAGGCGACGATTGCAAAGAACGGGGACATCTTGTTGAGGATGTTCGAGTCGGCAAGCCCGATGTGATCGATCGCATAGAAGTTGAGGATCAGCCCCGATCCCCCGAAGATTGCCCTTGCAAAGAGGTAGGGGAGCGATCCCTTCCGGATTTTGAACTTCTCCTTCGATCCCGCAAGCAGAATCAGCGAGATGATCGCCGCGATGAAGTTTCGAAAGAACGCCTTCTGGAGCGTCGGCACATCGCCGGCAAGGCGGACAAAGAGAGACATCAGGGAGAAAAAGAACGAGTCCGTGATCACGAGGAGGATGCCAAGCACGTGGGGATTCACAGAACGCTTCTTTGCCATCACAGATCCCTCCCGTTCGTTGCCATGATCTCCCGGTACCAGTAGGCGGAGTCCTTCGGGATCCGCTTCTTGGTCGTGTAGTCGACGTACCAGAGGCCAAAGCGCTGGGTGTAGCCATCCGACCACTCGAAGTTGTCCATGAGGGACCAGAGGAAGTACCCGCGAAGGTCGATCTCGGAGGCGGCCCTCTTTAACTGTCCAAGATACCTCGACAGGAAGTCGATCCGCTCCGGATCATGGACGGCACCGTCCAGGGAGACGACATCGCAGCAGGAGATCCCGTTCTCCGTGATGTAGATCGGGGTGTGATAGCGCTCGTACAGGAACTTCGGCCCGTAGTAGAGCGCCTCCGGGGTAATCGGCCAGCCGCTTGCGGTTCGGGGAAATCCTGCGGGACGGGGAACCACCTCGGACCTGCCGTCCTGTCCCTGCCGCACCGCATAGCCGTTGTAGATGTTCTGGCCGTAGAAGTCGAAGGGCTGATGGATGAGAGCCATGTCCTCGTCGGTGATCTTCGGCATGGCAGAGCCGTATGTGGAAAAGGCCTCGTCCGGGTAGTGCCCGAAGAACACGGGATCGGACCAGAGGGAAACGTTCCAGAACCAGCGATTCGTATCCTTCGGGATTGAAAAGTATTCCCTTCTTGCCGCCTCGATGTCCGCCGGGGACTCCGATGCGGGATAGGCGACGGAGCTTGTCGGCGCAAAGCCGACCTGAATCGCATGCTTTGCATGGCTTCGAAGCTCGATCGCAGCTCTCCCGTTTGCCATGAGCACGTGGTGGGCCATGAGAAGCGTCTGCTCCAACGGCAGCTGCTTTCCCGGGGCATGGACACCTGCGACGTACCCGAGGCCTATGAAGCACTGGGGCTCATTGATCGTAAAGAAGTGATGCACCCGGTCGGAGAAGTGCGAGGAGATCACCGCCGCATAATTTCCGAACCAGTCGACAATCGACGGGTTCAGCCACCCGCCAAGCTCCTCGAGGGCCTGCGGAAGCTCCCAGTGAAAGAGAGTGACATACGGCTCGATGCCGGCGGACAGGAGCTTGTCGATCAGCCTGTCGTAGAAGCCAAGTCCCTCCTCGGACACCGCCCCGAACCCCAGGGGCAGGATCCTCGACCAGTCGATGGAGAAGCGGTAGGCTCTGATGCCCATCTTCTTCATGAGTGCGATGTCATCGGCAAAGCGGTAGTAATGATCACACCCATCCTCCGGAAGATACCCGTCCTTCACCTTCCCCGGGGTGTGGGAAAACACGTCCCAGACAGAGGGGCCCTTGTTCCCCTCGTGGACGCCGCCCTCGACCTGAATGGCGCTTGTTGCGGCGCCCCAGACAAAATCTTTGGAAAAAGCCATATCAAAATCCTTTCCGGAAAACAGAACCCTGTACGGGCCTGTTGTCAGATCTGTATTGTACGGACGCAATACAAAGAGTCTATACCATAATGGATACACTTTCACGCGAAAACAAAGGAAAGTGACGTTTGAGGCAGGAAAAAGGGGAGGGAAAGAGATAAAAGTAAGAAAAGACTAACCATAGCTTCCTGTAAGATACTAACTCAAACTTCCCACTTGGGATGAGCCGCCAAAATGCTGATAAATAAGGCATTTTTGGCCTTCGATTCATCCCCTTGACGATAAAAAAAGCACCAGTCCCCTGGTACAATAAGGTTAGCTCGAAAAC
>Ga0256406_1003833_pt1 | contig 18045 bp, 18 predicted proteins | sample RumenRJG_03DNA_FD_185986 | JGI IMG/M metagenome (GOLD analysis project Ga0256406, IMG submission 185986) | Bovine rumen microbial communities from Lethbridge, Alberta, Canada - RJG_03 | ecosystem: Host-associated > Mammals > Digestive system > Stomach > Rumen | place: Canada: Alberta | collected...
CAGCTTTGTCGGCAAGATTGACTTGCCCGAATAACCGCCCGACCTATCCGACACAATGGCCAAGTGTCGGATAGGAACGGCAAAATTTTTTGCACTTCTATTGCTTCTTTATCACACATAAGCAAATGGTGCCGGCTTCAAGCAGGCCAAGCAGCTTTTGGGTATTGCCGAAAATGACGTGAATGCTCCAATCCGGATGATTTTTTAACAACGCGGACAGTGGATCGGCAATCGCGTACTCCCCGACCGTCATCGTGACGCCGATGGAAATGGACAATTTCCCGGAAAAAACGCTTTGCAATTCTTTGTTGACCCGCCTTTCATCGTTCTGCAACACGAGCAGGCGGTTTTTCAAAATCTTTCCCTGAGGCGTCAGCGTCAGTTTTTTCTTTTCGTAATGAAAAAGTTTAACGCCGTAATGCTGCTCCAGAAAATGGATATGCTGGGATACGGCGGGCTGAGTAATGTGCAATATCTCAGCCGCCTTGGTGTAATTCAATGTCCGGCAGACCGCTAAAAAGGTTTGAACGCGAAAATCAAGCATGCCATTCCTCTCATCAATAATTTTTTCTTATGTTTTTATAAAAATTCATTATTTTACATTTTGGTTATGTTTCTTTATACTAGCACATGCCTTTAGGAAATTCAAAACTTGTTGCGTTTAGGGAGGATAATCATGAAATCACATTTGAAAAATTTTGGTCCGGGACTGGCCGTTTGCTTCGCCATCGCCATTCCAGCCTGGCTGCTCGGGAAGGTTTTCCCTGTCGTCGGCGGCGCCGTCATTGCCATTCTAGCCGGTATGGTCATCACCTTGTTTTGGAATGACAAGGGCGTCTGTGATCCGGGGATTCACTGGACCTCGAAATACATTCTTCAGGCGGCCGTCGTCCTGCTCGGCTTCGGGATGGACTTGGGCGTCATTCTTCAGACCGGGCGCCAGTCCCTGCCGATCATCGTCTGCACCATTTCCACCTCACTGATTCTCGCCTGGCTGTTGCAAAAAGCCCTGCACATTCCGGGGAAGACGTCCATCTTGATCGGCGTCGGCAGCTCGATCTGCGGCGGCTCGGCCATCGCCGCAACCGCACCGGTGATCCACGCCGATGACGACGAGGTCGCCCAGTCCATTTCGGTCATCTTTTTCTTTAACGTCCTGGCGGCCATTTTCTTTCCGATGCTTGGCCACGCTCTAGGGTTCTCCACCACCAGCGGCGGTCCCTTCGGCATTTTCGCCGGCACCGCTGTCAACGACACCTCATCAGTCACAGCGGCGGCGGCAACCTGGGACAGCATGTGGCACCTCGGCACCCAAACTCTTGACAAGGCCGTGACGGTTAAGCTGACACGGACCCTCGCCATCATTCCGATTACACTGGTGCTCGCGCTGTATCAGGCCCGGGCCGAAAACAACGGCGGCGAAAAAAATAAGGCCGGCAGCTTCAGTTTCCGCCGCGCCTTCCCGATGTTCATCCTTTATTTTGTCATCGCCGCCATCATCACGACGGTCTGCATCCATTTCGGCGTCCCCGCCGCAGCCTTTGCCCCGCTGAAGGAATTGTCGAAATTCATGATCATCATGGCCATGGCCGCCATCGGCCTCAACAGCAACGTCATCAAGCTGATCAAATCGGGCGGCAAGCCCATCGTGCTGGGTGCCTGCTGCTGGGTGGGCATCACCGTTGTCAGCCTGCTGATGCAGCACGTCATGCACATCTGGTAAGGCGCCTGTCTCTCAACAATCGCCGCCCTCACGTGTCTTGGGGGGCGGCGGTTTTGCTGTCTGAGATTTACATGGCGCACAAAAAAAGACTGCCCGAAGGCAGCCCCGCATCATTCTGGATTATTTCTTCCGCATGACTTCGATCTGGTAGCCGTCCGGATCGGTCAGGAAATAATAATCCTTGGTCGCGCCGAGCCCCTTGAGGGGGCCGACGGTGTAGCCCTTGGCCTGGTGTTCGGCGTGGGCGGCGTCCAAATTGTCCACTTCTACGGCGATGTGGCCGTAGCCGGTGCCGAGATCGTAGGGCTGTGCCGGATCGTAATTGTACGTCAATTCCAGCTCGAAATCCGACTGACCATCCGACAGATAAACCAAAGTGAATTTTCCTTCCGGCTTATCTTTGCGGCGAACTTCCTTCATTCCGAGGGCATCATCGTAAAATTTAAGTGAACGATCTAAATCGTAAACGCGGATCATTTCGTGAATCATTCTGCATGCTGGCATGTTTATCCCACCTTTCGTGATTTGTTTAATTGTATTTTATTTGAATCACACCGATAAATCAACTCAAAATATCGTGGACGCGCTGCTGAAGTGCCGGCACCACCTGTTCCTCAAACCACGGATTTTTGCGCTGCCATCTGAAATTCAGCGGACTCGGATGCACAATTGGGAAATATTCCGGCAGATATGCCTTGTAAGCCGCGACGGTTTCTGTCAGATTTCTTTTCTTCTTCCCTTTAAGATAATAATCCACCGCGTACTTGCCGATCAAAATGGTCATCTCGACGTCTGGCATCATACGCAGAATCTGAGGATGATAGGTCTGCGCGATAAATTTCCGAGGCGGCAGATCTCCGGATTTGCCCTTGCCCGGATAGTAAAAATCCATCGGCATAATCGCAATTTTTGAGGAGTAGAACGTCTCCCGGTCGATGCCCATCCAACGGATCAGCTTTTCGCCAGACTTGTCGTTAAAGGGAATTCTGGTTTCCTCGACCTTTCTTCCTGGTGCCTGCCCGATGAGCAGAATCTTGGCGTCTGGGCTGATTTGAAATACCGGCGGCACGCCCCGCTTAGTGTAAGCCTGATTTCGGTCATCCGCCTCCAGTTTTTCCACGATTTCCTCTACTGTCATTGTATTCCCTTCTTTCCCGCTGGTTTCGGCTGATTTTTTCGAACGATTAAAATTGATTCAGCAGATACTGACTATAAATTAAGCTTATCATATTTTGCCTGCGCGGTACGTTGTTAGGGCAACGCGTTTTAATTTTTCAAAATTAATGCATGATTTGATTTTTAAATTCTTCCTTTTCCTTAGATGACAGTTCATTATAAAGCAGCATAACCATATCGATTCGATCATTGTGTACCGCTTCTTTTTCGCCATGTTTCGACATAAAAAAAGAAGTGATTGCACTGGTCAGACTACTGATCAAGCCGATCCCCACGATCATCAATAGCGCTGCAATCACTCTACCCGCTGTTGTGACCGGTGAAAGATCCCCATATCCCACAGTCGTTGCCGTGACAAAAGACCACCAGAGTGCATCTAGAAATGACATCTTTTCAAAATACATCATTCCAATCGACGCACCACCAATGGATGCAAGGGCTAAAAAAATCATATACTTTAATCCATTGGTATCGACAAATTCTTTTAAGTGTTCAATCCCACGGGCGCCTCTCGCTGATAATGATGTGAATCGGACCACTTTAACCGCTTTCGACATTTTTGCAAGACGTGCCAATCTGGCTATTTTCAAAATACGAAAAACACGGAACAATGAATTAAAGGGAAATATAGCAATCAAATCGAAAATATTTGACTTAAAAAACTGTCTCTTATCCTTCGCCACTGCGATGCGGACTACGTAATCTACGACAAAAATCAGATAAATGATGAGGTCACATATTTTAGCCGCAGGTGGCAGCCCTCTCCACAGATCATCTATCGCTAATGCGACTGATACAATCGCCAATAAACAGATAACCACGTTATATATTTTTTCTCTTTTATTCATTCGATCAAAATTGCCGCCTCTCTAAATGTGTTCAACGATTCTATGAATAGAAAAGCACAGATGTAAGCCTTTCGGCTTCACTTTGCGTATTTTGTTCCCCTGCCCCTGCCTGAAATGGTGACATAATGCTTGGATGCAAGACCCTTCAGCAGCTTTGTCGTTTTGGACCGTCCAAAGGGCAGCGCGTCCGTGATTTCGCCGATCGATTTCGGCAAATGATGGCTGAGTACCCCCAGCAGCATCAATTCATCATCCGTTAGATCCTGCCGGTCGACAATGGGGAGCGTCACCTTTATCGAATTTTCGAAAATTTCAAAAGCGGGCTTTTTGTCTCTGCCGCGATACGCTTCTTTAATTCTGAGCACGCCCGTTCCCAAAATTTCAACAATATGCAGCCGGTAAAATACATTGCCGATAATTGGATTGCGCAGCACGGAGACACTGCCGTTCAGATACGCTTTCTCGGATATGCCGCTCGGCAGCCCGCCGGGTGAGGTCACTTCGATCCTGTCATCGTACATCATCACGCAGATTTGCGCGTCGACATCCCAGGTCCGGTGAATCAACGCGTTCGCGATGGTTTCCCGAAAGGCTTCCTCCGGAATTCTCTCAACTACCTTTCGTTCCATCCCCTGGATGGCTTCATACCGGTAAAAATCCCGGAATATTTTTACCGTTTCATCCAATTCTGTCAAAATCGAACGGTTTTCAATCATTTCCCGTTTCAATATAATGCTGATCGATTCGCCGAAACGCGCGATATCGATCCCGGGGAATCCGTTCACATCCGCCAGCAGCTCAGCCGCGTGATTGTATCCCTCTGTGTCGCTATAAAGATTCAATGTTTTTAGAATGTCTTGGTTGATTTCCGCGATGCCGATTTCCCGGACCGCGGCCATTTGCAGCACGTCAAAGGTTAAATCCTGCCGATTTGCCGGCAATTGTTCGAAGTGCACGTGCCTTCCTTTTAAGATCAACCGCGTCAGCTCAAGGGCGTCAACCTCAATCGTCGCCGAATCATTTCTGCAGTATGCTTTCCCTTTGTAAAGATAAGGGGGGCTGATGCCCGGTTCTACAGAAAGCGTCACCGTTCTTTCATTCGGCTGTACACTGAGTGCATACGTCGGCTGAGGGTGAATCGTATCGTTGATCTTATTTTCAATATCCAGGCATGCCTGCTCCGGATTATTAAGACCGCAAACGGTCCCGTCATCATTGACGCCGAAAATTACGCTTCCGCCGCCGTAATTGGCAAAAGCGCTGATTGTTTTTAAAAATGTATTGGAAATACGCGATTTAAACTCCAACGTTTTCGATTCCCGCATGGCCCCTCCTCATATCGCATCTTTTTCGATTATTATAATGAATAAGCAATTAAAAAGCAATCGCAAAAATTTACGATTGCTTTACGATTGTTTTTCGGTTGTATTTTCGCTTTTACGATTGCATCGATGATGATGATTAACTTCCCCTTGACATCCTTTGCCTGCCGTCGTATATTAATCGCAACAGCATACGACGACAGGCGTAATACGTCAGACCATGTATCTTGACGCAACATGAGAAAGGCGGGTCGCCGTCCGAAAACTGCTCGAATCCATTTTTAACGCGAAAGGAGAACCGCAATGAAAAACAAGCGCAGCCTCTGCCTGATTCTGATTGCCGCCGTCGCCTTGGCCGTCATCGCCTTTGGCGCCGGGCAATATCTGGGGGCCGGGCATCTGTCCCACGACTCGGACAAGGACAATTTCACCTTCCCTTGGACGAAAGCCCACCAGACCACCGTCCGCAAAAAGCTCGACGCCTTTGACCGCGCCGATATCCACCTCGACAACACGGACATCACCCTCCAAGACGGCGACGACTTTGCCATGGTCTACCGCGGGCCAAAGGGCACCTGCCCCACCCTCACCGTCACAGACGGAAAGCTCACTGCCAAAGCGGCGAAGACCGCCGTCGGCGCCCATCAAGACGCCGAGCTGACGCTCACGATTCCGAGGGGGCGCGCTGAACTCAAAACCCTCACCCTGGCCGCTGATAACGGCGACATCACCGTCGAGCCCGCCCAAACCTTCAGGACCCTGACCCTCGAGAGCCAAAACGGCGATATCGACATCGACGCCTGTGACGGGACCACCCTGAAGGCCACGACTTCAAACGGGGATATCGACCTCGAAAGCACGGCCTTTACCACCGCTGAGCTGACTGCCGACAACGGCGACATCTCGGCCGCCCCGGCCGACAGTCTCGCTCGCTACACCATCTCCGCCAAAACCAACACCGGCGACATCGATATCGGCGAGCGCGAATACAACGCCGGCACCATCCGCGTCGGCAGCGGTGACAAGACCATCACCGCCCACACCAACACCGGCGACATCGACATCGAAAACGACTGATACCCAAACTAAAAAATCCCTGTCAGCCTTGAATGAACAAGACTGGCAGGGATTTGTGTTTATTCGAGCTCAATGGTTCCTGGCGGCTTGGAGGTCAGGTCGTACATGACGCGGTTGACCCCTTTGACCTCGTTGATGATGCGGTTCATACACGTCTGCAGCACCGACCACGGGATTTCAGCCGCTTCAGCCGTCATGAAATCCGAGGTGATCACGCCCCGCAGCACCACCGCGTAATCGTAAGTCCGGTCGTCGCCCATGACGCCCACACTTCTCAAATTAGACAGCGCCGCGAAGAACTGGCCTTTGCCCATGTCGATGCCGGCTTTTTCCAATTCTTCCCGGTAAATGGCGTCCGCTTCCTGGGTGATCTTCACCTTTTCCGGCGTCACTTCGCCGACGACGCGGATGCCCAGACCTGGACCCGGGAAAGGCTGACGGAACACGAGATTCCGCGGGATGCCCAGTTCCAGACCAACCTGGCGGACTTCATCCTTAAATAAATCTCGAAGCGGCTCGATCGGCGTTTGATCAAAGCCCAATTCGACAACCATTTCCTGCGGCAGGCCGCCCACATTGTGGTGGGACTTGATCACCGCACCGCCGTTGCCGGCGCCGCTTTCGACCACGTCGGGGTAAATCGTCCCCTGGGCCATGTATTTAAAGCCACCTTCGTCGGTCAGCTTCTTCGCTTCCGCGCCGAAAATTTCGACGAACAGCGCGCCGATGATTTTGCGCTTTTGTTCCGGATCGGTCACGCCCTTGAGCTTTTCAAAATAGGTGTCGCCGGCGTTGACCCGGATGAAGTTCAAATCGAAATCGCCCTTCGGTCCAAACACCGCTTCGACCTCGTCGCCTTCATCCTTGCGCATCAGACCGTGATCGACGAACACGCAGGTCAGCTGCTTGCCGATGGCTTTGGAAAGCAGCACAGCCGTAACGGTCGAGTCGACACCGCCGGACAGGCCGAGGAGCACCCGGTCGCTTCCGATTTTTTCTTTAAGGGCCGCCACCGTGTCTTTCACAAAGGTGTTCATCTGCCAGCTGCCGGAACATCCGCAGACCTCGGTCAGGAAGTTGTTTAAAATCTTCTTGCCTTCTGGCGTGTGGACCACTTCCGGATGGAACTGCACCGCGTAAAGCTGCTTTTCCGGATTTTCCATCGCGGCGATCGGACAGTTCGCGGTGTGCGCCGTCACCTTAAAGCCTTCCGGTGCCTTCGCGATGTAGTCCGTGTGGCTCATCCAGCAGACGGTGTCCGCCGCCACATCCTTCATGATCAGGCTGTCCTGCCCGTCGATCGTAAGGTCCGTGTGGCCGTATTCGCTGACCGGCGCCTTTTTCACCTGGCCGCCCAGCGTGTGCGCCATGAGCTGAGAGCCGTAACAGATCCCGAGAATCGGGATGCCCAGTTCGTAGAGCTCTTTCTGGTAAGTCGGTGAGGTCGCTTCAAAAACGCTGTTCGGCCCACCGGTCAGGATGATACCCTTGGGCGCCATGGCCTTGAGCTCGTCAATGGGTGTTTTGTACGAATGGATTTCGCAGTACACCTGGCATTCGCGGACTCGTCTGGCAATGAGCTGCTTGTACTGTCCGCCGAAATCCAGCACAACCACCAATTCACGGGGCTGTGCCGATTGCTTTGTCGTCATGCTTTTTCTCCTGTTCTCTAAAGTCGCTTCACTGTTCAATCTGCTCGAAGGCTTCTTCCATGGCGAGGGAAAGACTCGGAATCGGATGGACGATCCGTGCTAAATCCATCGTCGTGCCTTCCATCACCATCAGCGCCTGAACCTGCGCAATCAATTCGCAGGCGTTTTCGCCGATGATGTGGACGCCGAGGATTTCGTGATATTTGCCGTCGACGATCACCTTGACAAAGCCCTGCTTGTCGGCTTTAAACAGCGAGCCCGGTTCGTCGCCCAGAGGCGCGAGCCCGACCTTGATGTCGTCGTGTTCCACAGAGGCTTCCTGCGTCGTCAGCCCGATGCTCGCCACTTCCGGGAAGGTGTGAATAAAATGAGGCATCTGATACACGTCCATCATGCGGCGCGGCTTTTCTTCATCCTCCGCCACAATGTTTTCAATGAGCATCTTCGCCTGAATCCGTCCTTCGTGGGGCATCTGGCATTGGCCGGTGATCCCGCCGACTGCGTAGACCTTCTTCATCGAAGTGCGATTGAAGCTGTCCGTCACGATAAAGCCGTCGTCAATGTCCAGACGGAGCTGGCTGAGTCCAGCGAGATTGCCCTTATAAAGAGTCGGCACGTAAATCGTCGAGGAAATGACGGTGTGTTCCGTTTTCGGACGGCCGCCTTTTTTTTCAGGCTCGGCGTCGACAGACGCGAGCTCGATGTGCGTCATTTTTAAGGAGTCCTTGTACATATCCACCGGACGCATTTTCAGGTAATTTTTCGTGTCCCGGCGTTTCATCTGTTCTTCGAGGCGGCCGACGATCTGCGCGTCTAAATTTTTGAGCACTGCCGATTTGTCCGTGACGATGGACACGTGGGTGCCGAGGGTCTGGAAAAGCGAAGCCGCTTCGCAGGCGCGTACACCGGAGCCCAATATCGTCATTTCTTCGGGAATCTTGTTGAACTCACAGACGCTGTTGTCTTCGACCACTTCGGTGTAATGCTTCAGGGTTTCCCGTTCCTGGGCTTTAAGCCCCGTCGCGATGATCAGGCGCTTCCAGGTCAGACGGATCTGGTTGCCGTCCTCTTCCTTGACGTCGATCATCCCGTTGGTCAGTGGCCGGCCCGCGCCGTTAAAAACGTACACGCCGGCGTCGTCGAGCTGCCGGCGCAGCTTGGCTTCTTCCTGGCGCACCGCTTCATTTTTTTCGTTGACCAGCTGATGCATATCGAGGGACAACTTGCCGACGACGATGCCGTGATGGCCGCGATAGCGCATGCAATGGCGGATAAACCGCGCGTTTTCGTGATAAAATCCTGCCGGAATGCCTTCTCTTAAAAATTTTCCGCCGAAATCACCGGCGACCAGCGCGGTCTGGTAGCCGGCCCGTCTCGCTTCGATCGCCGCGGTAATACCGACAATCCCACCGCCCACAACGACGATGTCAAAATTTCTCGGAATATCCACAGCATTATCTCTAAATTCCTTGGATAAATTGGGTTCGATCATTTTTCCTCCTTCGGCTTTAATTGAATCAGCGCGTCCGGATTTTCCAAAAATGTTTTCAGCGCGTTCAAAAAAGCCACAGACGCCGCAACGTTGGCCGCACCGCGCTTTTGTGACAGCGTCAGCGAGGCGATGTAGTGCATGCCGCCGATCTGCATTTCCTTGCGCACAGCGCCCACCGCCAAGATTGGGGCCTTCTGCTTGTCACAGATGTAATTAACGCCAACACCCTGACCGAGGGACATGATGTGAAGACCAGCGTCGCAATCCGAGCCGTTCAGGCGGCCGTCTTCGATCTTCTGCATTGCATCGCAGCGCTGCTCCGAGATGGCCTGAGGCGACGTCCCTTCGTCGGCGTCAAGCGCCGGCGTGCAGACCAGCCCTTTGCTTTCGCTGAGGGTCATCAGTACAATTTTCGAGCCTTCCCCACAGGCTTTGGGATGAAGACTCATCGAACGGGCTGCCGCTGCAGTGACGTAATCGGTCAACTCGACGCTGCTGTTTTCCGACTGATTTCTGCAGGCGTCGTGCACCCTTGTCACGTCCACCGTGATGTCCAGCGAATAAGGCCCGACCGCTACCGTGTCGGCCGGATCTTCGCGGCGCGTTAAATCGCTCGATGTGCCGTCCTGAGGCGACCCTTGTTCCGCCATCGCCGACGCCACCACATCCTGGGCCTTCGCGCGCTGCGGTGGTGCCTTATGGGTGAAGGTATCCCCCATGTTATCCCGAATGGCCTGATAAATTTTCGCGGCCACCGGATCGTGATGGCCGAGGTTTGAATCCGCTTTCGACTTGTCCGCGGCGCCGGCCACTTTTTCGGGTTCCGGCTGCATCTGGACCTGCTCAGCTGGAGCCGCCTGCTGTTCTTTTTTTGGCGCAGGTTTTTCCTGTGCCATCGGCTTGTGCACCACCGGCTGAGGCACAGCCTCTGTCTCATCGGGATGGGCTTTCAGCCATTGGCGCACATCGTAACGGACGATGCGCCCGTTGGGGCCGCTGCCCGGCGTGAGCTTCGACAAATCGACGTGGTGTTCTTCGGCGAGTTCCCGAGCCAGCGGCGACACGCTGACGATGGTCACATCGTTGGGATCAAAATCGTCAAGGTTAAACCCACTGGATTTTTCTTTCATTTCACTGACCGATGGAGTTTCCGCTGCCTCTGGCTGTTCCGATTCTGTCTTGACTTCAGGCGCGGCAGGTGCTTCTGTTTGTTCTGTTTCTGTCTCGCCGATACTTTCCGGCTGTATATCCGGCTCTGTCTGTGGCGGGGCTTCAGCCGATGCTTCCGCTCCCGGTTCGGGCTGGCTTGCAGATTCAGGCTCTGCCGCTTGCGATTGATCGGCCTGCGGGCCGCCGTTATCCGCCGCCGCTTTTAACTTCGGCTCTTCCGGCTGGTCAAGGGTTTCCTGCGCTTCTTGACGGCGCCCGTTCTGGGTATGCTTTTCGAAAATTTTCTTTTTTTCTAAATAGATGTCAATATCCCGTTCGGTGATGCGTCGTTCTTTGCCGATTTCAGACAGTTCCTGAAGGTCGACGCCCTTTTCCGCAGCGTAGCGTCTGGCTGCCGGTGTCGCCGGCAGGACCTGTCTGCCGCTGTTGGCTTGTCTGGCCCGGCCGCCTAAATTTCTTAAAGAAAGACGTCCATTTGAGGGTTTTGCCTTTTGGTCGCCCATCAATCAACCCCCAGCAGATCGTAAATAGACTGAACCACATCTTCGGCCTTCGGCGTCACCACGTCTTCCAGGCCCTTGTTGTAGGGCATCGGCACATCGAGCCCACACAATCTGAAAATCGGGGCTTCGAGATAATCGAAGCATTCGCTTTCCGCGACCGACGCTGAAATTTCCGCGCCGAGTCCGCCGGTCTTGTTTTCATCGTGCACAATGAGCAGATGTCCCGTTTTCTTGACCGATTTATAAATCGTATCCATGTCCATCGGCGCGAGGGTCATCGGATTGATGACTTCTATATTGTAGCCGTCGTGATCGAGAATGACCGACGCTTCGAGCACAGATACCAATGCCGCGCCCCACGATACGACCGTCACACTGCCGCCCTTGCGTTCGGTGTAGGATTTGCCGAGGGGCAGCACGTATTCGTCTTCGATCGGCACCTGGGTTTTATAGCCCAAGAGATCGCGGTTAATTAAAAATACCACTGGGTTATCGTCGCGGATCGCCGCCTTGAGCAGGCCCTTGCCCTGCGCCGCGTTAGACGGCTCGACAACCTTTAAGCCTGGAATGTGAGCGAAAAGGCTTTCGAGGGTCTGGCCATTCTGCGGCTGATCGCCGCCGCCTACCGGCACGATCACCGTCATCGGCACGTTGACCTTGCCCTTGGACCAATAGAAGGGCCGCGCTGCGGTGTGAACCAATTCGCCGAAGGCAGTCAGCGCCTGATCCATCGATGCCAGCTCGACAATCGGTCTGAGACCGGTCATGGCTGCGCCAGCTGCCGCGCCAATGACGGCCTGTTCAGATGACGGGGTGTCGAGCATCCTGTCTTCGTCGAGGCCAAGGGTAATGCCGCAGCTGCCGCCGTTTTCGCGCACATCTTGTCCCATCACCACGATGGATTGGTCCGCTTTCATTTCTTCCTGCAATGCCTGACGCATTGCTTCCTTGAAGGATAATTCTTTGATTTCCATGATCCTGTCCTCCTATGCTAATACCGGTGACAATGCGTCGTTCATCGCCGGATCGTCCGACGCTTCCGCGTAGCTCAGCGCGTCGCTCACGCTGCGGGACGCATTCTGTTTAAGCTGATCCAGCACATTCTGCTTCATGCCGTAGTCGTCCACGAGGGACTTCGCAAAGAGCGCGATGGGGTCGTGCTGCTGCCAGATCTTCTGTTCGTCGACGCTGCGGTAAAGCTGGAGATCGCTCGTGTCGTAACCGCACAGCCGATAGGTCTGGGCTTCGATGAAGAACGGCCCTTCGCCCGCTGCGGCGTGGGCCCGCGCTTTTTCAACGGCCATCGCGACCGCAACCGCGTCGTTGCCGTCGACCGTCACAGCCGGTACGCCATAGCCTTCGATCACTTCTTTGATATCCTGCGGTGCAAGGTGATCTTCAATGGCCGTCGCCCCGCTGAAAAAGTTGTTTTCAATCATAAAAATAACCGGCAGTTTCCAGAGCGCCGCCAGGTTGAGTGATTCGTAAAATGCGCCTTCGTCTAAGGTGCCGTCGCCGCCGAAGCAGAGCACGACGTGGCCGTCTTCCTTCTGCTTGTGAGTCAGTGCCGCACCGCAGGCAACCGGATAATTCGCGCCCGGTGCTGGGCTCGTGCCCAAATTGTGAACGGATAAATCAGACAAATGCGCCGAACCCGCCAGGCCGCCGTCGATTCCCGACGCTTTGCCTAAGGCTTCTGCCATCATGCCCTTGATTTCCACACCTGAAGCGATGGCCTGCGCGTGGCTGCGGAAACTCATCACGATGTCGTCGCCCTTTTCAATGGCCATGCACGCGCCGACTGCAGACGCTTCCTGTCCGATGGACAAATGGGACACGCCGTTGATCTTGTCCGATGCGCTGATAGATTTTAAGGTTTCTTCGAAGAACCGCGCCTGGTTCATGCGGTAATACATCGTTGCCAGTAATTCTTCAGTAAATTTCATATTGAACGCCCTCCACTTTCGTGCTGGTTTTTTTTATTCATTAATGTCAGAAAACTGTTGATGATCATTAAATCTTCTGATGTTGTGATTTTGATGTTGTTGTAATCTCCCGGGATGATGGCGACGGGCAGGCCCAAACGCTCGACGAGCGCCGCGTCATCCGTTGCCTCGATGTGATCAGCAGCCGCCGCTTCGTACGCGCTGAGGATCAGCTTGTAGTCAAAAGCTTGAGGGGTCTGCACCTCGTAGAGCACCCGGCGGTCGAGGGTCTGATTGACCTGAAGCGTGCCGCTTCCGTCGCCTGCTGGCGTCACCGACTTGATCGTATTTTTCGCCGGGACCGCCGCGATCGCCGCTTTGTACTTTAATGCAAAGTCTATGCTGTCGCCAATCAATGTCTCGCCAATCATCGGCCGCGCGCCGTCGTGAATGAGCACCACGCTGCAGCGCGGATCCGCTGCTTTCAGGCCGTTGTACACAGACTGGCTGCGCGTGTCGCCGCCAGCCGTCGTCTTGATTTGATGGTGAAAAATATGTGTCGACGTGATATCCCGATTAAAAATATCCCAATCGTCTGGGTTGAGGATGACGACAATCTCGTCAACCCTCGGGCTCTCATCAAAGGCCCGAATCGTCCAGTACAGGATTGGTTCGTCCTGAAGCTTTAAAAACTGCTTGTTCGTTTTCGTCCCCATCCGCCGGCCTCGGCCTGCTGCCGGGATGACGACCGAGACAAAAGGACGGGCGTCAGGTGTTTCAGCTTTCAATGGCCGCGATCCTTTCCGCAGCGCTGTCGTCCTCACAAACCACCGTGATCCGTCTGGCCGTTTCGCCCTTGGCGTCGTCCCGCCGCAAATCGATGCGCAGCATCGGTTCATAGCCTTCGTCCTCTAGGATGTCCGGCCATTCGCAGAGAATGAGGCGGTCGCCGTCGAGGTAATCCTCAAAGCCGATTTCCTGCAGCTCTTCATAATCCTCGAGACGGTACAAATCCATGTGCACCGCCTCGGCGTCCGGGCCGTATTCGTTGATCAGCGCGAAAGTCGGGCTGGTGACCTCGGCTTCGATGCCAAGGCCGCTCACGACGCCCTGGGTCAATTTTGTCTTGCCGGCCCCGAGATCGCCGGTCAAAAAAATCAATCCGCTCTTTCCTTTAAGCGCTTCGCCAATTTTTCTGCCGATGGACAACGTCTGTTCCGGCGACGCACTTTCCCAATTTTTCTCCATGATTATTCCTGGATGTAATGGGCCATGAAGTGGCGAAGCCGTTCGATGGTTTCGTTGAGCAGAATCGGGCTCGGCAGGAAGACAATTCTGAAATGATCCGGTTCCGGCCAGTTGAACCCAGTCCCCTGAACGATCAGGATTTTTTCGCGCTTGAGCAGGTCAAGGGCAAACTGCACGTCGTCGGTAATGTTGAAGGAAGCCGTGTCGATCTTGACAAACGCGTACATCGCCCCGGCAGGCTTCGTACAGGATAATCCCGGAATCGAGTTGATGCCCTCGTACACGATATTGCGCTGTTCGTAGAGCCGGCCGCCCGGTGCGATCAGATCCTGAATACTCTGATAGCCGCCCAAAGAAGTTTGGATCGCGTACTGCGCCGGCACATTGGCGCAGAGGCGCATCGTCGACAAAATGTGAATCCCTTCGATGTAATCCTTCGCGCATTCCTTGTTGCCGGTGAGCATCATCCAGCCGACTCTAAATCCCGGCACGCGGTGGCTCTTGGACAAGCCATTCAGTGTGACGACGAGGACATCTTCGGTCAGGCTCGCCATGTGTGTGTAGGGCAAGTTGTCGTAAATGATGTGATCGTAAATTTCGTCAGAGAAAATGATCAGCTCGTTGTCTTCCGCAATCTTGACAATACCTTCGAGGATTTCTTTCGGGTAAACCGCGCCGGTCGGGTTGTTCGGATTGATGACGACAATCCCTTTGGTTTTATCGGTGACCTTCGCGCGGATGTCGTCAAGGTCCGGATACCAATTACTCTTTTCGTCGCAGAGATAATGCACAGCCTTGCCGCCGGCCAGCGTCGCCGCCGCCGTCCACAGCGGGTAGTCCGGCATCGGGATCAGCACTTCGTCGCCGTCGTTCAATAACGCGGACATGCAGAAGCTGACCAGCTCGCTGGAACCATTTCCGATGTAGACGTCGTCTTCGTCGACACCCATAATCCCCTGGGTCTGATAATACTGGACGATCGCCTTGCGCGCCTGGAACAGCCCCTGGGAGCCGCAATAGGCTTCTGAATCCTTCAAGTGCAGGCGCACGTCGCGAATGACTTCGTCCGGCGCGTTCATATCAAAATGCGGCGGGTTGCCGGTGTTCAGCTGAATGATGTCTACGCCTTCCCGCTGCATGCGGTCGGCTTCTGCGACAACTGGTCCGCGAATGTCGTAACACACATTGTCGAGCTTATGGGATTTCTGAAATTGCCTCATTTTCCTAACTTCCTTCTATTTATTGATTTTCTATATCCTGATCATCAAGAATCCGCTTGATGACCGTTTGATAACCAGTTCCGTGCTTCAGGCATTTGTTGACCCGACTGATCGTCGCCGAGCTCGCGCCCGTTTTCTTTTCGACGTCGATAAACGTCTTCCTCTCGGCCAGAAGAAGGGCGATCATCAATCTGTGAGACATGTCCTCGATCTCCTTGATCGTGCACATGTCGTCGAGAAGGGCCTCGCATTCCTCCGGTGTTTTGAGGGACAGCAGTGCCTTGATCAGCACGTCACGTTCCTTTTCCATGAATCTTACCTCTATTCTTTGCAGATACGCTTGCTACATAAAATATACTTCATTATACCACTTTACTGTCGCAAGTTAAACCACTCGATCCAGATTTATTCGTGAAACCCCGGGGGTTCTGTGTTATAATTGGAACGATTTTAGATTAAAGAGGAGAACCCTATGAAATTATACAACACGATGACCCACCGCAAGGAAACCTTTGAACCCATCGAACCGGGAAAGGTCAAAATGTACTCCTGCGGGCCGACGGTCTACAATTATTTTCACATTGGCAACGCCAGACCCTTTATCGTGTTCGACGTGCTGCGCCGCTATCTCGAATACATCGGCTACGATGTGACCTTTGTTCAGAACTTCACCGACGTCGACGATAAAATCATCAATCGTTCTCATGAAGAAAACTGCACAGCCAAGGAAATTGCAGATAAATACATCAAGGAATATTTCACCGACGCTGACGCGCTGGGGATCCGCCGCGCCGACGTGCATCCACGCGTCTCCGACACGATTCCGGAAATCATCGACATGGTCCAAGCCCTCGTCGACAAAGGCCTCGCCTACAACATCGACGGCAACGTCTACTACGCGGTCGAAAAATTCCCGCGCTACGGCTGCCTGTCCGGGCAGAACATCGCCGATCTCGAAGCCGGTGCCCGCATCGACGTCAACGACGAAAAACAGAGCCCCTTAGATTTCGCGGTCTGGAAAAAGGCCAAACCCGGTGAACCCTATTGGGAAAGCCCCTGGGGCAAGGGCCGTCCGGGATGGCACATCGAATGCTCAGCCATGAGCCGCAAATTCCTCGGCAAGACCATCGACATTCACGGCGGCGGCCAGGACCTGATCTTCCCGCATCACGAAAACGAAATTGCCCAGTCTGAAGGCGCTAACGGCTGCACCTTCGCCCACTACTGGGTGCACAACGGCTACATCAACATCAACAACGAAAAGATGTCGAAATCCAAGGGCAACTTCTTTACCGTCCGAGACATCGCCAAAAAGTACGATCTCGAAGTGGTCCGCATGTTCATGCTGATGGCCCATTACAGAAGTCCAGTCAACTTCTCTGACGAACTGCTGACTCAGGCGAAAAACGCCCTCGAACGCCTCTACACTGCCAAATTCCAGATGCAGTACCTGCTCGAACGCTGCGAAGACAAGGCGCCGAGCGAAGACGAAGCACAATGGGCCGATCATCTTAAAACCTACAACGATCAGTTTATCGCCGCGATGGACGACGATCTCAACACCGCCGACGCCATCGCCGCAATGTTCGAATTGGTCCGCGATGCTAACTCGACTCTGACTGAAGCTTCGTCAAAGCAAACTGTCGAAGCGGCCCTTCAAATGTTCAACCAGCTTTCCGACGTATTGGGATTAGCCACGAAAAATAAAGATGAAAAAGAAGGCAGCCTCGAAGACGAAATCGAAGCGCTGATCGAAAAACGTCAGGCCGCGCGCAAGGCTAAAGATTTTGCGACGGCCGATGCCATCCGTGACGATCTCGCCGCGAAGGGCATCATTCTTGAAGACACGCGGGATGGCGTCAAATGGCACAAAGCATGACAATGACAGCCGTCCACCGGAACAACACCGATATCCTGGCTGATCTGGACAAAACCTATTCCAAGGCGGAGGCGCGGATGATGAATCCGCTGACCCTCGCCTACATCGGGGACGTCGTCTACTCCGACTACATCCGCCGGTATCTTGTCGCAGAGGGCATGACCAAGGTCGACCGCTTGACCAAGCGTTCCATCGACTACGTCCGCGCCTCAGCTCAGGCCAAGGCGATCCGCCTGATGCTGCCGGAGCTGACCGAGGAGGAACGCACTATCGTCCGCCGAGGCCGCAATACCAAGAGCATGCCGCCGAAGCACGCCGACGTCATGGATTACCGCTACGCGACTGGTCTCGAAGCCTTGTTCGGCTACCTGAATCTAACGGGCAGTCACAACCGAGAAATCACGCTGATGGCCCGCGCCATCGATCTCACTGAAAACGCATAATGGGCACAAAAAAATCCAAAGCTGATTGATTTTCAGCTTTGGATTTTTTATTGTGATTCTTTTATTTACGCTTCTTCTGCATCTTCTTTTTCTTCTGATGCGTCAGCTTCTTCTGATGATTCAGCCGGTTCCACGTTCAGTTCTTCTGTCGACGGTACCGCTTCTTCCGATGCTGTTTCATCTTCCGCCGGTGTATCTTCTGTCTTAGTTTCTTCTGCCTTGTCTTCAGATGCGTCAGCCTTCGGTGCTGCCTTGTCTGCGCCGATGCCCATATGATCGATGATCTTCGAGACCGCCGCGCACATCACAGCAAAGAACAGTTCCGGCAGTGCGTACTGCATAATCGCAAAGACGATCTGCTGAACAG
>Ga0256406_1003835_pt1 | contig 18030 bp, 12 predicted proteins | sample RumenRJG_03DNA_FD_185986 | JGI IMG/M metagenome (GOLD analysis project Ga0256406, IMG submission 185986) | Bovine rumen microbial communities from Lethbridge, Alberta, Canada - RJG_03 | ecosystem: Host-associated > Mammals > Digestive system > Stomach > Rumen | place: Canada: Alberta | collected...
TGCCGCTCGCGGCGGACGCGGAGCACACGCTCGACCACGTGGAGCCGTCGGCCTCCATCAGGCCGTGGCCCATCCAGGTGGGGGAGCGCGACGCAAAGGCCCGCGAGCGCCTCGCGGCCGCGGGCGACCTCGTGCTCTCGATTGAGTCCTCGTGCGACGAGACCGCGATGGCCGTCATCGACTCGCACGGCGAGATCTGCGCAAACGTCGTCGCGACGTCGATTGACTTCCACGCGCGCTTTGGCGGCGTCGTGCCAGAGATCGCGTCCCGCAAGCACGTCGAGGCGATCGTCGGCGTGTTCGAGGAGGTCATGGCCCAGGCCGGCCATCACTTTGGCTGCGACACGCTCACGCCGCGCGACCTGTCCTGCGTCGGCGTCACGGCAGGCCCCGGCCTCGTGGGCGCCCTCGTCGTGGGCGTCGCGTTCGCAAAGGGGCTCTGCGCCGCGACGGGCCTTCCGCTCACGGCCGTGAACCACCTGGAGGGCCACCTGCTCGCAAACCTGTTCGAGACCCCGGACCTCACGCCGCCGTTCGTGGCGAGCCTCGTGTCCGGCGGCAACACCATGCTCGTCCACGTGCGCGACTGGGGCGACTACCAGGTCCTTGGCGCCACGATCGACGATGCCGTCGGCGAGGCGTTCGACAAGGTGGCAAAGGCGCTCGGCCTTGGCTACCCCGGAGGCCCGGTCATCTCCAAGCTCGCGGCGAAGGGCAACAAGAAGGCCATCCACTTCCCGCGCGCCATGATGCACAGCCACGACTACCGCTTCAGCCTCTCCGGCCTCAAGACGGCGGTCATCACGTACATCGAGGGCGAGAACAAGGCCGGTCGCCCCATCAACCTGCCAGACCTCGCCGCGTCGTTCGAGGCGGCCGTCATCGACGTCCAGGTGTCGAAGGCGATTGCCGCCGTGGACGAGACGGGCGTGTCCGATTTCTGCGTCGGCGGCGGCGTCGCGGCGAACCCTGAGCTCCGCGCGGAGTACCGTCGCAAGTTCGGTCGCCGTGGCGTGCGCGTCACCGTGCCGCCCATGGTGGTCTGCGGCGACAACGGCGCCATGATCGCCGTGGCGGCGCTCAGGAACTATCGCGCCGGCCAGTTCGCGGACCTCTCGCTCGACGCGAACCCCAACGCAAAGCTCGGCTGCTGGTCCTCGGACGAGAAGCCCGTGGTAAGCGGCCCGTGGCCCAACAAGGCGTAGCGACCCGTCCCTCACGCACTTCTCGCTGACGCCTTCCGGCGCAAGGAAAACGCAAAAGTAATTTATGACCGGTCGACCTGCGACGTTTTGCGGGCCGGCCGGTTACGCTGTTGTTACCGCTGGCCCGTGGGGTGGCGCCGCGCCGCCAAACGGCGTATGGTTGCAGTGTGCGCGTAACTTTCTCGCATTAAGTTGCAAGGGGGAGGGGAATGGGTCCCCTCCGGTTGCGTCGCGCGGAAGGGGTCTTTTCACAGCTTGCCAAGGGAATCGAGGAACACCATGACCCAGAAGCACGATTTCGAGCAAATCAATCCGCAAACGAACGCGTCGGGACGCGACGCCGCAAGGCAGCTTTCCCGCCGTGGCTTCCTGAAGGTCTCCGGCATGACGGCCATCACCGCCGCCGGCCTCACCTTCCTCACCGCGTGCGGCCCCGCCGCGCAGGGCACCTCCGACAAGTCCTCCTCTTCCTCCTCCAAGTCCGACACCGGCGTCCTCGGCGACGGCAAGACCCTGCGCGTCGGTATGGAGGCCGCGTACGCCCCGTACAACTGGCAGACCACCCAGAAGTCCGAGTACACCATCCCCATCGAGAACGTGGACGGCGCGTACGCGGACGGCTACGACGTCCAGTTCGCAAAGGTCGTCGGCAAGGCGCTCGGCATGGAGCCCGTTGCCGTCAAGATGAGCTTCTCCGGCCTGATCGACGCCCTCAACAACGGCCAGATCGACGTGATTATCGCCGGCATGTCCGCCACGAAGGAGCGCAAGCAGTCCATCGACTTCTCCAAGCCGTACTTCGTGGGCGGCTTCGGCCTCCTCGTGAAGAAGGACTCCAAGTACGCCAGCGCAAAGTCTTTGGAGGACTTCTCCGGCGCCGCGGTCCTCGGCCAGAAGGACACCCTGCTCGACACCGTCATCGACGAGATCCCCAACGTCAACCACCTCACGCCGGTCGACTCCGTGCCCAACCAGCTCTCCCAGCTCGACCAGGGCACCTGCGACGCCATCACCTACAACACCGAGAACACCAACGGCTTCCTGCGCGCCAACCCCGACCTCGTCGCCATCCAGTTCGAGAAGGGCAAGGGCTTCAAGGAGACCGTCCCGGCCAACGTCGGCCTCGCCAAGGGCCAGAAGAAGGTCCTCGCGAAGATCAACAAGGCGCTTGCGGCCGTCGACCAGGACACCCGCACCAAGATGTTCGACGCCGCCGTCGAGCGCCAGCCGTCGTAGGCCGTGCTGCATCGAGCCCATCGCGTCTCTAGGTAGAGAAGAGCGTGCCCTCCCGCCCGCACCGGCGCGGCGGAGGGGCACGCATCACGCATTAGTCGCAAGGAGGTCGTGCCCATGAGCACAGCCCAAGGTGCGGAAGGCACCCCAAAGGAGAAGGGCAGGGGCCGTCTTGGCAGCTTCCTGCTAAAAGACCACCGCTACGTCCTTCTGGGGACGAGCGTCGTCGCCGTGCTCGGCATGTGGCTCTCGATGCAGCCGCGCTCGTCGCTCAGCTTCCTGGCGCCCGTGTACGCGCTCGAGGTCGTCATGTACTACGTGCTGCTCGCGTGGGTTATCGTGTCGGCGGTCGCGCTCGTGACGAAGCTCGCCAAGTGGCGCGACTACGCCCAGACGTCGCCGTTCGCTAAGCCGGCGGCACGCCGTGCCGAGCGTAGGTGCTCCTACGTGGTCTGGCTCTTCTCGGCCGTGCTCTTCGTCGACCGCGCGGTCATGGGCTTCGTGTCCGTGGTGCAGGGCGCCGTCGCGTCCAACTCCAACCCCAAGGACTTCCTCAGCGCCATGGTGTACATGGTGTACAAGGGGCGCGGCATCTTCGCGCGCGGCATCGCCACCACCATCGAGCTTGCGGTGTTCGGCACCGTCATCGCGTTCTTCCTCGCGCTGCTGCTGGTGTTCCTGCGCCTGCAGCGGATCGACCGTCCGGACAACGACTTCGTGCGCTTCCTCAAGGTCGTGGGCTGCGGATTTGCCAAGGTGTACTCGGCCGTGGTCCGCGGCACGCCCATGATGGTGCAGTCGCTCATCATCTACTTCGCCGGGTTCGCGGTGCTGTCCGGCTCCGGCATGAGCACGAACGAGATCCGCGCCGTCTGGTCCACGTTCGTCGCCGGCCTCGTCACCATCTCGCTCAACTCTACCGCGTACATGATGGAGGTCCTGCGCGGCGGCATCGAGGCCGTCGACCCCGGCCAGACGGAGGCCGCGCGCTCGCTCGGCCTCTCGCAGTGGCAGGCCATGAGCAAGGTCGTGTTCCCGCAGGGCATCAAGAACTCCATCCCGGCGCTCTCTAACGAGCTCGTCATCAACATCAAGGACTCCTCGGTACTTTCGGTCATCGGCGTGTTTGACCTCATGTTCGCCACCACCACCGTCGCCGGCATCTACTACCGCCAGCTCGAGACCTACATCGCGGCGGCCGTGTGCTACCTCATCCTCACCATGATCGCGTCGAAGCTCCTCTCCATGCTTGCCGTCCGCCTGGACGCCCCGGCCATGGGGCCGGCGCTGTCCTCGTCCGAGGTCAAGGTCACCACGGGCGTCGCCGGCAGCGCGAGCCAGACCATCAAGACTGAAATCGAGTCCGGACAGACCCAGCATAGGGGAGGCATGTAGGCCATGGCAGCAAGCAACACCGCGGGCACCGAGCCCGTCATCAGGATCGAGGGCCTGCGCAAGAGCTTCGGCGACCACGTCGTCCTCAAGAACATCGACTTCGACGTCATGCCGGGCGAGGTCGTCACCATCATCGGCGCGTCCGGCTCCGGCAAGTCCACGCTCCTGCGCTGCATCAACCTGCTCGAGACGCCCGATTCCGGCCACGTGTGGTTCCACGGCCAGGACCTCGCGGCAGAGCACGTGGACGTCAATAGGCTGCGCGAGAAGATCGGCATGGTCTTCCAGGGATTCAACCTGTTCAACAACCTCAACGTGCTCCAGAACTGCACGCTCGCGCCCGTCACGCTGAAGAAGATGGGCAAGGCGGACGCGGAGGCCGAGGCGATGCGCCACCTCACGGAGGTCGGCCTCGCGGAGTTCGCGAAGTCCCCGGTCACGTCGCTCTCCGGCGGCCAGAAGCAGCGCGTCGCCATCGCGCGCGCCCTGTGCATGAGGCCTGACCTCATGCTGTTTGACGAGCCCACCTCCGCCCTCGACCCAGAGATCGTGGGCGAGGTCCTCTCCGTCATGCGCGACCTCGCGAGGGAGGGCATGACCATGGTCGTCGTCACGCACGAGATGGAGTTCGCGAAGAACGTCTCGGACAAGGTCGTCTTCATGGACCAGGGCGTCATCGCGGAGCAGGGCGACCCGCAGCAGATCTTCACGAACCCGCGCATGCCGCGCACCCGCGAGTTCCTCTCGCGCTACCTGGAGGACAAGCCGGCCGAGGTGCGGGAGGCATAGCGCATGGCGTCCGTATGGCAGTTCTTCTCGCACGAGGGCGACTACGCTGACCTGAACGAGGCCGCCGCGTGCTCCCGCCTCGCCCAGGCGCTCTCCATCGCGACGGTGGACGGCCCCACGCACGACGAAACGGACTGGGCCGCCTTCGACGAGCTGGGCGAGTTCTTCCGCAGGTCCTTCCCGTACGTGTTCGAGGCGGCGGAGGTCGAGAAGGTCGACCATTCGCTCATGCTCACGCTCCACGGGCAGGACGCCTCCCTCGACCCCGTCATGTTCATGGGCCACATGGACGTCGTGCCCGTCGTCCCCGGGACGGAGGGCGACTGGGAGCACGGCGCCTTCAGCGGCCACATGGACGACGAGTACGTGTGGGGCCGTGGCGCGCTCGACATGAAGGACCAGGTCATGGGCGTGCTCGAGGCCGTGGAGTACGCGCTTCGCCACGGGTGGGAGTTCCGCCGCACGCTCATGCTGTGCCTGGGCCAGGACGAGGAGACCCTCCAGTCCGGCGCCCGCTCCATGGGGAGGCTCCTCGCGGAGCGCGGCGTGCGCCTGCACTTCGTGGTGGACGAGGGCGACTACCTCGTGACGGACCTCGCGCACCTTGGGGCGCCCGGGCGCCACTGCATGACGGTCGGCCTTGCCGAGAAGGGCTACGCCGACGTCCGCCTCATCGCCAGGAGCGCGGGCGGGCACTCCTCCAACCCCTATGGAGGCACGTCGCTCGCGCGCCTCGCGAAGGCGATTGACCGCGTGGCGAGCAGCTCCTGGCCGGCAGAGCTCATCGAGGTCGATCGCACGATGCTCGCAGCGCTCGCGCCGTACGTGACGGAGGGTCCGCTCGCACGGTTCGTCTCGGGCGGCCGCGCGTCCATCGACGCGCGCGCGCAAGAAATTGCGGACGTCTTCCTGCAAGATCCGCAGCTGTTCCCGTTCGTCACCACCACGGTCGCGCCCACCATGATCGAGGGGTCGTCTCGCCAGTCGAACGTCATGCCGCAGGACATGAGTGCCACCATCAACTTCCGCATCCTGCCCGGCACGACGGTGGCACAGGTGGAGGAGCGAGTCCGCGAGCTCGTGGACGGCCTCGGCGTCGAGGTGGAGCTCAGGGCGGACGTGTGCAACGATCCGTCCCACACGTCGCGCGCGGACGGCGCCGGCTTCGCCGCGCTTCGGGAGGCGGCGTCTCGCTACTTCGCGGAGCCGCTCGACGGCTCGCCGCTGCCGCTCGTGCCGTCGCTTCAGACCGGCGCGACGGACGCGAGCATGTACGAGTGCGTCTGCGACAGCTGCCTGCGCTTCTCGCCCTTCGTCGCGGACGCGGACGAGGTGGACCGCGGCGTGCACGGCACGAACGAGCGCATCACGCGCCGCGCCTACATGCAGGGCATCAGGTTCTTCGTGCGCCTCATCCAGCAGACGCTGCTGTAGACGCCCCGTCGCGCCGCCCCATCGCGGCTCCGTAGCGCCGCATTCACACAAAGTAGGAGGTCAAGGGCCCATGGGTTCTCTGAGCGTCGTCAAGTCAAACCACGTCTTCCTGGGGCAGGGGAGCCCGGACGTCCGCGCCGCCCTCGTGATCGGGGGCGACACCATCCGTGCGGTCGCCTCTCCGGAGCACCTGGCCCACGTCGTGCCAGAGGGCACGCCCGTGCGCGACTTCGGTGACGCGTTCATATGCCCCGGCTTCCACGACGCCCACCAGCACGTGTTCCACACGTCGCTCTTCCGGAGCGACCTCGCGCTCTCGTACGCGGGCACAAGCGAGAAGGACTGCGTCCGCAGGCTGCGGGAGTTCGCGGCGCGGCACCCCGGCGACGGGTGGCTTCTGGGCCAGGGCTTTCGCTCCGCGCTCTGGGACCCGCCCGTGCCGCCGACGCGCGCCTCGCTCGACGAGGCGTTCCCGGACCGGCCGGTCTGCATGTACGAGGGCGACCTCCACACGCTGTGGGTGAACACGCGCGGCCTCGCGGAGCTCGGCATCACGGACGACACCGTGCCCCCTGCCGGCGGCTTCTTCGACCGCGACGCGGACGGCCACCTCACCGGCGTCATCCACGAGGCCGCCGGCATGTACTACGTCGCGAAGGTGTTCGCGAGCCTGCCCAGGCAGGGCGTGCTCGACGCGTACCGCGACTACTTCCAGATGAGCCTCTCGCAGGGCATCACGAGCGTGTGCGACATGGCGCTCTGCGCCATCCCGGGCGCGGACTTCGTGTACGACGACATCTACCGCGAGCTTCTGGGCGCGGGGCAGATCCCCATGCGCGTGCACCTGTACCCGCAGAACGTCGGCACGTTCGAGCGCGTCGAGAGCCTGCAGACAGAGTTCAGGGGCAAGATGGTGCAGGTCCCGGGCACGAAGCAGTTCTTCGACGGCATATCGAGCGCGCACACGGCGTGGCTGCACGAGCCGTACGCGAACCCGTACTTCCCGGGCGACTGCGGCCGTCCCACCGTCGATCCCGAGGTCATGCGCTCCTACGTGATGGAGGCCGCGCGCCGCGGCATCGCCACGCGCATCCACACCATAGGCGACAGGGCCGTCAGCACCGCGATCGACATCTTCGCGGAGGCGCGTCGCGCCTACGGCCGCCCACGCCACGGCATGAACGCGATAGAGCACATCGAGAACCTCACCCCCGCGGACGTGGAGGCCATGGCCAGGATCGACCTCGTCGCCTCCGTCCAGCCGCAGCACGTGGTGATAGACGTGACGCAGCCGGAGCGCGACCTTGGACCCAAGCGCGCGGCGTTCATGTGGCCGTTTGCAAGCTATGCCCGCGCGGGCGTCACCATGGCGTTCGGCACGGACTCGCCGTGCGTGCCGGACAGCGCGATGCGGGTGCTCAGCTGCGCCGTCACGCGCGAGGTGCCGCAGACCAACCAGCCGGCCGGCGGCTGGCTTCCCCAGGAGCGCATCTCCATGCCGCGCGCGATCGATGCGTACACCCGCGGCAGCGCCCGCCTCGTCGGGCGCGAGCACGAGCTCGGCACGCTCTCCGCGGGCAGGCTCGCGGACTTCGTGGTGCTCGACACCAACCTCGTCACCGCGGACCCGGAGCGCATCCAGGACGTCGCGACCGTCGCCACATACGTCGGCGGCACGCCGGTGTGGGAGGCATAGCCCCGCAAGTTGGCATATGCTGTCTGTGACGGCATGCGCGGACGGCGCCCGCGCCACGAGCGCTCGCGAAAGGGGACTTCATGCAGGACGGATTCGTAAAGGTCGCGGCCCGGACCCCGGAGGTCCGCGTGGCCGATGTCGACTTCAACGTCAAGGCCGTGGTGCAAGAGGTGCGGAAGTCCTTCTCGCTCGACGGTGCCCGCGTCATCGTCCTGCCCGAGCTCGCGCTCACGGGCTACACCTGCGAGGACCTGTTCTGGCAGGACGCGCTTCTGGACGCTGCCGAGAAGGGCGTGGCGGACGTGGCCCAGGCCACGTCGCGCGTGGACGCCCTCGTGCTGGTGGGCGCGCCCGTGCGCGCGGGCGGCAAGCTGTACAACTGCGCCGTCGCGCTCAGTCGCGGCCGCGTCCTCGGCATCGTGCCAAAGCGCCACATCCCCAACTACAACGAGTTCTACGAGGCGCGGCACTTCTGCGCCGGCCCGCTGGACGTCACGCGCATCGACTTCGCCGGGCAGCGGGGCGTGCCGTTTGGCGCGCGCCAGCTGTTTGCATGCGACGGCATGGCGAACCTCGTCGTCGCGGCGGAGGTGTGCGAGGACCTGTGGGTTCCGGAGCCGCCGTCCATCGCGCACGCGCTTGCCGGCGCGACCGTGCTGTGCAACCTGTCCGCGTCGAACGCGATCGTCGGCAAGGCGGCGTACCGCAAAAGCCTGGTCGCGGGCCAGTCCGCGCGCCTCGTCGCGGGATACGTGTACTGCAGCGCCGGCTGGGGAGAGTCCACGCAGGACCTCGTGTTCTCCGCGCACGACATCGTGGCGGAAAACGGCAGCGTGCTTGCGGAGGGCAGGCCGTTTCGCGAGGCGCGCGCCACGAGCGAGGTCGACGTCGACATGCTCGCGGCGGAGCGCCGCCGCCTGAGCACGTTTGTGACCGCACCTTCCGGCGAGGCCGCGGGCTACGTGGTCACGCCCTTCTCGCTCGAGGCGGAGCCAACCGAGCTCACGCGCTGGGTGGACCCGCACCCGTTCGTTCCCTCGGACGCGGCGCAGCGCAGCGCGCGCTGCGAGGACGTGCTCTCCATCCAGTCGTATGGCCTTGCAAAGCGCATGGCGCACACGCGTTCCAAGGCGGCCGTCATCGGCGTGTCCGGCGGGCTCGACTCCACGCTCGCCCTGCTCGTGACGGCGCGCGCCTTCGACATCCTGGGCATGGACCACGCGGGCATCGTCGCCGTCACCATGCCGGGCTTCGGCACGACGGAGCGCACGCACGGCAACTCGGAGGTCCTGGCAGACGCACTGGGCGCCACGCTTCGCGAGGTGAGCATCACGAAGGCCGTGCGCCAGCACTTCGCGGACATAGGGCACGATGAGAGGGACCACTCCGTCACGTACGAGAACGCCCAGGCCCGCGAGCGCACGCAGATACTGATGGACGTCGCGAACCAGGTGGGCGGTCTCGTGGTGGGCACGGGCGACCTGTCGGAGCTCGCGCTGGGCTGGGCCACGTACAACGCGGACCACATGAGCATGTACGGCGTGAACGCGTCCGTCCCGAAGACGCTCGTGCGGCACCTCGTGCGCTACGTCGCAGACACCACGGAGTCCGACGCGCTCTCGGAGGTGCTGCTCGACGTGCTGGACACGCCCGTCTCGCCGGAGCTTCTGCCCGCGGAGGAGGACGGCACCATCGCGCAGCGCACCGAGGACCTCGTCGGCCCGTACGAGCTGCACGACTTCTTCCTGTACCAGGTGCTGCGCCGCGGCTTCCCGCCGCGCAAGGTGTACCGCCTCGCGCGCTACGCGCTGGGCGACTCCTACGACGACGAGACGATCCTTGCGTGGCTCCGCACGTTCTACCGGCGGTTCTTCTCGCAGCAGTTCAAGCGCAGCTGCCTGCCGGACGGCCCGAAGGTCGGCTCCGCCGCCGTGTCGCCCCGCGGCGATTTGCGCATGCCGTCGGACGCGTGCTCCACGCTGTGGCTTGCCGAACTGGACAAGCTGTCGTAGCGCCCGTGCCTCCTGCGCCCTGTTTATGAGCGAAGACGCATGGCGGCCTGGCTTTGTGCCAGGCCGCGTGCGTATGCGGGTGGAAACATGCACATGCGTTGACCCATGCGAGAAAATCTAAGTGCCGCCTGTAAGATTTTTTCTCTTTTGTTGTATAAGGGTTGGGTTCTGGGTAGAATTCAGAACGTCAGATAGGCGAGAGGGGGCGCAAGCCCCTTCAGATACCAAGAGACGTGCAGGTACGCACGAAAACGGGAGGTTTTGACCATGACTCTTAAGCCGCTTGGTGACCGCGTTCTTGTTAAGCCCGCTCCCAAGGAGGAGAAGACCGCTTCCGGTCTCTACATCTCCTCTGGCGCGCAGGAGAAGCCGCAGCGCGGCGAGGTCGTCGCCGTCGGCGCCGGCAAGCTCAACGACAAGGGCGAGCGCATCGTCCCGGACGTCCAGGTCGGCGACCAGGTCTACTACGGCAAGTTCGGCGGCAACGAGGTCAAGGTCGACGGGGAGGACTTCCTCCTGCTTCGTGCCGACGACATCTACGCGATCATTACCGAGTAGCCGGCAGGCTTCACGGGACATCTCACAAACGAGTGACATCGGAGGATAAGAATGGCTAAGGACATTGTTTTCGGCACCGACGCACGTGCCAAGCTCGCCAAGGGCGTGAACACCCTTGCTGACGCCGTCACCACCACGCTTGGCCCCAAGGGCCGCTACGTGGCGCTCCAGCGCTCCTACGGCGCCCCCACCATTACGAACGACGGCGTGTCCGTCGCAAAGGAGATCGAGCTGAAGGACCCGATCGAGAACATGGGCGCCCAGCTCGTGAAGGAGGTCGCCACCAAGACGAACGACACCGTCGGTGACGGCACCACCACCGCTACCCTGCTTGCCCAGGTCATCGTGAACGAGGGCCTCCGCAACGTCGCCGCAGGCGCGAACCCCATCGCGATCCGTCGTGGCATCGACAAGGCCGTCGACGCCGCCGTCGCCGAGATGAAGAAGATGTCCGCTGACGTCTCCACCTCTGAGCAGATCGCGTCCGTCGGCACCATCTCCGCCGGCGACCCCGCCATCGGCCAGAAGATCTCCGAGGCCATGGAGGTCGTGGGCAAGGACGGCGTCATCACCGTCGAGGACTCCCAGACCTTCGGCATCGACATCGACACCGTCGAGGGCATGCAGTTCGACAAGGGCTACATCTCCCCGTACTTCGCCACGAACAACGACACGATGACCGCCGAGCTGCAGAACCCCTACATCCTGATGACTGACCAGAAGATCAGCAACATCCAGGACATCCTGCCCGTGCTCGAGGCCATCCAGAAGAGCGGCTCCCCGCTGCTCATCATCGCCGAGGACGTCGACGGCGAGGCCCTGGCTACCCTGATCCTCAACAAGCTCCGTGGCACGCTGAACGTCGCCGCCGTGAAGGCCCCCGGCTACGGAGACCGTCGCAAGCGCATGCTCGAGGACATCGCCATCCTGACCGGCGGCCAGGTCGCCATGAAGGAGCTCGGCGTCGAGCTGACCGACGTCACCGCCGAGATGCTCGGTCGTGCGAAGTCCGTCAAGATCACCAAGGACAACACGACGATCGTCGACGGCGCCGGCTCCAAGGAGGCCATCGAGGACCGCATCTCCCAGATCAAGGGCGAGATCGAGCACACCGACTCCGACTTCGACAAGGAGAAGCTGCAGGAGCGCATGGCCAAGCTGTCCGGCGGCGTCGCCGTCATCAAGGTCGGCGCGGCTACCGAGGTCGAGCTGAAGGAGATCAAGCACCGCATCGAGGATGCGCTGCAGGCAACCCGCGCCGCCGTCGAGGAGGGCATCGTCGCTGGTGGCGGCGTTGCGTTCCTGGAGGCCGCCAAGGCGCTGGACGGCGTCGAGGCCGCTGACGCAGACGAGCAGATCGGCGTCGATATCATCCGCAAGGCCCTGACCGCCCCGGTCAAGACCATCGCGCAGAACGCCGGCTTCGAGGGCTCCGTCGTGGTCGAGAAGATCAAGACCCTGCCCGAGGGCGAGGGCCTGAACTCCGCAAACGGCGAGTGGGGCAACATGATTGAGATGGGCGTCCTCGACCCCGTCAAGGTCACCCGCACCACGCTCCAGAACGCCGCGTCCGTCGCGTCCCTGATCCTCATCACCGAGGCGACCGTCTCCGACGAGCCGAAGGACACCACCATCGAGGAGGCCATCTCCGCGGCTGCCGCACAGGGCGGCCAGGGCGGTGGCATGTACTAAGGCCATTCGCTAGAGCGATATCGTTCGGTCCCGGATCTTCGCGGCATCCCCGCGGGGTCCGGGGCCTCTTTTTGTATGCGTGCCGGTCTACTCGACCATTGCGGCTCGCATGTGTCCGTTAAGCGGTACAATTGCAGTTCGGCAATACGAAAGGGGAGACATGGCGCAGAAGCGCGACGTAATCGACGACCTCATCGACATCCAGAGCGACTGGAAGGCCGTCAAGAATCCGTTGGGCGGGCTGGCCGGCTCCCTTGCCGTCGACCCCGATAACGAGAACTTCTACGACCCCTCGGACTACAAGGAGCGCCCGCGCGCGAACTCCCTGTTCTGCACGCGCGTCGCGTCGGAGGGCGCCGACGACTGCCACCGGTGCCTGGATGTCTGCCCCGTGGATGCCGTCACCATCACGAAGAACGCTGTCAAGATCGCTGACAACTGCCGCAAGTGCGGCCTGTGCAGCGTCGTGTGCCCCACGGAGGTCTTCGTCGCGTACAAGGTCACTCCGAAGAGCCTGTACGACAGGATCTCCAAGGTGGCGAGCGAGTACGAGCAGTGCTACATCACCTGCACGCGCGCCCTGGGGCGCAACCCCAAGGACAACGAGATCCTGCTGCCGTGCGTGGGCGCCGTATCCCGCGAGACGTGGTTCGCCCTGCTGAGGGAATACAACAACCTGAGCATCTACCTGCCCCTGGGCATTTGCGACAAGTGCCGCAACGTCACGGGCGAGGAGACGTATGCGAACGAGATCGCGGCGGGGGAGGAGCTGAGCCACGGGGCCATGGGTCTCGAGGTGGACGAGAAGGACCTCACCCACGAGCAGACGCGCGCCTATAAACGCAGTCAGTTCATGTCGACCATGGTGAAGGCCGGTACCGCGGCGCTTGCCACCACGAACCCCGCGATGTCGGGGGCTGCCGCCATTGCCGAGAAGGTGCGCAGGCACTCCCAGCAAATGACGGAGCTCCAGAACTCCCTCGAGCGTGCGGTCGGCGCAAAGACGACGGAAAAGCGCCGTCGCATCCTCACGCAGAACCGCAAGCTCATGCTCACGACCATCCAGAAGGACAACTCGCTCGCGGAGGGCTTCGACCTGAAGATTCCGAAGTGCGATCCGGAGCTGTGCACTGCCTGTGGCGACTGCGTCACGACGTGCACGCTGCACGCGTGCGACCTGGACGGGCGCGGGCACTTCTCGGTAGAGCCGGCATACTGCGTCAACTGCGGCGCCTGCGCGAAGGCGTGTCCCGAGGGGGCGCTCGCGATGGTGGATTGCGACAAGAAGGACCTCGTGGTTCGCGACGAGGAGGCCGAACGCCGCAAGCGTGCCGCAGCCAAGCAGAAGGCCCGGATCGAGAAGACGAAGGCCGAGGGCAAGAAGCAGCTCAACAGGGTGCTCGACGGACTCGAGCGCCTTGCCGACGAATAGCCTAAGCAGGCTCCCGCAAGTTTCTACCAGACGGAGATGAGGACGTGTCACTTTCAATCGGTATCGTAGGCCTGCCCAACGTGGGCAAGTCGACCCTGTTCACCGCGCTGACCCGCAAGGGCGGGCTCTCGGCCAACTACCCCTTTGCCACGATCGACCCTAACGTGGGCATCGTGGACGTTCCTGACGAGCGCCTGAACAAGCTTGCCGAGATGGTGCATCCCGCGAAGATCGTGCCGGCCTCCGTCGAGTTCGTCGACATCGCAGGCCTGGTCAAGGGCGCGAACGAGGGGGAGGGCCTCGGCAACCAGTTCTTGGCAAACATTCGCAACTGCGACGCCATCTGCGAGGTCGTCCGCTTCTTCAAGGACCCCAACGTCATGCGCGAGACCGGCCGCACCGGCGAGTTCGTGGACCCCGCGGCCGACGTGGACACCATCCAGACCGAGCTCATCCTTGCGGACCTGGGCTCGCTCGAGCGCTCTATCCCCAAGCTCGAGAAGGAGGCGAAGCGCGACAAGGAGATGAAGCCGCGCCTGGACGTCGCGAAGCGCCTCCAGGACTGGCTCAACCAGGGCAACCGCGCCGCGACCCTCGACCTCACCGACGACGAGCGCGCTGCCGCGCACGACCTGTTCCTTCTGACCATGAAGCCGATCCTGTACGTCGCGAACTGCGACGAGGACCAGCTGCACGACGACCTCACCATCCAGGGCCAGAAGGCCATCCCCATCTGCGCAGAGGTCGAGGCGGAGCTCGCGGATCTCGACGCGGAGGAAGCCGCGGAGTACCTGGAGTCCATGGGGCTTGAGCATTCCGGCCTCGAGACCCTGGCTCAGGCGGCGTACCACCTGCTTGGCCTGCAGAGCTTCTTCACGGCCGGCCCGAAGGAGGTCCGCGCCTGGACCGTCCGCATCGGTGCGAAGGCACCGGAGGCCGCCGGCGTCATCCACTCGGACTTCGAGAAGGGCTTCATCAAGGCCGAGACCATCAGCTACGACGACTACGTCAGCCTCGGTGGCGAGCAGGGTGCAAAGGAGGCCGGCCGCATGCGCATGGAGGGCAAGGACTACGTCGTGCAGGACGGCGACGTGATGGTCTTCCGCTTCAACGTGTAGCACCAGCCAACGCAGTCACCTCCGTCGCGCAACACCAGCGCGCGGGCGAGAAGAACGCCCCCTTCCGGCTTGCCATCAGTCCGGAAGGGGGCGTTTCTCGTCTTGGTGCCCTGGGTGCCGCGACCTGCGGCGGCCCCTAGTTCGTGCCGGTGACGGCGTTGCTGCCGGCAGACGCCGTGCCGCCCGTGCCCGTCGAGCCGGTCGCGTCGGCAGACTTGGCGGATCCGTCGATCCAGTCGGCGCCAAACACCACCACGACGTCAGACGACGTGTCCCACGAGCCGTCGTTCTGCACGGGCGCGGCGGAAAGCCCGAGCGTCTTCACGACGCCGGCCGCCTTCGCCTGGGCGTCGCCGTTGTAGTAGACCGTCGTCTTCGCCTGCAGCGACGGCGCGTCGTTCGTCGTCGCCGCGAAGCCGGCGCTCGTCAGCGTGGACGCACCGTTGCCGGCGACGCCGGCGGTCGAGGTGCCGTTCAGCACAAGCACGGTACCCGTGTACTCCGGGCTCACCTGCGCGGCGCCGTTTGCGCTGGTGCTGCTGGAAGAGGAGTCGTCCCCGGTGGAGGTGCTCACGCCCACGGACCCCGCGACGCCCGCGGTAAAGTCCTGCGACGCGTCCTTGTACGGCGGCAGGCCCTTGTCCACGCGGTCCATGATCTTCTTCCACGCGGTCGTGTCGCAGATCTCGTACCACGTGTTGTTGACGTACTTGCTGATGGTGGGGCACTGGCCGGAGTACACGTCCTTCTCGACGTCTATGCCCTTGAAGCTCGACGCGAGCGACGCGATCGAGGTCACGTCCATGTCGGTCGTGACGTAGCTGGAAAGCGTCGTCACCGTGGGCACGATGGTCGAGGCACCGCCCTTCATCACCTTCGTGATGACCGCGCCAATCAGCATGCGCTGGTTCGCGGCGCGATAGAAGTCGCCTCCGCCGTAGCTGTCGTACGCGTGACGCGCGCGGCCAAGCAGCGCCGCCGTCCTTCCGTCGAGCTTCTGCTTGCCTGCGGGCAGGTCAAGCCCCGTGTACTTCGGGTCCTTCACCTCTACGGGCAAGTCCACGGTCACGCCGCCGATGGCGTCTACCACCTTCGCGAAGCCGTCCATGTCGATCTCGGCGTAGTGGGAAATGTCCACGCCCGCAAACTCGCTCACGACCTTCGTCGCGTACGCGGCGCCGCCAAACGAGTATGCGGCGTTGATCTTCTGCTTGCCGTTAGACCCCAGGTCAACCAGGGTGTCGCGCGGGATCGAAATCAGCGCGACCTTCCCGTCGCGCGGGTCTACGCGCGCCAGGATGATGGTGTCCGTGCGGTACGCGCTGTAGTCCTTGCCGTAGTCCCTGCTCTCCGCACGCTCCTCGTCCTTGTCGATGCCAAGCAGCAGCATGTAGAACGGGTCGCCGGGGTCCTTCGTCTCCACAAGGGTGTCGCGCAGCTTGTCGTCCACGCCCGCGGTGATGGTGGAGTTGATGTGATGCACGTACGCCGCGACGGCCGCGCCTCCCGCAACCACCAGCGCCACAAGCGTCACCAGCACTGCGCGCAGCACGTGGTGACGGCCCCGTCGCTGGCGTTTCTCGATGTACTCCTCAGCGCCCTTTGCGCGAGAATAGCGTGGCGCATTGGGGTTGCCGGCGCCCTGCGGCGCCGCGCCAACTCCCACGGCCGAGGTGCCGTGGTGCGTCCGCGCGCCAGCGTGGTGTCCCCTTGGAACGTCCGGCAACGGGGCCTGAACCTGCGGCCTGGCGTCGCCCTCGTTCGCGCCTGCCTGCTGCGGTGCCTTTGCGCTGTGCTTACCCAAGGTTCCTCCTTGCGCGCGGCCTCCTGGCCCGGATGCCGCCGTGTATCGCGTTAGCCCTGGTCACTTCCAAGGATAACGATAACGTCCTGCGTGTTCACGTAGCTTCCGTCGTTTGCAATCGGCTCAACATCAAGCCCGAGCGTCTTTATGACGCCCTTTGCCTTCGCGAGCGCGTCGTCGCCGTTGTAGACGACCTTCGTCTCGCGCGTGGTCTCGGCCGCGTTGCCGGCGACCGCCTCGAAGCCGGCGTTCGCGAGGCTGTTCGCGCTCTGCCCGGCCAGGCCCGATATGCCCGAGCCGTTCAGCACGCGCACGCTGCCCTCGAAGGAGGGCTCCACGTCGCTTGCGCTCTCGTCCGAGCTTGAGGAGTCGTCCGCCGCGCTCGACTTCGACTTCTTCGCGGACCCGCTTGCGGCTGCGATGCCGCTCGTGGGGTCCTCGTCAGAGCTGGAGTACGGGCTCTTGCCCTTCTCGACGCGCGCCATCATCTTCTCCCACGCGGACTCGCGCAGGATCTCGTACCAGCCGCCGCTGATGTAGCTGCTGTCCGTGGGTGCCATGCCCGTCATGATGTCCTTGCTCGTGTCCATGCCGCGCATGTCGCTTGCCAGCGACACAATGTCCGTCGCGCTCATGTCGGTGTGGACCATGTCCGCCATGGCCGTCACGGTCTTCGTCATGGTCGCCACGTCGCTCGAGAGTACCTTCTTCGCGACGGCCGCGATGACGGCGCGCTGGTTCGCGGCGCGATAGAAGTCGCCCGCCCCGTAGCTGTCGTACGCGTGGCGCGCGCGGCAGAGAAGGGCCGCCTTCTTGCCGTTGAGCTTTACCTTGCCTGCGGGCAGGTCCAGCTTTGTGTACTTCGGGTCCTTCACGGCGACGCCGAGGTTCACGGTCACGCCGCCCACGGCGTCCACGACCTTCTCCATGCCGTCCATGTCGATCTCGGCGTAGTGGGATATCTTGACGCCCGAAAGCTTCTGCACCGTCTTTACGGCGAGCGTCGGCCCGCTGAGCGCGTACGCGGCGTTGATCTTCTGCGTGCCGTACTCGCCCATGTCGACCCTGAGGTCGCGCGGGATCGATACGAGCGTGGCCTTCTTCTTCTGCGGGTCGATGCGAACCAGCATGATGGAGTCGGAGCGGTACGCCCCCTCGCTCGAGCCGTACTCGCTTCCCTTCGCGCGGGCTTCGTCCTTGTCCACGCCAAGCAGCAGCATGTAGAACGGCTTGCCCGCCTCCTTCTTGGAAAGCGTGCCCAGAAGCGAGCTGTCGATGTTCTTGCGCAGGCGGGAGTTGATGTTGCCCAGGTAGGCCGCGCCAAGGCCGGCTGCCGCCACAACGATCGCAAGCACGCACACGAGCACCGTCTTCACGATGCGGTGCGTGCGGCGCTGGCTGCGGGCCTGCGCGTAGTGAGCGCGCGAGGAGCCGCGGGAAAGCCCGCGCGCGTCGCGAATGAGGTCCTCGTCGCCCATGTTCTTGCGCGCCACGTCGTGTCCTTCCGTCAGAGCTGCGCCAGGGGATGCATACAACCAACTAATATTACCTGCGAGAACATGCCACCTTATGAAGTACACAAAGCTCTACCGGCACCTCGCGCCCGCCCGAGGTCCCGCGCCCGCGGTCTTGCGGCCCCGCCCGCGAGCGCCAAAACGGCTA
>Ga0256406_1003837_pt1 | contig 18025 bp, 14 predicted proteins | sample RumenRJG_03DNA_FD_185986 | JGI IMG/M metagenome (GOLD analysis project Ga0256406, IMG submission 185986) | Bovine rumen microbial communities from Lethbridge, Alberta, Canada - RJG_03 | ecosystem: Host-associated > Mammals > Digestive system > Stomach > Rumen | place: Canada: Alberta | collected...
GGACTTGAACTATCATCCGAACACCGTAGCCAGGCAGTTGTACAAGCAGAAGACCAACATCATCGGGATGATCTTTCCTACCGTTGACAACCCCTTCTTCTGTCAGCTGGAGGCTGAAATCGAACGGTGCCTGGAAAGGGAAGGCTATCAGGTGCTGATGTGCAACAGCAAGAACAATCCCGAAATGGAGGAGCGCTATCTGAAGAATCTGCTGACCCGTCAGATCGACGGGCTGATTATCGGGTCTCACAACCAGCATCTGCGGGGATATCAGCACGGCGAGCTGCCGATTGTGGCCATTGACAAGAACATTGGCGAAAATGTGCCGGTCGTCTCCTCTGACAACTACCAGGGAGGAATGCTTGCGACAAAAAGACTGATTGCGGACGGGTGCAGGCATATTTTCCACACCAACGGTCCGCTGGAGTTCGACTCTCCCGTTCAGGAACGCCGTCGGGCATTCGAACAGGTGATGGATGAAAACGAAATGTCGGCCATCACATATCATCTCGGATTTTATGCTACCCTTGAGGAAAAGGAACGGGTCTTCAGCCAGCTCTTCACCGAACATCCCGAAGTGGACGGAATTTTCGCTTCAGATGACATGGATGCGAGTTTCCTGATTTCTCTTGCGAAGAGATTCGGCAAGAGGGTGCCGGAAGATCTCAAGATTATAGGCTATGACGGCGCCAACACAACCCGCTTCCTCAGACCCGAGCTCACGACCATCAGACAGCCTATCGACCAGATTGCCCAGGTGGCGGTGCAGCTTCTGCTTGCAAGAATCAACAACTGCCCCGTCAAGTCGGTTGTTCTGCCCGTTTCAATTGTCAATGGCACGACCGCATGATCCGGTCAGATTCATTTCGTTATTTTTTCATTTTTAGCGATGAAAGCGGTTGACAAATAAAATGAAAGCGCTATAATGATCATGTAAATTGAATCACGTTGATTCAATTAATTTTTTTGCCATTTATTTCAACCGGTTGAAATAAAAATATTACATCACTACTGGAGTGTTAACTATGAAACAGACCAAAATTGAAGTTACAAATGAGCGTTATCGTCTCGGCTACCATCTGATGCCTGCCAGCGGCTGGATGAATGACCCCAACGGCTTTTCATACTACAACGGCTATTATCATCTGTTCTATCAATACTATCCTTATGCCGCCGAATGGGGTCCGATGCACTGGGGGCACGCAAGAAGCAGGGACCTGATTCACTGGGAGACGCTTCCCGTCGCCCTTGTTCCGACAAGGCCGCAGGACGGATGCTTCTCTGGAAGTGCTGTTGCCTTTGACGATCGTCTCTGGCTGATTTATACCGGAAATCATGTGATTGACAAGGAAAAGGACATCAATCGCCAGGATCAGAATCTTGCATACAGTGCAGACGGCATCCGCTTTGAAAAGTACGACGGCAATCCGATTCTTGCCGAGGCGCCTTCAGACAATAATCCGGCAGACTTCCGCGATCCTAAGGTATGGCAGGAAGATGACGGATTCAGGATGGTTGTCGGAGGTCGGGATAAAGACGGCCTGGGTCGCGTTCTTCTTTACAGTTCCAAGGATTTGAAGCAGTGGGATTATGTTGGCGCGATTGCCGGTGCAGAAAGCGTCGAACATGAGGGATTCATGTGGGAATGCCCGGATTTCTTCCGCCTGAACGGTCAGGATATTCTGTTGCTGTCACCGCAGGGAATCGAGGCAACTGATGAAAAGTTCATCAACCAGAACAATACGGGTTATTTCGTCGGTAATTACCTGGAAGATGAAAAGCGTTTCGAACATGGCGAATTCGTGGAACTTGACAATGGTCATGACCTCTATGCAACGCAGACGATGGTCACTCCGGACGGCCGCCGCGTAATGGTGGCATGGATGAACGCATGGGATTCACCGATGACGGAAAGTGCTGACGGCTGGTGCGGAGCAATCACTTTGCCGCGTGAGCTGACGATAAGAAACAACCATCTTTACCAGTCTCCCGTTGCAGAAGTCAGGTCCTTGCGCAAGGCGGAACTTGTCAACAGGAATCTGGCGGATTCGGAAGACCTTGTGCTCGGCCGTCACGTTGAATTCAGGCTTGACCTTGATGATCTGCCGGAAGGAAAGATCATTGAAGTGTCCGACGGTGAAGACAACGGCTTCAGCATTTCCGCCGACAGGGGCGGCCGTCACCTTGTTCTCGTGCGCAGCGTTGATCCGGAAAACAAGCGCTACGCCGAGCTTGACGAGGCAGACGAGAAGTTGAGTCTTCATGTCTTCATTGATTCAAGCTCTGCTGAAATCTTCGTCAACGACGGTGAGGTCACATTCACCGAACGCATCTACTGGCGGAAAGACCCGACGCTTTCAGTCAGCGGAAAGTCCGGACATATTCAGGCGTTTGAACTGTCAGCTGATGCAAACCGCTACTGATGATGCCGATTTCTGACAATTGGAAAGGAATGTTATTTATGAACGATATGAATAAAAGCGGACGGATGTCACAACTGAAGAATCCGTTTTTTACAAGCAATGCGACAAATATTCTCATGTTCTTTGCTGGCTGGGGCATCTGGTGGTCATTCTTCCAGATCTGGCTGACAACCAAGCAGGGGTTCACCGGAGCCCAGGTCGGCGAGATCTACTCCTTCAACTCGGCGTTCTCATTGATTGCCAACCTTGTTTACAGCAACATTCAGGACAGGCTCGGCCTCAAACGCAACCTTTTGATCTTCTGCGCCTGCCTGCAGGTGTTCCTCGGGCCCTTCTTCACGTTCCTCTTCGTGCCGATGCTTCATGCCAACCTTGAACTCGGCGCTCTGATCGGTTCATGCTACCTGACGCTTGCCTATCTTTCCGCATCCCCGATGTTCGAGGCACTGACGGAACGTGCAAGCCGCCGCTTCAACTATCAGTATGGGTCAGCGCGTGCCTGGGGCTCGTTCGGATATGCCGTATCCGCCTTGCTTGCAGGATTCGCCTTCACAATCAATCCGTCGCTGCTGTTCTGGATCGGCTCTGCCATCGCTGTTGTCCTTCTCCTCCTGCTTTTGTTCTGGAACCCTGTTCGCAACAAGGAGACGGTTGCCAGATTTGAAAATGAAATGGTCAGGGAACGTGAGAACTCCAAGCCTGGGTCAAGGGACTTCCTCAATGTCTTCAAGGTTCGCAGCCTTTGGGAAATCGCCATTTTCCTTGTCTTCAGCGGTACATTCTACACGATTTTCGATCAGCAGATGTTTCCTCAGTTCTTCACTCAGTTCTTCAAGACCCAGGCAATGGGCGATCACATGTATGGGATCCTGAACTCGGTTGAGGTGTTCCTTGAAGCACTCATGATGGGCATGGTTCCGCTTCTCATGAAGAAGATTGGCGTCCGCCGCACGATTCTTGTCGGCGTAACGTTCATGTTCATCAGAATCGGTGGCTGCGGTCTGATTACGAACCCTCTTGGCGTTTCAATGATCAAGCTGCTCCATGCGCCTGAAACGGCCATCTTCTGCGTCGTAATGTTCCGTTACTACACTCTGCACTACGATCCGCGAGTATCAGCCACGATCAATATCGTAACGGGCATTGCGGGTTCGTTCGGCCAGATACTTCTCTCAACGCCGCTTGGACTTCTGCGTGACCACATCGGCTATCAGCCGACCTTCATGGTAATCGCCGGCATCGTATTCTGCGCCGGTATCTACGGCTTATTCATCATTCGAAGGGATGATCAGGAAGTAAACGGAGAGAGGCTGTCTGAATAACAGATTCAAAGATGCCGGGGTAAAACCCTGTCTTAGATCTAAAACACGCATGATTCATAATTAATTTTATGGATAATGCGTGTTTTTGCTTTAACCAAATATCCGTCAGACATTCAAAATCAGTGCCGTGACGATAATGCTGGATTTTACGGATAAAAGCCGTTTTTTTGGAGCATTTGTCCGCAAACGGGGAAATTCGGCCAAAAGTGCGGAAAACGGAGAAGAAAATGGATTTTATAAAGAAGGTCGAATCGGAAAGATGCTGAATGTTTATGCTAAAATCGGGCACGGCGCAATCGATTATAAGCGTGAGCACGCATAAAAATTTGAGCCGATTTGGAGGAAGGCTCAAGTTTTTGGGTCAGGACTTCCTGGCCTTTTTTGATGATAAATTCAGTAAATTCGGTTTTGCAATTTAGTTCAAGGTAGGATATGCTTGTGCCAGGGATGGTGGTCAAAATGGCAGAATTCAAGTATGAAATCATTGAACATCTTGGCGTTATGTCCGAAAGTCCAAAGGGGTGGACAAAGGAACTGAACAAAATTTCATGGATAAATATATAGGCTGGAAACCTGTCACTTTAGTGATGGGAGGAAAGCCCTCGCTCAAGCACCTGAGGCACTTCTTTTTTTGCCTTTTCCCTTTCCCGACTTTTCACATATCAATATGATATAATTGATATATGAAGAAAGCGAGGTGAACCTGTTGCAACAAACCATTACCATCAAATGCAAATTAAAGCTACAGTCATCATTGGATGAATCGGTTTTGACCAAATCCTTAGAACAATACCGACGAGCTTGTAATGCGGTTTCTCAGTATATGTTTGACCATAGCTTTGAAATGGCTCAAGCAAAGCTGAACAAGGCATTGTATCGCCAATTGCGGAATGATTATGGATTAAAAGCACAAATGGCTCAGTCCGCAATCCGTAACGTCGTTGCCCGTTACAGAACGGTTAAAACGCAGTTGGCTCAAAAGCCTTATCGCTACAATACGGGCAAACAAGATCGATACGGCAACGATATTTGGAAAAATGAGATCCGTACCCTGGATTGGTTATGGCATCCTGTCAATTTCAAACGTCCTCAACTGGACTTGCAACGCAATCGTGATTGGTCGCTTAAGGACAATCACATTATGTCTATCAATACAGTTAACGGGCGTATAAAAGTGCCGTTTACCTGTCAAGGATTCGATCAATATTTAAACGGTACTTGGGAATTCGGCATGGCTAAGATTCTCCATGTTGGCAACAAATGGTATATGCACATTAGCGCAACTAAAGAACTGCCGGATTATCTTAAAGAACAATCACAACATGTGGTTGGTATTGATCGCGGATTGCGATTCTTGGCGACTGCTTATGATGAACACGGAAAAACACTGTTTTTCCAAGGCCAGGAAGCATTACGCAAACGGCGTAAATTTAAGAGATTGCGTCAGCAACTGCAAAGCAGGGGAACCAAATCTGCTAAACGTCGTTTAAAGAAAATCGGTCAACGAGAGAACCGCTGGATGACTGATATTAATCATCAGTTATCAAAGACACTCGTTAATCGTTACGGAGCAGACACCCTCTTCGTTTTGGAAAATCTGGCAAATGTGCGATTCGCAACTGAAAAAGTAACAAAAACACAACGTTATGAGCAGGTTTCATGGGCTTTTTATCAATTAGCACAGTTCTTGACCTACAAGGCTCATTTGGTCGGAAGCGAAGTGGTTCAAGTTTCAGCTAAATACACAAGCCAGCGATGCCCAAAATGTGGTCGTATTTACAAAAATAACCGTAATCATCAGCAACATTTGTACGTGTGCGATCGTTGCGGTTATCAATCCAACGATGACCGTATTGGCGCTATGAACATTCAGCTTTTGGGCACGCAATATGTTAGTGGCAATGAACGCCCGTCTTTCAACAAATTAACAGCCGGTGAGTAAATCTCGTTGGCTAAACGGGTGTGTCGTCAACCACCCGATGATGTAGCCACATCGTGAAGAAGCACATTAGTGCGTTACTACTTCTAAGCCGTTAGGCTTGTGAGCTACAAGCCATCGATTTTAATCGGTGGTAGTTGACGATAAAATCAAGTCAGTAATGGTTTGCGAGGTGTTTTAATTGACTCAACAACAAGAAGAAAGAAAAGAGGCTTTGGCAGACAGTCTGCGCGATTTGCTCAAGCATGAGGCGATTGAAAAAGTTACCGTCGATCAGATTTGTCAGGAAGCAAAAGTGCACAGGAGCACGTTTTATCGCTATTTTACGGACAAATATGATTTGATGTACTATTCGTTTGAAAGGCTGATGATTGCAAGAATTGATGAAAACGACGTGATTGATTCAATTATTGCAATTATCGTCAACGATAAGGAACTGTTCAGAAACGTTTCCATCAATAACAACAACGGAACGCTGTTTTGGATGATGGTCAAGATGCTCAGCCGTCAGCTGCTCAAAGCTGACGAAGAGGGAAGGCTGCACAGCATCGGATGGGTCCAACGTGAGATTGAATCTTCCACGAATAAGGAACTTACGGCCAAAATGATTTCCGGCGCATGTCTGACGCTCATGTTTGAGTGGGTCGACAGCAACTATCAGATGAGTCCAAAAGAGCTCAGCGAGTTCGTGAAGAACATGAAGCATCTGTAATCAAAAGATTGTTGCGGTAAAAGTTGGTTTTCGTTAAGATTATAGTAGAATATACGAAAGAAGGAGCATTATTTTGGCGAATACTGCAAATAAACCGAACGATTCGGTTAAAGAAGACTACGATTTGATTGTGATCGGCTCAGGGTGCGCTGGCCTGACGTGTGCGATTCAGGCGCGCGAGCTGGGGTTAAAGCCGGTGATTCTTGAAAAGATGGAGACGTTTGGCGGAAATTCCATGCGCGCGTCTTCCGGGATGAATGCTTCCGAAACGATCGTTCAGCTTAAGCACGGCATTGTCGAAGACTGGCATGACTTCTATGAAGAAACGTACAAGGGCGGAGGAAAGCTCAACGATCCGGAGCTTTTGGAATATTTTGCATCGCACGGTGCGCTTGCGATTGACTGGCTTGCTGCTCACGGCATCGTACTGGACGATCTGACGATTACCGGCGGCATGAGCAGGATGAGAACGCATCGACCGAAGAGTCTGGCACCGATCGGCGCGTTTTTGGTCAACAATCTGATGAAGCGCGTCAAAGAACTCGAAATTCCCGTTGTCTGCGGCGTGAAGGCCGAACGTCTTCTGACGGATGAAAAGGGTGCGGTCTGCGGCGTCAAAACGGCCCGAAGAAACGTTTATGCCAAGGCAGTGGTCCTTGCGACGGGCGGCTTTTCCGCTTCAAAAGACCTGATTGCCAAGTATCGTCCGGATCTTAAATCATACAGAACCACGAACCATGCCGGAGCTACGGGCGACGGAATCAAGCTCGCGGAAGAGGTCGGAGCAGAAGTCATGCAGATGGATCTGGTTCAGGTTCATCCGACCGTTCAACAGGATACGGATCACGCTTATCTGATCGGTGAGGCAGTGCGCGGAGAAGGCGCCGTTTTGGTCGACGGAAACGGCAAAAGATTCGTCAATGAACTGTCCACGCGCCGCATCGTTTCTGACGCAATCACTGCGCTCAAAGAAAAGAGTGCTTATCTGGTGTTTGATTCGCAAGTCAAAAAACGCGTCAAAGCCGTTGATTTTTATCAAAAACAAGGTCTGGTCGTTGAGGCCAAAACTTTGGAAGATCTTGCCAAAAAAGTTAATGTCAAGGAAAATGATCTGAAGCAGACGCTTGAAAAGTGGAATCAAGCCGTCGAAAAGAAACAAGACTCTGAATTCGGCAGAAAGACGGGCATGGAACGCAAATTGAATCAGGCTCCCTACTATGCGATTCATATTGCGCCTGCCATTCACTACACGATGGGCGGTCTTCACATCGATAAGCAGACGCACGTTTTAGATAAGAGCGGCAACGTCATTTCCGGGCTGTTCGCATGCGGCGAAGTTTGCGGAGGTCTGCACGGCAACAACAGAATCGGCGGCAATTCGATTTCTGAAACGATCATCTTCGGTCGTCAGGTAGGGATGCGGGCTGCAGCTGAGAGCAAAAATAAATAGGCAAAATGAAGGGCAATCCGCAAAAAAAGCGGGTTGCTTTTTCATTAGAAAAAGATTGCAAAAAAATAAAAAAACAATAAAATATAACTTGGGAGGGGGGAGTTTTAATGAAAAAATATCTTAAGCTAATCGAGTTTTCCGACAAAAAAAGCGTCTGGCTGCTTTTTTTCGTGCATTTTATCATGGCGGGATTCAACGTTTACGTCTCCTTTTTGCTTCAAAAAGGAATTGCTTCCGCAATGTCCGGCAAGGTTTCAGAAGTTTTTGACGCGCTTTGCCTGATGCTTGTCGGCGTCATCATCTATATTTTGACGTATTACTGGTCCGCATGCATCCAGGAAAAGGTCAAAATGACGCTCAGCATGGGAATCGGGGTCAAAATCGTCGAAGACATGTTTGGCACGGATTCCAAGGACAAAACGAGCGGAAACGTTTTGAACATGATAAACAATGATGCTGAGGTGCTTTCTTCCTCATTTATTGCGGGCGTTTTGCCGATGCTTGATTTTTCATTCAACGTTTTGTACGGAATGATCTACATCGTTTGTTTTTCGGTCCCGTACGGTTTTGCGTTTATTGCGATCAGTATCGTCTTTTATTTTTTGAGCAAGTACTTCTTTAAACGAAGCAGCGCGGAAAATGGGGCGTACCTTGGAAAAGACGACGTTCACAAGACTTTTTTGGAAGAAATCAGCAAAGGTTTTCCCGTTTTGCGGAATTTAAAGGTTTTTCCCTGGGCAATGAACGAACACGGAAAATATTTTGACGAAAAACGCGGCAGTTATGAGCGTTACGCGCGCTATGCTTCAGGAACCCAAGGACTGATGGTTGGCGGCGTATACGTTGCTGAAATTATTACGGTTGCTTTGGGCATCGTGCTTGTCAGCAGGGGGATGATTGAAACGGGGACGATGATCGGACTTTGGAATGCCGGCATCGGGTCGATCTTTTACCAATTCCTCTATTTGCCGTATACGCTTGATGCGTTGGCAAGACAGGATGCCTCATACAAGAGAGTTGAACATCAGCTGAACGAAAACGTACCCAAAAAAGCCGAAGCCGTGGCAAAAACTTGCGACAAAATCGAACTGAGTCACGTTGATTCGCTTATGAAAATGCAGAGAAGAAAGTCATCGATGATTATTCATTGCTGCTTGAGCGCGGAACCTTGTATTTTCTGGTCGGAAAAAATGGTGCCGGCAAAACGACGCTGCTAAAACTCATCGCAGGAGAGCTTTTGCCGACTTCAGGTCAGATCAAATGTGTTTGCCGCGAAGAATCGATTGATTGCATCGGTTCATCTCAGATTTCGTTCGTTCCGCAGGAAAGCACGCTTTTTAGAACGACTTTGAAAGAAAATCTTACGCTTGGCAAAAACAACGTCAGAGAAGGAAAAATCAAGGAAGTTTTGTCAGAACTGGACATGTGGCAAAGAATTGCGGACTTGCCGAAGGGACTGGAAACAAAAATCGATGATGAGGGGATGTTTTCCGGAGGTCAGATCAGAAGGATTTCGATTGCGCGCGCGCTTTTGGAAGACAAGCCGTTCATTTTCTTGGATGAGCCGTTTTCCGATATTGATGCCAAGAGCCAGGAGATACTGCTCAGGGTGTTGAGAAGAGAAAGAAGAAAACGCGGCATCGTGATCATTGCTCATACCTTTGATCTTATCGAAAAAGAAGACGTCGTCATTTCGCTTGGGGGTGAGAAAAATGACTGAAAGCATTAAGAAAACAGTCAAAAAAACGTCCGTTGTCTGGACATGCGCAATTCTTTGCGCGATGCTTGAGTTCTTTCTGGCACGTTTTTTGGCAGGAATTGATGAAAAAAACGGTCTGAACGCTGTTTGGCATTTGATTGGACCATTGCTGCTGCTTTGTTTTGCAATCATCCTGCTGAGGTATTTTGCGGCTGAAAAAGGCAAAATGATCGTGTTTGACTTTGAAAAGAAACTGTCTGATTTTTTGCTGCTAAAAGAAAAAAAGCCTTTGTCAAACGATGATTCGAAGTGGCTAACTTTGGTTTTGTCCGATTGTCAGTTATTTGCTTCAGAAATTCCGCTCACGCTGACGAGCCTGTTGAGCGGAATCAGCTCATTTGTCGCTGCGTTGTTCTTTGGCGTCTTTACATCGGTTCCGTTGACGCTGATTATTATCGTGCTGTCATTGATGTCGTTTTTTGGACCCAAAATTTTTGGCAAGCTGATTTTGTCAAGCCAAGAGGAAAAACAAAGCAGCCAGGAAAAATTGCAAACGATGCTGTCGTCTTTGTTCAATGCGAAAGATTATTTGAGAATCAACGACCGAAAGTCATTCGGAGTTGATCTGTTCAAGCGTTCGTATCAGGAATTTTTGGAAAACCAGTACAAAAACAGCATGATTCAGTGGCGTTTGGCAACAAGTTCGGTCTTTTTCGGATTGTTGTTTGACGTGTTGTCGCTTGTCACGGAGGTTTATCTGATCAGCATCAATCAGCTGACTGTCGGACAGTTCATCAGTTTTACCCTTTTGACGAACAGTTTTACCTGGATGTTTTATGAGGCGCCGAGCTATTATGCCGATTTGAAACGCCAAAGGGTTTCTGAAAAACGCATCGAAGAATTTCTGAATCAAAAAGAGGTCAGAGGCATTCAAAAACACGTTGATGATCAACGCGTTGCATTTGACGGAGTCGATTTCTCCTATGAGAACGGAAAAGAAAAGGTTTTGAGCAATCTGAGCTTTTCTTTGGATCTTGCCCAAAACGTCAAGGTTGCGCTTGTCGGGAAAAGCGGCTGCGGCAAGTCGACGATTTTGAAACTTTTAAACGTTGATCTGATTCCTGATTCCGGGGAAATCGTCATTCCCAAAGAATATGTCGATTCAACGGAACTCGTTTCGCTCATTCCGCAAAAAAATCAGATTTTCAAAGGAAGCGTGAAGGAAAACATCCTGCTTGGCAGAAATATTTCAGAAGAAAAGCTGCGTCACGTGACCGAAGTTTTAGGAATTGACGATTTGTGCGCATCCTTTGAAGATCGAATGAACCATCAGCTTGAAAACGGCGGCAAGAATCTTTCGGCCGGGCAACGCCAGCTGATCGGAATTGCCCGGGTTCTTGTTGATTTCAAGCCGTTGATTCTATTGGACGAGCCCCTTGCAAATCTTGACGCCAAAACGGAAAGAAGGGTGGTTTCCGTTTTAAGCGGACTTGATTGCAGCGTGCTGATGGTCACGCACAGAACGGAAGGGCTTTCCGGAAGTTTTTCGGTGATGCAGATGGAATAACTGACAAAGAGGCTTTGAAAAAAACTATGCCTCAAATCGAAAAACCGGATGATTTGCAATTGATTGCGAATTTCATGGGTCTATACTAAATGGTGTTGATGATGATTTTTCAACACCATTTTTTGTATTCACAAAATATCTTCGCAATGCGATAAAATGAAACTATACCAATGCAGCTGAATCTATCATTCCCACCTTCGTTTCCGTCTAACGTTGCGTAACATCCACCGTTGATTCGCAAAGCTCGAACGCGCTGCGACCTCTGCGAATCAACGGCAGGAATTCATACATGAATCTACGCCAGCGGAAACGCAGGCGGTGTTGATACGTAACTGTACCAATTTGAAAAAACACAGGAGAAACCGATGGGAACAAAAAAACTCCACTCCATTTCTGAAGTGAAGTTTTCGAGGTCATCAACACCATTTGACAAAGACCCGAAATTTCCTGCCATGATGGAAATAACCGAAAATCTTGGCGCGCTGATTTATCAATTGCTGCATTTGGCAAAGGAAATCCGCTTCCGGGGACTGTTTGTTCAGCCCTGAATGTTCCAGAAGTTATTCAACGAATTTCTCAGCTGCTCGTTTCCGTGCACGTATTCCAGGTTGTTCCAAAATTGCGGATAGAATTGAACATACCTGCGTTCAGCAAAGCGCTCGTCGATCAGCAAGACGACGCCGACGTCGCGTTCGCCTCTGATGACGCGTCCGGCAGCTTGAAAAACGTTGTTCAGGCCCGGCAGCTGATAGGCATACTGAAAGCCGTCGAAATTTTTTTCATCAAAGTATTTTCTGAGCTCATCCGTTTCGTCGTTTAGCATCGGAAGCCCGACGCTGATGATGGCACAGCCGGAAAGTCTGGTTCCTTTGAGGTCGATTCCCTCGGAGAAGATGCCGCCGAGAACTGCGAATCCGACCAAAGGTTCCTTTGGCTTTTCTGCAAAACTTTCTAAGAAAGCTCGCCTTTGTTCTTCAGACATGGAGTTTTCCTGAATGATGGTCTTGACGTTTGGAAATGCAGTGCGGAATGCTTCGTGGAGCTTTTCAAGATAGGAGTATGACGGGCAAAAAACGAGGTAGTTGCCGCAATGGGCCTCAACCATGACCTTGAGTTTTGAAACGATCGTTGGAAGATTTTCTTCTCTTTTGCGGTACGTAACCTGCGTCTTGTCGTCAATCAAGACTTTCAAGTGATTTGAATCAAACGGAGACGGCAAAGAATAAATCAGACTGTCGAATCCGCCGAGCATTTCCTGATAGTATTCAAGCGGACTGAGCGTTGCAGAAAACAAGACGCTTGATCCGCCGAGGTTCAGGCTTTGGTCAAGCAAAGCAGAAGGATTGAGCGAAAAAATTTTTAAATCAAGCAACCGGTTATCGTTATCATAGACAAGTTTCGTTCTGAAAGTTTCATTGTAAAAGCCGCTGATTTTAACGAAGGAATAGGCTTCAAAAAAGCAGTTCAAAAGATTGGGGTATTGGCTTTGATCGGGATTGTCGCGCATCCATTCCTGGGTGAAGTCGATGAATTTCTCAAGCGGATCAAACAGGCTGTCGAGCTGTTCTTTCATGATCAAAGACGTTTGATTGAATTCCTGCATGGGTTTTTTGAGCGTTTCAAAGACTGCCGAAACATCCTTGATCTTTCTTGCAATATTGTTCGTGCGGGCGAGTTTTTTGACGTCCGATTCGGCAAGAAGAAACGATTCTTCCAAAAGGCTTGAGGCGTACATTTCCTTTGCTCTTGAGACAAGGTTGTGAGCCTCATCGATCAAAAAGCAGCAGTCCGGATGCTCGTCCGTAAAAAAACGCTGCAAATAGACCAAAGGATCAAAAAGATAGTTGTAATCGCAGATGATGACGTCGCAAAAAAGACTGAGGTCAAGCGAAAACTCAAACGGATCGACCTGATGCAGTCTGGCATAGCGTTCGATGACGTCTCGCGTAATCATCGTTTCATGTTTCAAAACGTCCTGCATGGCCGGGCGAATGCGATCGTAGTAGCCGATAAAATAAGGGTTTTGATCGTCCGGCAGATCTTTTTCCTCGTCAAACGTAATCTTGTCTTTGGCAGTCAGAGTAATTGAACGAAGATTGGGTTTCATCAACGCAATTGCGTCCTCGCAGGACTTGCGCGTGCTTTGTTTGGCAGTGAGGTAGAAGATGCGGCTGCATTTTTCTTCGCCCATGGCCTTTAAGGCAGGAAAAAGCACTGAAACGGTTTTTCCGGTCCCGGTCGGAGCTTCAACGAAGAGGCGTTTTTTCGAAGCGATGGTCTTATAGACGCAAACGGCCAGCTCGCGTTGGTTTTTTCTGTATTTATCAAAGGGAAACTTGAGCATTTTGAGACTTTTCTGCCTTTGTTCACGCAGAACGTTTTCAAGTTCGAGCCACTTTTGATATTCGGACACGGCCCGGTTGAAAATTTCTGAAGCTTCTTTGCGCGTGACGACAACGGTTTTTTTGGACAATTGTTCCGTTGTCGTTTGAAAATACAGCAAAGTAACCTTCATTTGTGCCAAATTAGATTCTTTCATTAAAATATGCGAATAAATCTTTGCTTGAGCAAAATAAAGAGTTAAAATGTTATTAGGAAGTTCTGAGAAATCAAAGGATGAAGTCTTTATTTCCAAAACTTCATCGACGATGCCGCCCGTTTGATGAAGTCCGTCGGCACGTCCGTGGATCAAAAGGGGCGTTTTTCCTGCAGTGATCTGCATCTGCAGGTCTGTTTCGACTGAAACGTCGTCATCCCATGATGCCTGAATCATTCGATGGATTCGTGAACCGTCAAGTGCGGTATTCTGGCGTCCGGCTCCGCTTGATTTCAAGTCTCCTGATTTCAAGGAAAACTCAACGAGTTCCCGAACGCCGATTGACTTTATTTTCACTGTAATCATTCCTTTAAGTGAATTGTATCAGAAAACAAAAAATAGGAAAACATTGTGATTAAATCAATCATAAGAAAACTCGCAAGTTATGATAAATAATAGCAATTAATGTGTTAAAATTGAAAATGTACGCTATTTTTGCAGTTCCGAGTTTTGAATATAATGATATACGGCAAAAATATGGTCATACTTGAATATATTTGTTAAAGGTGAAGTTTGTAATGGAAAAAGAAAAAAGAAGGGCACTTGGTCACAAGGCGATGAACTTGTTTCAAATCGAGATGTTTCGCATCGATCAAGATTCCGAATTGTTCGAAACGTCTCCGAAAGAATCGCCGGGTACCGGTACGCGGAAAGCAAGGATCTTCGTAAATGAAGAGAACTTATTATACAGAATCCGACAGTTCGGCGAAGACGACAAAATCGGCGTGCTGAATTTTGCCAATCCGTTCGTTCCGGGCGGACATTTTATGGATGGAGAAAACGCACAAGAGCAATGGATCTGCCGAAACAGCTACTTGTTTCCCGAGCTGCGCAAGTTCAGAAGAACGTACTATTACAAGAATAAACTTGATCCAAAAAACGGCTACATCAGCCCGTCATTGATTTATTCGCGTCATGTCAAGGTTTTGCGTGATGAAAAAGAAGACAGAATTTTGCCGGATCCTCGCTACGTCGATTTTGTCTCGATTGCGGCTCCGAACGTGAATTTGATCAGACAAAATGGCGTAGAGTTTAATTCAGCAACGTTGTACAGCGATATTTTTGAAAAAATCGTTCGTGTTTTGCGTGTTTTCAAGATTCACGAAGATCGCAATCTTATTCTTGGAGCATTTGGCTGCGGAATTTTTGGCAATGATGCGAAGATGGTATCTTTGGCGTTCGACAATGCTTTGAAACTCAAAGAATTTGGCGGATGCTTTGATAATGTTTATTTTGACATTATTGATAACAAGCCCGCTCTTGCGGCATTCAAAAAAGAATTTGAAGCGTGATTCAATGAGCTTTGGAGTTTTCCGAAGTTCTTTTTTTTGCGTTTATGAAGAAAATTGATAGTTTTTCGTTCAAGTTTGTTAAAAAAGTTGACAACAAAAAAGATAGATAGTAGTATATCATGGTAAGTTTAATGAATTTGATGACAAATTCTGATAAATAATGAGCGTTCGCTTGAAAAGAGAGGAATAGCAGGATGTATAAATTACTTAAGAAAAGAGTCTCGTGGCCTGCGATTGCGGCTTCCGTAGCCTTTTTAACGGTTCAGGTAATCTGTGACATGAACCTTCCGTCCCTCACTTCGGATATGATTAATAACGGCGTTGCCAAGGGCGATATTGATTATATCTGGTCGGTGGGTTTTAAGATGCTCGTGGTTGCCGCGATTGGAATGATTGGTTCGATCGGCAACGTCTACATTGCGGCCAAGGTTGCTCAAAAGGCCGGTTCGAGCCTTCGCGGCGACGTTTTTAAACGCGTGCTTGGTTTCGGGAATCAGGAAATTGACGGCTTCAGCACGTCTTCTTTGATTACCAGAACGACCAATGACGTTTTGCAGATTCAAAATGTCGTTTTGATGTCTCTTCGCATGATGCTGATGGCGCCTTTGATGATCATTGGCGCAAGCATTATGGCATATCAAAGCGAAAAAAGACTGACAATGGTCTTCTTGGTTTCCGTTCCGCTGCTTGCGATTGCCATCGGCATCATCATGCGCTTTTCCGTTCCGTTGTTCAAGAGTCTGCAGGGCAAAATCGACAGAATCAATTTGACTTTCCGTGAAGGACTGACGGGCGTGCGCGTTATCCGGGCATTCCGTCAGGACAAGTTCGAACAGGATCGTTTCGAAGAAGCAAACAAAGACTACACTGAAACGGGGATCAAGGTTTTCAGCATCGTTTCATTGATGTTTCCGATCATGAATCTGATTTTGAACGGAACGAACATGTCGATCGTCTGGTTCGGTGCCAGGCTGATCGGCGATAAGACGATGGAAGTCGGAAACCTTGTTTCGTTTATGACGTATGCCAACATGATTTTGTTCAGTTTCATGATGCTTTCGATGGTTTTCGTCTTCATTCCGCGTGCACAGGCTGCAGCCGAACGTTTGAACGAAGTCCTTGATACGAAGTATACGATAACGGATCCCGATGCCCCTGAAAGATTCACGGCAGACGCTCCTTCCGAGCTTGAATTCGACAATGTCGATTTTTACTACGAAGGTGCTGAAAAGCCTGCTTTGACCAAAACGGACTTTAAAGCTGTCGCTGGTCAGACGGTTGCGATTATCGGCGGCACGGGCTGCGGTAAATCAACTTTGATCAACATGATTCCGCGTTTGTATGATGCGACGGACGGAACGGTCAAAGTCAACGGCAAGGACGTCAAAAAAGTCGCGCAAAAGGATTTGCATGACAAAATCTCTTTCGTGCAGCAAAAAGCAGTTCTGTTCAAGGGAACGATCAGAAGCAACATGCTTTTCGGCAACCCGAATGCGACCGATGAAGACATTTGGCACGCATTGGAAATTGCTCAGGCAAAAGACTTCGTTTCAGAACTTGAAGACGGGTTGGACTCCGTCGTCGAACAGGGTGGCGGCAACTTCTCCGGTGGTCAAAGACAACGTTTGGCGATTGCGCGCGCGCTGATGAAAAAGGCTTCCGTTTATGTATTCGATGATTCGTTTTCGGCTCTGGATTTTAAAACGGATGCCAAGCTTCGTCAGTCACTGCAACAAGATCCTGAAATCAAAAACAGCGTCGTCGTGATCGTTGCGCAACGCGTTTCGACCGTACTTTCAGCCGACGTGATCATTGTCCTGGACGGCGGCGAAGTCGTCGGCAAAGGCACGCACGAAGAACTTTTGAAAACGAATGAAACATATCGAGAAATCGTCAACTCGCAAATCAGAAAGGGGGACATGTAGATGCCAAGAGGTCCAAAAATGAAAGGAAAACCGGAAAAAGCCAAGAATTTCTGGGGGACGACCAGGCGCTTGCTGGCCTATATGAATCCATGGAAATGGGGCATCATTGCAGTCATTGTCTTTGCAATCGGGTCCGTTGTTTTCCAAATTGTCACTCCGAAGATTTTAGGGAAGGCGACGACTGAAGTCTATAAGGGCGTAATGAGCGGCTATATGCAGATGAAGCTGGGACACGCCGTTTCGAAATTTCCGATCGATTTCACGAAGATCACGCATATCTTGATTACCGTGGCTGTCTGCTATGTCGTCTCTGGGGTGTTGTCCTTTGCGCAACAGCTGATCATGGCCAACATTTCGCAAAAGATCGTTTATAATCTGCGCCGCGACATGAAAGAGAAGATGCAAAGACTTCCGATTGAATATTACGACATGCACTCAAACGGTGACATCATGTCGCGTGCGGTCAACGATATGGACAACATCGGCGGTACGTTGCAGCAAAGTTTGGCGCAGCTGGTAACGAGCGTCGTCACTTTCGTCGGTGTCTTCTTCATGATGCTTTCAATCAGTTGGAAGATGACGCTGATTGCGTGTGTCACGATTCCTTTGAGCCTGTTTATCGTAATGGTCGTTGCTCCAAAGTCCCAAAAACACTTTGCGGCACAACAAAAGAGTCTTGGTATTTTAAACAACCAGGTTGAAGAAAACTATGCCGGACACACGGTTTTGAAGACGTTTAATAAAGAAGACGACATGATCGAGCAGTTTGAGGAAGAAAACGAACGCTATTATCAGGCTTCTTGGAAAGCCCAGTTCATCTCCGGACTGATCATGCCGTTTATGAACCTGATCAAAAACATCGGCTATGTTTTCGTTGCGATCGCCGGCGGAATCGCCGTTGCGCATAAGACGATGGCGCTTGGCGACGTTCAGGCGTTTTTGCAATACGTCAACCAGTTCACGCAGCCGATCACGCAATTGGCAAACCTTGCCAATACGATTCAGGCAACAATCGTGTCTGCTGAAAGAATTTTTGAAGTGCTTGATGAAGATGAGATGAAAGAGCCAACGGAAGTTCTGCCTGATGAAAGAACCGATGC
>Ga0256406_1003838_pt1 | contig 18020 bp, 16 predicted proteins | sample RumenRJG_03DNA_FD_185986 | JGI IMG/M metagenome (GOLD analysis project Ga0256406, IMG submission 185986) | Bovine rumen microbial communities from Lethbridge, Alberta, Canada - RJG_03 | ecosystem: Host-associated > Mammals > Digestive system > Stomach > Rumen | place: Canada: Alberta | collected...
TGGAGCATCGCCAGGATGTCATGATTCTGCTGGATTCGATCACCAGACTGACCAGAGCCTATAACCTCACAGAGCCTTCCAGCGGACGCACGCTGTCCGGCGGTCTTGATCCGGCGGCGCTTCACATGCCGAAGCGCTTCTTCGGCGCAGCCCGCAATATGCGGGAGGGCGGGTCGCTCACCATCCTCGCTACAGCGCTCATCGAAACCGGGAGTAAGATGGACGACGTTGTGTATGAGGAGTTCAAGGGCACAGGCAATATGGAGATGGTGCTGGACCGCAGACTTTCCGAGCGCCGCATCTTCCCGGCAATCGATATACAGCGGTCCGGGACACGCCGCGACGACCTGCTCCTCACACCGGAGGAACTGGAATCAATCAACATGATTCGAAGGGCATTCAACAGCATGAAGGCTGACGACGCGGTCGACCGCGTCATTGATCTTTTCGCCCGCACGCGCAGCAACGGAGAATTCGTGCAGATGGTGAAGAAGATCAACTGGTCATTCAACTGACGAAATGCGGAATTGTCCCTAACGAGTTTAGCTTGTTTGGTACAAAAATTGTACCAAACAAGCTAAACTCGTTAGGGACAATTTTTAATGCCGGTTGTGAAGGAATGGCCAAAATGATAAGATGATTGCAACAGGTGCTGTTTTCGAACACAGGGGGAGGACGGAGGCGGCACGGTTTCATTGGGAGCAGAAACGAAAGAAGGAGGTTTTGAGCATGAAGTACGTCTGCAAGGTGTGTGGCTTTGTTTATGAAGGGGACAATCCGCCGGAGGAGTGCCCGAAGTGTCACCAGAAGGGAGTTTTTGTTCCGGCAGAGACCGCAAAGAATCCGTATGCAGGGACGAAGACGGAGAAGAATCTGCTTGAGGCGTTCGCAGGAGAGTCGCAGGCGAGAAATAAGTACACTTATTTCGCATCTGTGGCCAAGAAGGCTGGATATGAGCAGATTGCCGCGCTGTTTTTGAAGACGGCGGACAATGAAAAGGAGCACGCAAAGCTCTGGTTCAAGGCACTCGGTCTTCTCGGGGATACGGAGGAGAATCTGGAGGCGGCTGCTTCTGGAGAGAACTATGAGTGGACGGATATGTATGCGCGCATGGCTAAGGATGCGGACGAGGAAGGGTTCCATGATCTGGCGGAGCAGTTCCGCGGTGTCGCTGCCATTGAGAAGACGCATGAGGAGCGCTATCGGAAGCTTCTGCACAATGTTGAGATGAAGGAGGTCTTCCAGAAGAGCGAGGTCAAAATCTGGGAGTGCCGGAACTGCGGTCATATTGTTGTGGGAACGTCGGCACCGGAGGTTTGCCCGGTCTGCAAGCATCCGCAGTCGTTCTTTGAACTCAGAGCGGAGAATTATTGATCAGCGCCCGTGATGCTGTCTGATCGGTGACATCGCCGGGAGGGAAATGCTTTTAAGGATTTCCCGGGGCGGGCCGCGGGTCCGGCAGAGTCTGTGACGAATGAAGAGTGACTTATCCAGGAAGCGCTGTGTCTCTGCAGACGCTTTTTGGCAGAACAGTCTATAACGGGTTGAATATGACCTGTACAGGAAGACAGTAAAATGTCTCCGGAGAGGAGTAGCCCATGGTATTTTACAAGTGCAGTGAATGCGGAAATTTCATCACGTTTCTCGGAGAAAAGGCAGCGACGCCTGTCTGCTGCGGCAAGCCGATGACGGAGGTTGTACCGAATACAACGGATGCGGCACAGGAGAAGCATGTTCCGGTTGTCACCGTGAACGGCAGCTGCGTGGAAGTGAACGTCGGTTCGGTGGATCATCCGATGCTGGAGAATCATTACATTCAGTTCATTATTCTGGAGACTACGAATGGCTGGCAGAAGAAGGACCTGAAGCCGGGCGAAAAGCCGCATGCTGTGTTTGCTCTGACAGACGGCGAAAAGCCGGTTGCAGCCTATGAGTATTGCAATCTGCATGGACTCTGGAAAGCGGAGATCTGAGGCTGAGGTATCTGTGCAGCGCGGCCACCGGTCGGCGCTCTACGGATCACCAGGACTCTTCGGATTATCAGTTCTCTACGGATCATCGGTGAACAATTGACGGACAATACCTGAAAAATCGCGCTTATGTATTCACATAAGCGCGATTTTTCTCTACTGTGAAATTCTATTATTTGTGTTGTGAGATTCTATTATTTGTGTTGTGAGATTCTATTATTTGTACTGTGAGATTCTATTGTATTTGTCACTCTGCTCTTGCAGCCTCTGCCTTTGCAGTCACTCTGCCTTCGCATCAGCAGAACCCGCGGCGCGTCTTGCGTCGATGTAGTGAATCAGGCAGGCCGTAGTGCCTTCCACACCGAGTTTGGAGCTGTTGATGGAGAGATCATAGTTTCTGGAGTCCCCCCATTTACCCTCGCAGTAGTAATTATGATAGTTCTTGCGCTGCTGGTCTCTTCGTTTCATGAGCTTTAAGGCATCATTGTCGTTCAGCAGATATATTTCCTTCACTCTGCTGATTTTGGCTGCCGTGTCGCCGAGGACGAAGATGGAGATCAGGCCCTTCATATCCTTGAGTTTTGTCTCGGAGCAGCGTCCGACAATTACGAAGGATTCGCCGCTCTCGGCCTTCTTCCGATAGTAATCAAATTCAATGTGGGCCAGATTCTCCTGCATGGAACTGGAATAGCCGTTGACGGTTCTGGAGAGAAAAACATTCCTGGGGCGCTCGTCATAGCGGGCGAGATCTTCTGATTCGAGGCCGTTTTCCTTAGCAATCTGAAAGATCAGATTGCGGTCATACAGCGGGATGCCATAATGTGATGCAAGCGCCTCTGCAATTTCGTGACCGCCGCTGCCGAATTCTCTTCCGACTGACAGAATCATCTGGCCTGCATTTCCTGTGTGTGTGCTCATTGCACCTCTCCCCTTCCGTGATTTCGTGATGGAACTTCTTCTCCTATTATAGCCCAAAGTTCATCTTTCCTCTATTCTTTACCGTTCTTTATCGTCTCTTTCCGACCTTATTACGTCAATAAGTGCCGGACGCCGGAGGGAAAAGAGCCAGCGGGCAATCCAGAGGGATAAGTTCACAGCTGCGCGAAAAGAAAAGTGCCGGACGCCGGGCGGAAAAGAGCCAGCGGGCAATCCAGAGGGATAAGTTAACAGCTGTGCGAAAAGAAAAATGCTGGACGCCGGACGGAAAAGGGCGGAAAATACCATGAAAGAGAAATCAGGGGGGAGGAATATAAGGGCACCGCGTTCCGGAAAGGGCATGACACCAGTCTGCATTGAGTCCGGGAAGTCTCTGCCCCTCAGGAGCAATGAAAAAGGTCAATTTTGAAAATGGGCACATCACGCAAAATATGCTTGGAACAGCGTTCCCGATGCTGATTGCGCAGGTGCTGAATCTTCTGTACAGTATCGTCGACCGGATTTATATCGGGCGGATTCCGGATGTCGGCACAGAGGCGCTCGGCGCGGTCGGCCTGTGTTTTCCAATGATCATCATGATCACCGGCTTCACCAATATGTTCGGACTCGGCGGCGCTCCGCTGTTTTCCATGGAGCTCGGGCGGGGAGACCATAGCAAGGCGGCGCAGATTCAAAATACGTCTCTGCGGCTTCTGGTGACATCAGCGGTCATCCTGACTGCCTCCGGGGAGCTGTTCGGAAGCGGCCTGCTCCGGCTTTTCGGCGCGACGGTGTCGGAGCTTCCTGTGTGTCTTTCTTATCTCCGGATCTATCTTCTCGGCACGGTCTTCGCAATGGTGTCCACGGGGATGAATTCCTTCATCAATGCGCAGGGTTATTCCACGACCGGGATGTGCTCCGTCATGATCGGAGCGGTGGCCAATCTGATCCTGGATCCGATATTTATGTTCGGCCTCGGACTGGGCGTGCGCGGGGCAGCAATTGCAACGGTGCTGTCGCAGATCCTGTCCTTTCTATATGTGATGCATTTTCTGCGGAGCGGAAGGAATGATTATCCGGTCTCCTTCGCCTTCCGGTTCCCCTATGCAAAGGATATCGCCGGTCTCGGTGTCGCGCCGTTTATCATGCAGTTTACCAACTCCCTGGTGCAGATTGCATGCAATCAGGTACTGATGGCGTTCGGCGGTTCGCTGGCTGTCTCAGTCATGACAATTGTCTCCTCGGTGCGTTCGATTCTGGACACGCCGGTGTTCGCCGTGACGGAGGGCGCAACGCCGATTCTCAGCTATAATTACGGCGCGGGCAGACCGGACAATGTCAAAAAAGCAGTCGGTGTGATGATGTCTCTCACGCTGCCTTATACGTTTCTGGTCTGGCTTGTTATTTTGCTCCGGCCTTCTTTCTTTATCCACATTTTCAGCAGCGATCAGGCGATCATGGCGGATGCCTCCCGCGCGCTGCATCTGTACTTTCTGGCGTTTATTTTTCAATCTCTGCAGTACAGCGGACAGACGGTGTTCAAGGCGCTGGGAAAGAAGGGAAAGGCAATCTTCTTCAGCCTTTTCCGGAAAGTGATCATGGTTGTGCCGCTCACGTATCTTCTGCCGCACCTAGCCGGTCTTGGGACAGATGGCGTGTTTCTTGCGGAGCCGATTTCCAATGTCATCGGCGGCCTTGCATGCTTCACGGTGATGATCCTCACAGTCTGGCCTGAATTGAAGCGAATGAAGGAAGACCGTGCGATGCAAAGAGAGGAGCGCACAGCATGACTATTTCCATCCGGGCACATCATCTGCTGTGCACTTCCCTGTTTTCCGGACATGGATACAGTGACAGCTTTACAGAAGGACTTCTGCATACCGTGGAATTTCTTCATAATGGGGAAAATCATACGATCATTCTGCTGGACGAGCCGGACCGGATCTGCGCCGGCTGCCCGAAGCGGATCATGGTTACGCAGGCAGACCCGCTCGCGTATGAGCGTGCGGAGAGGAGAGCGTCTGCGCGGCAGGACGTGATATCGACTGCGGGGCCAGAGAATACGTCATGGACGGGACGAGCAGAAGAGCAGCCTGCTGCAGATGGGCCGGTGGATCGGTCTCTCCCAGGATATCCTGAGGGACGGGCGCTGCCGGGATGCGCAGAGGAGCACAATCATGTTGTGCTGACGGATCACGCGGTGCTGGATGCGCTTCATCTGGAAACAGGGAAGGCATACTCCTGGCAGATGCTGCTGGAACGGATTTTGGCGCTGCTTGACGAGCAGAAATTTGAGCGGATCTGCGGCGGATGCCGGTGGTACAGGCAGGGACTGTGCAGCCACGAGGCGCTGCAAAAGCGGGTAAAGGAGCTTTCGGCCAGAATTACGGGGTGAGCGTTCAGCCCGGATTACGGGGGGCTGAACTCGGACCTTTGGAATGGTATATTCTGCTGCCCTGAAAAACAGGCTGACTGCTGCCCTGAAAAAATATAAGCCGGCTGATGCTCTGAAAAAATCATTTGATATTTTGACGTAGAATCTTCTATAATCTTGTTCGTTGTGTCTGTCTGCGGACGGGAGGTTTCATTATGGTACTTGCACAGACGGTGTCTGTCATTATTTTCATTGTGATGTTCGGGCTGATTATCTCGGACAAAATCGAGCGGCATATTGTTTCGCTCGGCTGCGGTCTTGCGACGCTGGTGCTTGTGTTCGGACTGATCATGCATGACGGCGGGGCGGTGTGGCGCGCGCTGTCCTTCGACAGCTTCCGCCAGGCGTCGTTTTGGTACAGCGCGGGGAATTCCGCGGAGACGTCGGTTGGGATCAACTGGGCAACCATTCTTTTTATCGCCGGCATGATGGTCATGGTAGAGGGAATGAGCCGCGCGGGGTTCTTCCGCTGGCTGTGCCTGCGCATGGCAAAGGCGGTTCATTACAAGGTGAGCGCGCTTTTCGTGGCCTTCATGATCATGTCGAGCGTACTGGCCATGTTTATCGACAGCATTACGGTCATCCTGTTTCTGGCTGCCGCGACGGTTGAGCTGTCAAAACTGTTGAAATTTGATCCGGTCCCGCTCATCATCTCCGAGATTTTCTGTTCAAACCTCGGCGGCTCGGCTACGATGTGCGGAGATCCGCCGAATATCATCATCGGTACGTCACTCGGGTACTCCTTCGCTGATTTTGTGAAAAATACGGGAGTGATCGCCCTGGTATCGCTTGTGTTCGTGATTCTGTTCTTCTATTTCAGTTTCCGGAAGCAGCTGGTACCTGCTGTGTCGGGAGAAGTGCAGTATCCGGATCCGCGCGAGGCGATCACGGATAAAAGGCGGTTCACGGTGAGCACGGTGATCTTTCTGATCGCCGTGGCACTGCTTGTTTCGCATGCACAGACGGGACTCACCGTAGCTACCATCGGCTGCTTCATCGCTGCGCTGACGCTGCTCACGGCAGGGAAGGAGGCAATCGATATTCTCCGGAAGCTCGATTATAAGACGCTTTCCTTCTTCGTGGGGCTGTTTATCGTCGTGGCGGGGCTGGAGACAACGGGAATTCTGGATATCATTGCGGATTTCATCGCACGCATCAGCGGCAGTCACGCGATGATTACGGTTGCGGTGGTTCTGTGGATTTCGGCGATTGCGAGCGCCTTCGTAGATAACATTCCGTTTGCTGCCACGATGGTGCCGGTGATCCGGACGCTCAGCCAGGCGACCGGATGTCCGCTGGATGTGCTTGCGTGGGCGCTGGCCATCGGAACGGACATCGGTGGGAACGGAACGCCGATCGGCGCCTCCGCCAATGTCGTCGGCATTTCCGTCGCAGCCAAAAACGGCCATATGATCGGCTGGGGCAAGTACTGCAGATACGCGGCGCCTGCCACGATCATCGTTGTCACCATCTCCATGCTGTGCCTGTTTGTGCGGTATTTCTGATGGGAGGTTTGGAAGTATATGAGAAAGAGGCCGGATGCGGGATGCACCGGTCTCTTTCTCATTGCCCTGCTCAGCTGCCACTGTGCGGTGCATTTGAGCGCGGTCCATCCGGCGTGAAGCAGGGCAGTATGTAACAGAAAAGCCCCGAATCCCTGTATTTCCAGGAATTCGGGGCTTTTCGCTCTCAGCTGATGACGGGAATCGGACCCGTGACCTCCGCACTACCAATGCGACGCACTACCGACTGTGCTACATCAGCATTCCATCATTGCGTTCCACGCTGAACGCAAGTGATAATATATCATGAGATCGGGGCGCTGTCAATGAAAAGAAAACACTGAAATCAAACAGAAAATGAACGAAAATCTGATTTTCACATCAGCAGAGCAGGGCTGGCCGGGGGGGATCGTACCGCGTGCATTGTGGTACCGGCAGGAGAGAACTCCCGGGCTTTCTGCCTTTGCGGGGGTTACAGTGCCTACGGATGACTCTGCTTTTCTACGACATACAGAAGATCTCCCGTGTGCAGGACCGTGTCACCAGATGGGATGATGGCTTCGCCGCCACGGCGGATGAATATAATCAGCTCGTCATTCAGAGCAAGGTCAGAGAGGCGCTTTCCGGTCCAGTCATGAAAAGCAGTGAGACAGACCTCATGCATTCCGCTGTTTTCCGCGTCTCCGCCTTCCGGACCACAGAGAATCAGTTCATCACCCTCGAGCAGCCGGGTATCACCCTTTGGAAGAATCTGTTTCCCGCCGCGCTCGATCACAGGAAGGATGGAACCCGGCGGAAGCGTGATATCCGCGATGGTTTTGCCGGCCCAGGGATGTTGTTTTATGACTCGAAACTTAACAAATTGTACCGGAAGGTCTTCAGCGGTATCGTTGAACGTTGCCATGACATCTTCCCGCGCGTCAATCATGTCAAGCCGGCGGGCGGCTGCCGGGATCAGTGTTCCCTGTACCAGAATGGAGAACAGTACGAGAAAGAAAACCGTGTGAAACAGATCATAGGACAGATTCGCCGCCCGGCTGACAGCCATGATGGCAAAGGCGATGGAGGCGGCACCTCGCATGCCGGCAAAGGATACAAACAGGATCTGGCGCGGCGGGCACCGGAAGGGGGCCAGCAGGAGAGAGGCAGCGGCCGGTCTGGCGGCAAAAGTCAGGAAGAGTGCAAGGAGAAGAGCAGGCCCGGCGACGGACGGGAGCCTCGAAGGATATGCGAGAAGGCCCAGCATAAAAAAGAGCAGCATCTGCATCAGTCCCGTGAGACTGTGAAAGAACCGGATGCTCTCGGTTTTGTCGGGAATCGTCTGATTCCCGATCAGAATTCCTGCGATATACACGGCAAGATAACCATTTCCGGAGAGACGACTGGTCAGGGAGTAGGTGAGCATGCCGAACCCGAGCAGAAATGCCTCGGTGAGAACCACATCTTTCAGATGCAGAAGCCGCAGCAGACGTACGGTGACAAAGGACATGACTGCCCCGATGGCGATCCCCACCGCAACCTGCAAAAGCAGCATCTGCGCGATTCGTCCGGCGGAGAGGTGCTCCCCCTGCATCAGGCTTAGAACCACAACGGTGAGAAGATAGGAGAACGGGTCGTTGGAGCCGCTCTCCACCTCGAGCAGAGAAGCTGTGCTGTAGCGAAGGTCCATCTTCCGGGAGCGGAGGATAGAGAAGACCGACGCTGCGTCAGTTGAGCAGATGACAGCGCCAAGCAGCATTCCTTCCAGCATCTCCATCCGGAGCACATACACGGCAAAGAAGCCTACCAGACCGGCGGTGAGAAAGCTGCCGAGACTGGAGAGCAGGATCGCCTTTCCCAGCACAGGTTTTGCCGCCCGGAGATTGGTCCCCAGGCCGCCGTAGTAGATGATGAGTACCAGCGCCGCCGAGCACAGACTGCCTGCAAAATCATAGTTGTCAAAGGGGATCCGGAGAAGCCCGTCCGATCCGAACAGCATACCCAGCGCAATGAATACAAAGAGTCCGGGAACGCCGGTGCGGCGGAAGATTTTCTGAAACAGAGCGCAGCAGATTAAAATAACCCCCGCGAGCAGCAGAAGATTGTCCATGAGGAACTCCTTTCGGGATGGGATGCTTCCGGCCTGTGTCCGTCGATGTGCGGTCGTCGCTGAATTTACTATATCATGATTCGGGGACTGGATATACGCTGGCACGTGCCGGGGTATATGTCTGACATTTGCTCGTCACGCCTGTCCGCCATTTACGTCAGATGCGTATATTCGCCCTTTACGTGAGGCACGTATGTCTGCCCTTTACGTCAGGTGCATATGGCGGGTATATCCGCCCTTGATTCTTTGCAGAATCTGGTCTATATTTCACTGCGTAGCGATGAGGCTGTTCCGTGGGCGGAGCAGCCTCTTTTCACAACCCCATCAGAAGAAAGAGAGCGGAGCGGCGTGGAACAGTCGGAGAAGAAAACGGCTCCGCAGGTGATGATCGGTCTGTTCAGCCTTGACCAGAGGAGGCATGCATGAAAATCTGCCCGTCAGGGGATCAGGGGATTTCCGTAGAATTTGAAAATGAGATCAGCGAGGCAGTAAACGGTAAGGTGACGGCTCTCGCCGGAGCGCTCGCGGAACAGGAAGGAACGGGCATTATGGAGATGGTGCCGACATACCGGGCGCTGCTGATCCGCTATGATCCGTCGTCAGCATCCTATGAGGAGCTGTGTGGGATAATCAGGCGTGCATCTGTTCCGGGCGACGGGAGTCAGAGCCGGAAGAGGCGGGTCTGGAGGATCCCCTGTTGCTACGGCGGCATTTATGGGGAGGACCTCGAGGGGATGGAGGGGGTCACAGGCCTTTCGTCCGAAGAGATCATCCGGATTCATACGGAGCCGGAATATAAAATTTATATGCTCGGATTTCTGCCTGGATTTCCCTATCTCGGCGGGCTTGATCCGCGTATCGCGGCGCCGCGTCTGGAGACGCCGCGGGTGAGAATTCCGGCCGGGAGTGTCGGGATCGGCGGCAGTCAGACCGGCATCTATCCGATCGATTCTCCGGGCGGGTGGCGCCTCATCGGAAGGACGCCGGTGAAGTTCTATGATCCGGAAAGTGAGCACCCGATCCTGTGTGCCGCAGGGGATTCCATTCGCTTTGTATCGATCACACCGGATGAATATAAGACAATTGCGCGGGACGTGGAAAAGAGAGTTTACGTTCCTGAGAAAGACGTTTATTAGAACGGATTTTAATTAGAACGGATTTTATTAGAACGCCGTTTATTTGAACAGATTTTGTTTAGAACGATGTTTATTAGAATGGCGTTTATTAGAATGATGTTCTAAAATACATCGTTCTGATAAACGTGGAGAAAGAATAGTATGAGCATTGTTGTGGAACAGCCAGGAGCGCTGTCTCTGGTTCAGGACGCCGGACGCTTTGGGCTTATGCAGTATGGCGTCACACAGAGCGGCGCAATGGATTCAGAAGCCTATGCGGCGGCCAATGAGCTTGTCGGAAATCCGGCTGGCGCGGCGGAAATCGAGATGACCCTGATGGGCATGACCTGTCTGTTTTCTGCATCCTGCGAGTTTGCGCTCACCGGTGCGGATATGGATGCGAAGCTTGACGGCATTTCCGTTCCGCGATATCAGAGGCTGACCGCCGACGCAGGGCAGAGACTCACGATGGGAATGGCCGTCTCAGGATGCAGAGCGTATTTAGCGGTAAAAGGTGGCATCGATGTGCCGGTCGTCATGGGAAGTCGGTCGACGAATCTCCGCTGCAAAATGGGAGGTTTTGAGGGAAGGGCGCTGCAGGTCGGCGATGAGCTGAAGATTGGTGCACTGACGGCAGGCAGCGAGGGTGGAAAAGGCGGCCCCGGGCGGAATATAGCGGCGCCACCCCGCTATCCGTCAGAGGTCACGGTCCGCGCAGTGGCAGGTCCGCAGGAGGAATATTTCACGGAGGCAGGGAAGAAGACCTTCTTCGAGACCTCCTACCAGGTACTTCCGCAGAGCGACCGGATGGGAATGCGTCTGTCCGGACCGAAGGTGGAGAGCTGCGGCAGCGTCGATATTATTTCGGATGGTATTTTGTTCGGCTCTGTGCAGATCACAAACGGCGGTGAGCCGATCATCATGATGGCGGATCATCAGACGACCGGCGGATATGCCAAGATTGCGACGGTCTGTTCGTTCGATTTGCCAAAGCTTGCCCAGCTGAGGCCGGGAGACCGGGTACGGTTCGAGCGGGTTTCTGTCGGGGAGGCGCAGCGTCTTCTGCTGCATCCAGAGGAGCGCAGACGCTCCGAACGGACCATGCAGCTGCCGATCGGAAGCTTCGGACGCGGGACTGGAATGGCACCAGGGCCGGAAAGCGCGGACGACCGGAGAGGCAGCCTTCTTCGCAGAGGACATGGGCGGGGATGGGCGAAGGAACCCGGCCGGGGATTCCGGCACACATAATAGGACGACAGCATCAGATAATGCTGTTGGAACAGGATGCACCAGGCGAGTTTCCGGCAGACTTGAGAAAGCTGTCAGATGCAGGAAAAACGGGTGCGTCTGTGGAAGAAAATGGAGGGTCACAATTTCGGCACAGCTATTCGAAGCTGTGAGATGTGAGGGAGGATGGAGATGAATTTTGATCAAATGACGCCGCGGGAAGTGCGGCAGCTGATTCGGGAGGGAAAGTATACCGATCAGACCTCCGGGATGTGCCCCGGATATGCGCAGGCGAATCTCGTGGTGCTGCCTAAGGAACTGGCGTATGATTTTCTGCTCTTTGCGCAGAGAAACCCGAGGCCCTGCCCGCTGCTTGAGGTGAGTGACATGGGCAGCAGGACGCTGCACGAGATTGCGGACGGCGCGGATATCGCAAGGGATATTCCGAAGTATCGGATTTATGAAAAGGGAGAGCTGACCGGGGAGTACACGGATGTCTCACAGTTCTGGAGAGACGATTTTGTGAGCTTTCTGATCGGATGCAGTTTTTCTTTTGAGGGGGACCTGCTGGCTGCGGATGTACCGGTGAGGCAGATTGAGGAGCATCGCAACGTCCCGATGTACAACACGAACATCCCCTGCCGCTCTGCCGGTGTGTTTCATGGCAATATGGTCGTTTCGATGCGCCCGATCCCGTATGAGCTCGTGCCGAAGGCGGTGCTGATTACCGGACAGATGCCGCGGGTGCACGGCGCGCCGGTTCACATCGGCAATCCGGAATACATCGGCATCCATGATCTGGAGCACCCGGATTATGGCGAGATGGTGACGATCCGCGATGGCGAGGTGCCTGTTTTCTGGCCGTGCGGCGTGACACCGCAGAACGTGATTATGCAGTCACGCCCGGATTTTGTCATCACGCATGCCCCGGGTCATATGCTTATCACGGATGTGAAGAACGTGAATCTGAAATACTAAGATGTTCCACGCAGAAGTGAAACAGAGGCGGAAGAGTCGGATTTTGGGAAGAAAGGCAGGAACGCGGCAATGGGAATCAGGGTGGATCTCAACTGTGATATGGGGGAGAGCTTCGGAAATTACAAAATCGGAATGGATGAGGATATTGTGCAGTACATTTCCTCGGCGAATATCGCGTGCGGATTTCATGCGTCGGACCCGTTGGTGATGGAGAAGACGATCGGACTGTGCAGACAGGCGGGCGTGGCGCCCGGTGCGCATCCCGGGTTCCCGGATCTGGTCGGCTTCGGACGGCGCCAGATGAAGGTGACGATGCCGGAGCTCAAGGCGATGATCATCTATCAGGTCGGCGCTCTGAAGGCGTTTGCAGAGGCGGAGGGGCTTTCTCTTCAGCACGTAAAACCGCACGGCGCGATGTACAACATGGCAGGAAAGGATCCGCAGATGGCGGACGCTATCTGCGAAGGGATTGCCTCTGTCGACCCTGACCTGATACTCCTGGGCCTGTCCGGGTCTGCCTTTGAAGGCGCGGCGGCACGCGCTGGTCTACGCTTCGCGCGCGAGGTGTTTGCGGACCGCGCGTATGAGGAGGACGGATCGCTCGTTGCGAGAGGAAAGGACGGCGCGATGATCACAGACGAGCAGGAGGCGATCCGCCGGGTGATCAGCATGGTGAAGGATCACAAGGTGAAGGCGATCACGGGAAAGGAAATTGCGGTGTCTCCGGATTCCATCTGCCTGCACGGAGATTCTCCGAAGGCGGTGCTCTTTGCGAAGATGATCCGCGAGGAGCTGACAAGAGAGGGAATCGGGATTGCGCCGATCGCGCAGGTGATCGGATGACAGATCATCGCGCGTCAAAATCGGATCTGGCGTCAGAATATCCGCTGGATAAAGGCTATCGGACGATAGATCACCGCGCGTCAAAATTGGCGGAAATGCAAAGCGCGGAGCTGGAGGTTTGACAATCATGGGAAAGACTGAGGATATTATTTTGCGGCATTCCGGAAGAGGCATGAATCTTCTGCGGGAGTATCTGCCGACGGATTACTGCACGGAGGCAGCGGAGGAGATTCTCCGCTGGGACAGGGGGACGATTCTTCTGACTACCGGATTTTATGTGGCAGGTTTTGCAGAGACGGACGGACCTGCGGGGACGATTGTTCTGTCGAGAGCGCTGTCCGGACTCGGGTATCATCCGGTGATCGTGACGGATGAATTTTGCAGGGGATTCTTTGAACCGGAAAGGATTGATACCGTTTATCTGCCGATGGAGGCGGGCGTGAAGGAGTGCGCCGCGCTACTTGCGAAGCTGAAGCCGGCGGGGATGATTTCGATTGAGCGGTGCGGCATCAACACGCGGAATGATTATGAAAATATGCGTGGGATCAGCATCGCGGAGCACACAGCGAAGGCGGATCTGCTGTTTACGATGGCTGGGCCGGACCGCGGGTCGGACAGCACATTCCATATCCCGACGATCGGGGTCGGGGACGGCGGCAACGAAATCGGCATGGGCTACCTTGCCTCTGTGATCGCGGAAAAGCTGTCTCTTGTGCCGTGCCGTGTCAGGACGGACAGGCTGGTGATCGCGAGCGTGTCGAACTGGGGCGCCTATGGGATGGCGGAGGAGCTGGAGCGCATCAGCGGAAAACCGGTGTTCCATGAGATCGACGGCCTTCGTCCGGCAGAGAAGGTACACGAGAGTATCGAACGAATGGTTGCGGTTGGAAGCGTAGACGGCGTGACACACGAGCGGGTCGCCCATGTGGACGGATTTGAGGATTCCGTGGAGACGGAGATTCTGGATGCACTGACGGCACTGGTGCAGCCGCAATAGAATGCGATATTCGCCGCAAGACCGCGCGGCCGTAGAGACAAGGCAGAGAGTGAGACGGTGCTGGTGCGGTCGCAAAATAAGACGGTGCTGGTGCGGTCGCAAAATTCTTGACAGGAGCGGGGAAAGCGTTTAGCATATTTTTCAGCGCTTACAAGGAGGTAGCGGATAGCGGGGGATATCAGCTTCGCGGTCCAGCTGCCTCTTTTTTACGCACCGGTGCATGACGGCGGGTTCCTATCCTCAGGAATGAGGATCTGTCGGCAGACCGGATTTCGGGAAGAAAACCCGGCCGGGTATTTTTTCACGGGCGCCGCAGGGAGCGGCACGGAGGAGTAAAATGAAGACATTAGGGTACTACAATGGAAAAATCGGCGAGATCGATGAACTCTCCATTCCGATGAACGATCGTGTCCACTGGTTCGGAGACGGCGTGTATGATGCCGGTCCGTGCAGACACTATCACATCTTTGCTATCGATGAGCATATCGACCGTTTTTTCAACAGTGCGGCACTGATGGACATCAAGATGCCTGTAACCAAGGCGGAACTGAAGGATCTTCTGACCGAACTGGTAAAGAAGCTGGATGACGGCGATCAGTTCGTCTATTATCAGGTCACCCGCGGTGGTTATGACAACCGGCTTCATACCTTCGATGAGACCATCCCTGCGAATCTCTGGGTCATGCTGACACCTGCCAAGGCAAGCGATGGAAAAGCTCCGATTCACTGCATCACGGAACCGGACACCCGGTTTTATCACTGCAACGTCAAGACGCTGAATCTTCTTCCTTCCGTCATGGCAGCGCAGCACGCAAAGAGAGCGGGATGTACGGAGACCATTCTTTACCGCAAGAATATGGGCAATCGTGTGACGGAGTGCGCGCACAGCAACTGCCACATCATTCAGGACGGCAAGCTTTTCACCGCGCCGACAGATGAGCTGATTCTGCCCGGCATCGCGCGTGCTCATCTGATCCGGATGTGCAAGAAGCTGGGATATGGCGTTTCTGAGACTCCGTATGATCTCGATACCCTTCGCAAGGCCGACGAGATTCTTGTCACAAGCTCAAGCAAGCTGTGCATGCACTGCGATGAGCTGGACGGCGAGAAAGTCGGTGGGAAGGCACCGGAGATGCTGGAAGATCTCCGCAGCCATCTGATCGAGGAATTCCTCGAGGCAACAGAATAATTGTTCCGATTTGTCGGAGTATTCAGAACAAAATGCAGGACTGCCGCGCAGCGGCAGTCCTGCATTTTGTTCCTAACGAGTTTAGCTTGTTTGGGACAATTTTTGTCCCAAACAAGCTAAACTTGTCAGGGACAATTGCTCGCCTGCAGACGGAATTGGGCGGGGCGGATGCCGTGGTCTTGTGATAGAATGAAGCCATGACTGCAGCATGTGAGGTGTGATGCATGGATCAAGCACTGGAAGGGTTTTACAGCGGCAGAACGGTTCTTGTCACAGGGTTTACCGGGGAGACGGGGAGCTGGCTGATGCAGGCGCTGCTGATGCTCGGCGCGGATGTCGTCGGATTCGGCATGAACAGGGCGGAAAGAGGCCGCTGCTGGCAGGTAACAGACGGCGGGCAGAACGGCGATAACCAGGCGGGTACGGCAGGCGGCTGCGACAGAAACCGGACAGACGCAGACAGTGGCTGCGGCACAGGGAAAAGTCTGTTTGACCTCTCAGGACTGGCGGTGCGCTCGGAGCATGACCGGACAGCGCCAAAGCAGGAGGGTGTCCCGCGGTTTCACGCGGTGACGGGGAGCGTTCAGGATCTCTACCTTTGCCGGGAGACGTTCATGAAAACGGAGCCGGAGATCGTTTTTCATCTCGCGCCGGGCCTTCACGGAGCGGCGGGCCATGCGGGAAACAGCCGGAACACAGCCTTTCATCACATACCCGGGCTTTTGGAAATGGAGCCGGGAATTCCGGAGGACCCGGTTCGGACGTACGAGGAAGCTGTTCTGGGAATCGTTCACGTCCTTGACTGTGTGCGGACGACAACGACAGAATTTGGCGGCGATACCGGGCGGAGGTGCGTGCGGAGTTTTGTCTATATTGCGGGGAATGGAACAGAGCATGACAGGAAACCGGGAAGGGATGCGTTTCGCAGCCCGTTCCATGAACCTGAGGCGGATGCTCTTTCCAGCCCTCTCAGCGTATCCGGGACGGACGCGCTCCGCAGCCCGCTCTGTGAACTCGAAACAGATGCGCTTTGCAGCTCGTTAGAAGCGGTGAAAACCTGGCGGCACTGCTATTTTGAAGGAGAGGGGGCGGCTGGTGTCTGTGCAGTCACGGGCGGCTGCGGCAATCCACCGGCGCTCGTGAAGGCCTGTCTTGATGCCGGCATGTGTCACTATAATCATCCCGAGGAGGAAGGGATCGTTGCTTTGCCAGGCGGAACTGTCTGGTCAGGGCAGGAGTCGTTCCTGCAGCTGAGAGGAAAAAATCCGGAACGGATACCGGCAGAGATGAGAGCAGTTTTGAACGGAGTGCTGTCCGTATAAGCCCATGTCTGGCGGCTGGCCTGCCAGACCGCGATGGGAGCTGTTTTGTGCAGCGTGCTGTCTGGATAGGGATGGATTTCAGGGAGGAGGAAGAGGGATGCTTCAGGAACTCAACAGTCCTGTTCTATATCTGATCTGCGGTGCGATCATTCTGTTTGTGGCGGTCACCTGCATCATTTTCATGGTGCGCGCGTACCGCGCCGGAAAGGCCATCGGCATGGATCCGGCAAGGCTCCGCAGAGTTGTCACTTCAAGCATGACTTTTTCTTTTCTGCCGAGCGTCGGCATTCTGCTCGGCGTCATTGCGCTGTCGGGCAGCCTGGGAACGCCATGGCCATGGCTGCGGCTGTCTGTGATCGGTGCGCTTCATTATGAGACGCAGGTGGCAGAAGCTGCAGCGGAGGCTGTCGGCATCGGCCGGCTCTCTGCGGAGAACATGACACCGCGTGCGTTCAGCACCATCGCGCTGCTGATGAGTGTCTGCATTATGTGGGGTATGGTGCTGTCTCTTTTCTTCAATAAGCGGTACACCAGCAGGCTGCAGAGCCGGGAATCGGAAGAAAAAGATCCGGAGCAAAATGAGGGTGAGAGCCGGAAAACCACCAGAAAGAAGGCAGCCGGAGCAGGTTTTGCTGACACCGCGATGACGGCAATGTTCATCGGACTGATCAGCGCCTACCTGGGCAGTTATATCGGCGGATTCGTGTCCGGAAACGGAAAATTTGCTTTTCGCGGCGATATCACCCCGATCGTGGTCTGCCTGGTGTCGTGTGTGGTGATGGGGCTTCTCACAGCGATTGCGGAGCGGAAGCACCAGCTCTGGCTGGAAAGCTTTTCCATTGCGCTCAGTATGTTTGCGGGGATGACAGCGGCGGTACTGCTGTAGGAAGCAGGAGAAAGCGGGAAGATGCGGCATGAAAGAGATTGAAGACGGAGTGAATCGGGAGCAGTATCTGGCAAAATACACACGCGGCACGCATATACTCGGGCGGCTGTGCACGGCGGTGACTCTGGCAGCCCTTCTCGGGGCGCCGTTCCTCATTGGCGCGTATCTCGGAGCGTTGCCGGACCTTGGCGCGGCGGCGAAGGCATTCGTCTCCGTGGGACTGGTGTGGACCGTGTCGAGTTTCGCCGAATTCCTGATCTACACGCCGATGCTCGGCGCGGGCGGCGGGTATCTCGCCTTTATCACGGGAAATCTGATTAATATGAAAATTCCGTGCGCCATGAATGCGCGGGAAATTGCAGGGACGAAGGCGGGAACGTCGGAGAACGAGATTGTTTCTACTCTTTCGATCGCCGCATCGAGTCTGGTCACGATTGTGGTGCTGGCGGCCGGTGTGGCGGCACTCGTTCCGCTGCAGCCGATCCTGCAGAGCAGGACGCTGGCGCCGGCGTTTGACAATGTCGTACCGGCATTGTTTGGCGCCATGTCCTAT
>Ga0256406_1003840_pt1 | contig 18011 bp, 11 predicted proteins | sample RumenRJG_03DNA_FD_185986 | JGI IMG/M metagenome (GOLD analysis project Ga0256406, IMG submission 185986) | Bovine rumen microbial communities from Lethbridge, Alberta, Canada - RJG_03 | ecosystem: Host-associated > Mammals > Digestive system > Stomach > Rumen | place: Canada: Alberta | collected...
GATGGAAATGAACTGGTTCAGGATGTCGGACACGGACAGGTTGCCGTGAAAGCCTTGACGACCAGTCATGCAGAATTTGCAGCCCATGCGGCAACCTGCCTGAGAAGACACGCAAAGCGTCTTTCTGTCCTCCTCTGGTATCATCACGGCCTCGACGGAGCTGTCTTCATAGTCATATAGTTCGCCGCTGCTGGTGTTCTGCCTGAAAGACTTTGGGCAGCGCACGGGGAAAAGGTATTTTTTCGTGCCGTCGGTGGAAATCTGGCAGGCCGAAGGGGCCGTGACGCCAAGATCGCAGGCCTCCGCCAGCCTTCGCCTCCCCTCTTTGGAAATATTCGTCATTTCTTCTATGCTCCTTACTTTCTTTGAATATAGCCACTGCGCTATCTGTTTGCCAGCGAACGCTGGCAAACCTAATCTCACAGCCGCTTCCTTCAGCTCTTCAGGAGTCTTTCCAAGCAATTTTTCCTTCATTTCTCCATGGATTTTGGCACTTAGCAAATTTAGTAAAATTAATCGCAGGAATCTCAGTTATTTTGATAACTTTGCAAAGAGGCAATGGACTTATTGCCCAATTTTTAACAATTAAAATTCACAGACATTATGGCAAAAGAGGGAGAGAATCAGGCTGCAGAGGTTAACGCCGCTAAAATGAAGGCGCTGCAGGCTACGATCGACAAGATTGAGAAAGACTATGGGAAAGGGACGATCATGAAGCTGGGAGATCAGCCACAATGGGATGTCCAAGTCATTCCTTCGGGTTCCATCGCGCTGGATCACGCATTGGGAGTCGGGGGCTATCCGCGCGGAAGAATCATTGAAATCTATGGCCCTGAGTCCAGCGGAAAGACCACTCTGGCAATCCACGCAATCGCACAGGCTCAGAAACAAGGCGGAATCGCCGCAATGATCGATGCCGAGCACGCATTCGACAGGACCTACGCCAAGGCACTCGGAGTGAATCTGGACACGCTCCTCATCTCGCAGCCGGACAACGGCGAACAGGCTCTGGAAATCGCCGACAACCTGATTCGTTCCGGGGCAGTTGACATCGTTGTGATCGACTCTGTGGCAGCCCTGACTCCGAAGGCCGAAATCGAAGGCGAGATGGGCGACAACAAGGTAGGGCTTCAGGCCAGGCTGATGAGCCAGGCACTCCGCAAGCTCACGGCAAACATCGCCAAGACAAACACCTGCTGCATATTCATAAACCAGCTGAGGGAGAAAATCGGCGTCATGTTCGGAAACCCCGAGACCACGACTGGCGGCAACGCACTGAAATTCTATGCTTCGGTCCGCCTGGACATCAGGAAGACCACCCAGCTGAAGGATGGCGATGAAGCGCTTGGCAACAGGGCACGGGTGAAGGTCGTCAAGAACAAGATGGCTCCTCCTTTCAAGAAGGCCGAATTCGACATCGTGTATGGTGAGGGGATTTCTCACGTCGGAGAAGTCGTGGACTTGGGTGTCGAATACAACATCATCCAAAAGAGTGGCTCATGGTTCAGCTACAATGACCAGAAACTCGCACAGGGCCGCGAGGGCGCAAAGCAGTACCTCAAGGATAATCCTGCAGTCTGCGATGAGATCGAAGCCAAAATCCGCGAGGTCCTCAAGACCATCAAAGACGACTAGGCGTTTATATCAGTTTACTATGACAAGAGACTGCCGGAGAGGTGGTCTCTTTTTCATTTTCCGGAAAGGATGCTATAGAAGACGGGAATAATCGGGTCAAGTCCAAAATCTTGTTTTAAAGAGGCAAAGATCCGAGAGATTCCAAATTCCGGATAAGGCGGCTGGGCTTACTTGCTCATTAGCGATCTAGCGTTTAAGGTTCCTCAGAAAGTACCATCTAGGTGAGCCCTCATTCGTTGGATACGCATTCGTCATATTAATATATCCATTTATACAAAATCACTATATTTCAATCACTTCTGCCATATCCATTCTGCCATGAAGTTGTCTTCTTCGCATTTTCGCAGATTCCATAAAATAGTCTTATATTTGTGAAGTTTTTAGGGTGGCGAGGGCTTTGGAAAGGCATAATGCCAATAGAATTAGAGGTCAGCTGCTGAGCGCATATCAAACTGTGCTTGAAGATTATTCTGATTGACCTTGATTGACAGAGTTGCCTTGTCCTGAAAAAAGTTAGGGGAAGAATTATGACAGGAAACGACAATATTCCGCATTCTACATCCCGGCCTCATGCAATATGTCTGATTCCGCTGCATATCATCGTCTGCACGTCAACTCACATGCTAGGCAAGCGGCCTTTATAAGTAGCTAATTATCAATGGAGAGCCAAGAAGCTCTGCTCACCCATGCAAAAAATTGGATGCATGAGCAAGTAGCCTATTCCAAAATATTGACTATCAATCATATAAAAGCAGCTGCTGCCCACCCTTTGGGGCAACCATCGAGAAAAAACTTTGAATTTCGAGATAGTTGCTACTTGGAGCATTCTCGGTTGCCGGACTTGAATATCTCATACAATGTAGATGCCCAGCGATCATATCCAGCCTTTAAAGGATGAGGATCTTTTGGCTTGTAATATACCCTTATGTTGTCGAGACTTATGCCGCTCAGTTTGCCGATGTCGAGGATGCCTGCTCCGTAGCGGGCTGCAATCTCACGTTGCATTTCGGACAGTTTCCTCCACCTGAGATATTTCTCAGAGCGGCAGTAAGCATCCTTGTCAATCTTACCGTCCCGGGTGAGAAACTCAGGGGCTTCGAAATCGAAGTTGTAATATGAAGGGAAGAACCAGAATATCTGAGCATCCGGCAGGTTGCTTTGCAGATACTCCATCAAACCCTTGTAGCAAGACCATAAGCTGACATGCTCCGTCCAGCATCTGACATCCTTCCAGTCAGACGCATCCCTGCCTGTAAAGAACAGGATATATTCCTTGACCTCCGGAGTCTCGCTTACGATGAGTTCCAGTCCGGTGTCAAGAGGGTCTACGCTCACCTTGTTATCCTTGTCATAACAATATGAAATGGTAAAGCTGTCGTCCCCGTTGTCAACCGCAGTCCAGCCAGCGCCGTAGAATTGGGATGCCAGCCATATACGGGTCCTTTCGGAGTCCATGCCGCCGGGGACGTTGACTTTAAGGCGATTCCTGCCAATCTGGAAATTCACATCTCCACCCTTGGCCGATGGCTTGACTACTTCTATGCGATTTCCGATGTGACCCGGATTGAAATAAGGGAAGACTAGCATGTTTCCAGCCGCCCGTGAATCCACAGGACTCGATCTCAGGATTTTGCGCAGGTTCTTTTTACCGTACGCCCTTGCATCATCCTCCGATGCGAAGCAGCCCTTGTGCACGGTCCGCTTGCTTCCTTGCATCCAAGGTCGGTCTTCAATGCTTCCCTCGACTCCCTTTTCCGGGTCGGCGAACGCAATATCGTTTGTGTTCGAAATCATAACGATATCGATAGGCAGGCTGTCCTTGAGAGCTACCAGCAGCTTCGCCCTGCCAAGGGTTCCGTTCATGGTCTGAGGCGCTGAATTCGTCCCGCCATACGAAAGATGACGGCGGTTGAGCTTGGGATAGAATGTGCATCCGCTCAGCTCGCTGAAACGGTTCTGCCAGTCGTTCGTATCACCCAGGCTGTCAAACAGAGTCCAGAAAGTCTTGCCCTGGAGAATCTTTTCCTGCGCCACAAGATTCGTACTACAAACCATGATAACCGTCGCCAAAAGCGCGAATCTAGATAATTCTCTCATGATATTTTTCTAGTCGCCAGAATATTCAGGATTATCTTGTTTTTCCATTGCTTTGTTGAAGCAGTCTCGGCAGAGAGGTTCGTAGGCTTCTTTTTCGCCGAGGACTACGAGCTCGTCGTCATTCACGAGCCTGTGGGAGTAATTGGCAAGAGCCCCGCATTTTACGCAAATCGCATGGACTTTGCGCACATCCTCCGCAATGGCCATGAGGTATGGCATTGGACCGAAAGGCTTACCCAGATAGTCCATGTCCAGGCCAGCGATTATGACTCTTATTCCGCGATTCGCCAGCTCCTGGGCGACATCCACCAAGCTCATATCGTAGAATTGCGCCTCATCAATGCCTACGACCTGAACGTCGTCAGCAATTTTCAACATTTCCTTCGGATCCTTAACCGCATGGCAAGGGATTTTATGAAAGTCATGCGACACGACATCTTCATCGGAGAAACGGGTGTCTATGGTTGGCTTGAATATTTCTATTTTCAGGTTGGCGAATTTAGCCCTTCTTATCCTGCGAATCAGCTCCTCAGTCTTGCCAGAGAACATCGAGCCGCAGATGACTTCAATGCATCCTGCTTTTTTTGTGTTTTCTGAAAACATTTTCTTAGATTTGTGATTGCCACAAAGGTACAAAATTATCGCAATTATGGACGAGAACATTCTGTCAGGAATCCTGAAAAGGATTGAGGAAATCAAAGAAGAATTGAACGAGCTGGAAAGTAAGGTCAGGCAGATGGAAGCCGCTTCAGAGGAGCCAGTGAAGCTGGATGCTCCTGCCGAGGATCTTCCTGAAGAGCCTATTGACCTTTCCATCTCCGTTCCGGAAATCTCTGCGCCATCATTTGAGGACATTCCGCAGAGTCCTGTTCCTGAAGACCTCCCAGAAGTTTCCGAAGCCGCTCCGGCGGTGGAGAAGAAACACCGCAAGAGAAAGACCGTCCTGGAGGCCGAGACCGCAGAAAAAGCAGTCTTGGACGTAATGGCCGAAAAGGAGGCATGGAGAACAGACAGGCCGGGATACCCGGTTAAGAATATAATAAGCGCCATTTCTTTGAACGACAGACTGCTGCTTATCAACTCGCTGTTCAAAGAAGACCCTATGCTGTTCCAAGGCACGATTGCGAAATTCAATGAGATGGGCTCGCTCCAAGAAGCCATCGATTACGTCAAAGAGAATTTCAAGGACTGGGACCTTAACTCAGAGCCGGTCTACAGGCTGATGATGGCAGCCAGAAGGAAACTGCAATAAATGAATATATCGTTCTCGTAAATTTTAGCTATCATGGCAGGCAAGCTGTTCATAGTGCCTACGCCCGTAGGCAACCTGGATGACATGACTTTCAGAGCAGTCCAAGTTCTGAAAGAAGTAGATCTGGTACTGGCGGAGGACACTCGGACTAGCGGCATTCTGCTGAGACACTTTGACATTCATGCAAGGCTTCAGTCGCATCACAAGTTCAACGAGCATGAGACTGCCGGGCTTATTAAAGAACGGATTGAGGCTGGCTTGAACGTGGCTCTCATCAGCGATGCTGGAACGCCGGGGATTTCCGATCCAGGCTTCTTGCTCGTTCGCACTTGCGCTGCCGAAGGCATTGAAGTACAGACTCTTCCCGGAGCCACTGCCTGCATTCCGGCAATCGTGTCTTCGGGCCTTCCATGCGACAGGTTCTGCTTCGAAGGTTTCCTTCCTGTGAAAAAGGGCAGGCAGACTCGGCTTAAAGAGCTCGCAGAAGAGCCTAGGACTATGGTATTCTACGAATCGCCTTACAGGCTAGTCAAGACATTGGAACAATTCGCCGAGACGTTCGGGAACGACAGACAGTGTTCGGTCGCACGGGAAATTTCCAAGGTTCACGAAGAACATCGTCGCGGGACGCTCGCAGATGTTGCTGCTTGGTTCAGAGAGCATGAGCCGAAAGGCGAGATCGTAATCGTGGTTGCAGGCCATCCGAAGCATTCTGGTGGCATCCCGTCACCGGATGATGATTAGATGCAAGAAAAAACTGAATTTTTATTGAATATATTACCTTAACAAAATCCATGAAACTATGAAAGGCTTGAATAAATCTCAAGACGATAAGAAAAAGACTCCTTCCGCATCCTTCATTATCGGTTCCATCGCGCTGGTGTTCCTAATCATTGGTTACCAGATCGCATTATTCATTCACCATGCTGCCGTTGAGAAGATAGTCGCAAATCACGACCATCCGGACACGGTTTTCGTATGCTCCGAAGCACCGGGAGGCAGTAATCAGGAGACGCATGACCAAGTACGGCAAAGTAAAGAGCTAGGTTCAGGATCCAATTCCAGCAAAACAGCGCCAGGACCATCTTACGTGAGGAAAAATTCCGAGCATAGCGAGAAGGCAGAGGCAATTAGACTGGCAAACACGCCAAGACGTTTCGAGAGCTTCAGGTTCAATCCGAACACTGCCGGCATCGATGATCTGATGCGGCTGGGATTCACGCAGAAACAAGCCAAGGCTATCGATAATTATCGCCAGAAGGGCGGACGTTTCAGGCGGAAGAGCGACTTTGCGAAGTCCTACGTAGTAGAAGATTCTGTCTATCGGCGCCTTGAGCCATATATCGACATCCCCCGCATAGACCTCAACGCAGCCGACTCAGCCACATTCGAGACTCTGCCGGGAATAGGGAAATATTTCGCTTCCAAAATGGTAAGCTACCGGGAAGAGCTAGGAGGATATTCATATCCAGAGCAACTGATGGACATCTGGCACTTCGACCAGGAAAAATACGACGGCCTGAAAGATCTCATATTCATAAACCCGTCATCCACAACCCCGTACCCATTATGGAAACTTCCAGAAGAGCAGCTCGCCAAGCACCCATACATTGGCAAATACGCAGCGCATGCCATTGTCATATTCAGGAATAACACCCCTCCAGAACAATGGTCCGTGGAAGCTCTCTCCAAAGCTGGCATACTGAAACCAGAAAATGCCGAGAAACTCTCCCGCTGCCTCATCGCAAGGCAAGAATAAATATACCAAGAAATTGGTATTTTATTCATCATCCATTGCATTTTAAAATAATAATATTTATTTTTCGTCTCGAAAACGAACGTAAGCAACTTAACAACTTTTATTTATCCATCCTCAGGTAAAATATTGATTGTGCCGACAGGATTTCAGCTTTCAGCTTATGAGTAAAAAAATATTTTTAATCCTCGTGCTTGCCGCACTAGGCCTTATTGCAGCCTTAGCGCAAACACATGAAACCAGCTATGGTTTCGCTTCAATCTCGGGCCGCATCACGAACGGAGCTTCCGGCGATCCTCTGGAATTTGCGAGCATTGTCCTAAGTCCTTCCAAATTGTATTCAGTGGCAGATGCCAACGGCCAATACCGCATAGAGAAGATTCCTGCCGGGAAAACTTCAATAAAGGTGGAGTTTTTCGGCATGCAGGAGATCGACACTACGCTGACTCTTGGCAGAGGGCAGAGCATCATTTTGAATTTCGCGATGACCGAAACCTCTTTCAGGCTGCAAGACGTTACCGTAACTGCCACCAGAAGTGACGTGGGAGGAAGCACCGCATCTAAAATTTCCAGGCAGGCCATGGATCACATGCAGACAAGTTCCTTGGCAGATGTGATGAGCCTGCTTCCAGGCATCTCCATCACCAATCCAAGCCTTTCCTCTGCTACCTCGCTGGCAGTCAGGGACAATAGCGGCCGTTCCGAAGTAAGCGGCGGAATAGCTTCTTTGGGAACAGCAGTCATCGTCGATGGCGCCCCTTTGTCGAACAACGCCAACATGCAGATGCTGACTACAGCTCAATCCGGAAGCACCACTGATGGGAATACCGGAGCGATAGGCGCAGCCGGCGGCGTAGACATACGCTCTCTATCCACGGACAATGTGGAATCCATCGAAGTTATTCGAGGAATACCTTCCGCCGAATATGGCGACCTGACTTCAGGTGCCGTTCTCGTAAAATCCAAGGCAGGCCGTTCTCCGCTAACTTTAAGGTTCAAGACCAATCCGAATATTTATCAGGTAAGCGCTGCCAAAGGTCTCTCGCTTGGAAAGAAGAAAGGCGATCTGAATGTCAGCGGCGACTATGCCTATAACGTCAACGACCTCGTCAAATCAAATACATTCTACCAGAGGGCGAACATGAAAGGCCTCTGGAGCGTCAGATTGGGAGAGAACGCAGATGAAAATACCTCCCTGACGCTTTCATACGGCAGAGACCGGAAAAAATACAATTCAGATGAGCCTGATGTACAGGAATCCTATTCCAACGATTTTGGTCTGGCTTTCAATACGAATGGCCACGCCTCCATCAACAAAGGCTGGCTGAAAGGGCTGAACTGGCTCGCATCCGGCAGCTATCATGACAAGCATTCCTACTATTCCGGTCAAGCATCCAATGCACTGAATCTCTACTCTACGGCAATGGAAGACGGAATGGTCTATACTAACCGCATGGGCCAGCAAGTCGTGGACGACAGCACTGGCACGAATATAGTCAATGCCATGAACGCTAAAGGAACCATTCTTCCTTACAATTATGATTATGCATATGACATCTACGGCAAAGAGATTAATGTTTTCGCGAAGTTCAATGCCGATTTCGGAAAGACAATACGGAACTTGACCGAAAGATTCAAGCTTGGTGCCGACTTCAAGACCGACGGGAACCTTGGAAAGGGTGCCGTTTATGATGACGAATTTCCTCCTTTCAGGAACATCAGCAATGCAGCATCAGGATACCGTCGCAGGAAGTTCAAGGACATTCCATTCGTAACCCAGGTCGGTGCCTATGCCGAGAACTATCTGACCTGGCAGCTAGGAGAAAGAACCTTCAATCTCAGCGCAGGCTTGCGTTATGATTATGTGAACGGCAAGGATGCGTTCTCTCCTCGCATGAACGCCAGCGCTGACATATTCCCTTGGCTTACGGTACGCGGAGGCTACGGAGTCACTTCCAAGGCTCCTACTTCTATTTACCTCTATCCGAACAATGCTTACAATGATGCCTTGAACTTCAATGGCATGAACGTGGATCTGCCAGAAAACGAGCGTCTGCTGATAGCGACCACCCATGTCTACAATTCCGAGAATCCAGACCTGGAGATTGCCCAGAACAGGAAGGCAGAGCTGGGACTGGATCTTACAATCGCGGAAAAGTACAGGCTGTCAGTTACGGCATACGACGAGAGGATGGATAATGGCTACACGATGGGGCGCAACCTGAATTCTTTCAAATGGTACCAGCATAAGATTTATGATGTAGTCAGAGAGAATGAAGGATCCATTCCTACAGTCGCCCTCACAGATACCTACAGACTGTTCTTCCAAGTCTACACGCCGACCAACAACCTGCGCCTGAGGAACAAGGGAATTGAGTATGAAATCGATCTTGGAAGGTTTGATGCGATCAGGACTTCCTTCTATCTCAACGGAGCATGCACTTTGGGCGAATCCTCGAACAAAGGACATTCTTTCAGCACGAGGACGAGCACCACTTCCAATGAGTCCCACATAGGAATATATCCTAAGGAAAAATCCAAGAGTTTCAACGAGAGCCACATCACGACCCTGAGGGTGACACATAATATTCCAGAAATAGGATTCGTGATCACTCTTACCGCCCAAGCGCAATGGTTCATGAAATATTGGACAGAATATTACAACGACACCATGTTCGAAAGCTACATTTCTTACAAAGACGGGAACGTTCATGAATTCGATCCATCGAAGAGAGATGACCCTGAATTCTCTTACCTCTTCCCTACTCTTTCCGACAACAGGTTCATCAAGGAGAAATATAAGCCATATGCACTTCTCCACCTGAATCTGTCAAAGGAAATCGGGGATAAGATAACTGCCTCGTTCTATGTCAACAACATATTCAATAACAGGCCTCTTTACAGAATGAAGAACGGAGGAAACAAAATCGAACTGGCTTCTGACACCCCGATCTATTTCGGATTCGAACTGAAGGTCAACATTAAATAACTATGGTCATGAAAAGGATATTTCTATATATTATTGCCACCGGGTTCTTGCTTGCAGGGTGCGCTGAAAGAGAAAAGGTCGAAAGCGTCACTGCCAGCATAGTGATAGACGAAAGCGGACTGGATCCAGAAGTCGTCCGCCCTGCCAGCTATGAAGTTACGCTGACCAACAATCTTTCCAATCTTTCCTCGACGGTCAACAGCAGCGATGGGCGAGCCTCTGTCCCAGGCCTTGTTCCCGGGCTGTATTCGGTCAATGTTAAAGCACAGACCAAGAATGGAGCTTTCGTCTACATGCTGTCAGGATCGACCAGATCCGCCTCATTCATATCTGACGGCGATTCATACGAGATTCCAGTCCAGTCTGCCAAGATATCATCATTACTATTCAAGGAGATATATATCAACGGCAGTCCAGGATGGTATTTCAGAGACCAGTTCTACGAAATCTACAATAACGGGCCAGAGACGGTCTACCTGGACGGAATTTGCTTCGCAGAGACAGTCTACGCGAACTGGGATTACTCTGTCGTATACCAATGGGATATTCCTGATGCAGGGAAATATGTCTTCGTAGAAATAGTTTGGCAGATACCCGGATCCGGCACTGACTATCCTCTTGCCCCTGGGGAATCGGCATCGATAGCTCAATGGGCAACAAATCATACTGCCGAGAGCCTTGGGGGAGCCTCATCGATTGACAATTCCGGCTGCGAATTCGAAGCAATAGAGAAGGAGAGGACGCTCTGGAACGGGATAGTCATCAACGATGGCCCTGCCATAAACATGCAGAGGGTCATCAATGCCGGAGGCTATGACATGCCTCAGTGGCTGATCTCCGTTTACAATAGCGACATAATCATGTTCAAGCCTTCAAAGCCTCTGGAAAATGCGAATTTCATCTCGACGCTTAACGGCTCGGAGTCCGGTCGCGAGGTGCTGATAGATGACATCTACGACGCAGTGCAGTGGAAGGGTAATATTTCAGATGGTGACAAACTGCACTTGCCGGCAGCGCTTGACGCCGGCTTCAATATTGCCGGAGGCGGCTACCACAATCTTAGCTTCGCAAGAAAGGTTTCAGGAGAAATGGAAGACGGCTCTCCTACTTTCCAGGACACGAACAATTCGACGAATGACTTCGAAGTGTTTGACAAGCCTGTACATCGCCGCTACAACACAAAAAAGCCTTCATGGAACACTTGGGAGAAATAATTATGAAAAAGACAATAATTGCGATAAGCGTGTTCATCGCCATGTCCGGCATGGCAGCAAGAGCACAGGAAATAAACAACATGGTTCTGCTTGAGGATAATTTCAGAAATTCCTTGTGGTTCAACACCAACAACTCGGCCGCTTTGAATTTCCACCCTCTTACGATGTACAGCAACCTTGGGGCGACCTATAACGGGAAATACGGTGGCTGGCACCCTCAGCAGGAAGCTGCGACATCCAATCAAGTCTCAGTCGAGACAGACGGAGCCGCCCGAGTCGGGAAATTCCTGTTCTGGGGAGACTTCGCATTCAGGAACATCTTCGATGGCAGAGTGAATTACAATGCCATGACATACGATGTGCCTGAGGACATGCCATATTTCGTGGCAGACAAAACTCCGGGCAGATGGAACCGTCAGGAATACGACATGCGCACGAAAATCTCCACGCCTGTCATCTGGGATCATCTGACATTTGGCGCCGAAGTCTCGTATCTGAGCCGCGTCGGAGCAAAGCAGAAAGACCCCAGAGTGGAGACATATTCTTACGATGTAAGAGTTCTGCCTTCCGTCTTCGTACAGGTCAGCGACGATTTCTGCGTTGGTTTGAGCGGGCAATACGAAAACGCCTTCGAAAGAGGCGAACCATCCAACGTCAACTATCGTCAGGATCAGCCTGTCTGGCTTTCACGTGGCTTGGGCTATGCGCAAGAGACCACAGTCGGCGGAAATGCCGGCCTCAAAACGATGTATTACGAAACGGATCTTTATGGCGGCGCCTTACAGGCCGGCTACGACGGAGATTACAAATTGGTGACGGAGCTTGAATATAATTTCAGAAAAATCAAGGCGAAGCAGCAGCCAAGCCTGCCAAGGGCAATGGGCAATACGGAAAGCGACATGCTGAAGTGGCATCTTCAGATTCTTCTAGGAAGCACGCTTGCCGACAAAATAGACCTGACTTGGAATTACAGGGAAACTGCGGGACTTGAAGTAGTACAGATTCTCAATCAGGAGCTGAATAACCAGCGTTGGGAAGAAGTCGTCACCAATCACATGAGCAATTTCAAGAGAATATCATGGGACGCATCTTATGACCATCAATTCGGGAAAGACGAGAAGGGCTTCGACTGGGATGCAGGAGCGAAAATCAGATATGATTATGAGAATGATGTCTATTTCCTGCCTTTCACCAGATGGAACTGGTCATCGCTTCTGAGCGAGATATTCATCGCCAAGCAGATAAAGCTGCACAATGGCTCATGGCTGCTGAAAGCAGACCTAGGATATGGAGCCAACATCGATGCAAGATATGAAGGATTCGATGCTTCTGAAGGCAGCAATATCCAAGAACTCTATAGGGGGGACATGACCTGCATGTCGGACGATTACCTTAAAGCCGGGGCAAGGATAGCTTACACTCTGAACAGGAAGAAAGTAAACTATAAATTCGATCTTAGCGCCCTCTATTTCAATACCGTGGGAGACTCCAATTACGATGACGCAAGTGAGTTGGTCGGAGACAAGAGGCTGCTCACCGCATTCACATTTGGAATAATATTCTAGCGACATGAGACGACTGACTTTAATATTAATACTTTCCTTATTGTTCTTCAATGCATTCGCTGACAGCAGAAACGGATTTGCGATAATTGTCGATGACGAGAGCTGGGGCAAGTGTTCAGAAGAAATCCTGGCGTATGCCAAGTCTGTGCAAGCCGACGGCTTCGCTTCATTCGTGGCTCATGACGCATGGGCTACGCCTGAGGCGGTGCGAGACTCGATTCGCAAATGGTACTCCCAAAAGAATCTTGCCGGCGTGGTTTTCATCGGAGACATTCCAATCCCCATGATCAGGAAAGCGCAGTTCCTCACTTCCGCTTTCAAGATGGATGAAAACAGCAAATCTTTTCCATGGAGAGACACCTCCGTGCCTTCCGACAGATTTTATGATGATTTCGACCTGAAATTCGATTTCGTGAAGCGGGATTCCGTAGAGACCCAGTTTTTCTATTATGATTTGTCTCCGGAAGGCCGGCAGAGAATCCAATGCGACATATTCAGTGGCAGGATAAAACCTTCCGCAGACTATGGCGACAAGCATCAGGAACTCTCTGAATATCTCAGGAAGGTGGTAAGACTCAAGTCCGAAGATAGGGAGAACACTCTTGACAGGGTAGCTTCATACACTGGAGCAGGCTCTTTCTCAGACTGCATGATTGCGTGGAAAGATGAAGGAATAACGCTTCGCGAGCAGATTCCAGATGCCTTCAAAAACATCGATGGCGCAAAGTTCTTCCAATTCCATCAATATCCCTACATCAAGGACACCCTTTTGAGAACTGCCGCAGACCCTTCACTGGACCTGTTCCTGTTCCACCACCATGGGACTCCGGACCGTCAATGGATTCAGAGCGCCCCGATAGCCAATGACGATGAAGAGGCCTATAATTCCGCAAGATTGTCGATCAGGGCAGTCGCAAGGAACCATGTCAGATACGGAGAGAGCGAGGAGGAGGCGAAGGCGTACATGCTCAAAAAATATCCTGAGATAGATTCCACATGGGTGGTCGATGCTTTCGACCCGGATGTAGTCCGCGCTGATTCGCTGGCGGACCTGAAACTTGGCATAGTCCTCAGCGATGTCAGGGCCGCCAATCCTGCAGTAAGGGTTTCCATCTTCGATGCCTGCTACAATGCCGACTTCAGGGAATCCGACTGCATCGCCAACCGTTACATATTCAGCAAAGGCAACAGCATCGCCGCAATCGGAAATTCCGTGAACGTGCTCCAGGACAAGCATTCCAGCTATCTTCTTGGAATGATGACGCTGGGATACACGATTGGCGAGTGGCATCAGATGAGCGCGATCCTGGAATCACATGTCATGGGCGATCCAACATTCCATTTCCATTCCGATTTCCATCGACCGGACCTATCCAACGACGATCCTGGCTACTGGAAGGAATATACAAATGAAAAATACCCGTTGGATATACGCGGGCTGGCTCTACAAAAATGCAGCATGCTGAATGCTGAGGGGATGCCGAAACTGCTGCTGGACACATACGAAAGCAGTGATTCATACATGCTGAGGCTTCAATGCCTGAAGCTCCTCCAGTATTACGACACGCCAGAGCTGCCTCAGGCAATGAGAGTGGCGCTTGACGACCCTTACGAATACATAAGGAGAAAAGTAGTCACGTTCCTAGGCATGAGGGGCGAAGATTCGGATGCCGAACTCCTAGCCAGACAGTATTTTGCGGACGCTAACGCAAAGAGGATAGCCTTCAACATAGAGAACAACGCTCCTTTCTTCAGAGACAGCCTGTTCCTTGAAGAATTCGACAAGGTCCGTTCTGGGGAAGATTTCATATTCACGACGCCAGGGAAGGAAGGGAAACTCAGCGACAACTCATGGTACGGAAGAGATAAAGTGCTGAAATCTATCGGAATGAAGAAATATATCATTAGCGGTCTGTTCGATAAGAATGGAAAGAGAAGAGCCAGGCTGATTGAGATGATGAAGAATTATCCATATCCTGAATATGCAGGCAACCTTATCCAGCTTGTATCGGACGAAAGCCTGCCTGACGACGTGCGTATCAGCAGCGCAGAAATCCTAGGATGGTACATACATGCATGGAACCGCTCTGGAATCGTCTCCGGACTGGAAGAAATGGTCGGGAAATATCCTGGAGCAATTGATTGGGAGATAAGGAAATCCATAGCCAGGTTGAATGAATACAGAAAATACTGAATATGAGAACTATAGCAAACACAATACTACTTTGCTTCGCCATAACGGCCTGCGTCGCTTCATTCGCCGGACCGCGCAAGACTTCTTTCGGAATCATTGCTGACAATAAAACTTTTCAGGAATGCACGAAAGAACTGGAAGCATATCGCGACATACTTATCTCCGAGGGGCTTCAGGCAAAAATCGTAGCCAGGGACTGGAAGAATCCTGACGAAGTGAAAGCCGCCATATTAGATCTTGCATCCGACAGGAAATGCCCTCTGGAGGGGATTGTTCTTGTCGGAGATGTCCCGATAGTCATGGTTCGCGAAGGCCAGCACCTTACGACAGCATTCAAGATGAACGAATCTACTTTCCCTCCGCAAGAATCAAGCGTGGCCTCGGATCGATTCTACGATGATTTCGACCTCAAGTTCGATTTCATAGGGAAAGACACCACCTGCGCCGGACGGTTCTTCTACAGACTCTCCGAAGAAGGAGCCCAGCATCTAAGGCCAGACATCTATTCTGCAAGGATGATGGTTCCAGCCATCATGCTGAAAGGGCAGGATGCCAATATGAAATATTCATTAATGAAGAAATATCTCAGGAAAGTGGCGGAAGCGCACAAGTCTTCCGAATATCTCGACAAGATATCTTTCTTCTTCGGAGACAGCTACAATTCCGACGACCTGAACATTTGGAGGCAGAAAGCCGTGGAATACAAGGAATTCTTCCCTTATGCTTTCAAGCATTCTTCCGGCAACACTTTCATGACTCACTATCAGGATCCGCAGATGAAATGGACGCTCTTTTCCGAACTTCAGAGAAAAGGAACAGACATATTCCAGTTCTCCGAACACGGGGCTCCTGAGACTCAGTATATCAATTGGGAAAACTACTCGACAGATGCCGATGCGAACCTATTCATTATCAAGCAGGTTCTTGCCAGAGAGTACGAGCGGGTGAAAGGCACGGAAGACGAGGAGGCATTCCTGCACGAAGCTCTCGATTCCATCTTTCATCTGAACAGAAAGGTCTTGTCGGACTCGGCCATGGCAGAGATTGAGGTAGCCGGCTCTGTCAAGGAGCGGAACGCTAACATCTTCCAGGAAGAGATGATAGACGTCAGAAGCAATCCCAAGTTCGTGATATTCAATGCTTGCTACAATGGGTCATTCCATAATCCGGACGGCTATGTGGCAGGAGTCCACGTATTTGGGGATGGAGATTGCGTGGTGGCACAGGGGAACACGGTGAATGTGCTTCAGGACAAGCTTGAAGACAAGATGATGGGCATGCTGTCAATTGGCCTCCGCATCGGGCAGTGGCACAAGGAAGTCCCTTACCTGGAGGCCCATCTTATCGGAGACCCCACATACAGGTTCACTCCGCATGACAAGTCCGAAGAACGGCTGAGGGACAGGCTATCATTCGACCTTACGGCGAATGCCCTGAATGAGAAGACTTGGCGGAACTACCTGAAGGAAGGCAAGAAGGAAGAAGACGTCACATCCTACATTGAAAGAGGCCTGGGAATAGCGCATCTGGGATATTCAGCCTTGGAAGGCAGCAAAAACGCTGCTTCTGTTTCGGATGAGGCTCTGGACATGCTCAAGAATGACCAATCCTGGCCGGTAAGGGTTACAGCATTTGATGTGCTGCGCTCCCTTGCAGATGCTAATTCCAGCGAGGCTATCCTGACGGCGCTGAAAGACCCTTTCGAGCTTGTGGTCAGGGATGCATGCCTTTTCAGCGCCGAATATGGCAGCGGAGATGAAATCCTCTCTTCCCTTGAAAAGATGAAGTCCTCCCACCCCGAGCTGACAAGGGTTCAGATGCAGGCGGAAGACGCAATTCAGATCATCAGCGGCCATGAATATTTCGACAGCAATGTTGAAACCTTGTCCGATGAGTCAGCATCTTCCAAGAAACGCATGTCTGCGATAAGGACATTCAGGAACAATAGGTATATTAAGGCAGTCGAGCCTATGCTGGACATAGTGAAGGGCAGTGATGAGCCTGAAGAACTCAGGGTAGCAGCAGCTGAAACCCTCGGCTGGTACAACCGCTCATCCGTTAGAGCAGCCATCAAAGACGACCTGAATGATTATCTTGAAACGTCAAACTGCACAGAAAGACTAAGGAAAGAAATAACCAAGACGGTCAAACGGCTGAGCGACTGACCTCGTAAATAGCATCCGATAGCACATCACTGCCCGCCGAGGCGGGAGAAATAGGCAATGATGTCTTCCCAGGACTTGAAGGCATCGGAGCCGTATTCGATGAGAGTGCCCATGAAGCCTGCCTGACTGTCATCGGTCGGACAACCGCCATTCACGCCAGGCTCGCCGTCAATCAGGTAATCCGCGAGGAGTAATTCTTTATGGTTCGTTATGGTGACCCTGTTCCATACTGGCACGCCCAGCTCGCATTCGCACCAAGAAAAAATATCTGCACAGCCCATGCTATCCCATGGCTTCCTGTCATCCCTATTGGCAGCATCGGAAATCCCAGATGGATGGTTGTAAGGCACAGATGCCTGAATATGAATGTCGTACGACTGTGATAAAATCTCCGCTGCTTTCCGGAAGCCGCTGGAATGATTCACTATCTTGTCGCCCAGGGCAATTACAATGACCCTGCGGGAGACTCCCCTCTGACGATCATCAATCCACTGGACGACAGGCAGGAGCGAATGGAGAATGGCATCATCGTTCAAGTGGTGCTCGCCATCGAAGCGAATGGCCTGAGGATAGTGCCGGGAGAATAGGTCGAACGTATGCACCAAGTCGTCGTGAATGCCGAATAGCCCATATACCCTGGCGGAGTCTTCTGAAGCCTTTTCGAAACAATGCGAGGAAACCTCCCGGAAACTTTCTATCATACCTTTCGTTATCAGGAACGACATCTGTCCGTCGGCGCGCGGATTGTGAAAATCCTGGCGACCCAAGCCGTTATGCTTAAGAATTGTATCCGCAAGCTGGAATGCAGGGTTCACCAGAATCCTGTCTATTCCATAAAGCATTTCAGCATACATCCCTCCCATCGACGTCCCGATGACGAGGTCAGGCTTCTCCGAGGCGACTAATGCCGTCAGCATATTCATAACATCGGAAGGTTCCACGGGCAGGTCTGGCGCAATCACTTGGCATTCCGGCATAAGCAGCCGCAGGGTGCCGACGCTTCCCGTCGCACCGCTTGAGGCAAAGCCGTGCAAATAAAGTATCTTCTTGCCTGACATCAGAGCAGGCCTGGCATATTCATATAATTCCATATATTCGCAAACTTAAAGAAAAATCAGTAAATTTGATGGCTAAAATATAACCA